>Ga0209066_10008115_pt1 | contig 10246 bp, 10 predicted proteins | sample All_14_2_FD_187198 | JGI IMG/M metagenome (GOLD analysis project Ga0209066, IMG submission 187198) | Freshwater microbial communities in response to fracking from Pennsylvania, USA - Allegheny Zone_MetaG_DW_15 (SPAdes) (version 2) ... | reverse complement strand
GCCCTGGGTCGAGTCCACGCTGTCGACGCCTCTTTCCGACTACGCCGCCTACAGTCGCGCCTGGCGGGACGCGGGGCCGACGCCGGCGCATTGCGACCTGGTGATCGACGTCATCCTGGACCTCACGGGCGGCGCGACGCGCGATATCGAAGAGGCGGCCCGGGCCGTCGCGGGCCAGAGCCATGCGCGAGCCAACCCAGGACGAAGCCGTTGACCGCCGCCCGCAGTTCGATGTCCATCTGAACAAAACGGCGGCGCGCCGCCTCGGGCACCTGAATCTCGAAACCAGCCAGGCCAGCGCCGCCGAACAGGTCCTGAACGTCGCGGCGGAAGGCCTCCGTGGTTCCGGCACCGCAGAAGACGCCATTGATCCACACCTCGACAGAGACGCCGGAATCCGGCTCGTCCGGATAGGCGGCCCAGCCCCGCACGCTCCGTGCAGAGACCTCCTCCAATCGTCCGTCCACCTGTGACGCGGCCGTCAGAACGGCGAAGGCGCGCGGTTCGGTGAGGGGGCTGTCCTCATCCATATAGTCCCGAAAGACCGCATCGGCCGCCAGGGCGTGATACAGCATCGACCAGGATTTGGAGGCGTTGGCCCTGCGGCGGCCCTCCTCGGACAGCGGCATCATCCGGGCCGCCCAGCCAGCGATATCGGCCGGAAGCGCCGCGTCGCGCGGGCGCTCGCCGGCCTGCAGCCGGGCCCCGACCGATGCTCTGAACTCGGCGGAATGAAAGAACGAGCCGACCAGGCGTCGCAGATCCCAGCCGGCCATCTCGTCGAGCATCTCGCGCGTCTCGCCGCCGCGGTTCAGGACAAGGCTGTAAAGGCGCCCCACGTCATCCGCCGTCCAAACGCCGCTCTCCTCTTCAGGAGCGGGCGGCTGAACGATCAAGGGGTCTTCCATGTACGGCCTCGAACCCGCATCGCTCCCAGAACGACGACGTTACAGTTTGCCGGTGGATAAGCCGGCCACCCCTGTGATAGCAAGCCCGCTCGTGAAGTGGTTAACGGGTCGCAGAGCCCGCACTTTTCCGCGTCTTTCAAATTTTCGAAATGCAGGGGGATTGCATGGGTCGTGCGCCGTCAGTCGGCCGGGTGCTCCAAAAGGGACTCGATAAAGTGGGCGGATCCTTGATGGGCGAAAACGCCGCCGATCTGAAGAAACGGGCAGATCTGGCCCGCGCCCAGCGGGACTGGGCGCAGGACGCCTACTGGCGCAGGCGCATCTGCGGCCAGGAGCCCGAGCGGCGCGGCGCATGGGTGCAACTGGGCCATGCGCTGAAGGAGGCCGGCTTTCACGCCAAGGCGGAGGACGCCTATCTCAAGGCGTTGACGCTGAAGCCGGACGACGCCGAAATCATCCTCCAACTCGCGCATTTGTCGAAAGTGCGCGGGCGTCTCGACGAGACGGCGGACTTGCTGCGCCAAGCGCGCGACATGGGTCATTCCGAACGCGACCAGATCGAAGCCGATCTTCGTCTGCTGAAGAAAGTCGATAACAAGACCGTCTTCTGGGGCGTCGGCGAGGACCGAACCGATCTGCGCGTCTTCCTGTCCGCGCCAAGCGCCCCGGTCGCCGAAGATCAAAGAGAGGCGGCGGCTGCGGGCCTGGGGCAGGCTGACTATTCCTATTCCTTCGCCATGCGAGGCTTTATCCAGGCCCTGGAAGAGCTGGAGATCGACCACACCGTCATCATAAAGCCCGAGTATGTCTCCGACATTCGGAAACGGTCCACTGCTGAGGTCAATCTTCACATCGGCTTCTATCCTCCTGACCGGATGAGAGTCCTGAAGGGGGCGTACAACGTCAACTGCTTCGCCTGGGAGTTTGATCGCCTCCGCAGTCCGGAGGAAAGCTTCAGCCACCACGCCTTCTCACAGCAGGCGGAAATGTTGAGCGTGCCTGACGAACTCTGGATTCCCTCATCCCAGGGCGTCGAGGCCGTAAAGGCGGTCGTGTCCTGTCCGGTCAGCAGGGTGCCGGCCCCTGTCCTGGGCGCTCATGCCCGTCGCCCCCGTGACGGGCGTCCGACCGAGCGCGATATCGCGCGTGCGGGACGAGATCTGGCGGGCGTGAACTGGGAGCCCCTGGCGATCCTGCCCCGGATCCAGAATACGATGGACGGCGCTGCTCGCGCCCGAGGGTCGACCTTGCCGTCCTTGCTGGCTTCGCTGGGCCTGGAGAAGCCCACCCTCTACCTCAGCGTCTTTAATGTTCACGACTACCGCAAACAGATCGAACCGTTGCTGGAAGGGTTCCTCCGCTTTGCGGAGTCGGACCCGAACGCAATCCTGCTGTTGAAAATGTCGACGCCTCACCGCGCCAAACGTCTCGCGAACCGCATACTTCTGGAGGAGCAGATCGCCGACGCCGGACGGATGGTGCGGCCGATGGTCAGTGATCGCGTCTGGATCACAGACGGCGCGCTCACGCGGGGGGAGCTGAATCGCCTGTATGACGCGGCCGCCTTCTATGTCTGTACGTCTCACGCCGAAGGTCAGAACCTGCCCCTCCTTGAGGCCATGGCCCGTGGCGTGGTGCCAATCACCGTCGATCACACCGCCATGGCGGACTATATTTCGAACAATGACGCAGTCGTCATTCCCTCACAAACCCGCCCGTTGGATATCCGCCTGACGGCTCGATATCGGATGTACGGAGTAGATACGAATTACGTCGACGCCGCCGATGTCCACTCTGCGCTGCGGACGGCCAGGGACATTCCGGATGGTGACTATGCGCACAAGTCCGCGGCGTCATGGGAAGAGGTCAGATCGCAGTTCGGAACAGAGGTCGTGGCGAACCAGCTTCGGACATTGGTCGAAAAGCTCAAGGTGGGAGAGGCGGCGTGATAAAAGCTGTTTTGGATATCAGCGCGCTGTTCGAGGACACTTGGACGGGCATCCCTAACGTCGTGGCTGCAATCGCGGAGCGTGCACTCAAGGACCAGACCATCGACTGGGTCTTCGCCTACGAGACAATCCCCGTCTCGCGGAGCGTTGTTGCAGGCTTTTTGGGCAGACACTCCGGGCAGGGAGGCTTGCCATCCCTCGCGGACGCCGCGTGGAACGGCGAAGCGATACCGGAAAAGGAGGCGCGATCGATGAGCGCTTTGTTTCCAAATATAAAGCCCGTTCGCAAATACTTTGGCAAGGAAGCCATAATAGTTCACGATCTAAGCCCACTATTAACGCCTGAGTTCCACAACGCGGACAACATTTTTCACTTTGCGAACCGAATCCGAAAGGACATTGAAACGTCAGACCACGTATTTTGCGTATCACAGGCAACGTTGTCAGATGTAAATACGTACTTTGGAAAACCAATAAATCAGATGTCCGTCATTAGGCTTGGCGCAGAGTTTGACCCGTTTGAACTTAGCGCTGGATTGCTTCAGGTGAGGCCGAACCTGCTGGCCGAGCCTTATATCGCCGTCATCGGAACATTGGAGCCGCGCAAGAACGGGGGCGTCATCTTCGACTATCTGATGCAGAATCCGGGATTTGCTCACCAATATCGTATTGTGTTCATAGGCCGCGACGGCTGGTTGGACGAAAAGGCCCGCCTTCTCGGTCGACTTGAAGGCGTGGGTGTCAGCAGCGACCGTATTCAGTTCACCGGCTATGTCTCCAACGCCGAACGAACGGCGTTGATGATCAACGCCGCATTCTGCGTCTATCCGTCGTTCTTCGAGGGCTTCGGCTTGCCGGTCCTCGAGGCTGGGGCGCTGGGCAAGATTACAGTCTGCTCGAACAGCTCGAGCATTCCAGAAGTATTCCCAGAAAATTGCGTCTTTTTCGACCCCACCGAAATGTTCGAATTTGTACAGGCGATGCGTATCGCAGAACTTCGCGCCGCTCAGACTCGATCTCGCGGGCAATCATTGACTGATCTGCTGGATCGCGTCGCTCCACATGGCTGGGACGCCTGTTATGGAGAGATCTCCCGCTGGATGAAGGAGCAGTAAATGTCGTACGACTACTCGACCGTCGTCGCCTTCGCGCTTTTAGAAGTCTCTGACGACTGTTTGCGAGGCTACGCCGCTCCGAACGGCGCATCTCCGGCGCTCGTCAAACTGACATCTGACGACACGGCGATCGCCTTCGCCAGGGCGAGCGGCCATTCCACCGCTGCTGCCGAAGCCGGTCTGCGCCTGGGTTGGTGCGCATTCCAGATCCACGGCCTGCGACAGGCGTTTGCGATCGGGGATGACGTCAAGCTGCGCTGCGGCGTGTCCGACGAGGTCTTGGCGACCCTGTCGATCGACATGCTCAGCCCGGCGAAGCCGACAACAGCGCAGCTTTCAGCCCTCGATTTGATCACCTTAGTACGCGCCCCGGATATCTGCCCAGGCCTGGAGCAACTGCTTCCTTTCGCGATCAACCATTACCGTCGACATGGCGCGCGCCAGTTCATTGAGGCCTGCTATCAGACGTTGCTGGGCCGCTGGCCTGAAGCCGGTGCGCCGGATGTCGATTTCGCTCTCGAAACTGACGAAGATCGCGTCGAATTTTACGTCGCCAACCTTCTCGCCAGCAACGAGTATCAGGCGCGGTGGGGAGAGGCTATACCGGGCCCGTTCATATCGGGCTTCCGTTTCGACACGACGGGCCTTATTTAGGTGACGATCTTGGATCAGAGGCTCTATTCCTAGGATAGAGTTAAGTAAATTATCCAGCCATGGATCGGAGTCCGTTGTGGAGCGTAGATTTGCCGGGCTGGAAGCCTCTGAGTTTGTCCAGGTGCTCTATCGAGTGTTTTTCATGCGGGAGCCGGATCCTGCCGCACAGGACAAGGTGGAACGGCTGGTTCATGAGGTTTCGAGCGTCGAGGACATTATCGCGGAACTCCTCGCGTCCGAAGAGTTCGGCTCTCGCAACGACAATCACCAGCTAATTCGTGGGCAGACACAGCACGGCGAGCTGGAACTTCTCATTCGACGCTGGATGACGTGCGCGGTCCGAGACCGCTGGGTGGTCGATGTAGGGGCGCGTGGCAAGGCGCGATCAAACTCCTGGGACCTGCTGAAGACCTTCGGATGGCGAGGTCTGCTGGTAGAAGCGAATTCCGCGCTCATTCCGATAATCGAAACGGAGTTCGCCGGACTTCAGATGGAACTTTTGAACTGCGCGATATCGGATTATGAGGGAGAGGCGACCTTCTATCTCGGCGTCAACGATGATGTTTCCTCCCTGGATCGGAATGCTTCCGAAGGATGGGGGCCCTTGACGGGCGAGATCCGCGTGCCTGTCCATCGCCTTGCTCCCTTGCTCCAGGAACGCGGAATCCCCGAACAGTTCGGCCTCCTGTCGATCGACATCGAAGGAGAGGACATCAAGGTCCTGAATGATCTGATAGCCACGTCGGCGTACAGACCTAGGTGGGTGTTGATAGAAGCCTCTTACGATTTCAAGACAACGGCACTACGGGATCTGCCATTCGACCTATCCGTTCTGAGCGCCTATCGATTGGTCGATCAGACGACTTCAAATTTACTTTTGGAAAGCAACCTTCGATAAGACGCGAAGGGAGGGCGACAGGGCGATAATCCAGCTGTCGCCTGCGACGCCCTTACGGGCGTACAGACCAATGGGACTGAGAAGGCTGTCGCGACGGCTCGCCTCAAGACTTAGATTTTAGGAGTATTCTTGCGCATTACTTTCGTCCAGACCGCCGATAGCGCCGTCTATTCCAAGTTCATCAACGTAACGTCCACAACGGTCAAGGAAATCTGCGCCCGCCAAGGGCACGCCTATGACTGTTTCATCGGCGTCAAGAGGGGATCCAAACCCTGGCACGCCGCTCTCAACAGGCTGCCGATCCTGAAATCCTACGTCGATCAGGGTTACGACGGTTGGATCATCTATTTGGACGCGGACGCCTATGTGGCTGACGTTGATTTCAAGATCGCCGAATACCTCGCCGGCAAGAGCCAGTACGCCATGATCGCTGCGGGAAGCGGTCTCGAGCCGCCGAGATGGTGGGATATCAACAACGGGGTCTTCGCCATCAATCTCGGCCATGAACAGGGCCGGATGATCGCGGAGCTCTGGAACGCCGCGCTTATGAGCGTGCCGGAAGATGAACTCAACGCCGAACAAAAATGGGGCGATGTGATCGATGACCAGGCCGAGTTGCACAAAATTCTTCGCAACAATGAAGCGGTGATCGAACCCGTATTTTACCGCGATGACGCCGCGCCGCGGGTCTTCAACTGGTATGGCAGCTTCATCCGTCAGTATGTTCGCGAGACGGGAGACTTGGACAAACGCTTGGCCGCCCTTAAGGAGGGCGTGCTGGAAGCCCTTGGCGGGCTCGCTCTGGCAGACCTCTCGGATGATCGCCCGGAAACGCCGGAACTACGCGCCGCGCGCTATCAGGTCTGCGACGAGGTCGCTGAAGCCATCTATCGAGGGATCCTGAATCGCGAGCCGGATGAGGGGGGGCTGGATGCTGTGAAGCACAAGTTGCGGCATAGAATCACAACCTTCGAAGACGAGTTCCGGGCCTGTGTTTCAAGTCGAGAATTCGAAGGTCGGTTCAACGAAATTCTTGAGCGGGCGCGCAGGAGTTGACAGTCTGGGTCTCAGAGGATCCCTCTCTGATGCGCGATCGGACAGCGATCGTTGTTCTGGGCATGCACAGGAGCGGCACCTCCTCCGTCGCAGGCGCTCTCAGCATTTTGGGCGCCGCCTCCCCGCGCACGCTCATGCCGGCGGCGGAGGACAATCCGAAGGGCTTCTGGGAAAGCCAGGTCCTGATGGCGTTCCATGACAAACTGCTTGAGGCGGGCGAGTCGAACTGGCGGGATTGGCGACCCTTCGGTTTGCCTGGCGTGCTTGATCGGCGACCAGAATTTCTCCTTGAGGCGCGTGAGCGACTCGATGAAGAATTCGATGGCCAAGAGCTGATCGTTTTCAAGGACCCTCGGCTGTGTCGGTTTTTCCCCCTTTGGGAACAGGTTCTGGAGGATGCGGGCTACAGGATCGTCGTCGTCACGCCCCTGCGCTCGCCAACCGAAGTCGCCGCCTCTCTGATGGCGCGCAACGCCATGAGCATCGAGCAGGCCTGTCGCCTTTGGCTCAGGCACGTCTTGTCAAGCGAGCGCGCAAGCCGTGGACGCCCCAGGCTGTTTATCGAGTGGTCCGGTTTTCTCCAGAATTGGCGAGGCTGTACGCAGCGTATGCAGACCAGCCTGGAATTGGATCTGGATCTGGACAACGCGCAACGCGCCAGGGCCGTCGACGAATTCCTGACGGTAGATCTCAAACGCCAGTCGCCGATCTCCTCCTATTCGACCGAGTGGATCGACGCCGCCTTTCGAATTTTGGTCAGGATGGCCCAAAACGGCGAGACCGAAGAGGATCGCGCCCAACTCGACGAGTTGAGGTGGGCCTTTGACCAGGCCTGTCTTGTTTTCGCTGATGCGCCCCTCTGAACCCGCGTCCAACCCGGACGTGCCGTTTCTTCCGTGACTCACATGCGCTCCCCGGCTATCTCGCGCCGGTGATGAACGAAACAGAACGCCAGTCCGAGGAACGCAGCTGGGAGACGGCGAAGACGCTCGCCGAGGCCCTGCCGTATATCCAGGTTTACGACCGCGAGACCGTGGTCATCAAATACGGCGGCCACGCCATGGGCGAGAGCGCCGTGGCGCGGCAGTTCGCGGCCGATGTGGTGCTGCTGAAGCTGATGGGGGTCAATCCGGTCGTGGTGCACGGCGGCGGGCCGCAGATCAGCGCCATGCTGGACAAGGCGGGGGTCAAGTCCAGCTTTGTCGACGGGCTGAGGGTTACGGATCCGGCGACGATGGAAGTGGCCGAAATGGTCCTGTCGGGCGCCGTCAATAAAGAGATCGCCCACTGGATCACCATGGCCGGCAAGGAAGCCGATGTTCGCGGCGTCGGCCTGTCGGGCAAGGACGCCGGTCTGCTGACGGTCGAGAAGACCCGTCGCACCAAGCGCGATCCCGACAGCATGATCGAGCACGAGGTCGACCTGGGCTATGTCGGCGAACCGACCAAGGTCGACCCCAAGCTGATCAAGGGGCTAATCGCGTCGGAGACCGAGGACTGGGTGCCGGTCATCGCCCCGATCGGGGTCGCCGAGGACGGCCAGACCTATAACGTCAACGCCGATACGGTGGCCGGGGCCATCGCCGGATCCCTGGGCGCCAAACGGATGCTGCTGCTGACCGACGTGCCGGGGGTCAAGGGCGCGGACGGCGAGATCATACGCCAGATGACGCTGGATGAGGCGCAAGGCCTGATCGACACCGGCGTCGCCCACGGCGGCATGATCCCCAAGCTGGAGACCGCCATGGCCGCCGTGCGCGCCGGCGTCGAGGCCGTGGTCATCCTGGACGGCCGGCGGCCCCACGCCATGCTGGTGGAGTTGTTCACCGAGTTCGGCGCCGGCACCCTGGTGAAGGCGTCTTGATCGACCTGTCGCACGTCAATGCCTGGGTGTTCGACATGGACGACACTCTGTATCCGCGTGAGCAGGGGCTGATGTCCCTCGTCCAGGCGCGGATCAACGCCTATGTGGTCGAGGCGGTCGGCTTGGCGCCCCAGGAGGCGCGTATCCTGCAGCGCCAGTTTCTGGACGAGCACGGCACCACCCTGGCCGGGCTGATGGCCAACTACACCATCGATCCCGAGGACTTCCTGAACATCGTCCACGATGTGCCGCTGGACGGGGTCGAGCCCAATCCGCGTCTGGCCGAACGGCTGAAGACCCTGCCGGGGCGCTGTTTCGTCTTCACCAACGGCGCGCGGGATTATGCGAACCGGGTGCTGGACCGGATCGGCGTCGCCGACTGTTTCGACGGGGTCTTCGCCATCGAGGACGGCGATCTGACGCCCAAGCCGGCCCCGTCGGCCTTTCGCCGCATGATCGAGCGGTTCGATTTCGAGCCGCGCTGCGCCGCCTTCTTCGAGGACACGCCCAGGAACCTGGAGCCGGCCAAGGCTCTGGGCATGGCGACCGTCCTGATCGGCGACGGCCACGGCAAACCCCTGGGGGACCATATTGACTGGATCTCCCCCGATCTTCTCGACTTCCTCAACGCCCTGACCTTCAAGGACGCCGCCGAATGACCGACCTGTCGCATCTCGAATCCGTCATCGAGGCCGCCTGGGAAGAGCGCGCGGACGTCTCGGCCGCCACGCACGGCGATGTGCGCGACGCGGTCGAGACCGCCCTGGCCCTGCTGGACGCCGGCCAGGCGCGCGTCGCCTCGCGCGGCGAGGACGGGGTCTGGACCACGCATCAGTGGCTGAAGAAGGCCGTGCTGCTGTCCTTCCGCCTGAACGACAACCAGATCATGCGCGCCGGCGACCGCGGCCCGACCAGCCACGCCCCGGGCGTCGGCCCCTATTGGGACAAGGTGCCCAACAAGTTCGGGGACTGGGCCGCCGGCGACTATCAGGCCGCCGGTTTCCGCTCGGTGCCCGGCGCCATCGTCCGCCAAGGCGCCTATATCGCCAGGAATGTCGTGTTGATGCCGTCGTTCGTGAACATCGGCGCCTATGTCGATGAGGGGGCCATGGTCGACGCCTGGGCCACGGTCGGGTCCTGCGCCCAGATCGGCAAGAACGTGCACCTGTCGGGCGGGGCGGGCATCGGCGGAGTGCTGGAGCCGCTTCAGGCCAATCCGACCATCATAGAGGACGGCTGTTTCATCGGCGCCCGCGCCGAGGTGGCTGAAGGCGTGATCGTGCGCGAAGGCGCGGTCCTGGCCATGGGCGTCTATCTGTCGGGCTCGACCAAGATTGTCGATCGCGCCACGGGCGAGGTTTTCCGGGGCGAGGTGCCGGCCTATTCGGTCGTGGTGCCGGGCGCTCTGCCGGACCCCAAGGGCGGCCCGTCGCTGTACTGCGCCGTCATCGTTAAGCGGGTGGACGCCCAGACGCGGGCCAAGACCGGCGTCAACGAACTGCTGCGCGACTGATCGCACACGAAAACGGAGGCGACCTTCAGGCCGCCTCCGTCCTTTATCCGGCCGACAGGATCAGGCGGCGGACTTCATCGCGTCCTTGTTGACTGCGGCGTCGGCGATGCCGGTCAGGTCTTCGTCGGTCTGGGACTCTTCCTGCAGGGTTTCGTCCAGCAGGGCGGCGGCGTCCTTCATGCCCAGCACCAGGGCCCAGCGCTTCAGGGTGCCGTAGCGGGTGATCTCATAGTGTTCCACCGCCTGTGCGGCGGCCAGCAGGCCGGCGCACAGGCGGTGGAACACTATG
>Ga0209066_10008113_pt1 | contig 10251 bp, 14 predicted proteins | sample All_14_2_FD_187198 | JGI IMG/M metagenome (GOLD analysis project Ga0209066, IMG submission 187198) | Freshwater microbial communities in response to fracking from Pennsylvania, USA - Allegheny Zone_MetaG_DW_15 (SPAdes) (version 2) ... | reverse complement strand
GCCCACACCATCGCCGTGGCGGTGGATCCGACCAAGGGTCCGGACGACATCGTCGCCCCCGGCCACGTCTTCCCCCTGGTGGCCAAGGACGGCGGTGTGCTGGTCCGCGCGGGCCACACCGAGGCGGCCGTCGACATCAGCCGCATGGCGGGCCTGAACCCGGCCGGCGTGATCTGCGAGATCATGAAGGACGACGGCTCCATGGCCCGGCTTCCGGACCTGGTCGGCTTCGCCCAGCTCCACGGCCTGAAGATCGGCACCATCGCCGACCTCATCGCCTATCGCCGGCGCACCGAGCGCCAGGTGGAGCGGGTGCTGGAGACGCCCTTCGATTCCACCTACGGCGGCCGCTTCCGCATGGTGATCTACCGCAACATCCTGGACGGCACCGAGCACGTGGTCCTGACCAAGGGCAAGATCGACCCGGACAAGCCGACCCTGGTGCGCATGCACCGCGTGGACATGGCGGCCGACATGCTTGGCCATGTGGAGGCCCGCCGCGACTACGTGCCCCGGGCCCTCAAGGCCATCGCCGAGAACGACGGCGCGGGCGTGGCGGTGTTCATCCGCGACTCCAATCCCGCCTGGCTCTCCGAGCGCTACGGCCAGAGCCAGACCCCCGAGGACCGCGGCGCCAACATCCTGCGCGACTACGGCATCGGCGCGCAGATCCTGCTCGACCTCGGCGTGCGCGACATGGAGCTGCTGACCTCCTCGCAGACCGTGCTGCCCGGCTCCGGCGGCTACGGCCTGAAGATCGTGGGCCACCGCGGCTTCGAGTGACGCCCGCGTAAGCGCCGACGACGATTGTCGTTTTCTTGCAGGCGGAACAGGCCTATACGGAGACGTAACACCCCGCGCCCGGCCGAAAGGTCGGGCGCCGTCATTTCGAGAGCCTGCCCATGACCGAGATCCTGATGCCGAAGGCGACCGCCGTCTGGCTCGTGGACAACACCTCGCTGACCTTCGAGCAGATCGCCGACTTCTGCGGGCTGCACCCGCTGGAAGTGAAGGGCATCGCCGACGGCGAGGTGGCGCGCGACATCCGCGGCGCCGACCCCATCGCCAACGGCCAGCTGGCGCGCGAGGAGCTGGACGCGGCCCAGGCCAACTCCGCCTATCGCATGAAGCCGCAGAAGAGCCGCCACGCCGAGCTCCTGAAGCCGGTCAAAAAGGCGCCGCGCTACACGCCCGTGTCGCGCCGCCAGGACCGTCCGGACGCCATCGCCTGGTTCCTGCGCAACCACCCCGAGGTCCAGGACAGCCAGATCGCCCGCCTGCTCGGCACCACCAAGGCCACCATCGACCAGGTGCGCAACCGCACGCACTGGAACTCGGCCAACATCAAGCCGGTCGATCCGGTCACGCTCGGCCTGGCCACCCAGCTCGAGCTGGACGCCGTGGTCCGCAAGGCGGCCGAGAAGAAGGCCAAGGACGACGCGCGCCGCGGCGTGGTCGAGCCCGACGGCCCGACCCTGCGCGCCGCCGGCGACATGGAGCCTGAAGCCGAGCTCGAGCCCGAACCCGCGCTTGCCCTCGACGAGGACGACGACGCCTACGCCGACGACTAGAGCGCGCTGAGCGCTCCGAGCCGAGAACAGAAAAGGCCCGCGATCGCGGGCCTTTTCCTTGTCTCAGCTAGTGAAGCCTGGAGCGGAGGGTTTCCATCTCCTCCTTGAGCTTGAGCTTCTGTCGCTTGAGTTCCTTCAGTCTCACGTCGTCGGCGGCCGGTCGTCTCATCTCGTCGTGGATCGCTTCTTCCAGAGCGGTATGGCGGGATCCGAGTTCGCGGATCCGGGCTTCAACGGCCATGAGGTACGCCTCCTTGGTTGAACGTCTGACAGTTCAGTGAACACCCGCTGCGGGATGCTGTCAGATCACATATGCTTGCAGCGGGCGGTGAGCGGTCGGCGCCTGATCGGCGGGCGCGGGGGACAGGGACATGGCGAATTCCGAGCGGCCGCGGCTTGTGGTCGGCCTTTCCGGCGCGAGCGGCGTGGTCTACGGCCTTCGGGTGCTGGACGCCTGCCGCGAGCTGGGGGTCGAGACCCATCTCGTGCTCACCAAGGCCGCGGCGCTGACCATCGGCCAGGAGACCGACCTCACCGTCGCCGACGTCCAGGCCCGCGCCGACGTCTCGCACCGGGCGGGCGACGTGGGGGCCTCGATCGCCTCGGGATCGTTCCCCACCCTGGGCATGATCGTGGCGCCCTGTTCGGTGCGCACCATGAGCGAGATCGCCACGGGCGTGACCTCCTCGCTCCTGACCCGCGCCGCCGACGTGACGCTTAAGGAGCGCCGCCCCCTGGTGCTGATGGTGCGCGAGACGCCGCTGCACCTGGGACACCTGCGCACCATGGTCCGGCTGGCCGAGATGGGCGCGGTGATCGCCCCCCCGCTGCCCGCCTTCTACGCCAGGCCCGCCACGCTGGAGGACATGGTCGACCAGTCCGTGGGCCGCGCGCTGGATCTCTTCGGCCTGTCGTGGGCCAGCGTCCGGCGCTGGGGCCGCGACGTGGGACCGATCGAGGGGGACGCCTGAATGTCGCTCTGGGAATGGACGCTGGAAGCCTATGCGCAGCCGGGCGTGCCCGAAGCCTGCCTGGCGCTGCAGGACGCCCACGGGCAGAACACCTCGTTCCTGCTCTGGGCGGTCTGGGCCGAGACCGTCGACGCCGAGCTGCTGGCCCGGGCGGCTGCGGCGGCGCGGGCCTGGGACGAGACGGCGCTCAAGCCGCTTCGCGCCGTGCGCCGCGCGCTGAAGCCCGCCCTGCCGCCCATCGACGACGGCGCCCGCGAGGGGCTGCGGGAGGACGTCAAGGGCGCCGAGCTGCGCGCCGAGCGCGTGCTGATGGAGACGCTGGAGGACATGGCCGGCCGCCGGCGCGCCGGCGCGCCGGCTCTGGCCGCGCTCAAGGCCGCGTCCGCCGCCTGGGGCCGCCCCGCGCCGGAAGAGACGCTGGCCGAGCTCGCCGAGGCCCTCCACTAGTTCGAGCGCCGCGCCCCGATCGTCCGCTTGCCGCCGCCGCCGGCATTGCGCATGATCCGGGGGGCTTAGTCGGGTGGGCGTGGCAGTATGAACGATCACGAAGCGGAGGACTCCGAGAAGGTCCTCCGCGCCAGGCTTGCGGACCTGATGCAGCAGCACGGCGACCTCGACGTGGCGGTCGCCGCCATCGCCCAGTCGTCCATGCCGGACATGCTGGTGATCGGCCGCCTGAAGCGGCGCAAGCTCGCGCTGAAGGACGAGATCGGCCGCATCCAGGACCTCCTGACCCCGGACATCATCGCCTGAGCGGAACGGGAGAGCGATTTCAAGCGATCCGGACGTCCTTCAGGCCGCCCAGCGGGCCAGGTCCTGGCGGCCCTGCAGCACGTCCAGCACGTCGTGCATGCCAAAGCCGGGATCGGCCGGGTGGAGCGCGTCGTAGACCGCCCGGGCGAAGGCGAAGTCGGCCGGCGTCTTGACCCGCCAGTCCAGGTGCGACCAGTCGCGGCCGGCGCGGCAGTGGGCCTGGTCGAACAGGTCGGGCCGGCGGCGGACCAGGCCGAACGGCGAGGCCGTGCGCGCGTCCTCCGGCTCGGCTTCGGCGGCCGCGGCGACCAGGGTCCTCACCGAGGCGACCTCCACCTCCAGGCCCTTGGGAAAGCTTGCGCGGACGCGATTGGAGACATAGGCCGCCCGCGAGGCCGCCGACAGGCGCACGCACTCGTCGATGACGCCGGGATCGATGAATGGCGAATCGCCCTTCAGCCGCACCACGTGGGTGACGGGCCCGGCCGCCTCGATGCAGCGCATGAAGCGCTCGGTCAGGTTCTGCGAGGCGCCGCGGAACACGGTCTGCCCGCGCGAGACCAGGTAGCTGGCCAGGGGATCGTCCGCCGGCTCGGCGCTGGTGGCGACCACGATCTTGGTGATGCAGCGGGCCTGGCGGATGCGCTCCACCTGGCGCCAGATCATCGGCTCGCCCCGGAGCGGCGCCATCGCCTTCCCGGGCAGCCGCGGCGAGGTCATGCGGGCCTGGAGGACGGCGAGGATCATCGGGGAGGCTCCTTCTGAGCGGTCCGCCGGGTGAGCGGCCCCTAGGCCGCCGCCCAGCTCCTGGGGTCGAGGGCGACCGGATCGTCCAGCGCCATCTCGTCCCAGTCGAGGTCGGGCGGCGGGCTCGAGGCCGCGGCGATGACGGCCGACAGCTCGGCCGCGGAAGTCACGCCGACCAGCACGGTCGCCGCTTCCGGACGCGACAGGGCGAAGCCGAGCGCGGCCTGCAGGGGGTCGCTCTTGCCCTCGGCGATGAGCCGGCGGGCCCGCGACAGGCGCCCGGCGGCGCCCTTCAGCTGGTGCGGCACCCGGTCGGGCGGCAGGAACAGGAGCCCGTTCAGGAAGATCGAGCGCAGGTGCACCTCCACGCCCATCTCGCAGAGGCTGGCCAGCGTGCCGTCCACCAGCAGGCGCTGGTCGAGCAGGCTGGCCGGCGCCTGCACCACGTCGGGGCGGAAGCGCCGGGCCACGCCCACCGGATCGTCGGAGGCGTAGAGCGAGACGCCGATGCGGCGGCACAGGCCCGCGTCGCGCATCGCCTGGACGCGCGCCCACAGCGCCATGCCGTAGGGGCCGAAGAGGTCGCTGGCCGAAGGCACGAGGATGGTGTCGACGTGATCGACGCCGAGCCGGCGCAGCGCGGCGCGCGCCTCGGCTTCGACGAAATCCGGGCCCTTGTCCGGGCGCACGGTGGAGATCGACATGCGGAAGGGCGTGGGGCGCGGCGCCACCTCGCCCAGAATCGTCTCGGCCTGGGGCGAGCGGCCCGCGATGTCGAAGGCGCACAGCCGCGCGCGCGCGGCGATCTCCAGGATGTCGCGCACCTCGGCCTGGGGCGAGCGGCCGCGCGCAGTCCCATAGACCTGGTCCAGGGGGAACTGGCCGGAGCCCAATCCGAGCTTATCTAGGGGGGAGGTCATGCGGGGGAAAGACGCTCTTACGGAACCCAGTGAGCGTTCATCCTGACGCAGATGCCTAAAGAACCCGTATCTGGAACCTTGCCGGGGAGTTAAGCTGAATCGATGCGCGAGCCCCTGCCCGAGTGGCCCCTGTTCGGCATGGCCGACGACATGCGCCCGGCGCTTGAAGCCGCGCGGGCGGCCGGAAAGCCCATGGTTCTGGCCACCCTGACGTCGGTGGAAGGCGGCGGTCCGCGCCCTGCGGGAACCCAGATGGTCTTCGCCGAGGGGATCGTCGCGGGCTACTTTTCGGGTGGTTGCGTCGAGGGCGACGTCGCCGGCCACGCCGAGGGCTGCCTGGCCGACGGCGCGCCGCGCACCCTGATCTACGGCGAGGGCAGCCCCTGGCCCGACATCCGCCTGCTCTGCGGCGCGCGCATAGAGATCTTCTTGGAGCGGGTGGCGCCCGACGACGAGGCGCTGGAGGCGCTGCTGGCCGCGACCGCCGCGCGGCGGCCCGCGCTGTGGCTCAGCGACGGGGCCCGGCGCGTCTGCGGCGCGCCAGGCTCGCTCAAGCCCTGGCCGGGGGCGATCGCCCGCACCTATGAGCCCGTCCACCGGCTGGTGGTGTTCGGCGCGGATCCCACGGCGCTGGCCATCGCCGGCCTTGGCGCCCAGTCCGGGTTGGAAACCACCCTGGTCCGCCCCAAGGGGCCGCAGGCCGCCCCGCCCCTGCCCGGCGTCGGCTATCGCCGCGACGAGCCGCAGGCCGCCCTGGCCGCCATCGGCGTCGACGCCTGGACGGCGGTGGCGGTGGCGACCCACGACCTGGAGACCGACCAGGCCGCCCTGCGCGCGGCCCTGCCCTCGCCGGCGCCCTACGTGGGGCTCCTCGGCGCCCGCGCGCGCCTGCCCGAGCGGCTGGCGCGGCTGCGCGCGGCAGGCGTGCCCGAGAGCGCCATCGGCAAGCTGCACGCGCCCATCGGCCTGGACATCGGCGGCAAGGCGCCCTGGGAGGTCGCCGTCTCCGTGATCGGCGAGATCATGGCCCTGCGCTATGCGCGCGGCCGAGCATTTTCAGCCGAAGTGGACGCCGGTTCGGCGCAGAAAATGCTCCAAAATCAGAAGTCTTGAGCGTGCTCCGATTTCGTCAAATCGGAGCACGCTCGAGCGGCAGCACCTCGGCGGCCGCGCCCTCGGCGGCGGCCGGCGCGTCGGGACCGCGGCGCAGAAGCGCGTCGGCCGCGGCGAAGACCGTCACCAGCGAAGAATCCTGATCGCGGTAGGGCTCGACCCAGACCTCGCCGTCGCGATGCTCCAGCCGCGCGCGCATCCAATGCTCGCGCGGGCCGTTGGCCGGCAGCGGCCTGGCGAGCCTGGCGCCGCGCAGCACGGGTCCCGTCGCCGCGCCCTGGAAGGCGTTCAGGATCGGCCGCAGGAAGAGCTCGGCGCAGACCAGGGCCGAGGCCGGATTGCCCGGCAGGCCGAGCAGGCGCCGGCCGTCGCCCAGCACGCCGAAGAACGTCGGCTTGCCCGGCCGCACCGCCACGCTTTCGACCTTCGGCTGGAAGCCCAGCGCCTGGGCCGCCGCGCGCACCAGGTCGTGGTCGCCGACCGAGGCGCCGCCGACCGTGACGAGGAGATCGGCGTCCGCGGTCCGCAGGGCCTCGATCACGGCCTCCAGGTCGTCGCGCACCGGCTTGGTCTTGAAGGGCGCCCCGCCCCAGGCGGCGATCAGGGCGGCGAGCGCCGGCGCGCCGGAATCGTAGATCTGGAACGGCCCGGGGGAGGCGGGCGCCTCGACGATCTCCTCGCCCGTGCCGATCACCGCGACGCGCGGCCGGCGATGCACCAGGACCTCGGCCCGTCCCGCCGCCGCGGCCAGCGACAGCCGCCAGGGATCGATCCGCTGGCCGGCGTGCAGTAGCCGCGCGTCGGCCCGGAAGTCGCCCCCGGCGGGCCGCACGTTCGCTCCCGACGGCGCGGCGGGCACGCGGACCTCGTCGCCCTGGCGTTCGGCGTCCTCCTGGATGACCACCGCGTCGGCGTCCTCGGGGACGGCCGCGCCGGTGAAGATGCGCACCGCCTCGTGCGGGCCCAGCCGGCCCGCGTAGCCGTGGCCGGCCGCGCTCTCGCCCGCGATCCGCAGGAGGCCCGGCGTGTCCACGCTGCGCACCGCCCAGCCGTCCATCGCCGAGGCCGCGAACGGCGGCTGGTCGCGCACGGCGGTGACGTCCTCGGCCAGCACCCGGCCGATCGCCTCGGTCAGCGGCGCCCGCTCGGCGTCCAGCGGCGCGATCTCGGCCAGCATCCGCGCGCGGGCGTCGTCGACGGCCAGCAGCTTCATGCGCGCGTCCAGTCGCCCGAGGCGCCGCCGGACTTCTCCATCAGGCGCACCGCGTCGATCGTCATGGCCTTATCGGCGGCCTTGAGCATGTCGTAGACCGTCAGGCAGGCGACCGACACGGCCGTCAGCGCCTCCATCTCCACCCCGGTCTGGCCGGTCGTGCGCACCCGGGCGGTGACGCTGAGCCCGTCCTCGGCCGGCTCGACGCGCACCTCCACCTTGGACAGCGCCAGGGGATGGCAGAGCGGGATCAGGTCGGCCGTCTTCTTGGCGGCCATCACGCCGGCGATCTCGGCTACGGCGCGCACGTCGCCCTTCTTGGCGTCGCCCGACAGCGCCAGGGCCAGCGTGGCCGGCGCCATGCGCACGCGCCCCTCGGCCAGGGCCTCGCGGACGGTGACGGCCTTGGCGGACACGTCGACCATGCGCGCGCGGCCGGTCTCGTCGATGTGGGTGAGCTTGCCCACCGGCTCAGGCTTCGAGCAGGCGCGGCATCAGCTCGACCATGTTGCAGGGGCCATGACGGCTGTCGAGCTGGGCGGAGATCACCTTGTCCCAGCCGTCCTTCACCGCCCCGTTGGAGCCCGGCAGGCAGAACACGAACACGCCGTTGATCAGGCCGGCGAGGGCCCGCGACTGCAGGGTCGACAGGCCGACCGACTGGTAGCTCACCATGTGGAAGATCACCGAGAAGCCGTCGATCTCCTTGTCCAGCAGCGGCCGAACGGCCTCGGGCGTCACGTCCCGGCCGGTGATGCCGGTGCCGCCGGTCGTGATGACGCAGTCCACCGAACCGGAGGCGACCCAGGCCTTGATCTGCTCGCGGATGGCCTTGACGTCGTCGCGCACGATGGCGCGGGCGGCCAGCTCGTGGCCCGCGCCGGTCACCCGCCCGGCCAGCACGTCGCCGGAGGTGTCGCTCTCCTCGTCGCGAGTGTCGGAGATGGTCAGGACGGCGATGCGGACCGGCGTAAACGTCTTGGTCTCGTCGATCTTGCCGCCGGGGCTGAAAGGGGCGTTCATTCTGTGGTCTCCCAACGGGCGATGTCGGCGTGGTCCTGGTCGCGCGGCTCGATCCACCGCGTCCCGTCCGGCCCGGTCTCCTTCTTCCAGAAGGGGGCTCGGCTCTTCAAGTAGTCCATCAGGAAATCGCAGGCCTCGAAGGCGGCTCTTCGGTGGCGCGCGGCCGTGGCCACGAAGACGATCGGCTCGCCCGGCGCGATCGGCCCCACCCGGTGCAGCACCATCAGGTCGTCGAGCGAAAAGCGCGCCCGCGCCGTCTCGGCGATCTCGGCGATGCGGGCCTCGGTGAAGCCCGGATAGGCCTCCAGCTCCAGGATCGCGGTCTGGCCCGCCTCGGCGCGGGCGAGGCCGGTGAACGTGGCCACAGCGCCGGTCTCGGCCCTGTCGCGGCAGAAGTCCGTGAGCAGGGCGCCCGGATCGAAGGGCTGGTCGAGGAGCCGGATCATCCGCCGCTCATCGGCGGCAGGAAGGCGACCTCCGCGCGCGGGTGCAGCGCCGCGTCGCCCCGCACGATCGCCTGGTCGAGGGCCACCTGGACCCCGGGGCCGGCGAGCGCCAGGCCGAGCTCGGGGTCCTCGGCGGCGAGCAGCTCGCGCAGCGCATGGACCGAGGCCGGAACCGGCTCCAGCTCGCGCTCGCGCCAGCCGGCGAGGTCGCGCAGGGGGCCGAACAGGAGGACGCGCGCCACCGCTCAGCCTCCCGTCGTCGACATGTGCCGGGCGACCGCCGGGTCGGCGGCGCGCTCGATGCGGAAATCGTGGCCTTCCGGCTTGGCGTCCACCGCCCGGCGGATCGCCTGGACCAGGCCCGCCTCTCGGACCTGCGCGCGGATCACCGCGCGCAGGTCCGAGGCGTCCTCCCGGCCGAGGCAGGTGTGCAGGGTCCCGGTGCAGGTCAGCCGCACGCGGTTGCAGGCCTCGCAGAAATTGTGGCTGAGCGGGGTGATGAAGCCCAGCCGCCCGCCGGTCTCGGCCACGCGCACGTAGCGCGCCGGCCCGCCGGTGTTCAGCGGCAGGTCCTCAAGCGTCCAGAAGCTCGCAAGGTCGCGGCGCACGTCCTTCAGCGACAGGAACTGGTCGGTGCGGTCGGCCTCGACCTCGCCCAGCGGCATGGTCTCGATCAGGGTCATGTCCAGCCCCCGGCCGTGCGCCCAGGCGATCAGCTGCGGCAGCTCGGCGGCGTTGTCGGCCTTCAGCGCCACGGCGTTGATCTTCACCGACAGCCCCGCGGCCTGGGCCGCGTCGATCCCGGCCAGCACCTTGGAGAGGTCGCCCCCGCGCGTCAGGGTGCGGAACAGGGCCGGCTTCAGCGTGTCCAGCGACACGTTGATCCGCTTGACGCCCAGGTCGGCCAGACCCTGCGCGAACTCGGCCAGCCGCGTGCCGTTGGTGGTCAGGGTCAGCTCGTCCAGCGCCCCGGAGCGCAGGTGCCGCGACAGGCTTTCGAACAGGCCCATCACGCCCTTGCGCACCAGCGGCTCGCCGCCGGTGAGCCGAAGCTTGCGCACGCCCAGGCCCACGAAGGCCGAGGCGATGCGGTCCAGCTCCTCCAGGGTCAGCACCTCGGCCTTCGGCAGGAAGGTCATGTGCTCGGCCATGCAGTAGACGCAGCGCAGGTCGCATCGGTCCGTGACCGAGACCCGCAGATAGGTCACCGTGCGGCCGAAACCGTCGATCAGCGCGGGCGCTCGGGACGTGGCCGCTTGCGGCGAAGGGGCGTCATAGGGCGTCATGGCGCCCCTAACATAGAGAGGAAGGGCCGCGGGTGACAGAGGCGCAGGCGCCGTTCGAGGCCGTGGTCCTGGCCGCCGGGGCCGGCAGCCGCTTCGGCGGCGGCAAGCTGCTCGCGCCGCACCGGGGCAGGGTGCTGCTCGACGGCGCGCTGGCCGCCGCCTTCGCCGCCCCCGCCGGGCGCGTGATCGTGGCCACCGGCGCCGACGG
>Ga0209066_10008112_pt1 | contig 10251 bp, 9 predicted proteins | sample All_14_2_FD_187198 | JGI IMG/M metagenome (GOLD analysis project Ga0209066, IMG submission 187198) | Freshwater microbial communities in response to fracking from Pennsylvania, USA - Allegheny Zone_MetaG_DW_15 (SPAdes) (version 2) ... | reverse complement strand
CAACCGGGTGCTGTGGGCGGTGACGAAGTTGGTGGAACAACCTTAACCCGTTGGTGCGCGGGGCATGGCAACACCGCCTGCCAAGACCGCCGCTATACTTCGCGCTGCTCCGGGGTGCACGGGCCTGAAAAGGCCCGGCGCTGAGATGGTGGAAACACCAAACCCGTGAACTTGATCTGGCTAGTACCAGCGAAAGAAGAGCGCAGCCCCCAGGGCCTGCATCCCATCACCCGTTCCTCGTGCAACGGGTCCGTCCACACCAGCGGTGGACCGGGTGCATGTTTTGACGGGCGGTCTCCGGAGCATCCACAGCCCCACACAGGAGACCGCCGCCATGAACGCCCCCGACAAGATTCCCTTCGCCGACCAGTTCGCGCTCAGCCGCGAGCCCTTCCCCGCTTCGCGCAAGATCTATGTGCCCGGCTCGCAAGCCAGCATCCAGGTGCCCATGCGCGAGATCCTGCTGAGCAATGGTGAGCAGGTCACGGTCTACGACACCTCCGGCCCCTACAGCGACCCGACCGCTGCCATCGACGTGCGCACCGGCCTGGCCGACGTGCGCGGCGCCTGGATCGACACACGTGGTGACACCGAAAGCTACGAGGGCCGCCAGCGCGCCGCGCTGGACGACGGCATCAAGAACGAAGCCGCGCAGAACGGCACCACCATCGAACGCATCGAGGCCCTGCGCGCCGAGGCCGCCGGCCTGCAGCGCACGCCGCGCCGCGCCAGGAGCGGCATGAACGTCTCGCAGATGCATTACGCGCGCCAAGGCATCGTCACGCCCGAGATGGAATACGTGGCCCTGCGCGAGAACGGCAAGCGCGAGTGGATGCGCGAGTACCTGGGCGACCCGGCGCGTGAGGCCCGCCTGCGCGGCAACCCCATGGGCGCGCGCATCCCCGAGGTGTTCACGCCCGAGTTCGTGCGCGACGAGGTGGCGCGCGGCCGCGCCATCATCCCGGCCAACATCAACCACCCCGAGGTCGAGCCCATGGCCATCGGGCGCCACTTCGGCGTCAAGATCAACGCCAACATCGGCAACTCGGCCGTCACTTCCAGCATCGAGGAAGAGGTGGACAAGCTGGTGTGGGCGATCCGCTGGGGCGCCGACAACGTGATGGACCTGTCCACCGGCAAGAACATCCACACCACGCGCGACTGGATCGTGCGCAACAGCCCGGTTCCGATCGGCACGGTGCCGATCTACCAGGCGCTGGAAAAGGTGGGCGGCGTGGCCGAAGACCTGACCTGGGCGATCTACCGCGACACTTTGATCGAACAGGCCGAACAGGGCGTGGACTATTTCACCATCCACGCCGGCGTGCGCCTGGCCTACATCCACCTCACCGCGCAGCGCCGCACCGGCATCGTCTCGCGCGGCGGCAGCATCCTGGCCAAGTGGTGCATCACCCACCACAAGGAAAACTTCCTGTACACGCACTTCGACGAGATCTGCGACATCATGAAGGCCTACGACGTGAGCTTCTCGCTCGGCGACGGCCTGCGCCCCGGCAGCGCTTCTGATGCGAACGACGAAGCGCAGTTCGCCGAACTCAAGACCCTGGGCGAGCTGACGCAGGTGGCGTGGAAGCACGACGTGCAGACCATGATCGAAGGCCCCGGCCATGTGCCCATGCACCTGATCCAGGCCAACATGGACGAGCAGTTGAAGCACTGTCACGAGGCGCCGTTCTACACGCTAGGCCCACTCACCATCGACATCGCCCCCGGCTACGACCACATCGCCAGTGCCATCGGCGCGGCCATGATTGGCTGGATGGGCACCTCCATGCTCTGCTACGTGACGCCCAAGGAACACCTGGGCCTGCCCGACCGCGACGACGTGAAGCAAGGGATCATTGCCTACAAGATCGCGGCGCATGCCGCCGACATCGCCAAGGGCCACCCGGGCGCCCGCGCGCGCGACGACGCCATGAGCAAGGCGCGTTTCGAGTTCCGCTGGCGCGACCAGTTCGCGCTCGGCCTGGACCCGCAGACCGCCGAGGACTACCACGACGAAACCCTGCCCAAGGATTCAAGCAAGGAAGCGCACTTCTGCTCCATGTGCGGGCCGAAGTTCTGCTACATGAAGATCACGCAGGACGTGCGCGACTACGCCGCCGCCAAAGGCGTGAGCGAAGACGCAGCGCTGGCCGAGGGCATGGCGCAGAAAAGTGCGGAATTCAAAGCGGTGGGCGGCGAGTTCTATGTGCCGGTGTCGTCCATTTCGACCAAGGGCTGAGCCATGAAGCGCATCGGCATTGCCGGCGCAGGCGTACTCGGCCGCCTGCTGGGCTGGCAGCTGTCACGGGCCGGGCACAGCGTCACCGTGTTCGACCCGGCGGCGGGACCGGAGGCACCGGCCACCGGCTCGTTGACGGGGAGCTCGGCGCATGCGGCCGGCTTCACCGCGGCCGGCATGCTCAGCCCCATCGCGGAGCTGGACAACGCCGGCCCTGACATCGCCCGCCTGGGCTGGCGCTCGCTGGCCTTGTGGCGCGCGGTGGCAGACACGCTGCGTGCCGAAGGCTGCAGCGCGCCACTGTTCGAGCAACACGGCAGTCTGATGCTGGCGCACGGGTCCGACCTGGGCGCTGCGCGCCGCGTGCTGGCCCGGCTGGAGACCGTGCCCTCGCTGGCCGCCGAACTGCCCGCGCCGCAGCCACTGGACCGCGCGGCGCTGGCCGCGCTGGAGCCCGCGCTGGCGCCGGGTCTGCACGCCTGGCTGCTGCCCGGCGAGGCGCAGGTGATGTCGCGCGACATGCTGCACGCGCTGGCGGTGCACGCGCCGAACGTGCACTGGTGCTGGTGCGAACGCGTGGAGGGGGTCGAGCCTGGCGTGCTGCAGGTGGCGGGTGAAGGGCCGGTGTGGTTTGACCTGGCCATTGACGTGCGAGGGACAGGAGCGCGGGATGTGCACCGCTCGACCGCCCGCGCCTGCGTTCGCCCTGGGCCTGTCGAAGGGCTCTCGGCACATGGGGCCGAGGGGCTTGAACAGGCTCAGCCCGAACAGATTGCACCGCACTCCCTTGAAACCATTCGCGGCGTGCGCGGCGAGGTCATCTGGCTGCACGCGCCCGGTGTGCAACTGCAGCGCCCGGTGCGCCTGCTGCACCCGCGCCACCGCGTCTACATCGTGCCGCGTCCGGGCGACCTGTTCGTGGTCGGCGCCAGCGAAATCGAAAGCGAAGACCGCTCGCCGGTGAGCCTGCGCAGCGCCGTGGAGCTGATGGCGGCGGCGCAGAGCGTGCTGCCCGAACTGGCCGAGGCGCGCATCGTGCACATGGAGGCCAACCTGCGCCCCGCCCTGCCCGACAACGAACCCCATACCCACACCGAGCCCGGCCTGCTGCGCATCAACGGCCTGTTTCGCCACGGCTGGTTGCTCGCGCCGGCACTGGTGCAGGACGCACTGGAACTCGCGGGCGCGGGCTGGGTGAGGGGAACGCCTGAGCAAGCGCCTGAAACACAACAGAACCACTGACCCCGCTCCACCCCACAGGAAAACCCATGCCTGAAGCCCCTGCCCAAGCCGAATTGCGCTTCAACGAATGCACCTTGCCCTGCACAGAGGGCCTGACCCTGGCCGCGCTGCTGGAAGCCCAATGCACGGACATCGGCCCGGTGGCCACAGCGGTGAACGGCACGTTCGTGCCGCGCGCGCTGCGTGCGTCCACCGGCTTGAAACCCGGAGACACTGTGCTGACCTTTCACGCCATCGTGGGCGGCTGACCCACACATCTTTACTGGAGAACCTCATGTTCCGCACCCTGCTCAAGTCCAAGATCCACCGCGTTGCCGTGACGCATTGCGAACTGCACTACGAAGGCTCCTGCGCCATCGACGAAGACCTGCTCGAAGCCGCCAACCTGCTCGAAAACGAGCAAGTGCACATCTGGAACATCAACAACGGCGAACGCTTCATCACCTACGCCATCAAGGGCGAGCGCGGCTCCGGAATGATCTCGGTCAACGGCTCGGCCGCGCGCCGCGCCTCGGTCGGTGACCTGATCATCATCGCGGCCTTCGCCCAGGTGCACGAAGACCAGCTCACCACCCACAAACCACAACTGGTGTTCGTTGATGAGCACAACCGCGCCAATGGTTCGCGCGACCACGTGCCGGTGCAGCAGCGCTGACGCAGCCGGTGCACAGGAGCCCCACCCATGCCCCCATTGAACGTTTACGGCACCGCCCTGCAGAGCCGCTTCTTTCTCGGTACCGCCGGCTACCCGTCGCCTCAGGTGCTGGCCCAGAGCATCGCCGCCAGCGGCACGCAGGTGGTCACGGTGGGCCTCAAGCGCACGCTCGCTGCGGGCGGCGACAACGGCTTTGTCGAGATCATCCGCACGGCCATGCAGGAGCGCGGCGCGCGCCTGCTGCCCAACACCGCCGGCTGCCGCACCGCGCGCGAAGCGATCACGCTGGCGCACATGGCGCGCGAGCTGTACGGCACGCACTGTATCAAGCTCGAAGTGGTGGGCGACGAACACACGCTGCAGCCCGACCCCTGGGGCACGGTGGAAGCCGCCGCCCAGCTGACGAAAGACGGTTTTGCCGTGTTCCCGTACTGCACCGACGACCTCGTCACCTGCCAGCGCCTGCTGGACGCGGGCTGTGAAGTGCTGATGCCCTGGGGCGCGCCCATCGGCTCCGGCCAGGGGCTCATCAACCCCTTTGCGCTGCGCACCCTGCGCGCGCGGTTGCCGGGCGTGCCGCTGGTGGTGGACGCCGGCATCGGCGCGCCCAGCCACGCGGCCGCCGCGATGGAGCTGGGCTTTGATGCCGTGCTGCTGAACTCGGCGGTGTCGCAAGCGGTGGACCCCGTGCGCATGGCACGCGCCTTCGGCCTGGCCGTTGAGGCCGGGCGGGCCGCGTTTGAAGCTGGCGTGATGGCACCGCAAGACATGGCGGTGGCATCGACCCCCGTCTCGGGTCACCCCTTCTTGATCGGGTGAATGAAACCATGACACCCATCATCTGGAGCATTGCCGGCACCGACAGCGGTGGCGGCGCCGGGCTGGCGGCCGACCAGCGCGCGGCCGACGCCCTGGGCGTGCACTGCTGCACCGTGGTGGCCGGGATCACCGCGCAAAGCACCACCGAAGTCACGCACATCGAAGCCACGCCGCCCGCGGTGCTGCAGGCCCAGCTGGACACCCTGGCTGCCGACATGCCGCCGTGCGCGATCAAGACCGGGCTGCTGGGCAGCGCCGACAACGTGCGCGTGCTCGCCCGCTTCGTGGACCGGCTGCGCGAACAAGGCCCGCTGGCCCTGGTAGTGGACCCGGTGCTGCGCGCCAGCACCGGCGCCGCCCTGGCCAGCGCCGAGCAGCTGAGCGCCTACCGCGATTGGCTGCTGCCCCGCGCCACCGTGATCACGCCCAACCAGAGCGAGGCCGTGGCCTTGCTGGGCAGCGCGGCGCCCGAGGGCATTCCCGCACAGGCGCGGGCGCTGCGCGCACTGGGCTGCGGGGCCGTGATCATCACCGGGGGCGATGCCGCGCTCTTGCAACACCACGACAGCCTGTCGCTCGACTGGCTGGACACACCGCAGGCGCAGGGCTGGCTCAGCCTGCCGCGCGAGACCACGCCGCACAACCACGGCACCGGCTGCACCTTCGCGTCGGCCCTGGCCGCCGCGCTCGCGCTGGGCTGGGTGGTGGCCGACGCGGCTGTGCTGGCGAAAATGGCCGCCACCTTCGCGCTGCGCCACGCACGCGCGGTGGGCCAGGGCATCGGGCCAGTCGTCGCACGCCCGGGTTTTGCCACCGAGCCGTCGCTGCTGCCGCAACTGTCGGTGGACGAGCAAGCCCCCACCCACTGGTACACCCGGCCACACGGTCGCGCACCCGGGGTTTACGCCATCGTCGACAGCGCCGAGCGGGTTGAAGCGGTGCTGCGCGCCGCATCCACAGCCGACACGGTGGACACGGTCCAGCTGCGCATGAAGCGCCCCGAAGGCCTGGACGACGCCGCCTGGCACCGCGCGCTGGGCGAAGCCATCGCCCGCAGCCAGCGCGCAGCCAACGTGGCGGGCGTGCTGCTGGTCATCAACGACCACTGGCAGGCCGCACTGGCCGCCGGTGCGCGCGCGCTGCACCTGGGGCAGGACGACCTGATGGCGCTCACACCGCTCGACCGGGCACGGCTAGACGCCGCCCGCGCACAAGGCGTGCAGCTGGGCATCAGCTCGCACAGCCTGTGGGAACTGTGCCGCGCCGCCGGCCAGCAACCCGACCTGATCGCCTGTGGCCCGGTCTGGCCCACCACCACCAAAGACATGCCGTGGAAACCGCAAGGCTTGGACAACCTCGCCTGGTGGGCGCACATGGCGCCCGCGCCGGTGGTGGGCATCGGCGGCATTCTGGAGCCCGAGCAATTGCGCGACGTGGCCGCTTCCGGCGCTGCGGGTGGCTGTGTGGTGCGCGGGCTGGGGCCAGCGCCTGCCAACACCCTGCCCGCCTGGCAACACGCCTGGTGCGACGGTAGCGCGAGCCGACAACCCGGCGTGGTGCCCATGCTGCCGCACCCAACGCTGCAGGCTTGAGCGAGCCCCGCGCTGCGGACCTGGGTGGGAACGGTGCAGCTTCACCAGCCCGGGCGGGGTTAACGGCCTGCGCGCTGGCCGCCCCCACTGGGCGGGCGGTGTGGTCGCGCCAAGGCGTCTGACGGTACCCGTTCTGCCAGGGTGCAACAATGGGCTCCATGTCACGTCGCTCTCTTCTTTTCTTGGTGGTCATGGTCGTCGCTTGTCTGGCCGCCTTGGTCGCGTGGTGGGTGACGCGCGCCCCGGTGGTGCGAACGGTCAGCGTTCAGATGGCGCCGCTGGTGCGCACCCTGCAGTTTTCGGCCCGCGTGGCCACCGCGTCGCGTGTCGAACTGGGCAGCACGCTCACTGGGCGTGTGCTGTCGGTCGCGGTGGCCGAGGGCGAGCGGGTGCAGGCGGGCGATGTGCTGGTGCGGCTTGAAAGCGATGAATTGCAGGCCGCGCTGGCGCAAAGCCAGGCCAGCGAACGCCAGGCCGCTGCGCGGCTGGCGGGCTTGCGCAGCAGCGGGCGCAGCGCGGTGCAGGCCGGTGTGGCGCAAGCGGAGTCGGTGCGGGTGGCGGCGCTGGCCGAGCTGCAACGCACGCAAGACCTCGTGGACAAGGACTTTGTCAGTCTGGCGCGGCTGGACGAGGCGCGCCGCGCGGTGGCGGTGGCGCAGGCGCAACTGGACGCCGCCCGTGCGCAGAGCGCCGCCAACGCCGAGCAGGGCACCGACGTGGCCCAGGCACAAGCGCAGCTGGCGCTGGCCAGCGCCGCCCGCGCCGCCGCCGAGGCGCGCTTGGCCCAGGCGGTGCTCACCGCACCGGCCCAGGGGCGCGTGCTGTCGCGCCTGGTGGAGCCCGGCCAGATCGTGCAGCCCGGTCGCGCGCTGATCGGTTTGGCGCTGGACGGTCCGCTGCAGCTGGTGGCGCAGGTGGACGAGCGTTACCTGGGGCAGCTGCAACCCGGCCAAACGGCTGGCGTGCTGGCCGATGCCTACCCGGCGCAGCGGTTTGCGGCCCGCGTGCTGTCCATCGCGCCGCTGGTGGATGCCCAGCGCGGTGCGATCGAGGTCAAGTTTTCGCTGCCGCCGCCCACGCCGGACTTTTTGCGCGAGGACATGACCTTGTCGGTGGAGGTGGAAACCGCACGCCGCGACCGGGCGCTGGTGGTGCCGGTCGGCGCGCTGCGCGGCGACGTAGCAACAGGTGCCAGCGTCTGGCTGGTGCGCGACGGGCGCGTCGAGGCACGCCCGGTGCGCCTGGGGCTGCGCACGCTGGACGCGGTCGAGGTGCTGGAGGGGCTGAGCGCGGGCGAACAGGTGCTGGTGGGCGCGGCCCCGCTGCCGGGCCAGCGGGTGCGGGTGAACCCCGTGGCCGCTGCGCCAACCCGGGTCCAGCGCACCACGCAAGACGCCAGCGCCGCCATGAGCCAGGCCATGGCCCGGTGAAAGCACAGCCATGATGCTCGGATTTGAAAGCCGCGTTGCCACCCGCTTCCTGCGCGAAGGGCGCATGCAGACGGTGCTGATCATCATCGGTGTGGCGGCGGGCGTGGCGGTGGTGGCTTACATCTCGGCGCTGATCACCGGGCTGCAACAAAACACCATCGAGAAAACGCTGGGCGCCCAGGCGCACCTGACACTGAGCCCGCTGGACGATGTGGTGCTGAGCGCGCGCGCACCCGCCAGCGCCGACACCGCGGCACTGGTGCAAACGCAGCCGCGTGCGCAGCGCCCGCGCTCCATCAGCAACTGGCAACTGCTGGTGCCCCTGCTTGAAGCCATGCCGGAGGTGCTCGCTGTCTCGCCGATGGTGTCGGCTGCGGGTTTGGCGACGCGGGGCGAGGCGTCCAAGGCGATTGCGCTGATGGGCGTGGACTTGGACCGTTACGACCGCATCGTCAGCCTGCGCGCCAAGGTGGTCGATGGCACGGCGCGGCTGGAGCCCGGCGAGGGCATCATTGGCCGCGAGCTGGCCAACGACTTGGGCGTGCGCGTCGGCGACCGCATCGGCATCGTCACGGGCGGCGTAACCGACTCGCTGCGCGTCACGGCGTTGGTGGATTTGGGTGTGCGCGATCTGAACCGGCGCACCGTGATCGTGCCGCTGCGCACGGCGCAGAGCCTGGCCAACCTGCCCGGCGGCGCCACCAGCCTGGACCTGACGCTGTTGGACATCTGGTCGGCACAGACCTTGGCGGACGACCTTGGCGTACGCTGGCCCTACAAGGCCGAGAGCTGGCAGCAGGCCAATGCGCAGCTGGTGTCGGCACTGAACGCGCAGTCGGTGAGCACAGCGGTGATCCGTGGCGTGGTGATGGTGGTGGTGGTGCTGGGCATTGCCAGCGTGTTGGTGGTGTCTGTCGTGCAGAAACGGCGCGAAATCGGCATCTTGCGGGCCATGGGCGCCACCCAGGGCCAGGTGCTGCGCATTTTCTTGTTGCAAGGTGCCATCGTCGGTGCGCTGGGCTCGGTGCTGGGCGTGCTGCTCGCGGTGCTGCTGATTGGGGTTTTCACGCACTTTGTGCGCGGCGCCGACGGCCTGCCGCTGTTCAACATCACGCTGGAGCCCGCGCTGGCGCTGCGCATCGCAGCCATCGCCACGGTATGCGGCGTGCTCGCGGCGGTGGCACCCGCGCGCAGCGCCGCGAAGCTCGACCCGGCGGAGGCCATCCGCTTATGAACGCACACCCACTGGCACCACCTGCCGCGCTGCTCCAGCTGGACGGCGTGCGCAAGCGCTACAACATTGGTTTGCCGAACGAGGCCGAAGTGCTGCACGGTGTGTCGCTGAGCATCGGTCGGGGCGAGTTCGTGGCCCTGATCGGCCCATCCGGCTCGGGCAAGAGCACACTGCTGAACATCTTGGGCCTGCTCGAACACATGACGGCGGGCAGTTACCGCATCGACGGCGAAGAGGTGAGCGGCCTCGATGACGCCGCGCTCACGCTGCGCAGGCGTTCCACGCTGGGTTTTATCTTCCAGTTTCACCACCTGCTGCCCGCCTTCAGCGCGCTGGAAAACGTGACCTTGCCGGCCCTGATGCGCGAAGGTCGCATCACACCCGCCCAGCGCGAACGGGCGCGGGCCGTGCTGGCCGCCGTGGGTCTGGGCGATGCGATGAACAAACGCCCGGGTGAGTTGTCGGGCGGCATGCAGCAGCGCGTGGCCATTGCGCGAGCGCTGGTGCTCGAACCCCCACTGGTGCTGGCCGACGAGCCCACAGGCAACCTGGACACCGTGTCGGCCGACGAGGTCTTTGCGCTGATGCGGACAATGCACGCCGAGTTGAAAACGTCTTTCTTGGTGGTGACGCACGACCCCCGGCTGGCCGCCCGCTGCGACCGGGTGATCGAACTGGTGGACGGGCGGCTTGTGCGCGACGGCGCCGCAGTGGGTGTGCGAGAAGGCACATGATGGTTTTGATCCGCTGCAGGCCACCCGGCCTCGCCAAACGCCTGGCCAGCGGCTGATGTGGCGGCGGCGGTCGTCGCGCAACAGCCCCTGATGCCCACCGGCGTCGGCACTTTGGCACACTCCGAGCCTTCATTCCCAAGCAGTGCGCCCATTTGCCATGACCGCCCCCACCGACCACGACCTGCCCCCGCTCAACGCCACGCCCCCGGGGCTGTACCGCCATTACAAGGGCGGCTGGTATGCGGTGCTGGACACCGTGCGCTGCAGCGAAACGCTGCAAGGCATGACGCTGTACCGCGC
>Ga0209066_10008111_pt1 | contig 10253 bp, 11 predicted proteins | sample All_14_2_FD_187198 | JGI IMG/M metagenome (GOLD analysis project Ga0209066, IMG submission 187198) | Freshwater microbial communities in response to fracking from Pennsylvania, USA - Allegheny Zone_MetaG_DW_15 (SPAdes) (version 2) ... | reverse complement strand
GGGCAGCACGCTGACTTTGACCCCACCATCCGCATGAGCCGCGGGTTCGGCGGGGGCATCGGACTTTTGCATCGGATCAAGCATCACTTGCTGCATGTCGGCCCCATCCACGTCAAGAGCGCCCGGCTCAACGACCGAACCACCCTTTGTTTCACTTTGCAAAATTTTCACACGTCTGGCGTGTTTTGCAAATATGGGGCCTTCGATGACAACAGGGAACCCCCGCTTCAGGGGCACGTGTACCGCACGCGACAGCTCATGCCTTGACTTCACACACCTTCAACATGTTGGTGCCCCCAGGGTAGCCCATGGGCTCGCCACAGGTGATGGCGTAGGTGTCACCAGGCATCAACACGCCGCGGGCCACCAAAATGGCCTCAGCCTGCGCAAGGGCTTCATCCCGGTCTGTGAAATTGGGCACCAACAGTGGTCGCACATTGCGGTACAGCGCCATCTTGTGCAGAGAGGTCGGCTGAGTCGTCAGACCAAAGATCGGCACATGGATCTTGTGACGGCTCATCCACAGTGCCGTCGAGCCCGACTCGGTCAGCGCAATGATGGCCTTGCAGCCCAGATGGTGCGCGGTGAACAAGGCACCCATGGCGATCGACTGGTCAATGCGCTGGAACTGCTTGTTGATGAAGTCGGCGTCCAGCGAGACGTCCTCGGCCTGCTCGGCCGCCTGTGCGATGGCCGCCATCTGCTCGACCGTCTCGACCGGGTACTTGCCCGCGGCCGTCTCGGCGCTCAGCATCACGGCATCGGTGCCATCGAGCACCGCGTTGGCGACGTCAGAGACCTCGGCACGCGTCGGCACGGGGTGAACAATCATGGACTCCATCATCTGGGTGGCCGTGATGACCACCTTGTCCATCTCTCGGGCCAGCTTGATCATGCGTTTTTGCAGAGCTGGCACGGCCGCATTGCCCACCTCCACAGCCAGATCACCACGAGCCACCATGATGCCGTCCGAGGCCTTGAGGATGGCCTCCAGGTTGGGGATGGCCTCCGTGCGCTCGATCTTGGCAATCAGGGCCGGGCGATGCTTCCACTGCTCACCGGCCACGTTGGCCAGCTGCCGCGCCATCTCCATGTCCGTCGCATTCTTGGGAAACGACACGGCGATGTAATCGCACTGAAAGCTCGCCGCCGTCTTGATGTCTTCCATGTCCTTGGCGGTCAGTGCCGGTGCCGTCAACCCTCCGCCCTGCTTGTTGATGCCCTTGTTGTTGGACAACTCGCCGCCCACCTTGACCACGGTGTGCACCTGCTCGCCCTTGACCACATCCACCGTCAACACGATCAGTCCATCGTTGAGCAACAGGATGTCGCCGGGGCGCACGTCGCGGGGCAACTCCTTGTAGTCCAGGCCCACGCCATGGATGTCGCCCGGATCGGTGCGACTGGCATCCAGCACAAACGGCTGACCGTTCTCCAGCATGACCTTGCCCTCGGCAAACTTGCCGACGCGGATCTTGGGGCCCTGCAAGTCGGCCATGATCGCCACCACCTTGCCGACCTCACGCGCCACCTGCCGCACCAGCGCGGCGCGATCGATGTGGTCCTGCGCCTTGCCGTGCGAGAAGTTCAGCCGCACCACATCCACCCCCGCCCGGAACATCTTCTCCAGGATGTCAGGTGACGATGAAGCAGGACCCAGGGTGGCAACGATCTTGGTGGAGCGGGGCATGGCATGAGCACACAAAGCAGCCTGACGGCCAATGACCACAGTTTCACATCAAAAAACACCCGCTGATCGTGCGACTTGCCGGCGCTTGATCGGTTGTTTGCCACGCTCACCGCCCCTTCGCGGGGGAGGCCCACCCAAAATCACCCACCATCCTTACAATCACAAATTCAATTCACCCGCATTCGGTAATGCGGCATGTCGCCCTCACTGCAACAACCATGGGTCTGCCCCCCTCTCCTACTCCCACGGCCAAAGGGCTGATCCAGAGCCTGCTGCTGGCCGCCGAAGGTGGCGCTTTCCCGTCTCGACAACTCGTCGCGGCCGGTGCGCTCTTTGGCATCAGCGAAAACAACATCCGCGTGGCCCTGGTCCGCCTGCAAAACGAAGGTCTGGCCGAGGTCTCTGGCCGGGGCTGCTACACGCTGGGGCCCGGCGCCCAGGGCCTGGGCCAGGCCGTGTCCGCCTGGCGCGACATCGAAAGCCGCATGACGCCCTGGCGAGGCCACCACATCGGCGTGCACGTGGCTGCGCTGCCCCGCAGCGACCGGAGCGCCCTTGCCCGGCGGGAGCGTGCCTTGCGCATGCTCGGTTTTCGTGAGGTCAGCAAGGGCCTGCTGGTGCGCCCGGACAACCTCGAAGGTGGCGTCGAGGCCTGCCGCAGCCGGCTGCAACAGCTCGGCCTGGACGAACACGCCCTGGTGTTCAGCCTGCAGGCCCCTTGCCCGCGCCTGAGCGAGCAGATGGGCCACCTGTGGGACCTGCCGGGACTCAACCAGCTGTACCACAGCACCCAGCAGCGTCTGCGTCAATGGCTGGACCAACAGGCTCAACTGCCCCCTGATCAGGCCGCGCGTGAGGCCTACCTGATCGACAAGGTGGCCGTGCGACAAGTGGTCTGGGACCCTCTCTTGCCGGACGAATGGGTCGACGCCCCGGCTCGGCACGCCATGTTCTCTGCCGTGAAGGACTTTGACGCCGCCGGGCGGGACATCTGGTGGCGCTTTTTCCACTTCAGTGACGTGACCTGAATGCCGTAACCCTCTCCATGACCTCCGCCATGTCCAGCCCTCCCCGGCACCTCGTTTTTTCACACGCCAACAGCTTTCCAGCAGGGTCCTATGAATCCTTGTTCGAGGCCTGGCGGGCCGCCGGTTTCACCGTGCATGCGATCGACCGCTATGGCCACGACCCGCGCTACCCGGTCACCCGCGACTGGCCTCACCTGGTCCGCCAGCTCCACGACTTCGTGCGCGATGAGGTCCAGGCCCCGGCCTACCTGGTCGGGCACTCCCTGGGTGGCTACCTCAGCATGATGCTGGCCAGCCAGCATCCCCAATGGGCGCAGGGTGTGGTCGTCCTGGACAGTCCCTTGCTGCACGGCATCAAGGCGGCAGGGGTGGGCCTGGTCAAACGCCTGGGACGCATGCAACAGATCATGCCTTCGGGCGTGGCCATCCAGCGCACCCACGAATGGCCCCACCGAGCCGCCGCGCAAGAGCACTTCCGGATCAAACCCAAGTTCGCCGCCTTTCACCCCCGCGCGTTGAACGACTACCTGACCCACGGGCTCATGCCCCATCCAGAACAAGTGGGCACGACCCTGCGCTTCAAGCGGGAGATCGAAGCGCACATCTACAACACCATGCCCCACCGGCTGCTACAGGACTTTCGCCGGCACCCCCTGCGCTGTCCCATTGCCTTCATTGGCGGGCAACAGTCGCAAGAACTGCGCGCGGTCGGTCTGAGCGGCACACGCCAGTTGTTCGGGCCCCACCTCTCCTGGCTACCGGGCACACACCTTTATCCTTTTGAGCATCCGCAAGCCACCGCCAGCGAAGTGCTCAAATGGCTGCAACAATTCAGTCCGCAACCACACGCCGCCTGAGACCCCATTGCTCCAGCCTGACGCACTCATTCCCTTTGTCACCGTCACCAACTGGGTGCGGTCGGCAGCGCTGTGCGGCTTTGAGATCGAGCCCATCTTTTGCGAGGTCGGACTGGACCTTGCCAAGCTCCACCCCACAGAAACCACCATCACGGTCGATGCCATGCTGCACCTGATGCAGCGTTGCGTGGAGGAGTCCCGGCGGCAGGACCCGCACCTGCATTTCCCGCAAGTCCTGGGCGAATCCTTCGCGTTCGAATACCTCTCGGACGTCGAAACCTTCATCACCACCAGCCCCAGCCTGCGTGCCGCCACGCCAGCCTTGAGCTGGTTGCCCAACCTGATCAACCCCTTCATGTCCCTGACGCTGCAGGAACACGGCCACCAGGCTCGGCTGCTGCTGAAGTTCACCCGTGAAGACGCCACGCCGGAATTCACCTGGCACTTCGCAGAATCCGTGTTCGTCACCTTCTGCAAGTTTGCGCGCCTGATGCTGGGCACCACGCTGACCCCAGGAGAAATCACCTTCAGCCACGAGCGCCCGCCCGGCTCGCCCGAGTGGGCCAACGCCCTGGGCCTGCCCATGCGCTACGGCCAGGACGTCAACGCCATCCTGTTCGATCGCTCCGTGCTTGACCGCCCCTTGCGTGGCGCCCTGCCCTCGCTGCATGCCGCGGCGGCCCGACGAGTGGCCGAACAGCTCGAAACCCTCGAGACCCAAATGGCGCAACGCGCCTCTCAGGATGCCAGCACCGGATCAACGTTCACCCCCCACAGCCTGAGCGCGCAGATCCAGGCACGCCTGCTGCGCCAACCTGCGCTGCTCGGTCAGGGCATCGAAGCCCTGGCAGCTGACCTGGGCCTGCACCCACGCACCCTGCAGCGGCGCCTGCGCGAAGAAGGCCAGCAACACTCGGGCATCGTCAACCAGATCCGCCACCGTCTGGCACAAGACTGGCTCAAGCACAGTCCCGAAAGTGTCGAAAACATTGCAGAGCGTCTCGGCTTTGCCGACAGACGCAGTTTCAGTCAGGCCTTCACACGGTGGCAGGGCATCAGCCCCAGCGAATTCAGGCGCCAGGGTAATCCCTAGCCAAGGCTGTCGCTGAAACTTCCGCTGTGTCGCGGTCTGGTCTTGTGAGCCCCCCCATGGCTCCCTACAGTGAGGCCCATGATGCGCGAATCCAACCTCCACGCCCAAGCCACCGAGCACACGGCCCCCACCATCGTCCCGCGAGAGAAGCTGGACTTCGGCCTGGATGGCGACATCCCCAAATACTGGCTGGACAACGACCCCTTCAAGACCCGCTTCTTTGATGCGATGTCAACGCTCTTCCCTGTGGGCGAGCGCTTCTTCATCACCTGTGTGCGCGACTTCCGTGACCAGATCACCGACCGTCAGTTGCTGCAGGAGATCAAGGACTTCACCCGCCAGGAGGCCCAGCACGGCATCTTGCACACCAAGTACAACGATCGTCTGCAGACCCAGGGCATCCGCGTGGACCTCATCCTGGCAGGGCAGGAGCGCCGCCTCTTTCAGATCATCCGCAAGATCGCCTCGCGGCGCTTCACCCTGGGCATCACGGCAGCGGCCGAGCACATCACCGCCATCATGGCCGACACCTTTGTGCAACGCGCCGAGGTCATGCAAGGGGCTGACGAGCGCGTGCGCGCCCTCTACGTCTGGCACGCCATGGAGGAGATGGAGCACAAGGCTGTCGCCTTCGACGTCCTGGTCGACGTGGCCAAAGCCTCCTACTGGACGCGCGCCAGCGCCATGCTCCTGGTCACCTTGCTGTTTCCCTTCCACACCTTCAAGATCATGTCTCACATGCTGCAGGTCGATGGTTTTTCTCGCTGGGAGCGAACCAAGATCTGGGCCAAGGGCTTGTGGTGGCTCTACAAACCAGGCGGCCTCTTTGCCCCGCTGGCGGGCCGTTACTTCGAATACCTCAAGCCGGGCTTTCACCCCTGGAAGCACCCGGCCGTGGCCAGCTACGAGCCCTGGTTGGCCCTGATGGCACGCACCACCCCGATTGACGCCTCCAACCAACTGATGGCCCGCCTGTCTGCGGAGCAAGGATTGTCCCGATGAGCGCACCTCAACACATCGTCCCTCGCCAGAACCTCGATTTCGGTCTGGATGGCGACATCCCCAAATACTGGTTCGGTGGCGACGTCTTCAAGACGCGCTTCTTCGATGCCATGTCGACCATCTTCCCAGAGGGTGAAAAGTTCTTCATCTACTGCGTGCGGGATTTCAAGGATCAGGTCACCGACCCCCAACTGGCGCAGGACATCAAGGACTTCATTCGCCAGGAAGCCCAGCACAGCATGGTGCACAACCAGTTCAACGAACGCCTGAAACAACAAGGCATTGATGTGGACATGCTCGAGCGCATCCAGCACAAGGTCCAGTTCGACATCATCCGCAAGTACATTCCCAAGAAGCACACCCTGGCCAGCACCGCCGCAGCCGAACACATGACCGCCATCATGGCGCACAGCTTCTTCGAGCGCAAAGAAGTGCTGGAGTTGGCAGACCCCCGCATGCGCGCCATGTACGCCTGGCACGCCATGGAAGAGATCGAGCACAAGGCAGTGGCCTATGACGTGATGCAGAAGGTCGCCAAGGTCTGGTACCCCCGCCGCATCCTGGCCATGCTGGAAGTCTCTCTGGCCTTCACCATCCACGTGCTGCTCGTCACTCGCTACATCCTCAAGGTCGACGGCTTCTCGCGCTGGCAACGAACCAAACTGTGGGTCCAAGGCCTGTGGTGGTTGTACAAGCCAGGCGGCCTGTTCATGAGCGTGTTCGGCCATTACATTCAGTACTACAAGCCCGGCTTTCACCCCTGGCAAGAAGGCCAGCTCCACAGCTATCAGACCTGGGTGGACACCTTCAACCAGACAGGCGATCCCATCCTGGCCGGCCAGGCCCTGCACGCGGCAGGACACTGATCCCGGCGCGGGCCGAAGACACCAAAACGCAAAAAGGGCCAGCATCGCTGGCCCTTTGTTCTTGCATCGTACGAACCAACTCAGCCTGCCGCGCGCTGACTCAGGATCTCGAACGCCGGCAGCGTCTTGCCTTCCAGCACCTCCAGGAAGGCGCCACCGCCCGTGGAGATGTACCCCACATCTTTTTCGATGCCGTACTTCGCAATCGCCGCCAAGGTGTCGCCACCACCGGCGATGCTGAACGCGCTGGACGCAGCAATGGCGCGAGCAATCGACTCGGTGCCCTTGGCAAAAGCGTCGAACTCGAACACCCCGACCGGGCCATTCCACACGATGGTGCCAGCGGCCATGAGCTGCGCCGCCAAGCGGGCCGACGTCTTGGGCCCGATGTCCAGGATCAAATCATCGTCAGCCACGTCCGTGGCGGCCTTGATGGTCGCAGGTGCGTCGGCAGCAAACGTCTTGGCCACCACCACATCCTCAGGGATCGGCACTTCCGCGCCTCGGGCCTTCATCGACTCGATCACGGCCTTGGCCGCACCCACCAGGTCCGGCTCAGCCAGCGATTTACCAATTTTCAGACCAGCAGCCAGCATGAAGGTGTTGGCAATGCCACCGCCCACGATCAGGCCGTCCACATTCTTGGACAGCGACTCCAGGATGGTCAGCTTGGTCGACACCTTCGAGCCCGCCACAATTGCCACCAGAGGGCGCTTGGGCGCCGCCAGGGCCTTGGTGATGGCGTCGATCTCGGCGGCCAACAGCGGGCCGGCGCAGGCCACCTTCGCAAACTGCGCGATGCCATAGGTCGTGCCCTCGGCGCGGTGCGCAGTGCCGAATGCATCGTTCACGAAGACGTCGCACAGCGAAGCCATCTGACGAGCCAGCGCTTCATTGTTTTTCTTCTCGCCCTTGTTGAGTCGGCAGTTCTCCAGCAACACCACCTGCCCCGGCTGTACGCTCACGCCTTCCACCCAGTTGCTCACCAGCGGAACCTCACGCCCCAAAAGCTCGCCCAGGCGCTTGGCCACCGGCGCCAGGGAATCTTCCGGCTTGAACTCACCCTCGGTCGGGCGCCCCAGGTGCGACGTCACCATGACGGCGGCCCCGCCCTTGAGCGCCATTTCGATGGCCGGCACCGAAGCGCGGATGCGGGTGTCTTCCGTGATCTGGCCTGCATCGTCCTGCGGCACGTTCAGGTCAGCGCGGATGAACACGCGTTGGTTGGCCACCTTGCCTTGGGCCACGAGGTCTTCGAGTCGGAGAATGTTCATGATGTATGGGAATGACGGGGTTCAAGCAAGGCCCGAAAACTCAGGCAACCCGACATTGTAGGCAAGGCCCGGTGCCCTGACTGCCCCTCAGGCAGGCGGAGCCACACCCATCACCAACCCAGGCCGAAACGCAACCCCAGCAACACGCCCATCCCCACCACGATCGTGCCCAACATGTCCCGGCGCCAGGCGGCCCAGCACACCGCCGCCAGGGTCGCACCCCACCGTGGATCGGTCCATGAAGGCAGCCACTGCCCTTGCGTCAGCAGGATGTCAGGCGCAACCACCGCACTCAAGGCGGCCAGCGGGGCGTAGCGCAGCCCCCGCTCGACCAGGGGCGGCAGTTGCCACTCCTTGCTGCTCAAAAAGAAAAACGAGCGGCTCAAGGCCGAAATGGCCACCAGTCCCACGGTGACCAGCACCATCTCCCACCAGGTCATGGACGACACATTCATTGATCGGCCTTCAGTCGTCTGACGCGGCGGCATGCAATCGATGCCAACTGGCCGCTTGGTCCATCAACAACCCCGCCGCCACGGCCGCGGCCACCGCCACGATGATGTGCAACTTGAAGGGCAAACCAAACGCCGCCACCGCTGCCGTCGCTGCCAGAGCGGCACTGATCCCCGTGAACCGATCTCGCACCAGGGTCACGAGCAATCCGACCAACGCCAAGGTGCCGGCAAACCCCATGCCCCAGTGGGTCGGAATGGCCTCGGCAAAGAGCACGCCCACGGTGGCAGAGACATTCCAAGCGAGCCAATTGACGGAACACAAGCCCACGAAATACGCCAAAGGTCCGACATTCTGAGCATCCGCAGGCGCACTCTGACCATGCCTTTGCTGCATGAAGACATACGTGATATCTGCTGTGAGGTATCCCGCCACCAGACGCCAGCGCAAAGGCAAGGCCATCATGTGACGCCTCATGTGGGCGCTGAAGATCACGAAGCGCAAATTGACGCACCAGGCGGTGACCCACACCACCCAGATGGGCGCACCGGACAACATCAGCGGCACCGAAGCCAGTTGCGCACTTGCCGCAAACACCGTCAAAGCCATCAGCAGGGCGATGGGTGCCGGCATCCCCGCCTTGACCATGGCCACACCCGTGACCAAACCCCAGGCCATGACCCCGGGTACCACCCCCAACATGTCCTTCATGCCTTGCCGGCATTCGGCATGCCGCCAGAGATGGGAGTCCACCAGACTCAAACCCTGCCGATCAAGCATCCTCATGCGCAGGATTATGGAGGAACGCTGAATGACCAGTGATCACTCCGATGCCTTGGCCTTTTTAGGAGAGGGGACGTCTTCAACGATTTCCTCATCCTCAGCGCTCGCCGCCTCCGAAGCCTTGGCGCGACCTGCCTTGCCCTTTCCCGAGGGCGGCCGAGGGACGACTGGTGCGACCCCCTCCAGCTTGTTCTCGCGCATGTACTCGTCCATTTCGCGCCACCCTTCGAACATCGCTGCCTTGTCCGCTTTGGGATTGAGTGTGTAGCAATCTTCGATGGCGCGTACCGCGTGCCTGCAGGCACTTCCAATGGCCTTCGCCTCCGCGGCCAAGCGCAAAGACTCCTTCTCTGGCGTCTCAATGCCCAACTGATCGCAGCCAGCCAGTACCAACACCAGGGCCGCGATCCACACGCGGTTCAGTGAATGCGTCATGCGCACCTTTCAGATCGATCAGGAACCGGGGCTCAGCACCTTGCAGAACTCTACGCCGTGTTTACGACAGGCGGGAGTGTGACCTTGAGCACATTTTCAAGCCGGACCGACACTGCACACGATGTGTCAGTGGAAAACCCGCTCGGAAGGTTCGGTGAACAATTCATCGAGCACCAAAGCATCGGGCTCCTGACCGGTCGACCAGAACACCATCAACACGATGATCTTGAGATCGTCCAACGCGATCGGTGAAGTCGGGCTGGCAGAGATACGATCCAACACCATCTCCCGACGGGTTGGCGTCAGCACTCCAGCGGTCTCGAGGAAGCACAGAAACCCAAAAGCCTCCTCACCCAGACGATCCATCTCGGCAGCAGCATAGACCCGGGTGCTTTGATCGCTGACCGTCAGGGTGTCTGCACCCAGGGTCACCTGGCTCAGCCCATCCAGCCAAGTCAAGGCATCTGTGATCTCGTCTGATTCAAAGCCCACTGCGGTCAGCTTGCGTGCCAACAAGCCGGCATCCGGAAACGCATCGGGACGCCAGTAATGCTCGTAGAGATAGACCAGGACATCAAACATGGATCAACTATAGCGCAAAGGCTCAGGCCCTTGTGATGGCAAGGCGTACTGAAATGTGCGCTCCGGAAAAGCAAAAAGCCCTCGTCTTTCGACGAGGGCTTTGGCAATAATTAGCCTGACAATGTCCTACTTTCACACGGGAATCCGCACTATCATCGGCGCTGAGTCGTTTCACTGTCCTGTTCGGGAT
>Ga0209066_10008110_pt1 | contig 10255 bp, 9 predicted proteins | sample All_14_2_FD_187198 | JGI IMG/M metagenome (GOLD analysis project Ga0209066, IMG submission 187198) | Freshwater microbial communities in response to fracking from Pennsylvania, USA - Allegheny Zone_MetaG_DW_15 (SPAdes) (version 2) ... | reverse complement strand
GTGCGGCGCTCTTTCGCTCCCTCGACGAGGTAGTACAGCGCGGGCAGCACGACGAGCGTGAGCAGCGTCGACGAGAGCAGTCCGCCGATGACAACGATCGCGAGCGGTTGCGAGATGAACCCGCCGCTACCCGTGATGCCGATACCGAGCGGCAGCAGCGCGAAGATCGTCGCGAACGCCGTCATGAGAATCGGGCGGAGGCGTCGCGATGAGCCCTCGACGACCGCATCGTGCGCGCGCATGCCCCGCTCGCGGTACTGGTTGACGAGGTCGATGAGCATGATCGCGTTCGTCACCACGATGCCGATGAGCATGAGCACGCCGATGAGCGAGGGCACCCCGAGCGGGATGTCGGCGATGCGCTGCAGCGCGATGGCTCCCGTCGCGGCGAAGGGAATCGACACGAGCAGCAGCAACGGCTGACGCAGGCTCTTGAAGGTCGCGACCATGATGACGTAGACGATGAGAATCGCCGCGAGCAGTGCGAGGCCGAGCTGGCTGAATGCGTCGGCCTGCTGAGCGGTGACGCCGCCGAGGCTGGCTTCGGCACCCGTGGGCAGGTTCGCTTCGTCGACTGCGGTCTGCACCGCCGCCGACGCTGCACCGATGTCGGCGATGGCGGGCGTGATCGTGATGGTCGCGCTGCGCACTCCACGAATGGTCGTGATGCTCGCGGGACCTTCAACCTGCTCGATGGTGGCGAGCTCCTCGAGCCGTTGCGGCCCTTGCGCGGTCGGGATGCTGAACTCGCGCAATTCTTCGACCGTGGTGGGAGCATCCACATCGCGAATGAAGATCGACAGCGTGGTCTCGTCGATGACGACGCTGCCCACCGACGCCGGGAACATCGCCGCGGTCACGATGCCGCCCACCGCGACTTCGCTGAGCCCGAGCTCGGCCGCGCGCTCGCGGTCGACCTCGATGGCGAGGTAGGGCTGCGTGTCGGCGAGGTTGCTCGTGGCTTCGGCAGTCTCGTCGAGGCCGCGCACCTCGTCGAGAATGCTTTGCGCCGCCGTCTCGAGGTCGTCACTGGACTGCGCCGTGATGTCGACTTCGATGTCGCTGCCGCCGAAGCCCCCACCCTGGCTGGCTTGCACACTCAGCTCGCCGACGCCCTCGAGGTCAGCGATCGCGTCACGCACCGACTGCTGCAACTCGACCTGGTCGAACGACTCGTCGGTCGTGAGCGAGAAGGTGATGTCGCCGCCGCCGAAGATGCCGGCGAGGGTGCCGGTGCCCGAGCCGATCGAAGCCTGAACGGTCTCGATGCCCTCGACGTTCAGCAGCTCTTGCTCGACGATGGTCGCAGCCTCGTCGAGCGCTTCGAGGCTCGAGCCGTTGTCGAGAGTCTGCGAAACGGTGAGCGTGTTCTGGCCCGAGTCGCCGATGAAGTTGGTCTTGAGGCCCGTGGCGAGGAAGCCGGTGCCGCCGAGCACGAGCACCGCGAGCAGGAGGGTCGCAACGGGTCGGCGGAGCGTCCACCGGATGATCGGCAGGTAGCCGCGCTGCAGCATCGTGGGTCGCGCTGACTCTTCTTCGAGGGTCAACGGTCCTTCAGTGAGTGCGCCCTCGACGGGTTCGGTGCCCGCGGCGTGCTTGTGCGCCTTGGGCGCGCGCAAGAACCAGTACGACAGCACGGGAACTATCGTGAGCGAAACAAAGAGCGAGGCTCCGAGGGCGATAGCGGTCGTCAGCGCAAAGGGTCGGAAGAGTTCGCCCGTGATGTCGCCGACGAGGGCGATGGGCAGGAAGACGGCGATCGTCGTCGCGGTCGCCGCGGTGATCGCACCCGCGACCTCTTTCACGCCGACGAGAATCGCCTGCGTCTTCTCTTCGCCGAGGGCGAGGTGGCGCTTGATGTTCTCGACGACCACGATCGAGTCGTCGACGACGCGGCCGACCGCGATCGTGATGGCGCCGAGGGTGAGGATGTTGAGGGTGTAGCCCGAGACCTGCATGCCGATGAAGGTGAGCAGCACCGAAGTCGGAATCGAGATCGCCGTCACGAGCGTCGAACGCACCGACAACAAGAAGACGAGAATGACGATGACGGCGAAGGCGAGACCGAGCAGTCCCTCGGTCGCGAGCGATTCGATCGACTTCTCGATGAATGGCGCCTGGTCGAAGACCACGGTGAACTCGGTGCCTTCACCGATCGATTCGGCGATGGCGGGCAGCGCTGCCTGCACGGCGCGCGATACCTCAACGGTGTTGCCCGCGGGAGTCTTCGTGATCGCGAGCGTCAGAGCCGGCTCGCCGTTGACGCGCGAGTAGCTCGTGACGGGGTCGCTCTCGACAACCACTTCGGCGACATCGCCGATGTTCGTGCCCTCGACGTTCGCGTCGAGCAAGGGGAGGGCCGCCAGCGTCTCGGCGTCGTCGATGCGCACACCCGAGACGACGGGCAACTCGAAGCCGTCTTCTGTGATGGTGCCGGCGGGCAGCAAGACACCGTACTCATCGAGCGCGTCGGTGATGTCGGCGTTTGACAGTCCGCGCGCAAACAGCTCGTCTTTGTCGGGCGTGATGGTCACTCGGTCGCCGACGGCGCCTTGCACCGAGACTTCACGCACTCCCTCGACGTCGTTGAGCTCGGTGACGGCCTGCGACTCGAGAGCGGCATCCAAGGCACCGGAATCGAGGTTGCTCGTGACCGCAATCTGCACGATCGGGAAGTCATCGATCGAGCCGGTGAGCACTTGCGGCTCGACGTCGTTCGGCAGGTCGAGGCGGTTGATGGCGAGCTGCACGCGCTGTTCGGTGCGCACGAGGTCGGTTCCGAAGGCGAAGCTCGCCGACACGATCGAGAAGCCGGTGCTGGAGGTGGCATTAGAAGCATCGAGGCCCGGGATGCCCTGCACTGCGGTCTCGATAGGTGTCGAGATGTCTTTCTCGACGATCTCGGGCGCCGCCCCCGGGTACTGCGTGATGACGATGACCTGCGGGAAGGCCACCGACGGGATGAGCTCTTGCTTGAGCGTCGTGAGCGCTATGCCACCGAAGAGGCCGACGACGATCGTGACGAGCGCGATGAGAGCGCGGTTGCGCAAGCTGAACACCGAGAGAAGGTGCACGAGAACTCCGGACTACTGGGGGTGCGGCAGTAGCCGCGGGGGCAAGGAAAGGGCTGTGGTGCGGGCACATCGTTCCAGCGCACGCTGAATGTTCACACAGCACGCCCTGAGGACGCACTCCGAATCTTACCGATCGGTCAGGGGAACTGCGGCTTCCGTCTCCTCTGACGGAACTAGTCACCCGTTCCGGACGTGATGAGTAGTGCCGTCAGAGGAGACGGAGCGTCAGACGACGGCGGCGAGCGCCTCGGCTTCGGCCTCGGGGGTGGCGTCGGCGAGGGGCGCGCGGCGCGCCACTCGGGCCCACGCGCGCTCGAGCAGGTCGAGCGAGGGCAGAGTGATCTCGGGCACGCGACTGAAGGGCAAGCGCAAGTACCGCTCGAAGGCGCCGTCGAGGCCGAAGCGCGGGCCGGCACCGATGAGCAACCCTTCGGCGCGGGCCGCGAGTGCCAGTTGCGAGCTCACGGGTTCTCCAATGCCGACCCACAGCGAGAGGCCGCCATCGACGTGGGGCACGTGCCACTCGGGAAAGCGACGGTGCAGCTCGCCGGTCAGGAGGGCGTGACCGGCGCGCAGTTGCTCGCGCCGGGCATCCAGCACCCGGTCGTAGTGACTCAGCAGGCGCAGCAGCATGAGTTGCTCGAGCACGGGGCTGCCGAGGTCTCCCGACAGCCGCGTGCGAGCCAGGTGCGTAATGGTGTCGCGGTCGGCGCGAATCCAGCCCAGGCGTACCCCGCCCCAGATGCTCTTGCCGACCGAGCCGATCGTCACGACGTGCGCGCCGAGCCGGGCCGCGTCGACCGCGACGGGCGGCAAGTGCTGTGCGGTCGGCCCGAAGCCGAGCTCTGACATGGTCTCGTCAATGATGAGCGTCGTGCCGTGTGCGGCCGCAAGCTCGAGCAAGCGCCGACGTTGCTCGACGGGCATCGTGCGCCCCGTCGGGTTGTGAAAGTCGGGCATGAGGTAGGCGAGGGCCGGCGAGGTGCGGGGGATGACCTGCTCAAGCACGTCGGCATCCCACCCGCTCTCGGTCGTCACCGGAACACTCACGAGCCGAGCCCCCGCCGTCTGAAGCGCCTCGAGCGCGTGTGGATAACTCGGCGCTTCGACGAGCGCGCGATCGCCACGGTGCAGCAGGGTGCGCGCAACGAGGGCGATCGCGTGCTGCGCGCCGAGGGTGATGATCACCTGATCGGGCTCGGTCGGCAGTCCGCGCGCTGTGTAGCGATCAGCGAGAGCCTGCCGCACCTCGAGCAAGCCGTAGGCGTCGAAGCCGCTTTCGTGCAGGTATGCCGGCAGCATGTCGGCAGCTTCACGGGCCGCTTCGGTGACGAGAGGGATGGCGGGAAGGGTGGCCTTCGAGAGGTCGAGCACTCCGGGGCCAGGTTGTTCACCAATCGTAGGAGCGTCGCGACCGGCGCCGTCGGGCAGCCGGGCGACGCTGCCCGAGCCGCGCACGCTGTGCAGGTAGCCGAGTTCACGCAACCGCGCGTAGGCGTTGGCGACGGTGGTGCGGCTGAGCGACTCGTGCTCGGCGAGCAACCGTTCGGCGGGCAGTCGCGTGCCGAGGGCGATGCGACCGTCGAGCACGAGCAAGCGCACACGGTCGGCGAGCGCCTCGTAGAGCGGAGTCGTGTCGCGAGGCCGCCAGTCACCCAACTGCAAGGCCAATGCACGGGCTGAAAGGGTAGGCATACGGCCACCATACCCTGATTGGCCTCTATGAAACAGTCCACTTCGCGAGCACACTGGGCTCATGACCTCGCGCCGCCTCCTCCGCCGCTGGACCCAGCTCCTCGTGGGCCTCGCCTTCTACGGTGTCGCGGTCGCGCTGCTCATCGAGGCAAACGTCGGATTGGATCCCTGGACGGTCTTCGCTCAAGGCCTCGAAGTGCAGACCGGATGGTCGATCGGCCTCATCGTCGTCATCATCGGCGCGGGGGTTCTGTTGCTGTGGATTCCCCTTCGTCAGAAGCCCGGCATCGGCACAGTGCTCAACGTGCTGCTCATCGGGCCTGCGATCGATCTCGCCATGCTCGTGGTCGAGACTCCCGCCGAATGGTGGATGCAGTGGCTCATGTTCTTCGGCGGCCTCGCGCTACTCGCCCTCGCCACCGGCCTGTACATCGGCGCGCGATTCGGACCAGGCCCGCGTGACGGGCTCATGACGGGAGCCCACGCGCGCTTCGGTTGGAAGATCTGGAAAGTTCGCACGGTCGTCGAGCTCACGGTGCTCGGCACCGGGTGGTTGCTCGGTGGCACCGTGGGCCTCGGCACCGTGGCGTTCGCGTTGCTCATCGGCCCCATGGTGGGCGTGACGCTGCCGCGGTTGCGCGTGCCCGAGCCTGCCACGGCGCCTGCTGCGGTCGAGCATCCAGCGGCGCCCCTCAAGCCCGGGTCGGCGGAGATGACGCCCTCCGCCGGCCCGACCCCGTCGGTCGTCACGAACACAGCGCCGACCACCCTGCCTCCCGCGGCGGTGACCCCGTGATCGGGCTGTCGATCGCGCTCGTGGGGCTCGCGGTGTGGTCGATCATCGCGACGATCGAGGTCGTGGCGAGGGACGGGTATGGGCCCATACCCGTCCGCCCGCTCAGCGAGACCTACGCGAGCTCGCTCGCCGCGTAGGCGCGCATCGCGCGAGCCACGAACTCAGCACCTTCGGTGCCGCCGTAGTTCTTCGCGAAGCGCGGGTCGGCAACGTACATGTCGCCGAGGCCGAGGTAGGCCTCCTTGCTCGGGGCGGTGCCGCCCCAGCCCGCACGCACCCAGTCGTAGTGCCGGGCGATGAGGGCTTGCACGCTCGGGTCGTCGACCGGTGTGCCAGCGGCGTGTGCCGCGGCGAGACCGTCGCTGATCTCTGCCGCTTCGGCCCGGAATGCCGCTTGGCCGTCGGCTCCGAGCCCCCGCCACCAGCGGTCGCTCGCGGCGTAGGCCTCGGCTCCCCAGCGTTGTTCGACCTCCTCCTTGTAGACGGTGTGATCGAAACCGTCGAGCATCTCTTCTGCCATCAGTTGTTCACCTCCTTCCAGTTTTCGAATCGTGGTTGTGACGCTCGCGATCTGCCGCTCGACCCGGTCTCGCTCTTGTTCGAGCCAGTGCAGGTGGGCGACGAGGGCGCGAGCGTCGTCGGTCTGGCCGGCGAGCACGTCGGCAATCGCGGAGAGCCCGAGCCCGAGATCGCGCAGCATGAGGATGCGTTGCAGGCGCGTGAGTGCTGCCTCGTCGTAGTAGCGGTAGCCGTTGGCTCCGATGCTCGTCGGCGGCAGCAGCCCGATCTCGTCGTAGTGCCGCAGGGTGCGGCTCGTCGTGCCCGACAGTCGGGCGATGTCTTGAATCGACCACTGCATGCGCTGCTCCTCTCTCGTGCTGTCGTCGTGCTCTCGACGGTAGGGGTTGACGTTGCGTCAATGTCAAGACGCCGAGTGCAGCATCCACTTGCGCGATGAGGATTCGCGATATATCGTGACTTTCAAGAACGCGATATATCGCGACTGGATGCCCGGCTCGGGCTCGAACAAGGGAGCACTCATGGCTCAGGAGACGTGGATCGTCACTGACCCGACCGTCATCGATCTCGAAACCGTGCGCACCCTCAAGGTGGGTCTCATCGGCGGGCAGATCGACATCGTCGCACACGACGAGCCTGGTGCTCGCGTAGAGGTTCATTCGGTGTCGGGGCGCGATCTGAAGGTGTCGCTCGAGGGCGACACTCTCGTGGTCGATCACCCGCAGATCAAGTGGGAGACCTTTTTCGACAACTTCAAGCTGTTTGGCGCGAAGGCTCGCGCCGAGGTCAGCATCTTGGTGCCGCGCACCACGAAGGTGTCGTACAGCGCCGTGTCGGCCGAGGCACTCATCAGCGGTGTGCATGCCGAGGTGTCGGTGAACACGGTGAACGGCGACGTCGTGCTCGACGGTCTCGTGGGCGAGGTAACGGTGCACGCCGTGAATGGTGAGGTGTCGGTGCGCGGGTTGACGGGCGATTTCTCGTGTTCGACGGTGGCGGGCGATGTGACGGTGTCGGGTGCTGTGCGCCGCTTCACGTGTGATGGCGTATCGGCCGATGTCGTGGCAGACCTGCGTGGCACGCCCGACCGTGTGAAGAACAACACGGTCTCGGGTGACCTCACTGTGCGACTCGATCCGGGTCGGGCGACGCAGTATTCGATCACCACGATGACGGGTCGCCTGCAGCTCGACGATGCACAGATCAGTGGAGTGAAGGGCCAATACACGGGTCGCTATGGCGAGCTCGCTGGCTCGTTCACCGAGGTGCGCGCGAACTCGGTGTCAGGAGATGTCTCGGTCGTGCATGCCGCGCGCGATGCTGGTGCGGCCCCCGCGCCGGCGGAGGCGTCGGCGTGAGCCCCGCGGTGTTCGGTCACGGCCATCTGCGGCTCTATCTGCTGTACGTGCTCGACGAGCGGCCGATGCACGGCTACGAGATCATCCAGGCGTTGAAAGATCGCTTCGGCGGCACGTACGTTCCGTCGGCGGGCACGATCTATCCTCGGCTGGCGAAGCTGGAGGCCGAGGGGCTGGTATCGAAAGAGTCTGACGGTCGCAAAACGGTCTACGCGCTCACTGATGCGGGCCGCGCCGAGCTCAACGATCGTCGCGACGAGCTCGAAGACATCGAGAACGGCATCGGCGATTCGGTGCGGCGTTTGGCCGATGAGGTGCGCGCCTCAGTGGGCGAGGCGATGAGTTCGCTGCGGGCCGAGCTGGCGGCGGCGTCGCGCGACGTGCGCGATGCGACGCGCAGTGCCGCTCGGGATGCTCGCCGCGCCTCCGACGACGCCGCGACCTTCTCGGGCTTCGGTGCAGAGTTCTCGGAGGCCTTCACCGAAGGGTTCAGCGGTAGCGCCACCACGACCGAGTCGACGTCGATGCACTCGAACGTCACCGAGTCTCGCGCGGAGGCGCGCGCGCAAGTGCAGCGCGCCGAGGTGCTACTGGCTGAGTTTCGTCAAGAGGTGCGCACCGAACTGCGGTCAGCAGCGGCGCGTGGTTCGCTCGACGCAGCAACGGTCGATGCGCTCGACTCGGGGCTCGACGAGCTGCGGAAAAGCATCCTGCGCCGCGTGGTGTAAGGGGTGGGGCCGCGTGTCTTCTCCGCGGCTCTTCCACAACAGCGGACGGCCCTTCCACAACCGCGGACGCCGCTTCCACAACAGCGGGCGGTGGAGGTCTGGGGACTACTCGGCCCAGCGCAGCGGCAGGTAGAGGTCTTGCACGCGGTCGTCTGAGGCGGTGTGGTCGTTGCGGGTGTAGAGGCCGCACACTTCGACCGTGCAGTCGAGGTTCTCGTCGGCGGCCGCGGGTACCTCTATATAGGCGGTGAAAGTTCCGGCGGCGGTGTCGTCGTAGCTGCGTGAGCCGAAGAGGCGCCAGGCGAAGGCTTCGTTGATCCAGTTGGAGGCGGCGTACTGCACGACGCCTTCCTCGAACTCTTCGACCTCTTGCGAGCCGACGCCGCCGAGGCAGGGGCCGGGCTTGCCGTCGAGTTCGTCGGGCACGCGGCACACGGCAACGTAGATTCCGCGGCTGCCGTCGAACCCGTCGCCACTCACGATGAGGCGGTCGCCTTCCGCGACAGCGCTGAGGTCGGGCACTGAGCCGTCCTGATCGGTGACGGTCAGCGTGCGCGTGCGCTCGTCGTCTCCGGTGGCGGTGACGCTCGTCGGATACTCCCCCGCCGGCACGCGCGCCTGTCCCGAGCTGCCCTGCGGCTGGTGGGTGAGAATCGGCACGACCACGATCGCGACGACCACGAGAAGCAGCACGACGAGTGCTGCGACGATCCACGGCCAGCGTCGGCGCGTGCGGCCCGCGGCTGGGGTGGCGGGCTCGGGCGCAGACATGCCGCCAGTGTAGTGAGCGGTGCTCGGGCCGGGCAGGGTCGTTGGGCCCGAGCATCCACTCGATGGCGGCAGGTGAGCACGCTGTGACCGCGCCTCGCGAGTAGGCTCGCGCGGGTGACGGTTCAGGCGAGCAGGCGGCAGGGCGCGAGTCCCCGCGACCTCGTCGCCGTGTTCGTCGGCGGACTCATCGGCACCACCCTGCGCGTGATGCTTGACGGCGCGATCGCGCACGACGTCGACGAGTTCGCACTCAGCACCCTCATCGTCAACGTGGTCGGAGCCTTCGTGCTTGGCCTGCTCGTCGCCGCCGTCTGGCCGCGCGTGCCGGGTTGGGTGCGCGTGGGGCTCGGCCCGGGCATCCTCGGATCATTCACGACCTTCTCGGCCCTCGCCGTCTCGATCGTGGCGCTCGCGCAGGGCGGCGAGATCGTGCTGGCGATCGTCTCGATCGTGGTGAGCATCGGGCTCGGGATGCTCTCCGCCTGGGCGGGAATCGCCCTCGGTGCCCAGCTCAGGCCTGGCAAGCCGCCCGAGATTGCCGAGGCGCAAGAGTGACCGCGCTCGTGCTGCTCGCCGTCGCCGTGGGCGGAGCCCTCGGCGCCGTGCTGCGTCAACTCACGTCGGTGAGCCTCGCGGGCCGCGGCCGCATTCCGTGGGGCGTGCTCGCGGTCAACGTGGTCGGGTCGTTCGTGGCGGGAGTTGCCCTCGGGGCTCCGCTCGGCGACATTTACACCGCAACCGTGCAGGTGATCATCGTGAGCGGGTTCTGCGGGGGGCTCACGACATTCAGTACCTTCGCCGTGGAGACCGTGCAGCTCGTGCTCGCGGGCAAGCACCGCGCTGCGGCCGCGAGCGTTGCCCTCAACCTTGCCCTCGGAGTTGCCGCCGCACTCATCGGCGTTGCGCTCGGTTTCGTCGTCGCTCGCGCTGGGTGACGAAGAGCTAGCCACCTCCGGGTACTGAACACTCAGAGCGATGGCTAAACATCGGTGAATTCAAAGGTGGGCTGAGTTTCTGAGAACCTCAAAGTCGTGATCGCGGTTTCGGACGTCATTCGAGCAGCTCGTCGTCACTAGGCGAACTGGCTTCTCTGTCCTCAATGTTATTCACGTGCAATGGATCATCCAGGTTCCGAGGCTCCGGCCGCACGCACTCCCAAAGCCCGTCGATGTGTTCGTGAAGCGAATCCGAGATGGTCGCCCGGGCGTGAGGAACGAATCGGTGACAGGTTCGGTTTAGGCCGCGAAGGATCGCGACGGGGTTAGCTTCGCTTCGAACTCGACCGGGGTCAACCCTCCGAGGGTGTCCTGGGCG
>Ga0209066_10008108_pt1 | contig 10257 bp, 9 predicted proteins | sample All_14_2_FD_187198 | JGI IMG/M metagenome (GOLD analysis project Ga0209066, IMG submission 187198) | Freshwater microbial communities in response to fracking from Pennsylvania, USA - Allegheny Zone_MetaG_DW_15 (SPAdes) (version 2) ... | reverse complement strand
CGGCCTGTCCGATTGCCGCCGCTCGTGCGGACTGCCCTGGCCCAGGTAGCTGCGAGCGGATCGCCCCGCTCACGCCATATTCGGATACAACCCTCTTGAACCAACGGAGAACATAAATGGACGCGCTAGCGCAGGTCGCCGGAGCCCCCCTCGGCGGCGGCACGGGGACGATTGACATGTCCGTATACGGCCTGTTCATGCAGGCCGACTGGGTCGTGAAGGCCATCATGATCCTGCTCATGCTGGCGTCTTTCTGGTCGTGGGCGATCATCTTCGAGAAGGTTCTCCGCCTGCGGTCCCTGAAGCGCAGCGCCCAGGCGTTCGAGGACACGTTCTGGTCCGGCGTCTCGCTCGAGGATCTCTACGACCGCGTCGGCGCCAAGCCCGAGGATCCGATGTCGAGCATCTTCTCCGCCGCCATGCGCGAGTGGCGCCGTTCGGTCTCCAAGGGACTCGCCTCCAGTGCCACGGCCCGCGCGGCGCTGCGCCAGCGTATCGAGCAGGTGATGGGTGTCACCATTCAACGCGAGATGGAGGGCATCGAGAAGCGGCTGGGCTTCCTGGCCACGGTTGGCGCCAACGCCACCTTCGTCGGACTGTTCGGCACGGTGTGGGGCATCATGAACAGCTTCAGCCACATCGCGCAGTCCAAGAACACGTCGCTCGCGGTGGTGGCGCCCGGCATCTCCGAGGCGCTGTTCGCCACCGCGATCGGCCTGGTTGCCGCCATTCCGGCGGCGGCCGCCTACAACATCCTGTCGGGTCAGGTTTCGCGTTACGCCCAGCAGCTCGAGGCCTTCGCCGGTGAGTTCATCACCATCCTGTCGCGTCAGCTCGAGGAACAGGTCTGATGTCGGGCGTCATACCGGCGCCCGGCGCGAACTCGTCGGGCAGCAAGTTCAAGCGACGCAGCTACACGCCGATCGCCGACATCAACGTCACGCCGCTGGTCGACGTCATGCTGGTGTTGCTGATCATCTTCATGGTGACGGCGCCGCTGCTCCAGGTCGGCGTCCCGGTCGACCTGCCGAAGACCAGCGCGAGCCAGGTCGGCGGCAAGGATGAGCCGATGGTGGTGTCGGTGAACTCCCAGGGCGAGGTCTTCCTCGGGGAGACCAAGTACGACATCGCCGAACTCGGCGCGAAGCTGAAGGCCGTGCACGAGGAGAAGCCCGACCAGCGCGTTTTCATGCGGGGCGACAAGAGCGTCGACTACGGAAAGATGATGGAGGTCATGGGCGTGGTGATCGACAGCGGCTTCCGGCAGCTCGGTCTGCTCGGCGAGCAGGCCCAGGCGCTGGGACGCGGAACGGTGACCCCGGCCGCGCCCGGCCAGACCGCGCCGCGCGCGCCGCAGGCTCCGGCCCAACCGCAACCCCAGGCGCCGACCCCGCGGCGCTGAGAGAACGGAAACGAAGAGGACGATGGTGCGTCGCCATCCCGCCAGCATCGAGATGCGCACACCGGCCATCGTGTCGGCGATGGTGCACGTCTTCGTGCTCGGGGCGGCGGTGCTCAATCTCGACTTCTTCGGTCGCACGCCGCCGATGGAACCCGAGCCGGTGATGGTCGAGTTCGAGGCGATCGACAAGAAGGCGGGGGCGCCGACCGTGGCCACTCTGCCGCCGCAGCCCAAGGACGCGCCGATCGCCCAGGAGACGACCAAGGCGCCGCCCGTGCAGTCGGCCGAGCCGCCGCCGTCGCCGCCGACTCCGAAGCCGCCCGAGGTTGCCGAGCCACCCAAGCCGCCGGCGCCGCCAAAGCCGGAGGAGAAGCCCAAGACGGAGGCGGCCAAGCCGGTCGAGGATCTGGTGGCGTTGAAGCCCAAGGAGCCGGAGAAGCCGAAGGTCGAGAAGCCGCCGGAGCCGCCCAAGCCCACGCCCGAGGCAAAGAAGCCCGACCCGCCCAAGCCTCCACCGCCGAAGCCAGCGCCGCCCAAGCAGAGCGTCGATTCGATGATCGACGACATCCTGAAGAACAAGCAGTCGACGCAGAAGATCCACACGCCGGAGCAGTCGCCTAAGCCGGTGCAGCAGGTCACGCGCCAGGCGCCGGCCGCGCCGAACCTCGCCGCTGTCGTCACGGCCAGCGAGATCGAGGGCGTGCGCCAGAAGATCCGGCCCTGCTGGAACACCCAGGGCGGCTCTCGTGACCAAGCTATGATCATTTCGCTGACCGTCGAGATGAACCAGAACGGCACGCCGGTGAAAGCCCAGCTGCGCGACACCGGACGCTACAACAGCGACCCGGTCTTTCGTGCCGCCGCCGATGCCGCGCATCGCGCGATCATGAATCCGCGTTGTCAGCCGTGGCCGCTCTCGCCGGAGAAGTTCACGAGTTGGAAAACGATCACGTTCAATTTCGATCCACGCGACTATTAGTGACCGACGCCTTAACAGAAACCTTCAAATGAAGAGGTCCGACATGATGCTTCCCCGACGGACGACCCTGCTGGGCGGTGTGGCGCTCGCCACCGCCGGCATCGCGAGTTCCGCGCGCGCTCAGCTCACCATCGACATGACGCGGCCGAGCTTCGAACCGGTGCCGATCGCCATCGTCGATTTCAAGGGCGATTCTGTCGGCGCCCAGATGGCGGGTGTAATCCGAAACAACCTCCAGAATTCCGGCCTGTTCCGGGTGATCCCGTCCAGCGCCTACATCCAGAAGGACGTGGATGCGACCACGCCGCCGCGCTTCCCCGACTGGCGCAGCGTCGGCGCCGCGGGTCTGGTCGTCGGCCAGGTCACCTCGGTCGGCGGCAGCATCAAGGTGGACTTCCGGCTCTGGGACGTGGTCACGAGCCAGCAGGCCACGGGCCTGTCCTTCACCAGCCAGCCCAACAACTGGCGTCGCCTTTCGCACATCATTTCCGACGCGATCTACAAGCGCGTGACCGGCGAGGAGGGCTACTTCGATACCCGCATTGCCTATGTGTCGGAGACCGGCCCGGGCAACAACCGGACCAAGCGCATCGCCGTGATGGATCAGGATGGCGCCAACAATCGCTATCTGACCGACGGCAAAACCATCGCGCTGACGCCGCGCTTCTCGCCGACGCTGCAGGAAATCGTCTACATGGCGTACGGCGAGAACAACGGCCCGCCGCGGGTGTACCTGCAGAACGTCGACAGCGGCCGTCGCGAGCTCCTGGGCAACTTCCCGGGCATGAGCTTCGCCCCGCGCTTCTCGCCGGACGGCACGAAGGTGGTCATGAGCATCGCCGAGAACGGCCGAACCAACCTCTATGAAATGGACGTGCGCGGCCGCCAGCTGCGACGCCTGACCAACTCGCCGGCCATCGATACCTCGCCGTGCTTCTCGGCCGACGGATCGCAGATCGTTTTCAACTCGGACCGCGGCGGCGCACAGCAGCTCTACGTGATGAGCGCGGGCGGCGGCGGCGAGCGGCGCATCAGCTTCGGCGACGGCCGCTATGCCACGCCGGTCTGGTCGCCGCGCGGCGACTTCATCGCCTTTACCAAGATCGGATCGGGCGGCTTCGGCATCGGCGTGATGCGCTCGGACGGCAGCGGCGAACGCATGCTGGCGAGCGGCTTCCTCGTCGAAGGTCCGACCTGGGCGCCCAACGGTCGCGTGCTGATGTTCTTCCGCCAGCAGCCCAGCTCGGGCGGTCGCGCTGGTGCAGCCTCGCTGCATCAGATCGACATCACCGGCCGCTTCGAGCGGCAGGTGCCGACGCCGACCGATGCGTCGGATCCGGCCTGGTCGCCCTTGATTCCGCAGTAGCGAAATATATGATCTTTTTTGTCGACCCGTGCGTAGCCCTCGCCCGGGTCGATTCCGTCAGGGAGTGGATCCAAAGATGAGCATGATCAAGGCTTTGTCGGCCCTTGCAGCGGTGTTCCTCATCGCCGCCTGCAGCAATACCAACGACACGCAGACGGCATCCGCTGCGACCACGTCCGTGACACCGGGTTCGGTCGGCGACTTCCGGCAGAATGTCGGCGACCGCGTCTTCTTCGACACCGACTCCTCCACCGTGCGCGAGGACGGCCGCCAGACCCTGAACCGCCAGGCCGAGTGGCTGAAGAAGTACGGCAACTACCAGATCACCATCGAAGGCCATTGCGACGAGCGCGGCACGCGCGAGTACAACCTGGCCCTCGGTGAGCGTCGCGCCAACGCCGCGCGCCAGTACCTGATTGCGCAGGGCATCCCGGCCGCGCGCCTCAAGACCGTCAGCTACGGCAAGGAGCGTCCGGATCCGGTCGGCTCCGACGAGGCGGCCTGGGCGCGCAACCGTCGCGCCGTGACGGCCCTGGAGTAGTATCGCCTCGTAAGGGGCGAATGCAGGAAACGCCGGTCGTGACGCGACCGGCGTTTTCGTTTGGAGGCGGGACGGCCATGCCTGAAAATGGCCGCGTTTGATGTGAACAAAGCGTTTGCCATGAAGATCCTTCCCGCCCGGCTCGTCCTCCTCATTGCTCTCGCCCTGCCCACGGCGGCCGCGGCGCAGCGTGGGGGTGACGCGGTCTACATCGAGGACCGGTTCAATCAGCTCCAGCAGTCGCTCACCAACCTGACCGGCCAGCTCGAGCAGCTGCAGAATCGCAATGCGAAGCTGCAGCAGCAGATGGAGAAGATGCAGACAGACTACGAGTACCGCATCGAGCAGCTCGAGAAGGGTGGGGCCGGTCGCCCCGGAGGCGCCGCGCCGCGGCCGCCCGCGCAGGCTGCGGCCCCTGTGCCGACGCCCGCGGCAGGCGCGGCCAATGCGGATCAGCTCTACGACGAGGCCATCAAGAAGCTGCAGGAAGGCGACTACGCTGCCGCCGAACGCGGTTTCAAGACCTTCATTCAGCGCAACCCGCAGAGCAAGCTCGCCGGTAATGCGCAATACTGGCTCGGCGAGACCTATTACGCGCGTCGCGACTACAAGAGCGCCCTCACGGCCTTTGCCGAGGGCTACAAGGTCTACAAGGCCAGCCCGAAAGGCCCCGACAACCTCCTGAAGCTTGGCATCACAATGTCCGTGCTGGGCCGTAAGCCCGATGCCTGCGCGGTGTTCGCGCGCTTCAACCAGGACTATCCGCGGGCGACCGACCTGCAGAAGCGGCGGATCGAACAGGAGCGGCAGAAGAACGGCTGCGGGTGAGCGATTCCCCCGAGCCGCGACCCGTCGACGGGGCGACCTTCGCGCGCCTGATGGCGCCGTTCGAGCCCTTCGAGACATGCCCCGAACTGGGCGTCGCCGTTTCCGGCGGTCGCGATTCGCTCAGCCTCGCCTTGCTGTCGCATGAATGGGCGAGCACGCGGGGTGGCCGTATCCTTGCGCTGATCGTCGATCACGGCCTGCGACGCGAGGCAGCGGGCGAAGCCCTGGGCGCGGCGCGCCTGCTGGAAGGCCTGGGTATCGAGAGCCTCATCCGGCGGTGGACGGGCGCGAAGCCGTCGGGCGGCCTCCAGCAAGCCGCGCGCGCTGCCCGGTACCGGCTGCTGCGTGAGGCCTGCCGCGAGCGCGGCATCCTCCACCTGCTGGCGGCGCACCATGCCGACGACCAGGCGGAGACGATCGCGATGCGTACGGCGCGGGCCAGCGGCCCGGACGGTCTGGCTGGCATGGCCGCGGTTGTAGAGTGGCCCGAGGTGCGCCTCCTGCGTCCGCTGCTGCCGATGCCCCGTGCGCGCCTTTCCGCCACGCTTCTCTCTCGCGGCGTCCCGTGGATCGACGATCCGTCCAACAGCGATCCGCGGTTCGAACGGGCCCGGCTGCGCCGCGACGGCACGCCTGCCGCCCGACTCTCCGGTGCAGATGGTGTGAGGGCCGGCCGTGAACTGCAGACGGCCCGGGCGGGTGTGGCGCTGTTGGCGGCCCGCGACGATGGCGGCATCGCGATCGACCGGGTTCTCCTTGGACGCCTGCCTGTGGATCTGCGCCGCAGGCTGGCGAGCCGGGTCGTTCAGGCTTTGGGCGGCGGCGATCATCCACCGCGGCGGGAGCGTCTGGAGCGGGCGCTGGTCCGTCTGTGTGCCGCAGCCGCCGATCGCGGCCGATCGGGCCGCGGCCAGGATTTTACCCTGTCGGGCTGCCAGTTCTCCCTTCGGCAAGCCGCCGGCTCGCGGCAGCTTGAGTGGATTGTCCGGCCCGAAAATGGCAGGAAAGGAACGCAGCCCTTGATTCCGGCTGCATTTTTCGCTTGCTACCCTGCGGCCGCAACCCATCTTGATCGTAGCCCCACTTAACGGAAGCCATCAGTGAACCCGTTCAATCGTAACGCTGCCCTCTGGATCGTCATCGTCCTGCTGCTCGCGCTGCTCTACAGCGTCTTCCAGGGTGGGGCGACGCGGACTCCCGGCAACACGATCTCCTATTCCGAGTTCGTTCGCGCGGTCGAACAACGGCAGGTCCAGGATGTCCGCATCCAGGGCAATACGATCAACGGTACTTTCCGCGAGCCGCGCAACGGCGTGCAGAAGTTCTCCACCTACGCGCCCAGCACGCCCCCCGATGACCAGCTGATGCCGATGCTCATCAAGAACGTCGATCGCGTCGATGCGGGACCGGCGGAAGAGGGCATGAACCTCGGCAGCATCTTCGTGAGCTGGCTGCCCGTCCTCGTGCTCGTCGGCGTCTATATCTTCTTCCTGCGCCAGATGCAGAGCGGCACCGGCCGCGCCATGGGGTTCGGCAAGTCGAAGGCGCGCCTGCTGACCGAGAAGCACGGCCGCGTCACCTTCGACGACGTCGCGGGCATCGACGAGGCCAAGGGCGAGCTCGAGGAGATCGTCGACTTCCTGAAGGACCCGCAGAAGTTCCAGCGACTGGGCGGCAAGATCCCCAAGGGATGCTTGCTGGTCGGCCCTCCGGGTACCGGTAAGACGTTGCTGGCGCGCGCCATCGCCGGCGAAGCCAACGTGCCGTTCTTCACCATCTCGGGCTCCGACTTCGTCGAAATGTTCGTGGGCGTCGGCGCCAGCCGCGTGCGCGACATGTTCGAGCAGGCCAAGAAGAACGCGCCCTGCATCGTGTTCATCGACGAAATCGACGCCGTCGGCCGCCATCGCGGCGCCGGCCTGGGCGGCGGCAACGACGAGCGCGAGCAGACTCTGAACCAGCTGCTGGTCGAGATGGACGGCTTCGAGGCCAACGAGGGCGTCATCCTGATCGCCGCCACCAACCGTCCCGACGTGCTCGATCCCGCGTTGCTGCGTCCGGGCCGCTTCGACCGCCAGGTCGTGGTGCCGAACCCCGACGTCGGCGGCCGCGAGAAGATCCTCAAGGTTCACATGCGTAAGGTGCCGCTGGCGCCCGACGTCGATCCGAGGGTGCTGGCCCGCGGCACGCCGGGTTTCTCCGGTGCCGACCTGGCCAACCTCGTGAACGAGGCCGCCCTGCGCGCCGCGCGCGTCGGCAAGCGCCTCGTGACCATGGGCGACTTCGAGTACGCCAAGGACAAGGTCCTGATGGGCACCGAGCGTCGTTCGATGGCCATGACCGATGAGGAGAAGACGCTCACGGCCTACCATGAGGCGGGCCACGCGCTGGTGGCGATGCATGTTCCCAAGAGCGATCCGCTGCACAAGGTGACGATCATCCCGCGCGGTCGGGCTCTGGGTGTGACCATGCAGCTGCCGGAACGCGATCACCTGAGCCACACCAAGCAGTATCTCGAGTCGCGCCTGGCCATCATGTTCGGCGGCCGCCTTGCCGAAGAGTTGGTGTTCGGACCGGACAACGTAACGACGGGCGCCGCCAGCGACATCCAGGTCGCTACCCAGACCGCGCGTGGCATGATCACCGCCTACGGCATGTCCGAGAAACTCGGCCGCGTTCGCTATCAGGCGAACGAGCAGGAGGTTTTCCTCGGCCACGCCGTCACGCAGACGCAGAACGTCTCCGAGGCGACGGCCCAGCTCATCGACCAGGAGGTGCGCCGCCTGATCGAGGAGGCCGAAGGCCGCGCCCGCACGATCCTGACCGAGCGCCTCGAGGACTTGCATACGATCGCCAAGGCCCTGCTCGAGTACGAGACGCTGAGCAACGATGAAATCGGCACCATCCTGCGCGGAGAGAAGGTCGTGCGCGACGACACCGGCGGTGCCGGCACGTCCGATCGCCGTCGCCGCGCCTCGGTTCCGACCACCACCACCGGCCCGGCGCCGGGTGCCAACCCCGAGCCTCAGCCAGGCGTTTGACGCGACGCTTCGCGGGCCTCGCGCTCGATCGCCCTCTCGTGATGGCGATCGTGAACGTGACGCCCGACTCCTTTTCCGACGGCGGTGAACGCCTCGACCCGGCGCGGGCCATCGATGATGGCCTGCGCTTTGTCGCGGAGGGAGCCAACATCCTCGATGTCGGCGGCGAGTCCACACGCCCCGGCTCGGCTGCTGTCTCGCCCGAGGAGGAATGCCGGCGGGTTCTTCCTGTGGTGGAAGGTCTGGTGCGACACGGCGCCATCGTCTCCCTGGACACACGCCGCGCCCTGGTCGCAGAGGCAGGCCTGGCGGCCGGCGCGCGGATCGTTAACGACGTGTCGGCGCTGGGCGACGATCCGGCGATGCTGCCCCTGGTCGTGCGCCGCAGGGCGGCGGTCATCCTGATGCACCGGCGAGGAAGACCGGAGGAGCGCTATGCCGGGCCGGCCTATATCGACGTCGTCGAGGATGTCCGGCGTTTTCTACTCGATCGCGCCGTCGCATGTGAGATGGCCGGCGTGGAGCGACAGTCCATAGCCCTCGATCCCGGCCTGGGCTTCGGCAAGGCGGTCGAAGAGGAGCTTGCGCTGATTGCAGGGACTGAGCGTCTGGCAGAGGAGGGCTACCCTGTCCTGATCGGCTGCTCCCGCAAGAGCTTCATCGGCCGGCTTACGGGCGTCGAAAAGCCCTCGGATCGCGATCCGGCATCGGCCTGGCTGGCGGTGGAAGCCGTGCGCCGCGGCGCTTCGATCGTGCGCGTTCACAACGTCGTGGCGACCCGGCAGACCCTCGCCGTGTTCGAGGCGATGCGTTAAAACGCCCATAATGGCTCGTTCACTCTTCGGCACTGACGGCGTTCGCGGTCGTGCAAACACTGCCCCGATGACCGCCGAGATGGCGATGCGCATCGGCATGGCCGCCGGTCAGGTCTTTCATCGGGGCGCCCATCGCAACCGTGCCGTGATCGGCAAGGACACGCGCCTGTCGGGCTACATGCTGGAGCAGGCCCTGACGGCGGGCTTCCTCTCGGTCGGCGTCGACGTTTTCCTGCTGGGCCCCATTCCCACGCCCGCCGTGGGCTTCCTCACCCGGTCGATGCGCGCTGATGTCGGCGTGATGATCTCGGCGTCGCACAATCCCTACGAGGACAATGGCATCAAGCTGTTCGGACCGGACGGTTTCAAGCTGTCCGACGCGGTCGAGAGCGAAATCCAGGCACTGGTGATGAGACCCTCCGACCTCGTCCTCGCCGACGCCGCCGCGATCGGGCGTGCCAAGCGGCTCGACGACGTGCAGGGCCGCTACATCGAGTCGGTCAAGGCATCGGCGCCGCGCGGCCTCGACCTCAGCGGTCTCAAGGTCGTCGTCGATTGCGCCAATGGCGCAGCCTACAAAGTGGCGCCCACCGTGCTCACCGAACTGGGCGCAGAGGTCGTGCGCGTCGGGGTGGCGCCGGACGGATTCAACATCAACGGCAATTGCGGCTCGACCCATCCCGGCGTGCTGCAGGAGCAGGTCGTTGCGCACCATGCCCATATCGGCATTGGCCTCGACGGCGATGCCGACCGTGTCATCCTGGTCGACGAGACCGGCAGGGTGATCGATGGCGACCAGCTCATGGCCACGATCGCCGATCAATGGAAGCAGCGCGGCCTGCTGGCCGGCGGCGGGATCGTGGCGACCGTAATGTCCAATCTCGGACTGGAGCGGCACCTCCAGGAGCGGGGACTGAAGCTCGTGCGCACCCAGGTCGGCGACCGTTACGTGCTCGAGCGCATGCGGGCCGACGGCTTCAACCTGGGCGGCGAGCAGTCGGGCCATATCATCATGACGGACCATGCCACGACGGGAGACGGGCTGATGGCGGCGCTTCAGGCGCTGTGCGCCCTGATCCGCTGCGAACGTCCCGCCAGCGAGTTCTTCCGCGCCTTCGAGCCGGTGCCCCAGCTGCTCAAGAACATCCGGGTCGCCGACGCGACGGCCGCGCTCGATGCCGTCGCCGTAGCAAAGGCCATCGCCTCCGGAGAAGAAAGGCTCGGCAAGGGCGGGCGTATCCTGGTGCGCAAGTCGGGTACCGAGCCGTTGATCCGCGTGATGGCC
>Ga0209066_10008107_pt1 | contig 10258 bp, 8 predicted proteins | sample All_14_2_FD_187198 | JGI IMG/M metagenome (GOLD analysis project Ga0209066, IMG submission 187198) | Freshwater microbial communities in response to fracking from Pennsylvania, USA - Allegheny Zone_MetaG_DW_15 (SPAdes) (version 2) ... | reverse complement strand
GAGGGGCGCTCGCCATGAGACTCTCCGCCGCCCTGTCGGGCAGTCTGAAGCAGCTGATGGAGGCCGAGCTCAAAGGGGCGGAGCGCGCCATCACGCTGGGGGTGCGCGAAGCGACGGATGGGCTCAAGGGCGAGCTCAGGACGCAAATCACCGGAGCCGGTCTTGGCGAGAGGCTTGCCCGGACCTGGCGCGGCGAGGTTTACCCCAAGGGTCAACCCAGCATCGGGGCCGCCGGTCTGGTCTGGTCCAAGGCGCCGGGGATCGTGCGCATCTACGAGGAGGGCGCAACCATCCGCTCCACCAAGGGCCTGTTCCTGGCGATCCCGACGCCGGCAGCCGGTAAATACGGCGATGGCGGCACCAAGATCACGCCGGGCGGCTGGGAGCGGCGAACGGGGATGCGCCTGCGCTTCATCTACCGTCGTGGCGCGCCATCCTTGCTGGTCGCCGACAATTCGCGGCTGAACAGCCGAGGGCGCGCCGTCGCCAATCAGGGACGCCGGCAGGGTTCGGCCTTCACCCGGCTCTCCGGGCGCAGCACGGTGCCGATCTTCGTGCTGGTGGCGAGCGTGACGTTCAAGAAACGGCTCGATGTCGCGGGCGCCGCCCGGCGCTGGCATGGCCGATTGCCGGAACTCGTCTTGCGGCAGTGGCGACTGACGGAAGGGAGCACGCGCTGATGTCGCGACGCGAGGCGATTCTCTCCGCCCTGTTCGAACGGCTCCGGACCGGGCTTTCGGCCACCGTGCGGCGAAACGAGACCCTGCCCGAGAAAGTGCCGACGGCGGGTCTGGTGATCCTGCGCGATGGCGAGCCCGGCGAACCCGACATCACCCTCAACCCCCGCACCGAGTTCTATAGCCACCGGATCGAGATCGAAACCCATGTGACACGTGCGGCCGATGGCAGCGGCGAGGCCGCCCTCGATGACCTGCTTGGCGCTATCGGTCTGGCGCTGGCAACCGACCCATCGATGGGCGGCCTTGCGGAGAACCTCAATACCTCCGCGCCAGAGGTGTCGGCGCTCGCCATCGAGGGCGCCGCGCCGATCCTCACCGCCCGGCTCACCATCACGATCGAATACCTGGTGAGCGATCCGCTCACCTCCTGATCAACACCGCAACCCAAGGAGTCCGATATGGCCAAGGTGCGCGCTTACGGCGCGGACGCCACGCTCAAGGCTGCCCGAGAGGTCAGCTACGGGGTGGCGCCGCTCGCCGGTTATCGCAGTCTGGATTTCAAGTCGACGGATCTCTCCTCGAACCAGCCATTGGGCGATGATCCGCTGCTGGGGCGCGGGCGCAACGCGCAGGATCCCTATCGCGGGCTGATCACCGACGAAGGGCAGATCGAAATCCCGCTCGACTTGCGCGGCACCGGGTTCTGGCTGACCGCCCTGTTCGGCGATCCGGTCACGACGATCGTCGCGGCTTCGGGCAGCATCGCCTTTGCCGGGCAGCCGACGGCCACCAGCACGATCACGATCAATGGCGTGGTCTGGACCTTCGTTTCGGCTACCCCTTCGGGCAATGAGATCGAAATCGGCGGCACGCTCGCCGCAACCCTGACCAATGCCGCCGCCGCCCTCAACGCGAGCGCCTCACCGCTTGTGTCCGTCGCGACCTATGGCATGAGTGGCGGCACGGCGCTCTCGATCACGCACGACACGCCCGGCCCCACCGGCAATGCCTTCACGCTCGCAGCCTCGGCGACGAGCAATGGCACCGTATCGGGAACGACGCTCAAGGGTGGCGGTTACGCGCATGTCTGGGACAGCGGCGCCGACGACATTCCGAGCTTCACCTTCGAGGTTGGCCATCCAAAGCTCGTGACCCCGGTCTTCTTTCGTCACCTGGGCACGGTCGTCGAGAACCTCACCTTCGAGATGGGCCAGGAAGGCCCGGCCAATGCGCGCCTGCAGCTGGTGGCGCAGGGCGAGGAAGACGCGGCGGCGACGATCGACGCCACGCCGGACAGTTATGCGCTCAAGCGCTTCAGCCAGGGCCGCGGCTTCATCCGACGCGGCGGGGCGGCGCTCGCCGGCGTCACCGGCGGCACCCTGACCTTCTCCAACAATCTGGAACGGGTGCGTGTCATCCGCGAGGACGGCAAGATCGAAGCCGCCGATCCCACCTTCGCCTCGTGCCAGGGTGGCATGAGCGTGCGCTTCGATGGCGCGACGCTGGTGGCGGAGGCTGCCAATGGCGATCCGGTCGTGGTCGAGTACGGCTTTACCATGGCGGAGGGCTGGGAACTCAAGTTCGAGCTCTTCCGCGTCTTCCTTCCCAAACCGAAATACGCCGTCTCCGGCCCCGGCGGGGTCGAGGCGAGCTTCGACTGGCGCGCCGCCTATGACGACGCGCAAGGCGCCATGCTGCGGGCGCGCCTGCTGAACGACGTCGTCTCTTACGTGTGAGGTTTCTCATGATCCGGCTGGACTTGAAGCGTGAGCCGCACTGGCTCGATCTCGGCCATGGCGTTCGCGTCCATGTGCGACCCTGCTCGACCGCGCTCGTCATGGCGGCCCGCGCCGCCGCCGCGCGCGCGAATGTCGGCGTGTCGATCGACGAGGAGGCTTCCGTCGGCCTGCGCACGGCGGCGCTGGTGAAGGCGCTGGCGCGGCTTGCCGTCGACGACTGGGAGGGGATTGGCGACACGGAGGGAAAGCCGGTCGCGGTCACGCCGGAGGGGCTCGACGCGCTGCTCGACCTCTGGCCGATTGCCGAGGCCTTCGAGCGGAACTACCTGGGCCCCGCGCTTTTGCTGGACGCTGAAAAAAACGTCTGACGGCCCGCGCCCAATGGCATTTCGGGGGTGGGCCGTCCTATTGCGAAGGCTGCCGGCGCGACCAGCGTCCCTGTGCGCGCGGCGAGGTCGGCGGCGACGGCAATCGCTGTCCCTACATTGCCCATGAACCGCTGAGCGACGCGGGCTGGGCGGCCTGGGACGTGCTGACGCGGTGCAGCGGACAGCTTCGCCTGGCACCCCAAGGCGCCGGCGTGATCGGTCTCGATCTTGCTGCCGCGATCCACTTGGGTCGCGCGGCTGGTTACGACGAGCAGGCTCTCTCCGAGCTGCTGCCCGCCGGGGAAACCGGACTCGTCAAGGCACTCAACGAGCGGCTTGCCGCGACCCTCGACTGAACGGGCCAATACGCCATGGCTGAACGCAATCTTTCCGTCCGCCTCGCCGTGATCGACGGCGGCAAGGTGAAGGCGGAGCTGCGCGATGTCGGCGAAACCGGCGAACGCGCGCTCAAGCGCATCGAGGATGCGAGCAGGCCCGCCTCGCGCGCCTTGCAGGCGATCGACGGCGCGAGCGGCCAGGTGCGCGGCTCGCTGGAAGCCATGACGGGACGTCTTGGCCCCCTTGGCGCCGTGCTCACCCGTCTGGGACCGGTCGGCATCGCCGCCGGCGCGGCTTTGGCCGGCATCGGGCTCGCCTTGACGGCAGGGTTGCAGGAGGCCGCCGAAGCCGAGCGCTCCTATCGCCGCCTCGAAGCGGTGTTGCGCGCCACCGGCCAGGCATCGGGTCTCACCGCGCGCTCCATTGCCGCCTTTGCCGACGAGATCGAGCGCACGACGCTGACGACCGCCGAGTCCGTGCAGGACGCCGCGGCCGTGCTTGCGACCTTCCGCTCGGTCTCGGGCGATACCTTCACGCGCACGCTCCGGCTGGCGCAGGATCTCTCGGCCGTTTTCGGTCAGGATCTTCGATCCTCCGCCACGCAACTCGGCAAGGCGCTGGAGGAACCCGTCGAGGGCATCTCGGCGCTGCGCCGGGTCGGCGTGTCGTTCACCGCCTCGCAGCGTGAACTCATCCGGTCGCTGGTCGAGACCGGCCGGACGGCTGAGGCGCAGAAGGTCATCCTCGATGCGCTCGAACAGCAAGTCGGCGGCGCGGGCGCCGCCGAGGCAGGCGGCCTTACGGGCGCCGCCAACCGGCTCTCCGATGCCTGGGGCAATCTGCTCGAGGCCATCGGCCAGACGCCGGCTGTTTCAGGTTTGGCGGAAGGCGCGCTCAATTTGCTCGCCGCCGCCGCCGAAGGGATCACCGGCCTGTTCGAGGATGATCCGATCGCGACGCGGATCGTCGCGCTCAACAAACGTCTGATCGAAGCGCAGGACGAGCTTGCCCGCCTGCAGGCAGGCGGTCCGGGCACACCCCTCCTCGGGCAGCGCTTCGCCATCGAGGAGCAGCGTCGGACGGTCGAGGCGCTGCAGCGCCAGGTCGATGATCTGATCGCCAGGGCCCGCTCCGAGGCCGAGAGCTTCGCCGCCGGGCAGCGCCAGGCCGAAGCGGGCCGCCGGGCCGCCGAGGCCGAGCGGCTGGCCGAGCTTCTGGCGACGCAGCGCCGCGACATCGACCGGGCGATCGACCAGATCGCGACGGATCCGGGTGAGCGGATCGCCCGCATCAATCGGGAACTGGAGGAGACGCGCCGGCGCTTGAGCGCGCTGCGCGTGCCCGATGGCAGCAATGCCTCCGATGTCGACGCGGCGGTCGCGCGTGCCGAGGAACTGGCGCGCCGACGTATCGATGCCATCGAACGTCCGGCGCGCGAGGCGGCGGTCCGTGCCGGAGCTGCCAATGCCCGCATCATCGAAGACTTTCGCCGCCAGGTGGCAGGTCTCAACGATGAGCGCCAGGCCGCCATCGATCAGGCGCTGTCGCGATTGTCGGAGGGGGCGACCGCCGCCCAGCGCGCGGAGGTCGAGCGGCTGGCCGGCGCGCTCTACGACGAGAAACGGGCGCGCGAAGAGCTTGCCAAAGCGCTGCGCGAAGAAGAGCGGCGGCGCGAGGAAGGGCGCCGGCTCATCGAGCAGACGCGAACGCCGGCGGAAGAGTATGCCGCCACGCTGGAGCGGCTGAATGCACTCCTGCGCACGGGCGCGATCGACCAGGAGACCTTCAACCGGGCGCTCGCTGGGGCCAACGAGGACCTTGCCGAGGCGCAGGAGCGCGCCCTGCGCCAGAGCCGCGACTGGCAGGACGGCGTGCGCCGTGCGCTTGAGGATTATGTCGATGCCTCGAGCGACGCCGCAAGCGCAGCCGAAGAGGCAACCACGCTCGCCTTCCAGTCCATGGAGGACGCGCTCGTTTCCTTCGTGACCACCGGCAAGTTCGAGTTCTCCTCGCTGACCGAGAGCATTCTGGCCGACATCGCGCGGATCGCCGTGCGTCAGGCGATTACCGCGCCATTCGCGGGATTCCTGAACGATAACGCCGACGATCTGCTGGGCGGCATCGGCCAGATCTTCGCGGGCCTCTTCCACGGGGGTGGCGTGATCGGCCATTCGGCCGCGCCTGCACGTCCGGTGGATGCCGGTCTCTTCCTGACCGCGCCACGCTACCACACCGGCGGACTGGCGGGGCTTGCGCCCGACGAACTGCCAGCCATCCTGAAGCGCGGCGAAGCGGTTCTGACGCCCGAACAGATGCGCGCGCTCGGCGGCTCCATGGGCCGGGAAAGCCGCGCCGCGCAACCGATCAACGTGGTGATGAACATCTCGACGCCGGACACCAACGGCTTCCGCTATGCGCAGGGCCAGATCGCGGCCGAGGCGGCGCGCGCCATCGACCGGGCCCGGCGCAATCTCTGACGGAGGGCGATCATGGCCGGGTTCCACGAGGTGCAATTCCCGCCCGACATCTCTTACGGGGCGTCGGGCGGGCCGGGCTATTCGACGACGGTCGTGACCACGGTGTCGGGCCACGAGCGGCGCAACGCCAACTGGGCCGATGCGCGGGGCAAGTGGAACGTGGCGCATGGCCTCAAGAAGCGGGACCAGGTGGCCGCCCTGATCGCGTTCTTTCGGGCGCGGAAGGGCCGCGCCTATGGCTTCCGCTTCAAGGACTGGACCGACTATCAGGCTTTCGCACAGGTGTTGGGCGTCGGCGACGGGGCGAACAAGACCTTCCAGCTCGTCAGGCACTATGCAAGCGGCGGCGCGGTCGAAACCCGGGTCATCGCCAAGCCGGTTCCCGGATCGGTGAAGATCTATCGCGACGGCGTCGGGGCGGTCTCGGGCTGGAGCGTCAACACGGCGACCGGTCTGGTCACCTTCACCACGGCGCCAGCCTCCGGTGTGCAGGTGACGGCGGACTTCGAGTTCGACGTGCCCGTCCGTTTCGACAGCGACCAGATGGACTTGCGCCTGGAAACCTACCAGCTCGGCAGCTGGGGTCAGATTTCTGTGCTGGAGATCAGACCATGAAGTCCACATCGACAGCGCTCGCCACCCACCTGGCAGGGCCCGTGACGACGCTCGCCACCTGCTGGCGTATCTCGCGCATCGACGGGCGCGAGTTCTTCTTCACCGACCACGACCGCGACCTGTCATTCGAGGGCAACCTCTACAAGGCTAGTTCCGGCTATTCGCGCACGGCGATCGCCAACGATGCAAGCCTCAGCGTCGACAATCTCGATGTCGAGGGCGTGTTCGATGACGAGGCCATCACCGAAGAGGAATTGCGCGCCGGTCTCTTCGATCAGGCCGAAGTGCGCATCTTCCTCGTCAACTGGGCCGATCCCGCCATGGGCGCGCTGCGGATGCGGCGCGGCTGGTTTGGCGAGGCGGTGCTGACCGAGCAGGGCGTCTTCCGCACCGAGCTGCGCGGCATGACGCAGGCGCTGCAGCAACGCATCGGCGAGCTCTACAGCCCGGAATGCCGCGCCGATCTCGGCGATCATCGCTGCAAGGTGCCTGTAAACCCGCCAGAAATCGCCCGCGATACCGCTTATGCCAGTGGCGATCATGTGCGCGTTGTCACCGGAACGGGCAGCGGGTCGCAGGTCTGCGAGAACCGGATTTATGGCTGCGTGGTCGCGGGCGTCACCGCCGCGCTCCAGCCGGTCTACGACACTGCTCCCGGCGCGCAAACCGCCGATGGCGGCGCGATGTTCGAGGCCATGGAGTCCTGGAGCCGGTCGGGCATCGTGACGGCCGTCATCGACCGGGCGGTCTTTGATGCCACGCTCGATGAGCCGCGCGCTGCCGACGGCTGGTTTGCAGGCGGTGTGCTGACCTGGGAGACCGGCGCCAATGCCGGACGCTCGATCGAGGTCAAGGGCTGGACACAAGCGATGGGCCGCATCGAGTTGTTCCTGCCCATGGGCTATGCGATCCGGGTCGGAGACCTCTTCCGCGTCCATCCCGGCTGCGACAAGCGCCTCGACACCTGCATCACCCGTTTCGCCAACGTCCTGAACTTTCGCGGCGAGCCCTATGTGCCGGGCCAGGACGCCATGATGAGCTATCCCGATGCGCGCTGAGATCGTTACATCCGACACGATCGTCGCCGAGGCGCGCGGCTGGCTCGGCGTTCCCTGGCGGCACCAGGGGCGCAGCCGCGCCGGGGTCGATTGCGCAGGGCTCGTGGTCCTGGTCGCCCATGCGCTTGACCTGTCCGACTATGACAGCACCGGCTACAGCCGCCGCGCGCAAGGCCAGGGCTTCGTCGAGCACTTCCGCGGCAACATGGACGGCGTCGCCATCCCGGAGGCCCGCCCCGGCGACGTGCTCGTCTTTGCCGACCAGGCCTATCCCTGCCATTGCGGTTTTCTGACCGAACGGCTCGGCAAGCCGCATCTCCTGCACGCGCATGCGACGCGTCGGCGGGTGATCGAAGAGCCCCATGCCGGCGAATGGCCGGCGAAGATCAAGTTCGCCTTCCGCTTTCGTCATTCCGGATCCTGACCTCGGGACTTTGTGTGTCGCGTTCTCGGACGTGAAACCGGTTCCCACTTTCGCTGAGAACGCTCAATGGCCATCCTCGTCGCAGTGGGCGGCGCCGCGCTCGGCTCCGCCGTCGGTCTCGGCTGGCAGGCCGGCTGGCTCGTCGGCTCGGTCGTCGGCAGCCTCCTGTTTCCCGCCAGGGGGCAGAACGTCACCACCGAGGGACCCCGCCTCGGCGACCTGACCGTGTCCTCCTCCGCCTATGGCGCATCGATCGCCATCGGCTACGGCACCCTGCGCATGGCCGGCAACATGATCTGGTCGTCCGGCATAGCCGAGCGGCAGAACGTCACCCGGACCCGCTCGGGCGGCAAGGGCGGCGGCGGTGCCACCCAGACCTCGGTCACCTATTCCTACTTCGCCTCCTTCGCGCTCGGCTTCGGCGAAGGGCCGGCCGAAGATGTGCTCCGGATCTGGGCGGACGGCAAGCTCATCTACGACAAGACCGGCGCGAGCCCCGACGTCGCCAAACCCGATCTCAGGTTCCGCTTCCATTCGGGTGCGGAGGATCAGTTGCCCGACCCGCTGATCGAAGCCCATGTGGGGCAGGGTCGCGCACCCGCCCATCGGGGGCTTGTCACCATCGTCTTCGAGGACCTGGCGCTTGCCGACTTCGGCAACCGCATCCCCAACATCACGGTCGAGATCACCTATCGGCGGGCGGCGCAGCAGCCCTACCAGATCCTCGATTTCATCGCGACGGGTGAAGGCGGATATTTCGGCACCGACCAGATCGACGACCTGGCCGTCGATTGGCGGCGCGGCTATGGCTACTTCATCTCTTCGAGCAGCAATGCCGACGCCGCCGGCATCCGCCGCTTCAGCCTGCGGACCATGAAGGAGGACCGGCAGGCGCGGATGACGGACATCACGGGCGTCGCGCCAAACGACTTTCCGGGCACGCTGTTCTGCGGCGAGGATGGGCATCTCTACCTGACAGTCGGCTCCGGCAACTCGCGGCCGATCATCCGGGTCGAGCCGAATGCCCTGAAGGAAGTCGGCCGCTTCGGCTCCACCGGTAACGGCCTGACCAATTCGACCCTGCGGTTCGTCGCCACGACATGGATGGGGATGGTCTCCGCTTACGGCCCCTCTGGCCGGGTCGACTTCGTTCTCACCGGATCGCTCTTCGACGACGTCGGACTCATTCGCGCCGACACCATGGGTTATGTCTGGGGCGCCGGGCAGAGCGTCACGGAGCCTCGCGTTCGAGGCGTCATTGGTGGTGCGGTCGGCGAAGGCTTCGGGGATGGCTGGATCCTTGGCAGCGGGACGAGTACGAACCATGGAAGCCTCGGCCTCTATCGCCTGCGAGTCTCCGCGCTGGCAGGGTACGATGGCCTCACCGGCCAATCCCTCGGCGTCACCTTCGAGAAGGTTGCCACCTTCTCGCCGTCGGACGTCGAGAGCGGCGCCACCGGCTTCTACGGCAGCGCGGGCGGGCTCACCTACGACACGACCGACGACAGCGTCATCTTTCAGGCGCGCATCTCGAACGGGGGATCGCCCGGCGCGATCTATACGCTGAAATGGCGGAGCGACACCGGCATCGTCTGGAAGACGGTCGTTCCGATCCAGATCAACTACGAGGGGCCCTACTTCGGTCAGAGCCGCCTACGCGGCCAGCGTTGGACGCTGATGCGGGGTACGCGCGTCATCCAGCTGGACACCGCCACGGGCGCTCTGGTGCTGAATGAGATCTGGCCGGGCGCTGTCAGCGAAGGCGGCGCTCAGGTTTACGATGCCGTCACCGACACGCACCTGGTTCGCGGCAGCCAGGGCTGGGCGAAGCTCTTCCTCAATCGCGGCGGCGGTGGTGGAGAGACGCTCTCCGGCATCGTCTCAGACCTTTGCGCCCGTGCCGGCCTTGGTCTGTCCGATATCGACGTCGCCGATCTCGGGGCGACGGTTCCCGGCTATGTCATCGGGCGGCAGACCACCGTGCGGGGCGCCATCGAGCCGCTGGCACAGGCCTATTTCTTCGACGCTGCGGAAAGCGACGATGCGCTGCGGTTCCGGACGCGGGGACGACCGCCCGCCGCGACCATCGACGCGGATCTTCTGCTGCCGCTTGATGAGCGGACCGGCGAAAGCTGGCGTGAGCGTCGCACGCAAGAGGTCGAGCTGCCTGAACGCGTCAGCGTCGTCTACATGGATCGCGGCGCCGACTACCAGCAGGGCACGCAGAGCGAAAAACGCACATCCCTGCCGCTGCCGACCATGCATTCGCGCAACCAGTCCAGCGTAGAGCTAGCCCTTGCGCTGGACGCGACGACGGCCAAGCAGATCGCCGCCAAGACGCTCTACAGCGCATGGATCGAACGCAGCGCGTACGAAGCAGAACTACCGGCCGACTGGCTGCGCCTCGATCCGACCGATGTCGTGGACGTGCTCTTCGAGTCGGGCTCGACCTTCCGGACCCGCATCACCCGTCTCGATGTCGGGGCCGATTTCTCGCTCGCGGTGAAGGGAGTCTCTGAAGCTGCCGCCACCTACGTCTCCAACGTGGCTGCCGATGG
>Ga0209066_10008105_pt1 | contig 10260 bp, 15 predicted proteins | sample All_14_2_FD_187198 | JGI IMG/M metagenome (GOLD analysis project Ga0209066, IMG submission 187198) | Freshwater microbial communities in response to fracking from Pennsylvania, USA - Allegheny Zone_MetaG_DW_15 (SPAdes) (version 2) ... | reverse complement strand
CATTAAACCAGCGTGATACTGTCAGTAAAAGAATATAACGCTCAGCAGGATCAACTTTACCTGCAGTACTGCGACGTTTGCAGGGCGAACGGAATAGAACCTGAAAAGAGAGGAACGGGGTACAGCCCGTTTGAAACGTGCCCGAAAAAATACGGGTATGTTAAACCGATTTATGGGGGCTACATTTGGGCACGAACTAAAAAAGCACTGCAAAGGTGATCAGGTGCCCGGTGCCCGGTGCCCGGTGCCTGGTGCCTGGTGCCTGGTGCCTGGTGCCTGGTGCCTGGTGCGAAAAATAGGCAAGACCCCCTCCCATGCTTTTCGGACTGAAAACCAAAAGACCTCCCATGCTTTTCGGACAAAAAGCCAAAAGACCTCCCATGCTTTTCGGACAAAAAGCCAAAAGACCTCCCATGCTTTTCGGACAAAAAGCCAAAAGACCTCCCATGCTTTTCGGACAAAACAAACTATATTTGCATATGATTACGATTAAATCTAACAAGTACCTCCGCTACTTTTTGAACAAAACAAATAAGTCGGCTGCGGAGATAGCCGAACAAATTGGATTGAGTGATGACGATGCTGGCCGCTACTTTTCGGAGTTGTTTTCTGAGCCCTGTGACAGGGCGGCCATTATCGAGGCCCTTATGGGCAGGGTATCTACCTCCTACGAACGCCAAATCTTCCCTTTGCTTTTCGCCATTGGCAGCGATGACTGCCCCGAGTGCGGGATGCTGCTGGAAGTGGTTATGTGGGAGGGCTACGAAGTGCAGGTAGACTACGACAGTCTGCCCGAGAGAGTAACAACATATCAACGAATGAAATGCCGCCACTGCGGAGCAGAGGTGGAGGAAGGAGAAATGAACAATGGAATTTGAGAAGAAAGTAATTAGCAACGAGGCTTGGTATTATTTGATGAAGGGGGAGGAGCCGCTCGACCCCGCTGCAACAGAAGAGGCAGAGGCACTACGGGCCCTGCACAAAGGCGGGGGACTTATGACCGAGGAGGTGAGGGCTGATGGCACGGTGTCCATCTTCATCATACCCCCTGAGGCTGTCGAGAGCACGCTGCTGGGCTCGTTTGACCCTAACATGGCACGAACCCTCGTTGATGGGCGAACGCTGTACGTAGAGTGGCTGGAATGCGACACAGAGGCACGATGGTGTGTTACCCCTGACTGGCAGGTTCATCGGGTGGCAGTGGTCAACGACACCATCACCCTGCCAACTGGCGAGTCGTTCGACCTGCTCTCGGACGACTGGGGCACAGTCGAGCCGAGGCAATAAAGCAAAATGCCTACCGTGTTTTTCGGTAGGCATTTTTATTATCTAAGCATTACCTTTCGGTAAAGCTCATATTTCTTCTTACGCTTTGCGATGTCGGCTATCACCTCTTCGCGTTCTTCGTCCACGGCCATTTCCGAGAGCTCGACCATCACCTCTCGCATGTAGTCAGCCGTCAGCCCATAGGTTATGGCAGAGCCCATCGGAGACTGCTTCACGAAGGACTTGATGCGCCCTGCGCTACTCTCGATTTGATGGAATGATTGCTTGAAGGACTTGTGCAACTGCCTCTCGGGCGTCTGCAACCGCTCGGCAGAGCGGAAGAAGTCCAGCGCCATCTCCACGCACACCATGGCGTTAAACACGAGGTGTTCCTGCTCCTTCTCGTACAGCATGTGTCTTTTGGTATGTTTGGTGAAACACTGTCGAGCAGAGCCGGCTGATCATTGCCCTCTGCCCATGAGGCAGAGCGCTTCGCTTACCGAGGATTTCCGACCACTCGTTGATTAACTTCTCGTTATTGTCCCAAAAGCCACGCTCCCCGAGGCTGTCCCAGTCCGTGCGCCTGATGCGCCCCTTGGCCATCAGCTCCGCGCGCTCGTGGCGGATGGAGCGAATGGCGTCTGTCAATGCCGCATCGAACTCGGTCGATGCTAATACTTCAATAGCTTCCATACTTTTCTGTTTGTCTTATGCCCCACAGCACTGTGTTGATGGGCGTGTTGGTTAACTCCGATATTTCTCTCAGCTTGAGGCCTGACTGCCTCAGCGCCAGCATTCGCTTATTGCGCTCCCTTACTTCTGCGTGCTTCATACCTCGTACATTAGTTCTTGGTTGTTAAGCACCGCGTTCAGATGCTCCCTGCCGCATCCCTCTGACCCATCGTACCCTTTGCAGAAGTAAGTAGCTTGGCAGCCGTCCTGCGCCCGAAGGTCGTAGAGCATGTACTCCTCGTAAGTCGGAGGAGGGATGCACATGGCCTTGTGTAGGCTGTTCAGAGCGTCCGATATGTCGAAGGGATTGACGAACTCGACCTCTTGCCCCGGCTTCACTGAGAGCCTGTCGATGGCCTCGAGCGCTTTGGCTCGCTGCTGCAAAATATTGTGCCCTGTGATGGGCAGCGATATGTATATCTTTCGCTTCATACCTTCTACCTGTTATCGCCTGAGCCACCGAGGACGCCCCTCCGCGCCCTTGAGCGTAGTTTATTAATGTTCATCTGTGCTATCTCTTCGAGCGTGTAGCCGAGGTCGTTGGCCATATTGGCAACATACCAAAGTACATCCCCGAGCTCCTTGGCGATGTCCGCCTTGCGCTCATCGGAGAACTCTCCGTCGTTGTCCCGAAGGACTTTCTTTACTTTGTCAGCTACCTCCCCCGCTTCGCCAGTAAGGCCGAGGGCAGGGTAGATGATCGAGTCTGTGTACTGTGCCGTCTCGAGTGCGGCGTCCTGATAACTGTTGATTTGCATATCACTGTAATAAAAAATTGTTTATTCGTTCATTCGCTATGTCTACGTACTCTCGGGATATTTCCGACCCGATGAAGTGTCTGCCATTAGCAAGCGCCATTTTGGCGGTAGTCCCCGAGCCCATAAAAGGATCGTAAACTAAGTCGTTCGGGTTGCTCCAGCTAACAATGTGGTCGTTTGCAAGTTTTTCAGGGAATATGGCGGGGTGCTCGAACGCTTTAACGTCCTTCGTGCTTTGCCCCTTACCGATGCCGTACCTCCACACGTTTGTACGCCTTCCGTATTCGGAGTAGCCCCCTCTTTTCAGCCTCTGCAAGTCTCCGTTTTCAAGCCGTTTAGTTCCGTTATCACCTTCTCTGCTTTCTTTGTTCCTCCTGTCGCAGATAAGATTTATTGTTTTCGGAGACCCCTTGCACAAAACAAACATGTACTCAAAGGACTGCCAATAGGATTTATTGTTCCCGACAGCGCCCCTCGGTGGCTTTTCATATATCATTGTATCATGCAAATTAAACCCGCACTCCATGAAGTGCAGCGCTTGGCGAAAGCTCGTTCCGGTCTCGCCGCCTTTCACTGTGGCATCCCCAACCACCCACACAACAATCCCGCCTGCTTTTGTCACCCTGTACAGCTCCTTGGCAATCTCCTCGAACGGGAAGGAATACCCCTTGTATTCGCGCAGATTGTCATAGGGAGGCGATGTGACTGTTAAGTCCACAAAGCCATCGGGCATTCGAGCCATCGTGTCGAGATTGCTCTCGCAGTAGATTTTATCCGTCTCCATCCTACTCGGTTTTTAACGAGAGTAAAAAAGCGCTTACAAAACCTTTTTCTCCTGAGTCGTCAGTTATTACAGCCCCGTCAGTAGACATGCACACCGATATTTCTTGCTCAAAAAAGGGCTGTATAATCCCGGACAGCTTACTGACCTCTGCCTCACCTTTATAGAAGGCGAGTTCTGCTTTCCTTAACTTCTTTAAAGCGCTTTGTTTTTCTGCCTCTGTCATCATGCTAAAAGTATTAATGTGATTACGATGCCCCAAAACACGAGCCCTGCGATGAATAGGCCAAAGCATCCGTTTACTTCTTCTTTTTCGTCCATGTTCTTTTGTTGTAGTGCCACCACGAAATTATAGAGGCAGCTGGTATTACGATTTCTGTTCCAGTTATAGTCCACTTGTGCTCATTGAGCCCGTGGCGGTACTGCCGCTGGCACAGCAGCACCTCTCCCCACGTTGTCTCAACGAGCACGGGGGTGTTGTCAGGCGGGAATGAGGTCATACCCACCTCCGTTTCTGTGGCCTGCCCGCCAAGCGGTCAAGAGCCACTCCAACAGCTAAGCGGGCGATGCGTGTGACTGCGGAGGGCGCTTGCGCCCTCCCCTCGTACACCGCCTTCACCTCAGCGGCTTGCATGGCAAGCACATCGTCGAGGGCGTTCTGCCTCCGTAGCTTGCCCGCCTTGCAGGCCTTTCGCTTATCGCCATCCCTCCACACACGAGCTTCAACGAGCACAGTGAGCAGCACGGCATTGAACCGAGGGTCATTCAGACCCGCCGAAAGCACGACTTTTTTCATCCTCTGCTATTTTTTTACGTACTGCCGCCAGCGTAGCTGCTTTGCGCTTAGCCAGTTTCGCCTTCGCTGCGGCCTTTTCTTTGTTTTGGTAGGCTATCGCCCTCTTCGCCCGCTCCTCCTCCTCGAGCAGCTGAGCATACACACGCCAGTAGGCAGGGTTGAGGTTGAGCAGTGCCAGCTGCGTGCGGCACGATGCGAAGGCTGTGGCCAGTTTGGCCTGCTCGCTCTCGAGCTTCTCCTTGCGTGTGATAAGTGAGTCAACGAAGCGGTCGATGGCCTCGGTCTCAGCGGGGCGTTTCTCACGAATGGCATCCATCTCGGTGAACTGTGGAAGGTACACGGGCAGGTCGGGGACGACCCATATCGTGCGCGCTCCCGCCATGGCGGTGGTCGTGTACATGAAGCCCGGGTGAGGGGTGAATGCCCCGGGGTGCAGCTTGTATGACCTTCGCAGCTCCGCGGGGATAAGACCCGAGAGCACCTTGGTCACTTTGTTGTTGAGGTCGCTTTGGAAGCGACGATACGCCACTTCGTTCACCGAGGTGATAACCTCGATGGTTCGTTTCAGTAAGTCCTTGCGCAGTGAGAGGTTGAGCGTGTCGCCCTTGCCTTTCATAATGAGGTCACGCTTAATCTCGCTGACCTCACGAGCCTTCTGACCCGTTCCTTTGACAGCTACCGCCATAACGTGTGCTTGATTATGTCTCTCGACTTGTTCCACTCGAGCATCAGCAGATAGCCGATACTCAATGCCACTCTCGCTGTGAAGTAAATCACAAAGCCCGCAAGGTACAACGGTAAGTACAGCCAAGGGAGGACTTTCTTCACGGGCGCCCATACCTTAAAGAACAGGGCCGCCATTGGTTTTTTCAATCGTCTCATACTTTTTATTGATTAAATCTATATAGCGTGATTAACTTTAATTGGTTGATAGGGCAAAGGTATAACATTGCTTTTGAACAGCAAAGTTAATTAAGGTTACTTTTCCATCTGAGCGATTAATTGCTCAGTGGCGGTGATGACCTTACGCCACTCGCCCCCGATGGCAAACCGTATAATTGCCGCCTGCTTTTGGTTGAGCAAATTGGCCTCCTTGGCTTCGTGTATGAAGTTAAAGATGCGGATGCGGGCATCAGGGTCGTTGACCTGATCCTTGAGCTTGTAGGCCAGCCCGAAGCCTGCGTAGTGCACGACCTTGCGCAGGTCGCCCAGTCCGTTCTTGAACGGGTAGCGGGTGATGTACTTCACGATGTTGCCCTGTACAAACGAGAGCTGTGTCTCGATGATAAGTTCGATGGGCTGGATGGGGAAGCGCCTGTAGTGGTCACCGCCCTCTTGGATTGCTAAAACTTGGTCTTTGTTCATTTGTGTATGTATTGTTGTATTCTTGCTTTTACTGCCTCCATGAGCCTCGCCTGCTTGATGTCCTTCGAGCGAAGGGCAGCGAGCACATCTTCGTCGGCTGTGCCCTTGGTTATGATGTGGTGGATGACTACACTCTCCTTCTGCCCCTGCCGGTAGAGGCGCCCGTTGAACTGCTGGTACAGCTCGAGCGACCACGTGAGCCCGAACCATATTATCGTTGAGCCGCCCTTCTGTAGGTTGAGCCCGTGGCCAGCGCTGGCGGGGTGTGCCAGCAGCACTTGGATTTTGCCTTTGTTCCAATCATCAATGTCCTTGCCATCCTTGAGCTCTCGGGGGTTGTACGCCTTGAGCCGTTTCTTGATGCGGGCGAGGTCATGCCGGTACGACCATGCCACGAGCACGGGTCGCCCATTGGCCGCCTCCACAAGCTCCTCAAGGGCATCGAGCTTCTCGCTGTGCACCTCGTGCACGTTGCGATCCTCGTCGTACACCGCCCCGTTGGCATATTGCAGGAGCTTGTTGGTGAGTGCCGCTGCGTTGGCTGCTGTAATCTCAACGCCCTCAGCGAAGAGCTCCAGCACGCTCTCCTTCTCGAACTCCTTGTACGCCTTGCGCTCAGCGGGGCTGAGCACAGCGTCCACGAAGTTGTCAATCCTCTCGGGCATGTCGAGATAGTCTTCGGCCTTCATCGAGATGCACACGTCCGCTATGCGCTCGTGTATGGCCTTATCACTATCATCGAGCAGCTTGTAGGAATAGACTATTGCACCGTTCTGCTTGTCAGGGCGGAAGAAGTTCTGCCTGTACCCCGTGATGGTCTTGCCGAGCCTCTGCCCACGGTCTATAAGGAACATCTGCGCCCACAGGTCGATGAGCCCGTTGGGAGCCGGTGTGCCGGTGAGGCCAACCACACGCTTGAACGAGGGGCGCACGGTCCGGGCTGCTTTGAAGCGTTGCGATTGGTGCGATTTGAAGCTGCTCAGCTCATCAATGACCAGCATGTCGTAGGGCAGGGCATGACCGCCATACTGCCCACAGAGCCATGCGAAGTTATCGCGAGAGACGATGTAGATGTCAGCCTTGGCCTTCATGGCCGAGGTACGCTGCTTCGCATCGCCAGCGATGATCGAGATGCGCAGGCCTTTAAGATGCGACCATTGTCGTATCTCATCGCTCCACACGTTCTCTGCCACACGCTTGGGGGCAACAACGAGAGCCGAGAGAATCTCCACCTCTTCGTTGAGCAGTATGTTGATGGCCGTGAGCGTAGTGACAGTCTTGCCAAGTCCCATGTCAAGGAACAGCCCGCAGTAGGGGTTCTTGAGGATGTGCTTGTAGGCAGCTACTTGGTAATTATGCAGGTGTGTGATGTTCATACTTTTCTATAAAATCGTTTACTTGTGCAACCGTGTCTATGAGGTAAACCTCGAAGCCGAGCGCTCTGAGGCGCTCGTGCATTATCCGCTGTAGCTTAAACGCCCGTTCCTTAGTGGTCTTGAGCTCGATAAAAACCATACGACCCCCTTCGAGGAGAAGGATGCGGTCAGGTAGTCCGCGGACGAAGGTGGGCAGTAGCTTGAGAGCCATCCACCCTCTCTTTTTTGCCTCACTGTGCAGGTGGGCTTCAACAACTTTCTCACTGTCAATCTTTTTTGCGTTGGAAGTATTTCTGAGTGCCATATATCTCGAATCGTTTTGTGGTGTTCGTAAAGTGCCAATTATGGAGCGATTTCATCATGTCATTTACATCTCTTGTGCTGTAGCGGCTCATATCCACCTTGTCCTTGCCGAGACACTCGCACCACAGCTCCGCTATCGTGACAGTCTCACGTGGCACGGTGCCACGGGCGGACAGTGGGTCGGCAAGCCAATCCCTTCTCTTTGGCAGGTCGTAGCTTGCCCAGTCCGAAGGCAATAGCAGCTCGAGGTACTCCTCGATGAGCCCACGTCGGTCGTCCACCTCGGAGTGCCTGCGCTGCTCGCCTCGTGCAAGGGACTCCTCCTCGGCTGAGAGGTACAGGCGCTCGCCAGCTCGGTAAAGCTCTACGGCTTCTGCCCATACTTGGTCTACCATCTCGTCCGTCATGTCGTAAGGGACGCTCAGCAGTGCGTTCTCGGGTGCTGTGGCGATGGGCATGAAGCGACGGTTGCCAGTGGGGTCTTTGAGGAAGTCGCCCACGTTGGTCGAGCCGAAGAACACACACTGGCGCTTGTAGGTCTCGGTGGTGCGCCCGTAGGCTGGTCGGAAGGTATCATCGCATTTCGAGATAAAGTGTTTGATGCTTTCCACCTCCGCCTTGCGCAAGCCTGAGAGCTCAGCCATCTCGATAATCCAGGCTCCCTGCAACTGCTCGAACGCCTCCTTGCCCTGTACGGTGTTAAACGAGTCGGAGAACCACTGCTTTCCGAGCTTGCGGATGAAGGTGCTTTTGTAGCATCCCTGTGGGCCAACGATGATGAGAACGAGGTCGAATTTGACGCCCGGCTCCATCACCCGAGCCACCGCGCCCGTGAGCATCTTACGAATTGCCGCACGCGTGTAGGCATTGTCCTCCGCTCCGAAGAAGTCAACGAGCAGCATGTCGATGCGTGGGCGACCATCCCACTCGAGCCCGCTGAGATACTCCCTCACTGGGTGGAATGCCCTTCGCTCGAACTCGAGAGCCAATGCGTCGTCAATCTTCGACGAGGCTACTATCCCGTAGACCGTCTCGATGTAGTTACGCACACCCGAGTAGTCCACGTCGCGGATGGGCTCAGTTCCTTTCACTTTGCGCCATGGCACGTTCTTGAGCAGGTATCGCTTGCCGTCGAAGGCATTGAGCATGAAATTGCCCTTGATATACGGGTCGTTTTGCAGTATTATGTTGATGTTCTGTGCGCTGTTCTCGTACTCTCCCTTGTTATTGGCCTTGAGCTGCTCAATCCATTTATCATCGCTCATGTCCAGCTCCTCGAGCCCCTCGGCAAAATCATCGGACACCTCCGCCCTTCGCTCTGCTGCGATGGTATGCTTGACCGCTTTGTCATCCACCACAAGCTGCTCCATGTGTCGCATGCTCGTCTTGTCGTTGCCTTTGTCGAGATGCCCGAACTTGTGCAGACGCACGAGGTCGAAGGCATTGCAGAGCTGCCCGCTGGCGGGGTCAGTACCATGGTGTGAGTAAGCGAACTTGTCCTCATAGGTTATCAGCCCTCCAGCCGTTGTGCCGTTGAGGTACGTGTAGCGGTTGGGCATGATCTTCGTGTACACCTCAGGGAGAAAGGTCTCGATGGCATCGTGAATATCATATGTGCGACAGAACAAGCCAATAACTCCACGTTTTGCTTCGGGGTCTTCCTGCTTCTTAATCTCCCCGCGAATGTGCTCAGATACGCTCTGCGAGGTCGGCCACGCGCTTGCATCCTTCCAGTCCACATAGGTCTCGAGCACCTCATCGGCTGACAGCCACTCGCCATCCTGCACCTCGTAGTAGAACTCGATGTCCTTGGAGTTCGATGGCCAGTACATGAGCCTATTGGTCTCAAAGGAGGTATTGTCGAACAGGTCAATGTTCAGGTTGCCCGCGATGCGCCTTGAGATGGCCAAGTACTCGATAGGACTTACCTCGCGGTCAAGTGGAATTATCAGTCGGTACCGCGGTGTCTTAACCGAGTGTTTATGGGTAGCGTGCAGCACTGCTGCGCACTCGTACTGTATCGTGAAGTCGAACCAAAAGTCAAGGGTTGCGAAGTCAAGGTCAAGCGTTACGACCTGACGGAACATAACGGCATCGGGACTTCTGCGCCCGTTGCGGAGGTATCCGCCAACGTATCCACCCACGTCCTTGATCCTGTCCTGCTCCTCCTTTGGGGCGGATAGGAACTGCGCCAGTGTCTCAGCTGTCCTGTGCTCGGTGGTCAGCTTCTCCACCATCTCCGACCACATCATCTTCGTATTCTTCCACGCCTTGCTCATGCGGCTAAGGCCGATGGCAATGTCAAGCTCTCCGTCGTATCTCATATCAATCCTTCATATAAAATTTTGTGTAAAACCCTTCTGCCCTCTGCGGTATCTCCCCCGCCCACGCTGGCTTGAGAGCCATGATAGCACAAATATCGGCCAGTGTGGCATCGGGCGACTGCTCGGGAAAGTCGATGACAGCCTCATCGTGTATGTGCATAACCACGGGGTACCCTGCCTTGCGCAGTTGCACGAGGGCATATGCCAGCAGGTCGCGGGCGATGGCCTGTACAACATTCTCGGTCAGCTTGCCCCCATAGGTGTCCACCGCGCCCCACTGCTTCGTTTCTTGGTTAGTCCCTTCGTACACCACCGAGCTGCCTCCCCAGCGGTCAGGCTTGAGCCGTGCGCTCTTGTAGAACAGTTGCCTCCCGCTCGGGAGCGTGATGGTCATCGCGTAGTCGTCGCAGTCGAACACGAGCCCACGGAACTTCGACACGCTCTTGCGCTTCCACCGCACCGCATCAATGGCGCACTCCTGCAAGTCAGCCCACAGCGCCACGATGCTCGGGTTAGCCTTGCGCCAGCGCTTCACAATCGAGGCCATCTCCTCCTGCCC
>Ga0209066_10008101_pt1 | contig 10261 bp, 8 predicted proteins | sample All_14_2_FD_187198 | JGI IMG/M metagenome (GOLD analysis project Ga0209066, IMG submission 187198) | Freshwater microbial communities in response to fracking from Pennsylvania, USA - Allegheny Zone_MetaG_DW_15 (SPAdes) (version 2) ... | reverse complement strand
TTTCGGCGTCCGTGCCCGTCTCGGGGTTCACATACGTCACCTGCACACACTCCAGCGCGGGCTCGTTGTCGGCCATGTTGACCAGCGCGGCGCGCGTGTCCACCCAGGGGTAGCGCAGCATGGGGTAACGCTTGTCGCTGCGCGCAAACACCTGCGTGGGCACCACGCCGGCGCGGGTCCAGGCGCGGTCGCCGCTGCCCTGCTTCACGTCTTGGCGCGAGCCGTTGATGTGGTAGCTGGCCTCCATGTAATACACCAGCGGCAGGTCCAGCACATCCAGCCACACCACCGGGTCGGTGCCGTCGTGGCCGTGTTCGTGCCACAGGCCGGTGGGCGTCAGGATCAGGTCGCCGCGGCTCATCGGGCATTTTTCGCCGTCCACCGTGGTGTAGGCGCCCTCGCCCTCCACGATCATGCGCACCGCGTTGGGCGTGTGGCGGTGGCTGGGCGCCCATTCGCCGGGCAGCAGCAGCTGCATGCCCAGGTACATGGCCGGGCTGGCCTTCATGTTCTCCAGCCCGTGGCCCGGGTTGGCCAGCACCAGCACGCGGCGCTCGGCCTTTTCAATCGGCGTCAGCTCGCCGGCTTTCAGCAGCAGCGGCTTGAGCGTGGCGTAAGGCCAGTGCGTGGCCTGCGTGGCGCGCGTGGGCGTGCCCGGCGGCAACACCGCGCGCAGGCTGGGCCACAGCGGCACCAGGTTCAGCGCCTTCAGGTCGTCGCGGTAGTCCTGCGGCAGGTCTTCGAGTCGTCCGAGTTCGTGGCTCATGGGGTTCTCCAAAAGTAGGGTTTCAAGTGCTCAGGCAGTTCTTCACGTTCCAGCCATACAGCCACTCAATCGCATCGTAGAAGCGCTCCTGCGAACGGCCCTTCCACAGGCTGTTGCGCACCAGGCGCTCCACACCCGCCGCGTGGTACAGGCAGCCCATTTCGCGGCCGCTCAACACAATGCGCGCCGTGCGCGTCACACGGCACTGCTGGTACAGCGGCAGCGCCTTTTCCCAGTCGTTGTCGTTCACGCGCAGCGCCTCGCCCAGCGTCACCGCGTCTTCCATCGCCATGCAGGCGCCCTGCGCCATGTACTGCGTGGTCGGGTGGGCGGCGTCGCCCAGAATGGTGGCGCGGCCAAACACCCAGGTGTCAATGGGCTCGCGGTCCGCCGTGGCCCAGCGCTTCCAGGTCTTGGGCAACTCAATGAGCTGGCGCGCTTTGGGGCTGATGCCCTGGAAGTAGCTCTCCACCTCTTCCTTGCTGCCGTCGGTCACGCCCCAGGTTTCCTGCTGGCGGCTGTGGAAGGTCACCACCACGTTGTATTGCTCGCCGCCGCGCAGCGGGTAATGCACCAGGTGGCACTTGGGGCCGGCCCACAGGCTGGCGGCGTTCCACTGCAGGTCTTGCGGAAAATCGGCCTTGTCCACCACCGCGCGGTACACCACATGGCCGGTCACGCGCGGCGGGTCGTTCACATACTGCGCGCGCACCACGCTCTTGCCGCCATCGGCCCCAATCAGCGCCTGCCCCACCCAGCGCTTGCCGTTCTGGTCTACCGCGGTCACGGTTTTTCCAGCCTCGTCCTGCTCCACCTGGCTGATGCGCGTGTTGGTGAAGAACGCCACCTTGCCGGTCTCCACCGCGCCCTCCAGCAACGACTTGTGCACGTCCACCCGGTGGATCACGGCGTAAGGGTTGCCAAAGCGCGCCCGAAAGGCCTCGCCGGTCTCGATCTTGCCCACCTGGTACTCGTCCAGCGCATCGTGCATCACCATGTAGTCGGTGTAGACGGCGCGGCCGCGCGCCTTGTCGCCCACGCCCAGCGCGTCAAACGCATGGAAAGCGTTGGGGCCGAGCTGGATGCCGGCACCAATTTCACCGATTTCAGGCGCCTGCTCAAACACCTGCACGGTGAAACCCTGGCGCACCAAAGCGAGGGCGGCGGCCAGGCCGCCAATGCCACCACCGGCCACCAACACAGGAAGATCGGACTGCACGTTGCTCATGGGGTTCTCCAATTTAAGCTTGGCATACACATCATCAGTATGCTTATTATAAGTATAGTGCTAACATAAAACATCAAAAAATACGGGTTTACCCTGAACGTGTGTTTGCCATGAAACCAGTCCCCACCGCCAGCATCGACATCGACCTGCAGCCCGGACACGCCATCCGGCGGCTGCATCAAATCTCTGTGGGCATTTTTCTGCAAGAAGCGGGCGACCTGGGCGTCACGCCCGTGCAGTACGCCGCCCTGCAGGTGGTGGGCAACCAGCCCGGCATTGACCAGCGCACCCTGGCGCGCAACATCGCGCTCGACGCCTCCACCACCGGCGGCGTGGTGGACCGGCTCGAAGCCCGGGGCTGGCTGGAGCGCAAAACCTCCACCGAAGACCGGCGCGCACGCCAACTCTCGCTCACCCTCTCAGGCGAACAAGCCCTGCGCGACGCGGTGCCGGTGATGCTGCGCGCCCAAGAACAGATCCTGGCGCCGCTGAACGAAGAACAGCGCCACACCTTCATGGCGCTGCTGCAACTGCTCATCACACAAAACAACGAACTCAGCCGCGCGCCCAGCGAAACCACGGGGAAGTGAACCTGAACGGATAGCAAGTTCTGCCCGCCGGCCCAGCCCGTGCCCCACACACAGCCCGGTCATGCCAAAATCAAGCTAGCTATTTCAGCCAGGAGCCTAGCCATGATCAGCATTCCCCTTGCCCAAGCCAAAAACCAATTGTCTGAACTGATCTGCCGCGTAGAGCGCGGCGAAACCGTGGCCGTCACCCGGCGCGGCAAGCCTGTGGCGCAAATCGTTGTGTACGCCACCCCAGCGCCCAGCAAACAATCTGATCAGGTGCAACAGGTTTTTGCCCATCTGCGCCAACTGCGCAGCGGTCTCGCGCTAGACGGCGACCTTAAAACCATCGCACGCGAAGGCCTGGCGTGATGTCATTTGTGCTGGACAACTCTGTGGTCTGCGGCTGGCTGCTGGAAAGCCAGAGCACACCCTACAGCGAAGCTGTCGCCCAGCGTCTGAAAACCAGCCGCGCCGTAGCGCCAGCCCTGCTGCCGCTGGAATACACCAACGTGCTGCGCACGGCCTGCAAAAGGCAAAGCCTTGTTGCCGCGCAGGCCCAGCACATGCTGGCCTTACTCGCCCAGTTGCCGATTGATATCGACACCACAGCGCCCAACCCCGCACAGGTGTTTGACCTGGCTCTGCGCCACGACCTCACCAGCTACGACGCGCTTTATCTCGACCTGGCCCTGCGCCGCAGCCTGCCCATCGCCACCCAAGACCGCGCCCTTGCCAACGCAGCCCTTGCAGCCGGGGTTGGCCTGGTGAGTGCCGCTAACTTGTAAGCGCTGGAGCGAAAAACCTCCACCGAAGACCGGCGCGCACGCCAACTCTCGCTCACCCTCTCAGGCGAACAAGCCCTGCGCGACGCGGTGCCGGTGATGCTGCGCGCGCAAGAGCAGATATTGGCACCCCTGAACGAAGAACAGCGCCGCACCTTCATGGCGCTGCTGCAACTGCTTGTGACCCAAAACAACGAACTCAGCCGCGCGCCGAGTGAAGCCACGGGCAGGTAACGCCCGCGTGCACCGAGACGGTGCAGCTTACCGTCTCAGCCTCGAAGAATCTCAGCCCCGGTAGCCGTTCGGGTTACCGCTCTGCCAGCGCCAGCTGTCGGCGCACATCTGCTCCAGCGTGTACTGGGCTTCCCAGCCCAGCAGCTGCTTGGCCAACCCAGGGTTGGCGTAATACTCCGCCACATCGCCTGCACGGCGCGGCACAAACTGGTACGGCACGGGCCGCCCGCTCGCGCGCTCAAATGCGTGCACCACATCCAGCACACTGCTGCCCTGGCCTGTGCCCAGGTTCACGGTAAAACTCTCGCCCTTGCCCAGCAGAACCTGCAGCGCTGCCACATGGCCGGCGGCCAGATCCACCACGTGGATGTAGTCGCGCACCCCTGTGCCATCGGGTGTGGGGTAGTCGTTGCCAAACACACTCAGGCAAGGCCGTTGGCCCACCGCCACCTGCGTCACAAACGGCATGAGGTTGTTGGGTATGTCTGAAGGATCTTCGCCAATCAGCCCGCTGGGGTGTGCGCCCACCGGGTTGAAATAGCGCAAAACGCCGACGCGCCACGCCGGGTTGGACGTGCGCACCGCCGCCAGCATGTTCTCAATGACCAGTTTGCTTTGCGCATAGGGGCTGGTGTACCGGAGCGGAAAGTCTTCCGTGATCGGCACCGAGTCGGGGTCGCCGTACACCGTGGCGGTACTGGAAAACACCAGTGTGGGCGCAGCAGGCGCAGAGCCGTCGGCATACACCGCCGCCATGGCGCGCATGAGGCTCACCGCGCCACCCACGTTGTTGTGAAAATACTTCAACGGCTGCGCCACGCTCTCGCCCACGGCCTTGTCGCCGGCAAAGTGCACCACCCCCACCGGCTGGTGGCGGCGCAACACCGCTTCCACCCAAGGCGTGTCCAACACGTCTCCGCGCTCCAGCAACACCGGCAGGCCCGTGATGCGCTCCAGCCGCTCCAACACCGCCGGGTGGCTGTTGGAGAAGTTGTCTAAAACCACCGGCTCAAAGCCGGCATCTCGCAAGGCAACGAAGGTGTGACTGCCGATATAGCCGGCGCCGCCAGTCAAAAGAATTTTCATGGGTGGTAAAGGTGGGTTGTGGAATGGAGATGGATCAAGCTGTTCATAAGCCAACTTCTCATCATAAACACGGCTTGCACAGAATTATTGGGCTGTTACTTGTCTGAAGTTATGGTCTGAGGTGTGCTTGATTTGGCAGTATCGTCATCTTTTTCACAACGGTTCGCCGGCTGGGCATGTATCCTTTTTCCACTGCACCAGAGCACAACCCCATTTGCTCGTCACCCAAAAGTAAACAAATTGTCAAAAACCTCCGTTAACATCACTGCTTTGCGTTGGCTTTCTGCATAAATTTGGCGCGAATTTTGCTTGCATACACGGTCCTTCAGAGAGGTTCATCATGATCAAAAAAGCTGTATTCCCCGTCGGCGGCCTGGGCACCCGGTTCTTGCCTGCCACCAAAGCCATTCCCAAAGAGATGCTGCCCGTGGTGGACCGGCCTTTGATTCAGTACGCGGTGGACGAAGCCTACGCCGCCGGCATCCGCCAGATGATCTTCATCACCGGGCGCCACAAACGCGCCATCGGCGACCATTACGACGCCGCCTTTGAACTGGAATACGAGTTGGAGCGCGGCAGCAAAAAAGAGCTGCTCGATCTGGTGCACGCCATCAAACCCGACGACATGGACTGCGTCTTCATCCGCCAGGCCCGTCCCCTGGGTTTGGGCCATGCCGTGTTGTGCTCTGAAAGCGTGGTGGGCAACGAGCCCTTTGCCGTGCTGCTGGCCGACGACCTGATGGTGGGCCCTGTCAACGGCCCTTCGGTGCTGCAGCAAATGGTGCAGGCCTACGAACAAAGCCCCGGCACCGTGCTGGCGGTGCAAGACGTGCCCCGCGAAGAAACCCGCCGTTACGGCGTGGTGGACGTGCACGGTGTCAACGACACCATGGCCGAGGTGTTTGGCATGGTTGAAAAACCGGTGCCTGCGGTCGCACCGTCCACCCTGGCCGTGGCTGGCCGCTACATCCTGTCGCCCAGCGTGTTTGACACCATCCGCAGCCAAGAGCGCGGCGCGGGCGGCGAAATTCAGCTCACCGACGGCATTGCCGCCCTGATTGGCACCGAAAAGGTGTATGCCTACCGCTACGAAGGCAAGCGCTACGACTGCGGCAACAAAGCCGGTTTTCTGGAAGCCACCATCGACCTCGCCCTGGCCGACCCCTCGCTGCGCGACATGGTGCTGGCCCACATCCAGTCCATTGCAGCCGCCACGCCGGCCGGTTGAAACGCCGAGCGCCCAGATGCCATCCCGTGGCCGCCTGGGTCTTCAAAAAATTGGACAACGCGTCCGCGCCAGTACAAACTGGTGTACCCCAACTGGGGGACTCTTGATTTATCGCAGAAACAGAATGAACTAACATGATCAACTAAACCTATTGTTGATTTTTGTCATTTTTTAGGCTCCATATGGCACACAGCTTGCTCATGTCGGGCCACACCCTTCACAAAAGCACGCCATGCCTGTTCAACCCCTGTCAATGCCTGCCCAGCGCACCCAGGCCGCGGCGCATACCTTAGACACGGTTGTTCCGCTGCACAGCGAACAAGCCATTGAGATGGCCCTTTTCCCCTGGCGTGGTCAGGGCGCGCGCCACACCCGGGCCAAATTCATCCTCGTGCTCAGCGACCTGGTCGTGCTGGCCGCGTGTTTTTTGGTGGGGCTCTTGCCACTGTGGCTGGGCGACGACACCAGCCTGCAGTCCACCCTGAGCGTGCAGTGGACCGGTCACGGACAAGCCTGGCTGGCCCTGTTTGCCAGCATCTCCCTGGGCATGGTGGCCTGGATGGGCGCCGTTTACGGACACTACACCGCAGCGCGGCGCAAGCCCTGGTCCGATGAGTTGCGCCAACTGCTGGTGGTGATTGCCGTGGCCGCCTCGGCCAACGCGGTGCTCAACTACCTGAGCAACTGGCCCGTTTCCCGCCTCTGGACGGGTGTCAGCTGGGCACTGGTGTTCGTGTTGCTGCCTCTGGCCCGCTACAGGGTGCGCCGCCAGCTGCTGGCCAAAGGCCTGCTCACCCAGCCTTATGTGCTGGTGGGGCATCCGCAAGACGTGGCCCTGGCCGCCGCCGCGCTGGCCAGCGAACCGCTCATGGGCTACACCCCGGTGGCGGTGGTCTGCCCGCAGCCGCTGGCCCTGCAACCCCTGCAGGTGGCGGGGCGCAGCCTGGTGCCCATGGTGCTAAACGACGGGGCGCGCCAATACCTGGCCAAGCCCGGGGGTTACCAGGTGGTGGCCGTGCTGCCCGAACACAACGGCAGCTGGCTGCGCGCTTTTGCGCAAGAACTCATGCTCACCCGCGACGACATCACCATTGTTCCCGCCCTGAGCGGCCTGCCCATGCTGGGCATGGAAGCGTCTCACTTCTTCAGCCACGAGGTGCTGCTGCTGCGCGCCCGCAACAACCTGCAGCGCCGCGTGCCCAAAATGCTCAAGCGCGCGCTCGATGTGGTGGGCGCCCTGGCCTTGATGGTGGCCCTGAGCCCTTTGCTGCTTTGTGTGGCCTGGCAGATCTGGCGCGAAGACCGGGGGCCGGTGCTGTTCACCCAAGACCGGGTGGGCCTGGGTGGCCAGCGCTTCAAGTTCATCAAATTCCGCAGCATGGTGATGAACGCCGACGCCGCCCTGGAGCGCTGGAAAGTGGCCGAACCCGAGCTGTATGCCCAATACCGCGCCAACAACTTCAAACTGCAAGAAGACCCCCGCATCACCCGCGTGGGCCGCTGGATTCGGCGCACCAGCGTGGACGAACTGCCCCAGCTCATCAACGTGTTGCTGGGCGACATGAGCCTGGTGGGTCCGCGCCCCCTGCTCCCCCGCGAACTGCCCGACTACGGCAAGGCCCTGGCCGCCTATGGCAAAGCCCGCCCCGGCATCACCGGGCTGTGGCAGGTGAGCGGGCGCAGCTCCACCACGTTTGAGCACCGCATTGCCATGGACCTCTGGTATGTGCGCAATTGGTCGCTCTGGTACGACATCGTTATTTTGTTCCGCACCGTGCGCGTGGTGGCGCACCAAGAAGGTGCTTGCTGACATCCAACGCGTTTTTCAAGTTTCCGTTTTTACCCTTCCCCATCTTCAACGCACACTCATTTTTATGTCCTCCATTGTCCCAGTCATTCTTTGTGGAGGCTCAGGCACCCGCCTGTGGCCGCTCAGCCGCGCCGGTTTCCCCAAGCAGTTTCTGTGTCTCACCGGCAACAACAGCCTGTTTCAGCAAGCTTCCCTGCGCCTGAGCGCGCTGGCTGCGCCGGGTATCAACACCTTGCCGCCACTGGTGGTGTGCAACGAAGACCACCGCTTTCTGGCGCAAGAGCAGCTGCGCGAAGCCGGCTTGGCCAACGCCCGGTTTTTGCTGGAGCCTGTGGGCCGCAACACCGCCCCCGCTCTTACCCTGGCGGCGCTCGCCGCCATGCAAGGCGGCGCAGACCCGGTGCTGGTGGTCACCCCAGCCGACCAGACCATTGCCGACGACGCAGCGTTCACCACCGCGCTGCACACGGCCATTGCCCAAGCCCAGACCGGGCAGATTGCCATTCTGGGCGTCACGCCCGACCGGGCCGAAACCGGCTACGGCTACATACGCACCGAAGCTCCCAGCCCAGGCACCAGCAACAACGCGCTGCCCGTGCTGCAGTTCGTTGAAAAACCCGATCTGCCCACCGCACAAAGCTATCTGGCCCAAGGCGGGTACTTCTGGAACGCGGGCATGTTTGTGTTGAAAGCGTCTGTGTGGCTCCAGGCGCTGGCGCATTTCAGGCCCGACATTGCCAGCGCCTGCCAAGCCGCCTGGGCCGCCCAGGCCTGCGACGGCCAGTTTGTGCGCCCAGCCAAAGACCTGTTTGCCGCCGTGCCCAGCGAGTCGGTGGACTACGCGGTGATGGAGCGCTGCCCCGGCCAAACCGACTTCCCTATTTGCATGGTGCCGCTGGCCGCTGGCTGGAACGACCTGGGCGCCTGGGACGCCGTGTGGAGCGCTCTGCCCAAAGACGGCAACGGTAATGCCCTGGTGGGCGACGTCATCAGCACCGGCAGCCACAACAACCTGGTGCACGCCGGTGGCCGGCTGGTGGCACTGGTGGGCGTGAGCAACCTCGTGGTGGTGGAGACGCCCGACGCCGTGCTGGTGACCAGCCAGGAACGCAGCCAGGACGTGAAACTGATCGTGGCCGAGCTGAACCAGCGCCAACGCGAAGAACACAGCCTGCACCGCAAGGTGCACCGCCCCTGGGGCTGGTACGACAGCATTGACCAAGGCGGGCGCTTCAAGGTCAAGCGCATCCTCGTCAACCCCAAAGCCAGCCTGAGCCTGCAAAAGCACCACCACCGCGCCGAACACTGGATTGTGGTGAGCGGCACCGCCGAAATTACCAACGGTGAACAGGTACTGCTGTTGTCTGAAAACCAGAGCACCTACATTCCCCTGGGCGCCGTGCACCGTCTGGTCAACCCCGGCACCATTCCGCTGGAAATTGTGGAAGTGCAGTCTGGCAGCTATTTGGGCGAAGACGATATCGTGCGCCTGCAAGACACCTATGGCCGTGCACCGGCCACCAAGCAAAGAGAAACCCCTTGAAAATTGCAGTTGCCGGTACCGGCTATGTCGGCCTCTCCATCGCCGTGCTGTTGGCACAGCACCACGAAGTGGTGGCCTTGGACATTGTTACCGCCAAGGTTGACCAGATCAACGCCCGGCAAAGCCCCATTGAAGACGCGGGGCTGCACGACTACCTGCAGAACAAGCCCTTGAACCTGCGGGCCACGCTGAACAAAGAAGAGGCTTACCAAGGCGCTGACTTCGTGGTCATTGCCACCCCCACCGACTACGACGTTTCGCGCAACTACTTCAACACCTCGTCGGTCGAGGTGGTGATCCGCGATGTGGCTACCATCAACCCCAATGCGGTTATGGTGGTGAAGTCCACTGTGCCGGTCGGTTTTACGAAAGACGCCAGCCAGCGCCTGGGCACGGACAACCTGATGTTCAGCCCGGAGTTTTTGCGTGAAGGCAAGGCCTTGCACGACAACCTGCACCCCAGCCGCATTGTGGTGGGCGAAATCTCCGAGCGGGCTCAGCGGTTTGCCAGCTTGCTGCAGCAAGGCGCCGTGAAGCCAGACGTGCCGCTGCTGTTCACCGACAGCACCGAGGCCGAAGCCATCAAGCTGTTTGCCAACACCTACCTGGCCATGCGCGTGGCCTTTTTCAACGAGCTGGACACCTACGCAGCCACCCACGGTCTGAGCACGCGCCAGATTATTGACGGCGTGTGCCTGGACCCGCGCATAGGCCCCCACTACAACAATCCCAGTTTTGGTTACGGCGGCTACTGCCTACCCAAAGACACCAAGCAGCTGCTGGCCAACTACGCCGATGTGCCACAAAATCTGATTGGCGCCATTGTCAGCGCCAACAGTTCGCGCAAAGACTTTGTGGCCCAAGACATTTTGGACCGCAAGCCCAAAACGGTGGGCGTCTACCGCTTGGTCATGAAAACGGGCAGCAACAACTTCAGGGCCAGCAGCGTGCAAGGCATCATGAAGCGCTTGAAGGCCAAAGGCTTAGAGGTAATCGTTTACGAACCCGTGCT
>Ga0209066_10008100_pt1 | contig 10261 bp, 13 predicted proteins | sample All_14_2_FD_187198 | JGI IMG/M metagenome (GOLD analysis project Ga0209066, IMG submission 187198) | Freshwater microbial communities in response to fracking from Pennsylvania, USA - Allegheny Zone_MetaG_DW_15 (SPAdes) (version 2) ... | reverse complement strand
GCCGGGCAGGATGCGCCCGGGAATAAAACTGGGTGGATCGGCCGGTCGCCGCCCCAGCAGCAGGCCCGCGAAGGGGCCTTCCGCCAGGGGCTGCAACAATCGCGGTATGATATCCGCGCCGGCCTGGATCATGGGTGCGTCCCGTCCCGGCGGATCGCCTGGATATTGCCGGCATAGGCATCCGGACCGCCTTTGAAGACCGCGCTGCCGGCAACCAGCACATCCGCACCGGCCGCCATCACCTGGGCGGCGATGCCGGGCGCCACGCCGCCATCGACCTCCAGCCGGATATCGCGACCGCTGGCGTCGATGCGCCGGCGCAGGGCTTCGATCTTGGCAAGCTGGGAGGAGATGAAGCTCTGCCCGCCAAAGCCTGGATTGACGCTCATCACCAGGATGAGGTCGACCATGTCGAGGATCGGATCGACCACCTCGACCGGCGTGCCGGGGTTGAGCGACACACCCGCCAGCTTGCCAAGGCCGCGGATGGTCTGTAACGAACGGTGAATATGCGGGCCGGCCTCCGGATGCAGTGTCAGCACATCCGCCCCGGCCTCGGCAAAGGCCGCCAGATAGGCATCGACCGGCGAAATCATCAGATGCACGTCCAAGGGCTTCGTGGTCCAGGGCCGGATCGCCTTTACCACCATCGGGCCGATGGTCAGGTTGGGTACGAAATGGCCGTCCATCACATCGACATGAATCCAGTCGGCCCCCGCCTGATCCACCGCGCGCACTTCCTCGCCAAGCCTGGCGAAATCGGCGGAGAGAATGGAAGGGGAAATGAGGACGGTACGGGTCATGGCGGCTTCCGGACTGATCGGCATTGGGCGGTCTGCGCTGAGATAGGCCTTCATGCCCCAGATTACACGCTCCGACCAGTATGGAAGCGGTTTTTTCATTCGAATGCGGCGTTTCTAAGGTAGGGTGCGGAAGGATGGCAGGGCCGGAAGGTCTGCATTCGGACCCGGATTCTGATTGTGTTTGGATTGGTGTACATGACCGAGGGCCGAGAAATACCGCCACTATTCGCCGCGTTGCGGGCAACCTGGCCCCTGTTGCTGGGCGTCGCAATCCTGGTCTTGGGCAATGGGCTGCAAGGGTCGCTTCTGGGCGTGCGCGCCGGGCTGGAAGGCTTCGCGGAAGGGCTGACCGGTCTGATCATGGCCGGCTTCTATGCCGGCTTCCTGATGGGATCGCTCGCCGTGCCGAAGCTGGTGCAGCGGGTGGGCCATGTCCGCGTCTTCGGGGCGCTTGCCTCGCTCGCCTCCGCCGCGGTGCTGCTGCATGTCATCTGGGTCAGCGTGCCCGGCTGGATCGTCATCCGGCTGGTGACGGGCTTCTGCTTCGCGGGGCTCTATATCGTCTGCGAAAGCTGGCTGAATGATCGCGCGACGAACGAGACGCGCGGGCAGTTGCTGGCCGTCTATATGGTGATCGTGACCGGTGGCATGGCGGTGGGCCAATATCTCCTGACCCTGGCCGATCCGGGCGGCTTCGTGCTGTTCGCGCTGATCTCGATCCTGATCTCGGTCTGTCTGCTGCCGATGATGCTGGGGGCGGCCGCCCAGCCGGGATTCCTGGCCCCCCAGGCCATGACGCTGAAGCGCCTGATCCGTGTTTCGCCCGCAGGAACCTTCGGCACCTTTCTGGCGGGGCTGGCCCATTCCGTGCTGCTGACGCTGTCGGTCGTCTATGCCGGGCGAATCGGTTTCGACCTGACCGACATTGCCAATTTCATGGCCGCCATGCTGATGGGGGCGGTGCTGCTGCAATTGCCGATCGGCCGGCTGTCGGACGGGATGGACCGCAGGCGGGTGATCCTGGCGCTATCGGTCGTTGCTGCTATCGCCTGTATCGCTCTGCCCTGGCAGGAAGGGACGTCCGTCTGGCGTGCGATCCTGGCGGCCGCCGCCATCGGGGGTATGAGTTTTCCGCTCTATGCCATCTGCGTCGCCTATGTGAACGACTATCTGCAGCCGCAGGAAATGGTCGGCGCCTCCGCCGGTCTCTATGTCATCTATGGGGTCGGTGCGACGATCGGCCCCTTGGTGGCGGGGCCTTTGATGCAGGCTTTCGGGCCGCTTGGCTTCTCCCTCTATCTTGCCATCGCCCATACGGTATTGGCGGCTTTCGTGATCTATCGTATGACCGTGCGCGAGGCCGCACCAATTGAAACACAGAGCCCTTATGCCCCTATGCCCCTAAGGGCCGGCCAGATTTCGGCCCAGATGAACCCGGATGCGGAACTGCCAGCCCAAGCGGATACACCGGTGCAGGGCGGTCCCATCCTTTCCCCGGACCCATGACAGCAGGATGCCATGACCATGACGGACGAAATTTCCGAGACGCTGCGGCAGCTTGAAGACAAGCTCGATACCCTGCAGGAACAGACTGATTGCGACCCGATGGCCCTGTCGGAACTGGACGGGTTCCTGACCGCGCTCGCCATCTGTCCCGCGACCATCGCTCCGGAGGAGTGGGCCGGGCGGATCTGGAATGACGAGGAGGGGAACCCGCCCGTCTTCAAGCCGGGACAGGCCGAGGCGATCATCGAACTGGCCATCCTGCATCAGGCCGACATTGTCCAGCAATTGACCGAGAAGAATTTTCTTCCCCTGCTCGAAATCGATCCGGAGGATGAATCCCTGCTCTGGCAGGTCTGGCTGGCCGGCTTCCTGCAGGCGCAGTCGCTGCGGCCGGAAGCCTGGGAACCCTTCTTCGATATGGAAGATGAGGAGACCAGCACGGCTACCGCCGGCCTGACCATGCTGGCGACCATGGCCTTCGGCGAAATGGAGGATATGGACGAGGATATGGAGGAGCTGGAAGAGATGGCCCCCGATGTCCTGCCGGTCTGGATCGATACGCTTTATGAGGCCAGCATGCGCCTGAAGAGCGGCGAGGATGCCGGCGAGCGGGTCGGCAAGCCGCATTAGGATCCGTACAGCTTCACGATGGGAAGACCTCCTCGCTCCCGGCTCGTCCGGGGCAGCGGGGAGGGTTAAGCGTGTGTATGGCGATGCGACCAGGGAGCAGATACAGGACAAGCCGCTGTATCAAGCCCGGAACAGATCTCCTGGAAACTTTCTGGTCAGTCGGTTGCGGTCGCCCGGTTCGATGACCTGATCGCAGAACACCGACCGGGACAAACGAAAGAGGCCGCACAAACCCTTGTGCGGCCTCCCTCGGTTCAGCCCTCGACGGGAGGTCAGCCGACGTGTTCCGGCATCGCCTTGAGCTTGTCTCTCGTCGTGTCGAGATAGACGCGCAGATCGGTCCCATCGGTTTCCCGCAGAACGGTCAGCTGGGCGAACGGCAACAGGACGGAATGCGCCCCAATGCCCAGAAAGCCGCCGACATCGACGACAGCGTCGGTGATCTTCCCGTCGGTGCTCACCTTGAGCGAACTGACGGACCCGATGGTTTCGTCGTCGCGACCATAGACGGTTGCGCTTTCGATTTTGGCGGCCGTCAGTTCGTGCGTGTCTGCGCGACCATAGCCGTTGCGAACGAATCCGTATGCACCGCCGCCCATGGCCGCGTGCGCCGTATTTACCGTATGTGTCATGAATTTCTCCCTTTGATGCCGGATACCGGCATCTCTGGCGGCAGGCACCCCCTGCAGGGTCGTGACCGGAAGCAGACTTGGCGTGCGCCGGCGCCATGTGGTCGTATGGCGCGGGTCTTGCCGCGAAACCGATTGGCCACGACAGAGGAACGCGTGGCAGGGTGGCGACGTTCCGGACCGTTGCCGTCGTCGGCTAGATTTGTGCTGCCGCCAGGGACGAGAAGACCATGGTCAAAACCCTGCAGCAATCCGTCGGCAAGAAGTCGAGCCTGGCCGGCTACACCCCCGACGAGCTGGAGGGCCTGACGGCCGGCAAGGACCGCTTGGCGGAAGACCTCGACCAGCCAGCCAGGCCGGAGCGGGAGCCGGCGAAGGCCCTTACCTAACTTGGCTGCAAATGGAGCATGAGCGTTGCTATTCAGCCGCCGGGGCGAGTTGGTCTTCCAGCACCATACACCGGCCAAGAAGCTTCAGCGCGGTCTGCACCTGGCCGATATGGGAGCGATGGTCGGGAGAGATGAGCTTGCGCACCGCGCCCTCGGTCAGGCCAAGCTTGGCCGCCATGGCTACGTTGCTCAAGCCCTGCTGGCGCATGGCGGAATAGAGCGCCAGCTTTGCCGCGATCACCGGCGCGAGCGCCACGGGGTATTGCCCAGCGGCCGGCTCGCTCGGCGCCGGAACTGGAAGGCGCATGCGAACATAGCCACCCAGAGCAACCCCAAGCGCGTCTTCCGCCAGAGCCAGGGCTTCCTCGCGGGTCTTGGCATCGGTGCCAGCTTCAGGAACATCCGGGAAGGTGACGAGATACCAGCCGCCTTCGTCCAGGGTCAGCTCGCAGGGATATACATATCGCATGTCAGAAATCCTTCTTGTTGATTCCGAGCTCCTTGAGCACCTTCCCCAACAGGCCTGGGCCGAATTCACCATGCTTCACCATGGTGAAGTGGCCGCCCATGGTGATCCGGCCATGACTGCCCTTGCCGTGGCTGGCATCGAACTCGAAGTCCAGGTCATGCCGCTTTGCATAGGCTCGAAGGCGCCGGAGAAGTTCTTTCGTTTCCGTGGCCACAGTCTCGCATAAAAAGGTACGAGACCGCAAGCGAACTCGTATAAAAAAGTACGAGCCGCTTGCAGTCTCGACAGGATCAGAGCCGGCCGCTAGGCGACGATCCGCCCGCGCTCCCTGGCGGCATCGGCATAGGCCGTTAGGATGGCCGTGGGTTTGAAATGCAAATCCCTCTCTGCCGTCAATCCGAACGGCCCGCGCAGCGAGGCAATCTCCAACAGGCGAACCGAACTCATCTCGGGTTCGCCCATGCCCGGATCAACCTCGGTCAACGCCCAAGTGGCCGCATTCAAAGCACGAACCGGGCATCCACCTCGGCATAGGGGGCCACAACCTTGTCGTTCGTGCGGGCGATCAGGCCGAGCTTGCTCAGCGCTTCCACATCGCGGTGCACATTCTTGTAGTCGCGGTGCAGATCGGCCGCCAATGTGCGGACATTGCGTACCTCGTGATGGCGAACATAGCGCAGAAGATCAAGCCGCTTCGGCGTCAGCGCTGCCAGCAGCGACGGCAGATCGTGAAAGGTGACATGGGTCTCGTCCACGGCCTCGCCGCGTTCGGCACGGTGCCAGGCCTCGACAAAGCGCTTCCCCATGTCTTCCGGCGTACCGATATGGACGTTGACATTCTTGCTCATAGGTCACCTCGTATGCGTTTCACGTCTGCCAGGAAATCGGCGATCAGGGCTTCGACGCTCGTAAACAGATAAGTGTCTTCCACGTTGCCCAGGTGGCGATGATCGCCTTTGCCTCGTTCGTTGTCGTATCCAACGACACGCTCCCCCGGATAGCCGTAGAACAGGCTGTATTTGAGGCTATGCCCACTGCCCAACACTGGCCGGGGAACCTGCCAAATGACCATCTCGATGATCGCCCCATCGGGGTAGTCCATCCGGTCACGGAAGATGCATGTCGCTTTCATATGGTTCCCCGTACCATAATAATGTTATGGTATCAAGAGCCATAATCAGATGCCGTCACGAAGGCGACTTGAGCCGGCCCCACACCGGGACCGGCCCAACCCGTTGCTTTCAGGCGGTGATCCGCCCGCGTTCCAGGGCGTGACCAACATTGCCCCGCCTGCCGCGATCTCGGCCGGCTGATCCGTGCGGATTTCCGGGCTCGGCTCGCGTGAAGACGCCGCAAGCAATCCTGGCGGCTAAACAAAGCTTAGCCGTTGACGGATTCCGGCGCTTCCTCTCGGCTGAACCTTGCTATGGAGTTCGCCTGTCGGAAGCGACAGCACCTATTCGAAAAAGGGTCCAGCGTTGGCGCGCTGGGCCTTTTTCATTTTGGTCTCGCGTAATCTTTCGTGAACGTCCCCCTGCGCAAGGCTTGCTCCACAGCACGACCAGCGATAGAATCACCAGCGCTGTGAGTCCTTGGACGGCAGGAAGTGATGGTGGAGCTGAGGGGAATCGAACCCCTGACCTCTACAATGCCATTGTAGCGCTCTCCCAACTGAGCTACAGCCCCATCCTTGTGGCGGTGGTCCGCCGAATCTATGTCGCAGGTTCAATGACTTTCGTCATCGTCGCTGCCGGAAGCGCTTGGGTCGCCCCCGTCTCGCGGCCGGCTATGTAGGGGAAAGCCCGACCAGCCGCAAGGGAAAAACGCTTCGCCGGAGAGAGATTTTTGGTCCTGCCCCTCCGGCGCAGCGGAAAGCCTGGATCAGACTTCTTCCTCGTCGTCGGCGCCGCCGACCACGGCCACGTCGTCTTCTTCCAGATCGCTGGTATCTTCCAGCACATCCTCGTCCTCGACATCGTCCTCGATGTCGACATCATCCTCATCCTCGACCACTTCCTTGGCGGGATCGGCCTTGACCTTCTCCAGATCCGGCAGGCGCTGCGCGCGTTTCAGCTTGGTTGCCGCTTCGAAATCGAAGGTCGCGCCGCAGGCCGGGCACAGGATCGGATCGTGCTGGAGATCGTAATACTTCGCGCCGCAGCTGGTGCAGGTACGCTTCATGCCCCATTCCGGTTTGGCCACGGACTATCTCCTTCACGCGGGTGTTCTGGTTGGCAGCGTTGGACCGGGTCGCCTCGGTCGAGGGCCGTCCACGCAAACTGGCATTGCCCGGCTTCCCCATCCTTGGCAGGGAAATCCAGGCGCGGTGGCGGGCTTTGCCAAATCCGGCGGTGCTTGTCAAACCGAATCTGGTGCCGCCGGTCCGCGCCGGGCTTTGCCTGGGGCGGGTGGGCTGTGTTAGGAAGCCCCCGCATCGTCGACATGTTCCCGTCAGGAGCCCGTTTCACCACCATGTCCGCTTCCGAACACAAGGCCCCGCTGACCGCCGCGCCCTCCGGCCCGTTGACCGGCACAATCCGCGTTCCGGGTGACAAATCGATCTCGCACCGTGCCGTGATGCTGGGGGCGCTGGCCGTTGGCACCACGCGGATCGAAGGCCTGCTGGAGGGTGAGGATGTGCTGCGCACCGCGGCGGCCTTCCGCGCCATGGGGGCGGGGGTGGACAGGGATGCGTCCGGCATCTGGCAGGTGCGCGGCGTGGGCGTGGGCGGTTTGAGCGAGCCTGTCGATGTGCTGGACATGGGCAATTCCGGCACGGCCGCCCGGCTGCTGCTGGGCGTGCTGACCGGGGCGGAGTTCACGGCCTTCCTGACCGGCGACGGCTCGCTGCGCAAGCGCCCGATGGGCCGGGTGACCGAGCCGCTCGGCCAGATGGGTGCGGTCTTCACCACGCGTTCGGGCAAGCGCCTGCCTTTGGCCATCACCGGCCGGGGCGAGCCGCTGGCGATCGATTATCGCCTGCCGGTGGCTTCCGCCCAGGTGAAGTCGGCCGTGCTGCTGGCGGGGCTTGCCGCGCGCGGGGCCACCATCGTGCGCGAAGGGCGCAAGCCGTCGCGCGATCATACCGAACGCATGCTGCGCCATTTCGGCGGCGATGTGGTGGTGGAGGATGGGGATGGCGAGCGCGTCATCCATCTGCGTGGCCAGGTCGAGCTGGCGGCCCCGGCGGACCCGCTGGTGGTGCCGGCCGATCCCAGCTCGGCGGCTTTCCCGCTGGTCGCTGCCCTGCTGGTCGAAGGCTCGGCGGTCAGCTGCCCTGGCGTGGGCCTGAACCCGACCCGGGCCGGGCTGTTCGACTGCCTGATCGAGATGGGGGCCGCGCTGTCGATTGAGAACCGGCGCGAGGAGGGGGGCGAGCCGGTGGGCGATCTGAGTGCGCGCTCCTCGCGCCTGATCGGCATCACGGTGCCGGCGGAACGCGCGCCCTCCATGATCGATGAATATCCCGTGCTGGCAGTGGCGGCCGCCTATGCGAAGGGCACCACCCGCTTCGAAGGGGTGGAGGAGCTGCGCGTCAAGGAATCCGACCGGCTGGCCGCGGTTGCCGCCGGGCTGCAGGCCAATGGGGTAACGGTGCGTATGGGCGCCGATTGGCTGGAAATCGATGGCTGCGACGGTCCGCCCCCGGGCGGCGGGGTGGTGGAAACCCATTTCGATCACCGCATCGCGATGGGCTTTCTGGTCATGGGCCTTGCCGCGAAAAAGCCGGTCACGGTCGATGACGGCACGGCGATTGCCACCTCCTTCCCGGTCTTCCGCGCGCTGATGGCGGAAATCGGGGCGGATATTGGGGAAGGGAAGACCGTATGATCATCGCCATCGACGGGCCGGCCGCCAGCGGCAAGGGCACGCTGTCGCGCCGGTTGGCGGAAGCCTTGGGCTTCGCGCATCTGGACACCGGCAAGCTTTATCGCGCCGTGGGCCATGCCGTGCAGCAGGCGGGCCAGGACCCGAGCGATGCCGAAGCGGCGGAACAGGCCGCGCGCGCGCTGGATGTTTCCCGGCTTTCCCATCCCGACCTGACGCTGGATCACGTGGCCGATGCGGCCTCCAAGGTGGCTGCGATTCCAGGGGTGCGCCGGGCGCTGCTCGACTTCCAGCGCGGTTTCGCCCAAACCCCGCCGGGCGGCGCGAAGGGGGCGGTGCTGGACGGGCGCGACATCGGTACCGTGATATGTCCGGACGCCCCGGTGAAGTTCTATGTTACCGCGGATGTGGAAACCCGCGCCCAGCGGCGGCACAAAGAGTTGCTAGATCGCGGGGAAGCCAGTATATACGCGCGCGTTCTGGAGGAGTTGCAGGCGCGTGACGAGCGGGATCGTAACCGTGCGGATGCCCCATTGAAGGCTGCGGATGACGCGATCACGCTCGATACTTCGGCGATGTCCCCCGATGCGGTCCTGGATCGGGCCCTTCGGATCATCGCGGAAAAGCGTCCCTTGGAGGGGTGAGGCCTGACGGCGCTCGCCCATGCCGGTTTTCCGGAGAGTATTGGAAGTCTGTTTCGGGTCGGGCGGTTTTCGGTGCCCCGTCGGCCGGTCCGATTTTTTTGCGAGCCTGAATGCGGGGTACCAGACCGGCGGAAACAACCGCCCGGCCGGCAAGATCGAAACTGAAAGGACCTGATCTGACCATGACCAAGGAAAGCTTTGCTGCGCTGCTCGAAGAGAGCATGTCCGCGCAGGACAGCCTGGAAGGCACCGTTGTTAAAGGCACGGTGATTTCCGTCGACAATGATTTCGCCCTCATCGATGTCGGCCTGAAGGCCGAAGGCCGCGTCGCGCTGAAGGAATTCGCGCCGGCGCCGGGCCAGTCCGCCGGGCTGAAGCCGGGCGACATCGTCGAGGTCTATGTGGACCGCATCGAGGACAAGAACGGCGAAGCCGGCCTGTCGCGGGAGCGTGCCAAGCGCGAGGAAGCCTGGACGAAGCTGGAAGAGCAGTATGCCAAGGGCGAGCGCGTCCAGGGCATCATCTTCGGCCGCGTCAAGGGTGGCTTCACGGTGGATCTGGGCGGCGCGGTCGCCTTCCTGCCGGGCAGCCAGGTCGATATCCGCCCGGTACGCGATGTCACCCCGCTGATGAACACCCCGCAGCCTTTCGTGATGCTGAAGATGGACCGCGCCCGCGGCAACATCGTGGTGTCGCGCCGTGCGGTTCTGGAAGAGCATCGCGCCGAGCAGCGCTCCGAGCTGATGGAGACGCTGAAGGAAGGCATGGTGCTGGATGGCGTGGTGAAGAACATCACCGATTACGGCGCCTTCGTAGATCTGGGCGGTGTCGACGGCCTGCTGCACGTCACCGATATTTCCTGGCAGCGCATCAACCACCCGTCCGAGGTGTTGAATGTCGGCCAGACGGTGAAGGTGCAGGTCATCCGCTTCAACCCGGAAACCCAGCGCATCTCGCTGGGCATGAAGCAGCTGGAAGCCGATCCGTGGGAAGGTGTGGAAGCCAAGTACCCGAAGGGTATGAAGCTGACCGGCCGGGTGACCAACATCACCGATTACGGCGCCTTCGTGGTGCTGGAGCCGGGCATCGAAGGCCTGGTGCATGTGTCCGAAATCTCCTGGACCAAGAAGAACGTGCACCCCGGCAAGATCGTAGCGACTTCTCAGGAAGTCGAAGTGATGGTGCTGGACGTCGATCCGGTGAAGCGCCGCATTTCGCTGGGCATGAAGCAGGTTGCGCCGAATCCGTGGGAAGCCTTCGCGGCGTCGCATCCGGTTGGTGCCGCCATCACCGGCGAGATCAAGAACATCACCGAATTCGGTCTGTTCGTTGGCCTCACCGAGGAGCTGGACGGCATGGTGCA
>Ga0209066_10008099_pt1 | contig 10262 bp, 6 predicted proteins | sample All_14_2_FD_187198 | JGI IMG/M metagenome (GOLD analysis project Ga0209066, IMG submission 187198) | Freshwater microbial communities in response to fracking from Pennsylvania, USA - Allegheny Zone_MetaG_DW_15 (SPAdes) (version 2) ... | reverse complement strand
GCAAGCGCTGGATCTTGTTTATTGCCTGAACTTGTTTATCCCAAATGACTACCATGTCAGGATTAAGGCCCCCTCTCACTGCATCGAGGATCACGCGCTCAAGCTCGGACAACTCAGCCCCTGAACCAAACAGCTTGGTAATCAATGTTTTCATTGCGGACATGTGCAGTCAGACGCCTCCATACCAGCGCCACCATATGCGCCACCGGCTCCAGCGCCCTTATAAACATTCGGGAGACGCGTCCATTGTTGAGAAAGCCTATTAGGCATAGGATTGGCTGCCTTCCAGGGTCTTGGCATAAATCGATACCGATAAGGGTCTGACAATGCGTGCGTCACCTTGGAAACATAGTTCCCATTCCAAACGGACCGCGGACCACCCATCCGATTCGGAATCCAGTGCGAGAACTCCTTACCTGCGCCTTGAGTCCCCGCAGCACGGAGACCTCCGGCAACCCCCGTCGCAGCAGCAACGCCAGGACCGGCCCACTGGCCCGCACCGTAAGACCCCGAGCACTTGTTCACTCCGTCATTCGTTCCCATTTGGTCACGAGCCCAATCGGTTAATCCAAGAGATAACGTGTCCCCCATACCAGCGGAGAAGTCAACCAGTTCGTCCGGCAAAGGGTCGCCCCATGCCCACAAGCCATACGGATCAATGAGCATCAGAGGGTTACCTTCTACGTCGCCATATGGATTCAATCCTCCAGCCGCCCCAACCGGATCAGGCTGCGTGTACCGCCCAATGGCCGGATCGTAGTACCGATTGACGTTGTAGTACAGCCCACTCTCGGCATCAAAGTACTGCCCAGGGAAGCGGGGGTTGAGGGTGGTCTTTTGTCCATCCCCATCCGGGTCTTCAATGGGCGCGGTGCTGCCAAACGCATCGCTGCGCCAGGTCCACACCGCCTTGCCGGCTTGGTCCGTGGCTTTGCGCGGTGTATTGAGCGTGTCAGCCTCGATGTACACCACCTTGTCTTGCGCGCCGGGGTTGCTTGGCGTGTTGGGCCCGTAGATCACGGCGCTGGGGATGTCGTCCTTCCACACATAGGTGGCCAGGGTCTGGCCCATGTTGCTGCCCGAGCCTGATATCTCTTCAAACAGTTGGCCGTTTGGGTTGTACTGGTACAGCGTGACGGCCGGCGTGCCCGCAGGCGGGCTGGTGAGCGTTTTGCGGCGGCGCTGGCCTTTGTGGTCGTACAAGTAGGTGGCCTTGAGCACGCCGTTGATGCTCACGGTCTGCAGCCTGCCGGGCAGGTCGTAGGTGAAGCTGCGGGTGACCAGGCTGCCATTGAGGCGCGCGGTCTCGCTCAGGATGTTGCCCGCCGGGTCGTAGCTCACCGGCTGGCCGTTGCGTGTGGCCAGCCGGTTGCTGCTGGGGGCTAAGGTGTAGCTGCCGCTGGCATCGCTGGTTCGGTTGCCGTTGGGGTCGTAGCCAATGCTTTGGGTGATCTGGCCGGTCTCGCTTTTGATGCGGTCCAGCTTGTCGTACTGGTAGGTGCTGGTCTGGCCGTCTACCGTGTGGGCAGGCCGCTACTATCGCGTTACGCGTCATGTGTACTGAAGTCAAGTACCACTCAAAACGGCATAGAGCCCGCGTCAGCGGCCCATGTCCTACATTCACAAGAACCATCCACAGTCTTCCCAAATGAGCGATTCTTCATACTTTCGAGTTAAAGCCAAATGCCTTCACTGCTCTCTTCATTTCGTGCTGTGTTCTTGGCACCCCGAGAGACATAGTGCCAAGTCGATCTATTGCCCAGAGTGCGGGCAACATGACGCGCAGTTCCTAGTCTGGGTTCAACACGTACCAGGCATCATCGGCCAAGAGGTGCCCGGAGATGCAACACCCCATCCTGGCAGCTAGGCTCTACTTGGATTTGAGGTCGCCCCAATATTGCTCAATGCCATACCCATTGATTGACTGCGGGTGCACCTTTGCCGACAGCATCGAGATGTTGCGTACCTTTGTGCGTGCGTGCGCGCGCGCCGACCACAACGCATGGCGACATGGCCAAGCGGCTGAGCGAGCCGCAAGACAAAACGCACCAAAAGCTGCGTCAGCCGCCCTTGTGTTGTGTTGTGATTCATCTAACTCGTGGGTCATGCTGATTTCTAGAGATCAAATACACGCCCTTCATCTTCTCGAAGAAATACACGCACAAACTCTTCACCTTGGCGCCTAAAGACTTCGCCTCAGTCACTTGCATCTTGGCAAGATCTCGGCGGGCATACACGTGCCCAAAGCTCGCCGCTTGCTTCAGATAAAAAATCTCTTTCTCCCGATTACGCGGAAAGCCATTTTCACCACCATACAGCGCTGAAGCCCAGTACGCGGCTGAAGGGTGGCCGCCTTCCGCTGCCCCGACAAAAGCGACCAAAGCCTCACTCAACGAGCCTTGCCTCAGCTTTAGGGCGCCGTAGTAGTAACTCGCAACATGATCGCCCGAGTCAGCAAGTCGCTTGTATCGGAGTTCCGCTTGTTGCTCGTTGGCCGATCCGCCGAACCCCTGCTCGTCCATCCATCCGAGATATACGAGAGCTTGCTGCTCTCCCGCATCAGCAAGCTGATTGAAGGTCTGGCGTGCTTTCTCATACCGGCCAGCATTCATGTCGGCATAAGCCGACATCAATCGGTCATGGTTTTGAGTGTCGTGCATGGCTTCGCTCACTTCTTAGGAGGTGGAGGTGGCGGGGGCGGTGGTGGATTTGCAGGGTTAGGCCTTGTAGGAACCGGCGGTTTGGGCGGTGGTGGCGGCGGCCGTTTATCGTTCATATAACAAACCAAACAGATGGCAAGCTGGACAGCGTTTCGCTTGACGCTCTTGCACATCTGCTTGCATACGTCCTTGACACCGCAATCAAAGTCGGGCGGTTCGAAGTCAGGAAGGCCCCCTGGGTATGAACTAAGGCCCATCGGATCAACCAGTACGGTAGGCCGACCTTCGACATATGCATACGGATTCAATCCCCCAGCCAGCCCAATCGGATCAGGCTGCGTGTACCTGCCAATAGCCGGATCGTAGTACCGATTGACGTTGTAGTACAGCCCACTCTCGGCATCAAAGTACTGCCCAGGGAAGCGGAGGTTCAGGGTGACCTTTTGTCCATCCCCATCCGGGTCTTCGATTGGCGCGGTGCTGCCAAACGCATCGCTGCGCCAGGTCCACACCGCCTTGCCGGTTTGGTCCGTGGCTTTGCGCGGCGTGTTGAGCGTGTCGGCCTCGATGTACACCACCTTGTCTTGCGCGCCGGGGTTGCTGGGCGTGTTGGGCCCGTAGATCACGGCGCTGGGGATGTCGTCCTTCCACACATAGGTGGCCAGGGTCTGGCCCATGTTGCTGCCCGAGCCTGATATCTCTTCAAACAGTTGGCCGTTTGGGTTGTACTGGTACAGCGTGACGGCCGGCGTGCCCGCAGGCGGGCTGGTGAGCGTTTTGCGGCGGCGCTGGCCTTTGTGGTCGTACAAGTAGGTGGCCTTGAGCACGCCGTTGATGCTCACGGTCTGCAGCCTGCCGGGCAGGTCGTAGGTGAAGCTGCGGGTGACCAGGCTGCCATTGAGGCGCGCGGTCTCGCTCAGGATGTTGCCCGCCGGGTCGTAGCTCACCGGCTGGCCGTTGCGTGTGGCCAGCCGGTTGCTGCTGGGGGCTAAGGTGTAGCTGCCGCTGGCATCGCTGGTTCGGTTGCCGTTGGGGTCGTAGCCAATGCTTTGGGTGATCTGGCCGGTCTCGCTTTTGATGCGGTCCAGCTTGTCGTACTGGTAGGTGCTGGTCTGGCCGTCTACCGTGTGGGTGTTGACGTTGGCCCGCGCGTCGTAGCCATAGGCGTCTGCGGCCTGCGCCGCTTGGGGCGCGGCCAGCATGAACAGGCCGAGCAGCAGGCACACCGACATCAAGGTGGCATCTGCCTTGGCGCGCCGCCTGTTCATGGCCCCCAGCAAGCCCGCACCCAGCGCCACCAAGGCCCACGCGGGCAGTGGCGTATCCCCATCCACGCCCACCCCCACACCAGCCGCGTCTTGTACGCTGGTCACCAAGCCTGCACCACCGGCATCAAAGTCTCTGTCAAACACCTTGTTGTTGCCCATGGCCGTGCGGTCAGTCGCTCCGGCACCCGCCTGGTAGCTGGTGCTGGTGACCAAGGTGGTGGCCGCGTTGTTGGCCCAACCCAGCACACTGCTTGCGCGGCCTTCCAGGTCCCGGCTGAGCGCCACCGCTTTGCTGTTGTTGGCCACGCTGGCGCTGAGCCGGTCTTCTCCGTCATAGCCCCATTGGGCTACGGTGGTGGTCGCTGCGCTCAGGCCACTCTGGTTGATGCGGTCTGAGACGGGGTTGCCAAAGGCGTCATAGGCGTAGTAGGTGCTGCCCAGGGCATCCACCACCTGGCACACGCGGCCCTTGCCGTTGCTGCACGCCAGTGGTGCACCCGCTGTGTTGGCGTCCCAGGTGTAGCTCAGGTTCTGGCTGGTGTCGCTGCTACCGGCCTTGGTGTAGACCACGCTGGTGAAGCGGTTGAGCGCGTCGTAGCTGGCCGTCATGGTCACGCCGCGCGCGTCCAGACGGGTGCGCAGGTTGCCTGCGGCATCAAAGGTCTGGGTGCTGCTGCCGGCATCGCTGCTGTCTTGCAGGGCCTGGCCAAAGCCATCGCGCTGGTAGGTCCAGCCTGATCCATTGGGCGTGCTCAGGGCCTGGGTGTCGTCGTTGGCTTTGGGGGTGAGGGTGGTGGGTTTGGCTGCGCCGTTGAGCGCATCTTCAACCGTGGTGAGTTGGTCCAGCGCGTTGTAGCGGCGGGTTTCCTTGGGCGGGGTGCTCTCGCCGTAGGCGGCCACCTGGGGGCTTTGGCGGGTGGTGGGGTTGCCTTGGGCGTCGTAGCCCAGCTCGGTCGTGGCGTCTGCGCCGTTGATGGTGCGGATCACCTTCCACAAGCGCCCCAGCGCATCAAATTCACGGCGGGTGCTCAGGGCCACGTTGCCCGAGGCGTTCGTCCAGTCTTCTTGCTTGATGTTGCCCGCTTTGTCCAGCGTGTAGGAGACGGCCTCGCCGCTGTTGCTGGTGATGCCGGTGAGGCGGTGGGCGTCGTCGTAGGTGTAGGTGTAGTGGCGCCCCTGGGCAGAACCGGCCGCACCCGCTGAGGTGCTGACCAGGCCTGCGGGCAGGTCGACCGTATCAAGCAGGCCGCGCGGGTCGTAGTGGTAGCTGGTGGTGCGGGTGGCCGCGCCTGCGGCACTGACGCTGCGGCTGGTGAGAAAGCCGCGTGCCGAGTAGGTCAGGGTGGTGGTCACGCCGTTGGCGTCGCTCATCTGGCGCAGGCGGCCTACCTTGTCGTATTGGGTGTAGTTGGTGATGTTGCCTGCGGCATCGGTGATGCTCTTGAGGTCGCCCTGGGTGTGGCCCACCGCATCCAGGCCGCTGCCGGTGAAGCTGGTGTCCGTCCAGTAGGCGTAGGTGGTCTTGTCGATGACGTCGGTGCGGGGGCCGTCTTCTGTGAGCACCTGGCCATACTGGTTGTAGGTGTAGGCCCAGGTGCGGTCGGTCGGGGTGGTGTTGCCGCTCACGCCCGTGCCCACGGTGGCGGCAAAGCCCAACGCGCCATTCGCATCGGTGGTGGACTGCTCAACTCGCTTGCACAGCACGGCAATGGGCTTGCCGTCGGGCAAGTTGGCCGTGGTGCTGCTTCCGTAGCTGGGCGTCACGCTGGCGCAACTGGCCAGGGCGTTGCCATTGAACGGGTCGGGCTGGCCGTTATAGACCCAGGTGGTGAGCTTGTTGGGCTCGGCCTGCTTGGTCATGACGCGCCAGTCCGGGTGCCAGCTTGTCGTGGTCTTGCGGCTGTTGGCAGGTAGCGTCGCGCCAGCGGTCGTGACAGCACTGCAAATTGCCGTGTTGGCAAGGCCCTCTACGCGGGTGGTCGGCAGGTTGCGGGCCAGGTCATATGCATAGCAGCTTCTGTGTTGATTGAAGTCATCCTGGCTGCTGACGTTGCCGTTGGGGTCGTAGGCCACGGCGCTGCTGCTTGCATCGCAGCCCGAGCCGGCGGGTTGGGTGCGCCCCGAGACCAGACGCACACCATTGGCAGTGGCATAGGTGTAGGTTGAGCTGCTGCCCAGAGGCCCGGTGATCTGAACGTTGGCATCAGATACGTAAACAAAGGATGTTTGCTGGGCGCCGTCAGCGTGAGTTGACCCGGTGGCCCGCTTGTTGCCGTCGTACTTGAAGGTGGCAAATCGCTTGTTGCCCTGCTCGACAATGCCCGTCAGATAGTTGGGGTACGCGTTGCCACTGGTGTTAGCGGCTTCGTTGTAGAGATAGCTGCGGATGTCGCCGGCGGCTGTGCCATTGGGGTAGGTCACGGAGGCCAGGTTGCCCTGGCCATCGTAGCCATAGTCGTATGCCGCGCTGTCGGGTGCGGTGATCTTGTTGATGCGGCTGGCCGCATCCCAGCCCAGGCTGTATGCCTTGCCAAAGGGGTCAGTCAAGGTCTTGAGCCGGTTGGACGCGTCGTAGCTCAAGGTCAGCGCGGCGCCCGTCATCATGGTGATGCTCGTCAGATTGCCCGCCGCGTTGTAAACCTCAATGGGGCCCTCCGGTGTGTAGACACGCCATCCAGTGGTGCCGATATCTACGTCTGTCAGCCGCGTGACCTTGAACTTGACATCCGCGTCCGCTTGCCATGCGGCACCATTGGCAGTGAAACGATAACGCGTGCCATCCTGGCGTTGCAGCGTCAGGCTGGTCGGGTCAAACCGAGCACTGCCCAGGTTGACGTCATCCACCACCAACTTGCGCTCGTACTCATTGCGCCAACCAGCGCCCATGGTGTTGACTTCGGTAGCCAGGTGGTTGTAGTGGCGCCCCAGCGTGATCGGCACGAACTGTCCGGCGACCATGTCCAGCTCATATTGGTACTTCGCGCCAAAGGCGCCCAGGATCGGGTTGCTGCCATTGCATTCGTTACGGGGCTGTTTGGCGCCACAGTAGCCATTGGCGTCACCTCGCCCCGTCACCGGACATGCCGCGCCCGCCTGGATGGCGGAGAAGGGCTGCCCGACAACGACAGGCAGCCACATCGACAGCTGTTTTTTATAGATGGTGACACTGCAAAGGTACTCGCTCCCATCGATGTCGGAGGCAGACAGGGCCTGAATGCGGTGTTTGACGGTGGTGCCAGCCTGGTAGGACGACAGGATGCGTTGCGCACCACCATGGCATGCGCCCGTGCCGCTCATGTAGTGGGTTTGCGGTACCGGGGCGTCTACGTCGTACCAGTAATACTCGGCCCATGCGCGTGTCGGGATGGTTGCCAGCAGGCTCACCAGCGCCAAGGACAAGACCTGCTGCGACAGTTGGCGCTTGGCCGCCACCTTACTCGATTCGCTGGTACGCATAGGGCCTCTGAGTGTTGGCAAGAGACCCAGGCGTTCCCATCACATGGCTTTGGGCACCAGCAGCACGCTTCCCTGAATTTCTTGTTGTGTGTATGGGTACTTCATTTGGCCGCGTGCTTATGACAGCAATGTGGCACCAGGCTGGTCCCAGTCTTCGGGGCTGATGAAAACGGCTGTCCGCGCTGGTCAGCAGTCAGGACAAGTCAATCACCTTGCATTCTTACCGGGGTGAGGCGTGCCCTGCCGGTCGATGTGGGCCTCTTCCACATGCCAGGCGCTCACGCCTTGCCGCGTCACGTCCATCCACAGCACCCAGCCGGTGTTGTTCTCGGTCGATGAAAAGCCGTCGAACACGAAGTTGCCCAGGCTGTAGATGATGGGCTTGCCGCGGTAGACCTCGGTGTCCTGCACCACATGCGGGTGCGCGCCCACCACCGCGTCGGCGCCTGCATCGATCATCAGCCGGGCCAGTTCACGCTGGCGTGCGTTGGCTTGGGGTTCGTGCTCCTGGCCCCAGTGCATGAAGGGGATGACGATGTCGGCCTGCGTACGCGCCTGGCGGATGTCAAAGGCCACCTGCTCGTCTTCGGACCAGGCCACGCCGGGCAGCGCATCGCCTGCTTCAAACACACGCGGGAAGAACTCGTCATACGCCAGCAAGGCGATCTTCACGCCCTTTCGCTCGATGATCACAGGGCTGTGCGCCTCACGCAGGGTGTGGCCACCACCCGCATACGGCAGTTGCGCGCGCTGCAGCCGACGCAGCATCTCGGCGAACGCCGGCTTGCCGAAATCGCCCGAATGGTTGTTGGCCACGGACACCACGTCCACATGCCGCTTGAGCAAGGGCAGGACACGCGGGTGCGCCCGAAAGGTCCAGGGCTTGTCAATGGCCTTGCCCGTGGACGCGATCACGCACTCCAGGTTGGCGATGCGCACATCGGCTTGTTTGAGGCGCGCGGCAAAGGGCTTGAAAGGGTCGCCCCCTTTGGCGATGAGGCGCCCCGGCCCATCGGCCAGCATCACGTCGCCCATCCAGGCCAGGCGCACGGTTTGGGGTGGGCGCACAGGCTCATCACCTGCGCGTGCGTGCAGCGCGGTGGCCACCAGGCAGGCGGCGGCCAGCCATGTGCACAACGATCGGTAGACGCCGCTCATCTCGGCACCTGCACGGCGGTTTCAGCGCCCTGGCCAGCCACAGGCAACAAGGCGCAGCCAAAGCGCATCTCGCGTCCCAGATAGCTGGCATACACATGCTGCCAGCCGGTCAGGTCGGGAATGGCCTGCTGCGGCGCGAAAGGCCCGCTCAAACGCACCTGCTGCAGGATCAGTGGCGATGCATCCTCGCCCAGTTCGTAGGTGCTCAAGGTGATGTGTTCGATGTGCTCGGGCGTGCCCAGCACCACGGCGCGCAGGCGGAAGCGCCCGGGCACGTCCACGGTGGCAGCGGCATAGGGATCGGGCCCCGCCGCCTGACGCAGCGCGAACGTCTCGCTGGCGTAGCGCATTTGGCAAACCAGTTCACGCGCAAGGGGCTGCGTTTGCGCCATCACCGGCGCCATCACCGACACCAGGGCCAGGCTCAAGGCCCAGCGCGGCAAGCGCCATGCAAAGGGTTGGCTGGGACGAGGCGTGTGCATGCGCGGCAGTGTAGTCGGCCTCGTTGACAGGTATGTCCACACAGCCTGTCGGACACAAATGTGTCATCAACACATTTCATGTAGACTGGCTGCGGCGGATGGCTTGCCAACGCCACCCATCAACCCATTCAGGAGCTTTTCTCATGCCTTTCTCTCGCATTCCTGCTTCGCGCAGCACCCTTCGCCGTGGCTTGCGCGGCCTGGCGCACACCGCGCTGATGACCGCATCGCTGCTGGGGGCGGCACACGCCGCGCCCGTCGCCGACCCGGCCGGTGACTTCCTGGCCACCTTCGCCGGCCAGCAAAGCAGCACCGACCTGGACATCCTGTCCGTCTCTGCCCAGTACATGGAGGCTTCCGACACCTTCATCCTGTCGAGCACTTCTGCCGGCGACATCGGCCTGACGCCCAAGGGCTTGTTCGTGTGGGGCGTCAACCGGGGCACCGGCACCGCGGGCTTTGCCGCTAATGGCCTGCCCGGCGTGCTGTTTGATCTGGTGGTGCTGCTGCGGCCCGACGGCACGGGCAGTGTGGGTGGCACGGCCCTGCCGAGCGGCTCGGTGACGGTGTCAGGCAAGACGCTGACAGCGTCCATCAGTGGAGCCCTGCTACCCTCCAAGGGCTTTGCGAAGCAGGACTACACTTGGAACCTCTGGCCGCGTGACGCGGCGTCCTCCGGCTTTGGCGCGATCGCGGATTTCGCGCCGAACAACAGCAACATCGCCACCACCCTGGCTGTGCCAGAACCCGGCACCTATGCGCTGATGGCCGCAGGCCTGCTGGCATGCGGGCTGGTGCGCCGCGCTGGCAAGCGCCAGTTGGGCTGCTGATACGGCGCGTTGTCGTTACAGCGCGGGGCGCGGGCTGGAGCGGCATCCGGCCGGGCTTCATGTTGGTGGTCCCGCTTGCAGCGGGACTGCCTTGCGGTGCTCGCGCCGAGGTGGTGCCGGAGAACTCGCTACGCGGCCCAAAGGCCGCTGCGCTCAAACAACTCCGGCAAGTCAGTTTACGAAGCGCGCTGCGCGCGCCCACCTCGACACTGCGCTCCTCAGCACCAACAAGGCGCCCAGCCGGATGCCGCCCCAGCCCTGTTTCGCCCCGCTGGTCGCACGCCACGATTGCAATCATGCTTCGCCATCAGTGATGGCAGATGAAGACATCTGCACCCCGCCAACAACGTAGCGACACACAACACCGATGGGACGCCCCAATCCAGCGACGTGGCCCGCCACGAGCGG
>Ga0209066_10008098_pt1 | contig 10263 bp, 9 predicted proteins | sample All_14_2_FD_187198 | JGI IMG/M metagenome (GOLD analysis project Ga0209066, IMG submission 187198) | Freshwater microbial communities in response to fracking from Pennsylvania, USA - Allegheny Zone_MetaG_DW_15 (SPAdes) (version 2) ... | reverse complement strand
GAAGTAAGCCGCTTCGCACGCACAAGACAAAAGGGCCGGTGGCATCACGCCACCAGCCCTTTTTTAATGACTGGCCGCGCAGGGTCAGTACTTATAGCCAAAGCCGACGGTGAACAAGGTCTCCGTCTTCTTGAAGCCGACCGGCACCTTGCTGTTGTAGCGGGCCGAGGCACCCACGTTCAGCGTCCAGGCGCCCACGATCTGGGTGGCCAGGGCGGCGTCGAAGGTGGCGCGGTTGCCCACATCGTTCTGGCCGGGGAACACCACCAGGCGTTGCTTGAACGAGGTGGTCTGGCTCAGCTTGTGGGTCGACTCTTCACCCAGCAGCAGCTCGGCGCCCTTGCGGGTGGTGCCCACGCCGTACTTGCTGCGCGAATAGCCCACGCCGCCGAACACGTCCCAGGTCATCGCGTCTTCGCGAATCAGCTTGTAGCCCAGGCCGGTGTTGGCCGACAGGCGCAGGTCCAGGTCCTGCAGCTTGTTGGCTTCGGCCTCGCCGCCGCCGAAGGCAAAGATGCGCTCGGTGAGGTTGTAGTCGTAGCGGGTGCCCAGGCGCCACAGTTCGGCGGTCTTGGTGGTCACGCCGTTGGTCTTGCTCTGGCCGTTGTTCACCAGGCCGTAGACCGTCCACTTATCAGCCACGGTGGCACGGGCGCCATCGGCAGCGGCGGTGATCACGCGCGAGGTGGTGGTGCCGCTGGCGGCAGCGCCACCGACGGACACGCTGCCGTGCCATTGGCCATCAGGCGCCGTCTGGGCCTGGGCCGGGCGCTGGGCCACAACAGCGGCCAGCGTGAGGGTGGACAACAAGAGCAGGGAGGATTGACGCTTCATTCGGGACGCCTCTAGGTGGAAGTTCTGAGGCGCCGATTATGCGAATTCCGGCGAAAAAGCCGTGAAATTCATCACAAATGATTCTGGTTTGTGGAATCAAAGCCACAAATGACCAGGGCCCCGAAGGGCCCTGGATCAATGGAACGGCCGCTCTGGCTCAGGGCCGCAGCACCACCTTCAAACCGGGTTTGAGGTCTGCCGCGTCGATGTAGCCCACGGCGCCGGGCGTGTTCTGCACGTAGTCGATCACCTCGGCCGAGGTCTTCAGCTCACGCGGCGGCACGCCCTTGCCGACGTGGCGGCGCACCGTCCAGTAGGCGCGGTACTTCTCTTCGTCCTGCTGCAGGTAGCGAATGAGGAAGCGCTGGCGCACCGCGCTGCCGGCGGCGGCGTTGACCACAGTGACGGGATTGCCCGCCACCTCGATGGCCCGGCCGGTGTAGAGGCGGTTGACCGTGGCCGCCTCGAGCGCTGGCACGGAGGGATGGGCGATGACGAGCACATCGCCATCAGCGGCCCAGGCCGCCGCATTGAACACCAGCAGCGTGCTGGCCAGGAGGGATTGAAGTCGTTTCATGGCCTCCTCCCTCAGAACACGAAGTTGTAGTTGACGGACAGCACATCGATGTGCGTGTCACGCGGTGGCTCACTGCCGGCCGGTGTGTCCACCAAGCGTGAGCCACGGCCGATGCGGGTGCGCATCCATTCGAACTTCAGCTTGCTGGTGGTGCTCAGGTGATAGGCACTGCCCACCGCCAGGGAACGTTGGTCGGCGGCATAGATGCCGGCGGCTGCCATGCGCTGGGCGGCGGCGATCTGCGCCGAGCCGGGCAGGTAGGGCGACAACGGCGCAGTCAGTTGATCAACCCAATCCAGCGAGACCCGGCTGGAGCGCAACGCCGCCACGCTGGTGTACGGCACGAAGTCCCCGATGCGCCGCGACAACGCCAGGTAGCCTCCTCGGGTGTCGGAGCCCACCTCGGAGCCGTGCTGAAAATCGCGCGCAAACTCTGCGGCGATGCCCCACCCTTGGCCGAAGCTGTACTCGGCGCCCAAGGTCGCAATGGTGTTGCGCAACGGGTTCACCGTGGGAATGCCCGGACCGTACATTGAACCATCGACCTGGTAGTAGCCCAACCCTGGGCCCAGCGCCACATAGGGGAATTTCACCGGCACCGGTTCGCCGGAGGAACGGTTGGTGGCAGCACGATGTACGCCGACACGCAGCTGCAGGTCGGTGTCTCGAGCCGTGAGCACCAGGCCGGTGACCCGCACGTTGACATCCACGAAACCCGCCCCCGAGGCGATGAAAGGAGGCAAGCCGTCGCGATGCCACAGCCGCGCCCCGGTGCGTGCGCGCCCGGTATACGCATCCACACTCACTTCGCCCGAATTCCCCAACAGCCAGGTCTTGGTCACCGACAGACCATTGAAGTCGTTGCTCGGCACGATCGAGTACATCTCGGTGGGCAACCGCACCATGTCGCGCGACTGGCCCACGTCCAACGATTCGGAGTACAGGTAAAGCGGCAGGCGCAAACGGCCCACGCGCACCAGCCAATCGTCACTGGGGCGCCAGCCCACAAACGCCCAGCTCGGCGTGATGGACCAGCCCCTGTCATGCCGCATCGACGGCGCCAGTGTCACCTGCGCCGTGGCCGACCACTGCGGGGTGAACTGCGCATCGACCTGCCCGCCCAGCACGGTGTCGCGCTCGAAGCTGCCTTCGTCGCGCAGGAAGCGCTGGTAGGTGTAGGGCCGGTTGGTCTGGGCATAGCCCAACGTGCCGAAGCCCGACCACGACAGATCGACCGCTTGGGCCGGTAGATGCAACAGTGCTGCGAGCGCGCAGCACAACCAGGTTCTCTTCATCTTGGGACCTTCCTCAGTCTTGCCAGTCTTGCGCGATCTGCGCGAGTTGTTCATGCGTGGCCATCAGCGCCTCGACGATGGCCGGATCGAAATGCCGGCCAGAGCCTTCCACCAACAGCAGCAGCGCCTTGTCGTGCGGCATCGGGTCTTTGTAGGGGCGGCGGCTGATGAGTGCGTCGTACACGTCGGCCACCGCCATCAGGCGTGCCGGCAGCGGGATGTCCAGGCCCTGCAGGCCCTCGGGGTAGCCGCTGCCATCCCACTTCTCGTGGTGGTAGCGCGCAATCTGCATCGCGTAGCGCAGCATCGGGCCGCTTTCGCCGCCCATGCGCTCGGCGGCGCGGCGCAGCATCTCCCAGCCTTGCATGGCATGGGTTTTCATCACCGTGAATTCCTCGGCGGTGAGCTTGCCGGGCTTGAGCAGGATGCCATCGGGGATGGCCACCTTGCCGATGTCGTGCAGCGGCGCCGAGCGGGCGATCTGGTCGATCTCGTCGGCATCGAGCTGCACGCCCGAACCGGGCCGGTTGGCCAACCAGGTGGCCAGCGTGCGCACGTATTCCTGGGTGCGCTTGACGTGGTTGCCGGTGTCTTCATCACGGAACTCGGCAAACGAGATCATCACGTAGAAGGTGGCATCGCGCAGGCGGTCGACCTCGCGCAGACGCGATTCCAGCTCGCCCTGCAGCCAGGCATTGCGGTCGCGCAGCATGTCCTGCCAGGCCTTCACCTGCAGGTGCGTGGCCACGCGGGCTTTCACGGTGACGGGATTGAAGGGCTTGTGGATGAAGTCGGCCCCGCCCACCTCGAAGCCGCGGGCTTCGTCTTCCGGACGCGTCAGCGCGGTGAGGAACAGGATCGGCACATGGCGCGTGCGCTCGTCGGCCTTGAGGCGGCGGCAGGTTTCGTAGCCGTCCATCTCGGGCATCATCACGTCGAGCACGATCAGGTCGGGCGGTTGACGCACCGCCAGCTCCAGCGCCTTGATGCCCGAGTTGGCCAGCTGCACGCGGTAGGTCTTGTTCAGCAGACCGGCCAGCAGGCTCAGGTTGGCCGGTGTGTCGTCCACCACCAGCACGGTGGCCTGGGTAGCGCCTGCCGGGGGCTCCAGGCCGCGCGGCAGCACTTCGGTACGGGTGGGCGTCATCGGGGTGCTCATGAAGCGTCCTCAGGCTGCGTGAGGCGACCGGACGGGCTGTCCAGCGCCTTCAGCGCCGCATCGAAATCAAACTGGTTCATCGCGGTGGCCAGCTTGCGCCACTGCGCGGTGGGCAAGCCGCCCTGCCACAAGGCTTCATGCTGCTGCCACCAATCGAGCGCTTCGCTGTCGCTGTCGGCCACCAGCTGGCGCAGTCGTGCCAGTGCGGGTTGCAGCTCATCGGCGGTGGGCGCAGGGGCCACGGCACCTGGGGGCGGCGTGGTGGCAGGGGTGGCCTTCAGCGCGCGCTCCAAACCAGCCATCAGCCGGCCGAGCAGCTCGTCGACATGGGCCAGGTCAAAGGCGATCTGGGCTGCTTCACCCGCGGCGGCGCGGGCCTCCAGCGTGCGGGCTGCTTCATGCAACTGCACCGCGCCGATGGAGCCGGCCAGGCCCTGCAGCGTGTGCGCCGCCCGCGTGAGCTCGGGCCAGTCGCGGCCCACCCACAGGCTCTGCCATTCGGACAGGCCACCGCCGTAGTCGCGCACAAAGCCTTGCAGCACACGGCGGTATAGCGCGGCATTGCCGTCGAAATGCATACGGGCCCGGGCCAGGTCAAGGCCGTCCACCTGCAGGAAGGCGTTCGCCTCGGGGCTTGACTGAGAAGAAGCGGGCAGCGCAACGGCAGGCGCATCGCCGCGGCGGTAGGCCTGAAGCTGGGCGAACAGGGCCTGGGCATCCAGGGGCTTGGCAATGTGGCCCTGCATGCCTGCGGCCAGGCAGCGCTCACGCTCGCCGGCCATGGTGTTGGCGGTCATGGCCAGCACGGGCAGGGGGTCGAAGGCGGGCAGGCGACGCAGCCGAGACATGGCTTCGTAACCATCCATCACCGGCATCTGCAAGTCCATCAGCACCACGTCGTAGGCCTGCGGGCCCTTGGCCTGCAGGTGTTCCAGCGCTTCCAGCCCGTTCAACGCCACGGCCACCACGGCACCCTTGCCTTGCAGCAGTTCGATCGCGAGTTCGCGGTTGAGGGCGTTGTCTTCCACCAGCAGGATACGCAGGCCAGTGAGCAGCAGCGTCTCGGGCTGCGGCGCCGGCGCGGGCCGCGCCGGCTGCACGCTGAAGAGGTGCCGCAGATCGGTGGGCAGCAGCGGTTTTTCAAGGTAGTCGATGCAGCCCAGCTCGCGCGCCACGGCCTGCACCTGGGTGCTGCCATAGGCCGTGAGCACCACGGTGCGCAGGCCCGGCTGCGATGCCAGCGCACGGCGCAGCACTTCGGCGCCATCCAGATCGGGCAGCACCCAGTCGAGCACCAGCAGGTCAAACGGCTGGCCACGTTCACGCGCCTGGGTGAGCAGCGACAGCGCCTCAGCGCCGTTACGGGCACCCGCCAGTTCGCCCTGGCTGCCCACGCCCAGGCGTTGCAGCAGGGCCTGCGCGAGCACACGGGTATCACGTTGATCATCGACCACCAGCACGCGCTGGCGGGCCAATGAGGGGTCACAGCCTTCGGGCGCCGGCGCGGGCTCCACCGGCAAGGTGACACGCAGCTCGAAGGTGCTGCCCTGGCCGGGCTGGCTGCGCACGGCCAGCGTGCCGCCCATCAGCTCGACCAGCCGCTTGCTGATGGCCAGGCCCAGGCCGGTGCCGCCGTAGCGGCGGGTGGTGGAGACATCGGCCTGCGCAAATTCGCGGAAGAGGCCGGCGATCTGCTCGTCGGTCATGCCGATGCCGCTGTCCTGCACCGCCACCGACAGGCCGATCTGCCCGGCGGGCGTGCCCACCGGCAAGTCAAACGTGTCCACCCGCAAGCGCACCTGGCCGGCCGAGGTGAACTTGACCGCGTTGCTCAACAGGTTGGTGAGCACCTGGCCCAGCCGCAGGGCGTCGCCCTTCAGCGCGGCGTGGGCGGTGAAGAGCGCCGGATCGACAAAGTCGCACAGCAGCTCCAGTTCTTTCTCCTGCGCGCGCTGGCGCACGAGGCCCAGGGCCTGGCCCACTACCTCTTCCACGCGGAAGGGGTTGGATTCCAGCGTCATGCCACCGGCTTCGATCTTCGAGAAATCGAGCACGTCGTTGATCAAACCCAGCAGCAACCGCGAGGCGCCCAACGCCTTGTCGAGGTAGTTGCGCTGCTGCGCGGTGAGGTCGGTCTGCAGGGCCAGCTGAGTCATGCCCATGATGGCGTTCATCGGCGTGCGGATCTCGTGGCTCATGTTGGCCAGGAACATGGCCTTGGTGTGGGCCGCGGCCTCGGCCTGGTCACGCGCACGCTGCAGCACCTGCTGCACGTGGTCGCGCTCACGCAGGTCTTCCTCAATGGCCTCGGCCATGTGGTTGAGCGTCTGGCTCAGTGCCTGCAGCTCCTGCACACGGCCGTCGTTGATGGCCACCCGGGTGCGGTAGTCGCCATGGGCGTAGTGGCTGGCTTGCGCGTCAAGGCGGGCGATCGGCTCGATCACACGCCGTTGCATCACCGCCAGGGCCAGGGCCACCAGCACGAACAGCGCCCCGTCCAGGCCCAACGTCAGCCAGACGGCGTTTTCCTGGCGTTGGCGGGCCTCAGCAATGGCGTGCTCGGTGCGGTCATGCACCAGCACCGCCAGGCGCGAGACGGCCCCCACGAGATCAGCCCGCATGGCCGCGTACTGCGGCGAGTGCACATGCGCCACCGCAAACTGGGCATCCGGCCGCCCGTCAGAGACGAACTCCCCGGTGCTCCGGTCGTACAGGCCCTGGGTGGCCGCAAACGCCACCGTTTCGTAGCCTTGCATGCGGTCGGTGAGATCCATCATCACCCGTACCGCCGTCAGTTCGCGGTCGGTGAAGTGCTGTTGTTCCAGCCGTTGCAGCAGGCTGGTGGCCACACCGGCATCAGGCAACGGCGGCTGGTCACGGCCGGCCACGCGGTCGCGCCAGTAGCGCACCAGATCCTGCCCTGCCGGGGGCGCCTTCTCGCCGGCGCGCACGGCCAGGATGTCGTAGTAGACGTCGAGGTAGGGGGTGAGGCCGGTGGTGGTGTAGCTCTGCACCAGCTGCGTCAGCAGGTCGGTTTCCTGCACCAGGCGGTCGACCTCTTCATGCGCCGCGTCGCGCGCCAGCACCGTGCGTTCGGTAGCGTCGATGGCGCTGCGCACCGTCATCAGCAACACCAGGTTGACGGCCAGCGCCGCCAGTAGCACGCCGAAGAAAACGCCGGAGACGGTCTTCAGGCGCATGTGTCACTCCGGGCGCGATCCACCCAGGCACAGGCACGCCGTGCGGCAAAGACAAGAGCGCAGAGAGTGCGTTGGGTGGGCATCGAGTGAGAGGCTTGATCAGGTTTCTGCAGACAACTGCAGGCCATGAATCATTTCTCACAGGTCAACCGTCAGAACCCAAGAAGAAAGGGCCCCTGGGGGCCCTATTCATTCACGAACGGCGCAAGTTGACGAATCTCAGTGATCGTCAGCCAACGCTTCCACCGCGATCAGCTGCTGGCGCAGCGCCCAGCGGGCCCGCCAGCCCCCGGGCCGGTCGTACAACGGATCCGGCGCATCCACCGCATGCAGGGCGGTGTCTTCGTCGCGGTACAGCCGCATGTCGCCCGGTGCCGACTTCAATGCGGCCAGGCAGGCCTGCAAAGGGGTCACGACCTCGGGCTGATACAGCCCCTCCTCGCCTTCAGCGGCCACGCCGTCAGCGCGGTACAGCGGCGCATCCCAGCCGAACTCCTGGCCCAGCACGCAGATGCCCGGGTACCGCTCGGCCACCCCCGGTGCCTCGGGCGATTCATCAAACAGCTCCAGCAGCTCACGCGCACTGCGGCTGTCCCAGATGTCCCACGGCTCCTGCTTCAGGCTCACCGCCATCTTGCGCAGCAGATCATCGTCGTCAAAAGCGAACCACGCATGTGGTTCCCCTTCGGGAGGCACTTCAACAACGAAGATCATGATTCAACGCTCCTAGCAGGCACACCACAGATCGACCCAGCAAGCGCCGTGGATCCGGCTCCGCCGGTCCGCCGGTGCCGCCCCCTTGAGGGGGCGCGCGTCAGCGCGTAGGGGGTGGTCTCAGTTCGCGTCGTGCATCAACGTGCTGAAGAACCCCACCTTGTCGGCCGCGAGCAGTTCGCGCTTGCCGATGGCGCCACACTTCACGCACTTTTCGTTCACTTCAAAACCCTGGTTGCTGCAAATGCCAGGCTTGTTTTGAGTGCAACCCTCAGCGCCGCAGCCAGTGCAGCGATACAGGGAACCATTGCAACGCAGGGAGAAGCCTGCACGTGCGCCTTCGCAACGATCAGCCATCAGAGAACTCCAGATATTCGGTTAAGTCAGTTAACGGGACGAGGCCGGCGGCGCCCCTTGGGGGCCGCGAACGGCAGTGAGCTTGGGGCTCAATTTACTCAGCACCTTCGGCGAATACTTTTTGCCAGATGGCGTTACGCAGCCGCTCACTGATCGCGTGCGGGCTGCCGTCAAAGGTGTCGTTGGCACGACGCATCGCCGCCTGCGCCACCGAAGCCTCGGCCATGCGCAGCGGCACGCGACCCGCCATGTGCGTCGCCGCGGGCACCGCCTTCAGGATCGCTTGGCGATTGGGGTGTTCGTCGAGCACCACCAGCTCATCCGACTCGCGCACCCCGTCGATGCAGATCCAGCGACCAATGACTTCGACCTTGCGGTCATCCTGCAGGTACTTCACAAGCACGGGTTCAAGCGAGGTTTCAGTCATGGGCAACTCCATTGAGACAGGAAAACAGAAAGGGCGCCTCTTGCGAGGCGCCCCGGAACATCAGCGGATGATGTCGTAGCTGTAGTCGGTCTTGGCCGGGATGATCGTGTTCGCGTCGAGCGTTTCGAAGAACTCGTCGAGGAACATGATCAGCGTGCGCATCGCACCGTCATAGCCCCAGATCGGGTAACGATGGTAGTGATGGCGGTCAAAGATCGGGAACACCATGCGGATCAGCGGGGTGCCCGTGTCGCGCTCCAGGTACTTGCCGTACGTATTGCCGATCAGGAAGTCCACCGGCTCGGTGTTCAGCAGCGAACGCATGTGCCACAGATCGCGCTTCGGGAAGACCTGGCAGCCCTTGCCGTAAGGCGAGGCATCAAACAGGGCTTGCACCTTGGCGGCCCACTTGTCGTCGCCGTTGGTGGCCAGCACGTGGGCGGGTTCAGCACCGAGTTCCAGCAGGAACTGGGTCAGGCCCAGCATCATGTCGGGATCGCCGTACAGGGCGTAGCGCTTGCCGTGCAGGTGAGCCTGGCTGTCGGCCATGGCGTCAACCAGCTGGCCACGTTCCTTTTCCAGCTGGGCAGGCACGTCCTTGCCGGTCAGACGCGACAGCGCCATCACGAAGGCATCGGTACCGGCCACGCCGATCGGGCTGTTCAGCACGACGACTTCCTGGCCCTTTTCCTTCAGGTACTTGATCGTCTTTTCGCAGCTGTATTCCTGGAAGACGATGGTGGCCTTGGCGTTGAGCGCACGCTCGACTTCAGCCTTGGTGGTGCCGCCTTCGTACATGCGGAACTCGCCGTCGGTGGGCGTGTTCCACACTTCCGACGGATCGCACAGCACGGTGTAGTCGCAACCGAACAGGTCGAAGATGCGGCGGATTTCCTTCATGTTGCCCACGACGAAACCGTCGAAGCCACCGATGAAGTTGATCGATTCATTGGGCTCGCGCACCAGGGCAGGCGCGGTGCCGGCCTTGCCGTCCCAGAAGTGCTGCAGCACGCCCAGGATCGCGTTGTCGTAGCCGGTGATGTGGCTGCCGACGAAGGCGGGGGTGTGGGCAAACGGCACGTCGAATTCGGCGGGGATGCTGCCCTTTTCCTTCGAGGTCTTGATGAAGGCATTCAGGTCATCACCAATCACCTCGGCCATGCAGGTGGTCGAGACGGCGATCATCTCCGGCTTGTACAGGTTGTACGTGTTGGCCAGGCCGTCGATCATGTTGTTCAGGCCACCGAACACGGCGGCGTCTTCGGTCATCGAAGACGACACGCAGCTGGTCGGTTCCTTGAAGTGGCGGCTGAAGTGCGAGCGGTAGTACGCCACGCAGCCTTGCGAGCCGTGCACGAAACTCATGGTCTTCTGGAAGCCATTGGCCACGTAGACCGCGCCCAGCGGCTGGCAGGCCTTGGCCGGGTTCACCACGAGCGAGTCGCGGGCGAAGTTCTTCTCTTTGTATTCCTTGCTCTTGGTCCAGTCACGGATCTCGGCAACCTTCGTGTCCGAATGGTTGAATTCGAAATCGCGCTTCTTGTTGGCGAAGAGTTCTTGGTATTCGGGCTCACGGAAGAGCAGTTCGTGGTCGATGACCTTGTCGGCGTTCTGGGGCATGGTGGGCTCCTGGGCAGTCAATGAGGATCAGGGCAGGCCGCTGTGTTCACCCCTTCCCCCCTTGGGGGAAGGTAGGGATG
>Ga0209066_10008097_pt1 | contig 10264 bp, 9 predicted proteins | sample All_14_2_FD_187198 | JGI IMG/M metagenome (GOLD analysis project Ga0209066, IMG submission 187198) | Freshwater microbial communities in response to fracking from Pennsylvania, USA - Allegheny Zone_MetaG_DW_15 (SPAdes) (version 2) ... | reverse complement strand
TCCCAGCTCATACTGGCCAATGCCTTGGTTTCGGCCCTGGGACAGAAGAACTCCAGGGAGGGGTAATGAAAAAGTACCTTGTTCTGTTCGTTATCGCCAGCCTCGCGCTGGTATTGTACCTGCGCAACAGGGAGGCCTCCTTGAATACCGCGCTGCCGCCCGTTACCGAGCCGGGCCCCGGCCTGCCCCCCGGCGTGGCGCTGCCGGCCGACGCGGGCAAGATAGAGCCCGTCACGCCCGAACAGATCGCTGCCTCGCAGTCACAGCCGCCGCCGATGGTCATGCCGCCCGCTCCGAACCTGCTGGTCTTCTCTCCCGCCGACGCCTGCGTGAAGGAGACCAAGGTAAAAGACGTCCTGGCCAACCATGATAAGACCTGGGGCTACATGGCCAAGGACAAGCTTAAGAGTTACGCCGTGCTGCAGTCGGTGGGTGAGCAGGGGATAAAGGACCTGTCCGCCCTGGTGGGCAAGTACCAGGCCTGCGTGTCGCTGGCCCGCGAGAAGGACCTGTGCGGCAGCCTGCCCAAGGTGGACGGCAAGGTGGATTACGAGATGAAAAGGAACTGCGTAGAAACCCTCTACCCGGTGGGCTTTGCCGGCTACACGATGGGCAAGGCCGGCTCCCTGTACTGCTCCGGTTATTACAGGAATAACCTCAAGGGCGCCAGCGATTTCATCACGGAAAGCAACTTTTGCGGCATAGCCAAGGAGGGCCTGCCCGCCCTGGCCGATAAGTTCTGCGGACGCGCCCCCGCCGGGGTGCGCGCCGACTGCCTGGGCACCTTCCCCAAGGACCCCTCGGGCTGCAAGAACGAGGTCTGTTCCCTGACCTGGAGCGTGCGCATCGCCGTGGAGAACAATACCCCGGCCATCCTGGGCCCTGACCTGGGCCCGCTCGCGGTGGTCCTGCTGGACAAGAAGGAAGACTCCTGCCGGCCGCTCGGGGATATGGTGGTGCAGCAATATTGTTCGATGAAGTCCAGTATCGAAGCGAAGGTCCAGCAGCTGGAGATCAGCAAGAACCAGGACTCGCTGAACAAGCAGATGCGGGCCGGCCGTGAAACCAAGTCCGAGGATTGAAGAGGTCTTATGCCTAAAAAAACCAACGGAAAGATCAAAAGATTTCTCAGCAGCGAGGAGGGGAAGATGGTCGACTCCGACGTGCTGAAGACCGCCATAGCCCTCGGGATCATCGGGGCCACGGCTCCGGAGGACCTCTCGGCCCAGATCGTTCACTCCAACTTCACTACGCAGACCGGCCATTACAGCCACGGCAGCCACGGCTCCCACGCCTCGCACGGCTCCCATGGTTCGCACGGTTCGCACGGTTCCCACGGCTCCCACTCGAGGGGCGGCTGGTGCTGAGCGCGGTTCGCCGCTGAATTCCCAGCCAGCCCGCCCACGGTCCGGTGAATAAAAAGACATACCTGGCAGGCGCCCTCGCCGCTGTCGCCGCCGTCTCTTATTACGGCGGCGGCCGCGGCCTGCTTTTCGGGGACGGCCAGCAGAGCCGCCCCGGCCTGCCTGCCGCCGGCGGCTACGGCATTCCGGAAGATTGTCCGGCGGACAGAGGTTATATAGAGGCCCTGATACAACCGGAGGAGGCGTGCGTGAAAAGCGCCAGCGTCTCCGGCGTGGCGGCCGGCTACGAGAAGACCTGGGGCTATTTCCGCCGCGACCCGGAACGCGCCTATCTGGGGGCGAGGGCGGCCGCTCCCGCGGAAATTGAGAAGCTTAAGGCCCTGGTAGGTTACTACCACGCCTGCCTCTCGCTGGCCGCCGGGCGCGATCTTTGCGGCCGCCTGGAGAAGAAGCGGGAGGGTGAGACGGGCCTTTATGACATGATGTACCTTCGCTGCCGCAAGACCTCGCTGCAGGTCGGCTTCGCGGCTTACGCGGCCGGCTACGCGGGCGAGGAGGCCCTCTGCTCGGAAAGCTACAGAAGCTTTCTCTTCCAGGACATAGCCGGGACGGTAGGCGAAAAAGAATTCTGCGGGATCGCAAGGCAGGGGCTGACCGCACTGGGCGCTGTGTGCGGCGGCGGGGGGCTGGCCTGCGCCGCCGTCTTCCCGGCCGACGGCCGGGAATGCGGCCTGAGGCGCCACGACGGATCGGATCCGGGAGACGCCAACGAGGCCGCCGAGGACATGCGGGACTGCAGCGCCTACCAGGATTTCTACGGCGCTTTCCGGACAGGCGACGCGGCGGAACTCTCGCCGGAGTACGGGGCCCTTTACGCGGCTTTCGTTTCCAGGGACGCGCGCTCCTGCGAAGGCCTGGGGCGCGCGGTTACGGCGGGCTACTGCTCCCTCAGTCACCGCCTGGAGTTCCAGCAGAAGGCCGAAATGATCCGCCGCGCTTTTCTCGAGAGCGACAGCCGCCTGAGGCGCCGTAACGCCGCGGACGCGCAACCCAGATGAAACACAAACTCTTCAATCTGTATTTCGAGAACGCCCGCGGCGGCCTGTTCCTCGCCAATCCCGCCGGCCGCGTGGACTTCCTGAAAGGCGCGGCCTCGCGCCTGCTCCCGTCCGCCCGTTTCGGGCGCGAGAGGACGGCGTACCTGCGGGACAACGATTTCTTCTCGGACCGGCTGGACTTCGCCCGCCTGGAAGAGCGCTTCCGGGAGCATTACTTCGCCGCCTACACCGGGCCTTATATCCACATAGTAACCCTCACCAACAGGTGCAACCTGGCCTGCTCCTACTGTTCGGCCAGCTCCAACTCCTCTTCGGCCGACATGTCGAAGGCTACCGCCGACAAGCTGTTGGACTTCGTCTTCGCCATAAAGAACGAGCGGCTGACGCTGGAGTTCCAGGGCGGCGAGCCGCTGCTGAACTTCGGGGTGCTGAAACACATCGTCGAGAAAGCGGGTCGGCTGAACCGCCGCGCCGGCAAGCGGCTCCATTTCTCCGTGGTCACAAACCTCCAGGCCATGGACGCCGCCAAGCTGGACTTCCTGGCCCGCAACAAGGTCTCGGTCTGCGCCTCTCTCGACGGCGTGCGCGCCGTGCACGACAAGCACAGGGTCTCGCGGGACGGTTCCAATTATGACAGGGTGACGCGCTGGCTGAAGGAAATACAGGGGCGCGTCGCGCGGGGAGAAATGGCGGAAGCTCCCAACGCCATCTGCACCGTCACGCGGGACCTGCTGGCTTTCCCCGTGGAAACGGTGGACACCTTCGTCAAGAACGGGCTGCGCCGCATACAGCTGGGGCCGCTGGACCCCGTGGGGCGCGGCGCCGGGCTGGAGCCTTATCCGCAGGAGGAGTATTTCGAATTTTACCGCAAGGCCCTGGAGCGGATGGGCGAGCTGACCCTGGAAACGGGCCGGGCCGTCTACGAAAAGGGCGCCTTCAATATTCTCAAATCCACCGAGACCGCCGAGCGGAGCCCCCGGCGCAACCTCGAGCTGCTGCTCCGGCTCGCCTACGACCATAACGGCGACATCTACCCGAGCGACGAGGCCAGGATGCTGGCCGCCGCCGGCGACGACCTCTTCAAGCTCGGCAATGTCCGGCGGGAGCGGCTGCCGGACGTGCTGGAGAACCCCATGGCCAGGGCCCTGATCTCCTCGTGCTTCGGGGAATTCTCGCAGCCCTACTGCGCCCGCTGCCCGTACAGCTACTACTGCCGGCTCTCGCCGGTCTACAACTACATTTTCCAGGGCTCGTTCTGGGGGAACCTGCCGGCCAGCCCCCGCTGCGCCTTCTACAAGTTTATGTTCGGCCTGGTGCTGCGGCTCAAGACCGAGCGGCGCTGGCGCGGCGTCTTCGATATCTGGCTCCGGGAGGGCGTGAACTGATGCATATCAAAGAAGCGGCGAAAAAATTTGGCTGGCCCCGGGCGCGCATGAAGGTCTGCGAGCTGACCCTCAATTACGCCTGCAACGCCCGCTGCGTCTTCTGCTACAGCTCTCCGGACCTGGAGCAGTGGAAGGGCAAGGACGACCTGCGCGCGCGCCGCGCGGCCGACTACCTGCTGTTCTCCTACAAGAACGGGTCGCGCATGGTGCAGTTCATCGGCGGCGAGCCGACCATCTACCCGGAGCTGCCCAAGCTGCTGCGCCTCGCTAAAAAGATAGGCTACCCCGCCATCCAGGTCATCTCCAACGGCATCAACCTGGGCGACCCGGCTTACGCGGCCGAGCTCGCCGCCTGCGGTATGAATACCGCCAGTATTTCCCTGCACGGCGAAAACGCCGCCACGCACGACGCCATCACCGGCATCAGGGGCTCCTTTAAAAAAGCGGTCAGGGCCTGCGGCAACCTGCTCTCCCACGGCGTCTATATCAACATCAATACGGCGGTGACCGCGATAAATTACAAGAACCTGCCGGCCTTCGTGACTTTCGCGCTCGACACTTTCGGGACCGATTCGGTGCACCTGATCGCCACGCATTTCACGGGGGCCGCAGCCAAGGCGCCGGGCAAGCTCATCGCCCGCTACTCGCAGCAGACTCCGTACGTCAGGGCGGCCGTGGACGTCTTCAAGGCTCGCGGCGTGCGGCCCGCCTTCAGGTTCCTGAGCAACTACGTGCCCTGCCTGCTGCCCGAGCACGCCAACCTGATGAAGGACTGGGAACTGCCAAAGCGGGACGACGACCTCTTCCTGCCGGACGAGACCCACGTCGGACGCATGTACACCATGGTCACCGACAAGCTGCGGGCCAAGGCGGAGACCTGCCGGGCCTGCGCGTACAACCGCGCCTGCGCCGGCTTCGAGCGGGACTACGCGGCCCACTTCGGCGGCGGCGAGTTCAAGCCGGTGCGCAGGAAGAGGACCTCCTTCGGGGTGAAGCCGGTGTATGCCTGAGTTCAACAAGGAGATCCAGAAGCTCAAGCTGGCGCTCACCTCCGACTGCTCGCTGCGCTGCGCCCACTGCTTTATAGACAAGTCCGCCGGGCTCACCCTGGACTTCGCGGACGCCGCCCGCGCCGTGGACCTGTTCCTCGGCAGCCCGGGCGACTACAAGCGGCTGGAACTTTACGGCGGCGAGCCTTTCCTGCGCTACGACCTGCTGAAAAAGATCGTGGACTACGCCCGGCGCGCCAACGTGCGGGCGGGCAAGCGGCTCTTCATCACGGCGGCCACCAGCGCCGTGCCGCTCGACGAGGCCAAGCTGTCCTGGCTGCGCGCCAACGGCGTCGGCCTGGCCATCAGCTTCTCCGGCGGCCGCGCCACGCACGACCACACGCGCGTCTTCCCAGGCGGGGCCGGCTCCTACTCTGTCGTCAGTAAAAAATGCGCCCTCGCTGTCCGCGCGCTGGAAGGCCACAGCCTGGTGGCCCTGCTCTGCGTGCACCCGGCCCGGGCGGCCGGCGTTTACGAGGATTTTAAAAAAGTGCTGGCGGCCGGCTTCAGGACCGTCGACATCGAGTGCGTGCACGGCCACGGCTGGGACGAAAAAAGCCTGGCCCTGTTCAAGGCCGGCTTCGACAAGGTGCTGCGCCGTGTGGACGCGGGGATCCGCTCCGGCCGGCCCGTCTTCCTGGAAAATTTCATCGAGCTGCTCGTCTGCACGGCGCGCGGCAAGTTCGCCTGCCCGGTCTACCGGGACCTGGAGATGTATCCCGACGGGAGCTACTCGCTCTACCCTTTCGGCTTCGTGGACGGCGCCGCGGACGCGGCCCGGGTGCGCATAGGCAGCGGGGCGAAGGGGCTGAAGAAGAAATTCCTCGCCTGCTCCTACCCGTCGCGGGCCTGCCGCGCCTGCGCCGGCGACTACTACGTGCTCGAGCGGCTGAGCGACGGCCACGCCCCGTATACCTACCGGACCGGCCGTTCCGAGCTCTTCTTCAAGGGCGTGCTGGAGAAAGCCGCGGCCGACCCGCGCTATTTCAAATACGTGCGCGGGATCCGCGCGATGAGGGAGGCCGCTTACCTGCGCTGACGCGCGGTCCCGGCCGGCATGAAGAACTACAAGCGCTTCGAGCTCTACCTCAATCTGAACTGCAATCAGAAATGCCTGCATTGCTTCAACGGCAGGGAACTGAGGGCGGCCGGCAAGGAACTCGGCTTTGCGCGGCTCTGCGCCGAACTGCTGCGGATGCGGGCCAAAGGCTTCGACTGGCTGTCGCTCCTCGGCGGGGAGCCCACGATCCATCCGGAGATAATCAAACTGGTGGCGATGGGCAAAAAACTGGGCTATAGGCGGATCATGACCTACAGCAACGGCCTGAAATACGCCGACCCGGAATTCACGGCGGGGATGAAAAAGGCCGGGCTCTCCGACACCTGCCTCAGCGTGCACGGCCACGACGCGCGGCTGCACGAGGCGGTGACCGGAGTCAAGGGCTCTTTCGGGAAGGTGCTGCGGGCCATCGAAAACCTGCGGCGCCGCAAGGTGAACATCACCCTGATCCTGGTGCTGAACGCCTTGAACAAGGACAAGCTGGCGGAGATGCTGCGCTTCTACGCCTCGAAAGGGATAAAGCGGTACATGGTCTTCTTCCTGAAATATCAGGGGCGGCTTATAGAGGGCGGGAGCGCGGCGAAAAAATTAATGTTCCGGGTGTCGGAGCTGCGGGAGGCTCTGGCTGGGCTCCCGGCCCTGGCGGCGCGCGAAAAGATAGAAATACAGAACATCGAACACGTGCCCCCTTGCGTAGTGCCGGAGAACTGCCGCGCGCTCGTCGCCGGGAACGATTACGGCGGCGCGGAAATGGTGATACAGAGCGGGGAGCGGCTGGAAGTCGCCAGCTCGCACAAGGGCTTTCTGTTCAAGAGGTCTTGCCGGGCCTGCCGGTACTACCGCTCCTGCGCGGGCATAGACCCGGAATACGCCAGGCTCTTCGGACTCGGGGAATTCTCCCCGGTAAAATAATAAAACTTACCAGTAGACCGGCTGAAAAAGCTGCGGCGCCTCTTTTTTCAGCGGCTTGAACTCGCCGTCCCCGTAGCGCTCCAGGTACAGCTTGTCCACGCCGTAACAGCGGTCGGCGTACACGCAGGTCCGGCAGGCGGGCACCTGCGTCTTGCGGTCGTTGTAAACGCTGGACACTTTTTTGCGGGAGTCGCGCGTGATCACCGCGTTGTTGCGGTTCTTGTAGTCCGCGCCCCAGTCTATCATCACGTTGGCGCAGGACGGCAGCAGGCAGGGCACGAAGTTGCCCAGAAAGCGCCAGTCTATCCGCAGGCGGTGCTTCTGGATCAGCCCCAGGGCCACCCGGAGGTAGGGCATCAGCTCCGTATAGGAGAGCTGCAGCGAAACGGCTTCCGAGAATTTCCCGGAGTAGAAGCCGAAGAAAAAACAGAAACCGGTCAGGCCCAGCTGGCGGACGAAGAAATCCGTGTAGGCGGGGAGCTGGCGGTAGTTGCGCCTGTTCACCGCCATGTTGGTGGAGGTGTAGACGCCGAGGGCGTTGAGGTTGTTGATGCCCTTCAGGGCCGCCGCGAAAGAGCCTTTGACGCCGGTGAGGGCGTCGTGGGTTTCCGGGTAGGCGCCATGCACCGCGACCTTCGCCATGGTCAGGCCGGCCGCGGCCATGTCGCGGCTGAAGCCGGCGTCGGCGAAGCGGATGCCGTTGGTCATCACCTCGATGATCCTGAAGCCGCTTTTTTTGGCCCGCGCGGTCAGCGGCAGGATGTACGGGCAGATGGTCGGCTCGCCGCCGGAGAATACGATCATCGACATCCTGGAGGCGCGGGCGCTGGCCATTATCCCGTAAGCCCTGGCCCGCGGCAGCCACGCGCCCATTTTTTCGTGGGCGCAGCAGAACACGCAGCGCGCGTTGCAGGTGTCGCCGAGGATGAGCTCGCTCGTGCGCACCATGGGCGGCTTGGGCCAGCGGTCCCGCTTCGTAACTTCGAAGAGATCCAGGCGGCGGTTGTAGCCGCTCAGGTAGGCGGCCCTGTCGAACAGTGTCTGTGGCTTGACCATACAACCATTTTAACATATGGCCGGAAAATTCCGGACCGGGCGCGGGGCCGGGCAGGGAAGCCATTTTTGATATTATCTATCTATATGATGACGCTGCTCGGAAAGCCCGGGCCGGGCCTGGCGGGCCTCGGCGGGAAAGCCTCCAACCTGGCGCTGCTGGCCAGGCTAGGGCTGACGCCGGATTTCCTGGTGATCCCGGCCGGGGAGTTCGCCGCCGCCGCCGGAAAAAGCTTTGCGGGCGGCCCCGGCGCGGCCGGCCGCGTGCGCGCGCTGCGCCTGCCCGCGGCCTTCCGCCGCCGGCTGGCGGCGGCCGCCGCGCGCCTCGGCCCCGGCCGGCTGATCGTACGCTCTTCCTGCGCCGGAGAGGATTCCGCGGCGGCGAGCTACGCCGGGCTGTTTTTTTCCGGCATCTGCTCCTCCCGCCGCGACCTGCCGGCCCTGGTAAAGGAAGTCTGGGCCTCGCAGTACGGCGCCGCCCCGGCGGCCTACGGCGGCGCGCTCTCCTCCCGGCCGGCGATGGCCGTCATCATACAGAAGTACGTGGAGCCGGACGTCGCGGGGGTCTGTTTTACCGGTCCCGGCGGCACCCGCTACGTGGAGTATTGCGCCGGCAGCCACGACGCGGTGGAGAGCGGCCGCGCCCTGCCGCTCTTCCTCTACGCCGCCGGAGGTTTCGTCTATCAGTCCGTACTGTCAGACCCGGAAACCCCGGACTGGCTGCGCCCGCTGCTGGAGCGGATAGGCCGGCTGGAGCGCGCCTCCGGCTGCGGGCCGCTGGACATAGAGTTCGCCGTTTCCGGCGGGCAGGTCTTCCTGCTGCAGAGCCGCCCGCTGACCGCGGCCGCCGCCCCCGAAAAGCTTTATTACGCCTTCCCCGGGGAAAGCGGCGCCCTGTTCCACGCCGGAGATTTTTCCGAGGCGCGGGCCGGCGCCCTGCTGCGGCGCGCCGGTTTCGCCCCGCTCGCCGGCCTGCGGAAAGAGGGGGGCCGGCTGACGATGCGCGGCCTGGAGTTCCGGCGCTACAACGCCGCGGCGGCGGCCGCCGCCGGGTCCCCGGCGCGGGTGGCCCGCTTCAAAGAGGTCTTTTTCGATTTCCTGCTCGCGGAGGCGCGCCAGGCCGGGCGGCTCGGCGGGCTGAAGGCCGGAGAGGTGATAGCCGGGCTCAAGCGCCTTAACTGCAGCTTCCACCTGCTGGAATGCCTGCACGTGACCCTGCAGAAATGCCTGGAGGACCGGTTCATCGCCCGGCACGGCGAAGCCTGGTGGAAGAAGAACGCCGCCGCCTTTTTGCCCGAAGTCTCTTTTACCGCCGGGCGAGTGGCCGGAGCCCTACCCCGGAGAAAACGTCGGCCGGTCCTCCCGGCCGGGCCCGAGGCCCGCGCCCTGCGCGAATTGATAGATAGCCGCGACCGGGTGGACTTCTACTATAAAAGGGTTTCGGAGATCTATCACCGCCGCCTTTTCGATCTGACCCGCTACGCGGGCGACATAGCCGCGCTCTGCCCGCTGCCTGACCGGGAAATGGAGGCCTGCCTGCGCGGCCGCCCCGCGCCGGCGCCGGTGTCCGCCGCTCTCCAGTCCGGCCCGCCGCCGGCTTTCCCGCTCTCAGGGCTGACCGCCTGCGGCGGCTCGGCCTCCGGCCGCGCCGTCCTGGTCCGCGCCGCCGCGGACCTGGAGCGCGTGCGCGCCGGGGATATACTGGTGGCCATGTATACCTTGCCCGAGTACGCCCCGGCCATAATCAGGTCCGCCGGGGTGGTGACGGAGCGCGGCGGGCTTACCTCGCACGCGGCCATCATCTCCCGCGAGTTCAGGAAGCCCTGCCTGGTGGGGGTGCAGGGCTGCCTGGCCGCGATCCGTGAGGGGGACAGGCTGCGCCTCAGCAGGGGCAGGGTCTACCGGGACTGAAGGCCGCCGCCCGTAACGCCGAGCGGCGCGTCGGGCCTTGTTGTATAATATTTATCCGCGGAACTGAAAAAATGAAACCTGTAAAAGCCGTAATAATGTACAGCGGGGGCAAGGACGGACACCTGGCCCTGCTGCGCGCTCTGGAAGACGGAGCGGAGATCTCCGGCCTGCTCTACCTGGACGGCGGGCGGCGGCATTTCGAATTGTTCCACGACAGCCGGAAGGCGGACCTGGTCAGGGAGCTGGCGCGCGCCAACGGCTATAAATTCTACCGGGCCAAGGTCCGCGAAGAGATCAAGAGCGACGCCTTCCTGGAGTTCCTGCGCGACTTCGTGGCCGAAAATATCGACGGCGCCGGGGCCCTGTACATGGGCATCACGGACGAGCTGCCCGAAGAGAACTCGATGCACGAGAGGATGGAAAAGATCTTCCGGAAACGGGGCCTGCGCTGCGTTTTCCCGCTGTTGAACCT
>Ga0209066_10008096_pt1 | contig 10264 bp, 6 predicted proteins | sample All_14_2_FD_187198 | JGI IMG/M metagenome (GOLD analysis project Ga0209066, IMG submission 187198) | Freshwater microbial communities in response to fracking from Pennsylvania, USA - Allegheny Zone_MetaG_DW_15 (SPAdes) (version 2) ... | reverse complement strand
GGCGCCATCGTCAACACCGGCTCGGTGGCGGCAGAGGACGGCCAGGTGGGGCAGGTCGCCTACGCGGCGGCCAAGGCGGCGATCAAGGGCATGACCCTGGTCATCGCCCGCGACCTGGCCAACGAGGGCATCCGCATCAACACCATCCTGCCGGGCATCATGGCCACCCCGCCGATGCTGGGCGTGAAGACCCGCGCCCCGGCGATCTTCGACAGCCTGTCGGCCTCGGTGCCGTTCCCGCGCCGCCTTGGGCACCCGCACGAGTACGCGGACCTGGCTGTCACCATGCTGCGCAACGGCTACTTCAACGGCGAGACCGTCCGCCTCGACGGCGCCATCCGCATGCCGCCGCGCTAAAGGCCGAGCTGGCGGGCGATGATGTTCTTCTGGATCTCCGTCGCCCCGCCATAGATCGTCTGGGCCCGGGCCAGGAAGTAGGCGGCGGTGGCCGGCGCGGCGAAGGCGGGAATTTCCGCGAGGTTCGAGCGCCAGTCCGGCCCGCTGCGGTCCGGGAACTTCGGCAGGGCGTAAAGGCCGGCCAGTTCGACGAACAGCTCGGTGATGGCCTGGGCCGTCTCCGTCGCCGCGATCTTGATGATCGAGGCCTCGTCGCCCGGCGCCTGGCCGGCGGCCAGCGGCGCCAAAGCCCGCAGGACGGTCATCTCCAGCGCATCGAGCTGGACTTCCACGGCGGCCAGCCGACGTCGGAAGTCGTTCTGCTGCCCGGCGTCGCCCTCCGCCCACGGAACATCGGCCAGCAGGCGCTTGATGTCCTCGATCTGCCGACGCTTGGCGGCGACATGGGCGTAGGAGGTGCGCTCGTAGCTGAGCAGGTGGCGGGCGTAGGTCCAGCCCTTGCCCTCGTCGCCGATGCGGTTTTCGACCGGCACGCGGACATTGTCGAAGACGACGCGGTTCAGATGGTGGCCGCCGTCGATGGTGATGATCGGCACGACCTCGACGCCTGGCGTCGTCATGTCGATGCAGAGGAAGGTGATGCCGTCCTGCTTGCGCGGGGCGTCCTCGGTGCGGACCAGGCAGAAGATCCAGTCGGCGTAGTGGGCGTCGCTGGTCCAGATCTTCTCGCCGTCGACGATGTAGTGGTCGCCGTGCAGGACGGCCCGGGTGCGCAGGCTGGCCAGGTCCGACCCGGCCTCAGGCTCCGAATAGCCCTGGGCCCAGAAGGTGCGGGCCGACAGGATGTCGCCGAGCCAGCGCTCCTTTTGCTCCGGCGTGCCGAAGGTGTAGATCACCGGCGCCACGTACAGCAGGCCCATGGGCGACACGTTCGGCGCGCCGGCCCGCTCCAGCTCCTCGTCGAAGATGAAGCGCTGGGTGATGGTCCAGCCCGGCCCGCCGTACTCGGCAGGCCATCCCGGCGCCAGCCAGCCGCGGGCGCTCAGCGCCTGCTCGGAGGCGACCATGTCCTGTTTCTTGAGGGTCTGCCCGTTGGCCAGCTTGGCGATGATGTCCTGCGGATAGGTCTCGCGGAAATAGGCCCGCACCGTCTCGCGAAAGGCCTCGTCCTCAGCGCTTTGTCGCATGTCCATCAGGTGGTTCCTCCGTCCCGGCTCCGGATCTGGTCGCCCGGTCTTCACGGGCTCTCACAGTGCAGGCGTTGACCCAGCGTCCGGCCACAGCTTTGGTCCGGCGCCCCGCATTTTCTGGCGGCGACGGCGCGCGCCGCTGCGACCCATGAGCGCGTCCGGACGTCCAAACAGTCTGCCCCATTTGCCGTCCGCCCCTGCTCTCGGATGCCGCAGTGCAGCATTATCCGTCACACATCGCCCCCTCCGCCGACCGATCCGCGCAAATTCTTGCCACGTCCTCGCGCAGTGCCGTCCGATGCCGAAAGAAATTACCTTTTGCGCGAGCGCTCGGCTTACCGCTAATGCCGCCTCGACCCTGTTCGGCCGTCCTCGCGATGACCGTCAGGCGGACCTGTGTCTCTATTCTGAGGATCCCCGATGGGCGCTCCACAATCCCGCGGTCTGTATGACCCTCGTAACGAGCATGACGCCTGCGGCGTCGGGTTTGTCGCCAATATCAAGGGCCGCAAATCGCATGAGGTGGTGGCCTGCGGTCTGGAGATCCTGATCAATCTGGACCACCGCGGCGCCGTGGGCGCCGATCCGCTGGTCGGCGACGGCGCCGGGATTCTGATTCAGATTCCGGACGCGCTGCTGCGCGACTGGGCCGGCAAGGCCGGCGTCGACCTGCCGGCGCCGGGCGACTACGCTGTGGCCATGTGCTTCCTGCCGCGCGACGAGGCGGCGCGCGATGTCGTCGTCGCCCAGTTCGAGCACTTCCTGAAGGTCGAGGGGCAGACCTTCATCGCCTGGCGCGATGTTCCCATCGACACCACCGGCCTGGGCGCCGCCGTGCTGGCCGAGATGCCCGTGATCCGCCAGGCCATCGTCGGCCGCGGCGAGGGGACGAAGGACCAGGACGCCTTCGAGCGCAAGCTGCTGACCATCCGCAAGCAGCTGCAGAACCCGCTGGCCGAACTGGCGGTGAAGAAGAACCTGCCGGGCCTGACGCAGCTGTACCTGCCGTCCTTCTCGACCCGCACCGTGGTCTACAAAGGCCTGCTGCTCGCTGGCCAGGTGGGCTCCTTCTACACCGACCTCAAGAACCCGCTGACCGAGTCGGCGCTGGCGATGGTCCACCAGCGGTTCTCGACCAACACCTTCCCGTCCTGGAAGCTGGCCCACCCCTACCGGTTCATCGCCCACAACGGCGAGATCAACACCGTGCGGGGCAACGTCAACTGGATGAACGCCCGCCGGCGCACGCTGGAGTCGGACCTGCTGGGTCCCGACCTCAACAAGATGTGGCCGCTGATCCCGCACGGCCAGTCCGACACCGCCTGCCTGGACAACGCGCTGGAGCTGCTGGTCGCCGGCGGCTACCCGCTGGCCCACGCGGTGATGATGCTGATCCCGGAGGCCTGGGCCGGCAACCCGCTGATGGATCCCAAGCGGAAGGCCTTCTACGAGTACCACGCCGCCCTGATGGAGCCCTGGGACGGCCCCGCCGCCGTGGCCTTCACCGACGGCCGCCAGATCGGCGCCACGCTCGACCGCAACGGCCTGCGCCCGGCCCGCTTCGTCATCACCGACCAGGACCATGTGATCATGGCGTCGGAAGTGGGCGTGCTGACCGTCCCCGAGGAGCGGGTGGTCCGCAAGTGGCGCCTGCAGCCGGGCAAGATGCTGCTGATCGACATGGAGGAAGGCCGCATCATCGAGGACGAGGAGATCAAGGCCTCTCTCGCCGATGCGCAGCCCTACGCCGAATGGCTGGCCCGCACCCAGTTCAAGCTCGAAGACCTGCCCGAGGCCCCACCGGCGGAGGCGCTGCAGGGGTCCGATCCCCAGCACCTGCTCGATCGCCAGCAGGCGTTCGGCTACACCCAGGAAGATCTGCAGTTCTTCCTCGAGCCGATGGCCTTGACCGCCGATGACCCCATCGGCTCCATGGGCGCGGACGTGCCGATCGCGGTGCTCTCCCGCCGCACCAAGCTGCTCTACGAGTACTTCAAGCAGAACTTCGCCCAGGTCACCAACCCGCCGATCGACCCGATCCGCGAGGAGCTGGTGATGAGCCTGGTGTCGATGATCGGGCCACGGCCGAACCTGCTGGGCCGCCAGGCCGGCACGCACAAGCGGCTGGAGGTCTCTCAGCCGATCCTCACCAACGAGGACATGGCCAAGATCCGGGCCATCAGCGAGCTGCTGGACGGCGCCTTCCGCACCGCCACCATCGACGTCACCTGGCCGGCGGAAGAAGGCGCGGCGGGTCTGGAAAAGGCGCTCGACCGGGTGTGCCGCGAGGCCACCGACAACGTGCTCGCTGACATGAATATCCTGATCCTGTCGGATCGGGCGACCTCGCCGGACCGGATCGCCATCCCGGCGGCCCTGGCCACGGCGGCGGTGCACCATCACCTGATCCGCCAGGGCCTGCGCATGCAGACCGGCCTGGTCATCGAGACCGGCGAAGCGCGCGAGGTGCACCACTTCTGCGTCCTGGCCGGTTACGGCGCCGAGGCGGTCAATCCCTATCTGGCGTTCGAGACCCTGGAGCATCTGCGCGTCCAGAACGGCTATGCGATCAGCGCCTATGACGTGCGCAAGAACTTCATCAAGGCGGTCGGCAAGGGCCTGCTGAAGGTGATGTCCAAGATGGGCATCTCGACCTACCAGTCCTACTGCGGCGCGCAGATCTTCGACGCCGTCGGCCTGAACTCGGCGGTGATCGAGAAGTACTTCACCGGCACGGCCACGACGATCGAGGGCATCGGCCTGGACGGCATCGCACAGGAGGCCGTGCGCCGCCACCGCGACGCCTTCGGCGACAACCCGATCTACGCCTCTATGCTCGACGTCGGCGGCACCTTCGCCTTCCGCCTGCGCGGCGAGGAGCACGCCTGGACGCCGGAGACGGTGGCCCGCTTGCAGCATGCGGTGCGCGGTAACCTGCCGGACGAGTACCGGGCCTTCGCCGAGGGCATCAACCAGCAGGCACAGCGCCTGCTGACCATCCGCGGCCTCATGCAGTTCCGAAACGCCGGGGCGCCGCTCAGCCTCGACGAGGTCGAGCCGGCGGCCGAGATCGTCAAGCGGTTCGCCACCGGCGCCATGAGCTTCGGCTCGATCAGCCGCGAGGCCCACACCACCCTGGCGGTGGCGATGAACCGCATCGGCGGGAAGTCGAACACCGGGGAGGGCGGCGAGGAAGCCGACCGCTTCAAGCCGCTGCCCAACGGCGATTCCATGCGCTCGGCCATCAAGCAGGTGGCCTCCGGCCGCTTCGGCGTCACCGCCGAATACCTGGTCAACGCCGACGACATCCAGATCAAGATGGCCCAGGGCGCCAAGCCGGGCGAGGGCGGCCAGCTGCCCGGCCACAAGGTCGACAAGAACATCGCCCGCGTTCGCCACTCGACGCCGGGCGTGGGCCTGATCAGCCCGCCGCCGCACCACGACATCTATTCGATCGAGGATCTGGCCCAGCTGATCCACGACCTGAAGAACGCCAACTCCCGGGCCCGCATCTCCGTGAAGCTGGTGTCGGAAGTGGGCGTGGGCACCGTTGCCGCCGGCGTCGCCAAGGCGCGGGCCGACCACATAACCATCTCCGGCTTCGAGGGCGGCACCGGCGCTTCGCCGCTGACCTCGCTGATCCATGCCGGCTCCCCCTGGGAGATCGGCCTGGCCGAGACCCAGCAGACCCTGCTGCTCAACGGCCTGCGCTCGCGCGTCGCCGTCCAGGCGGACGGCGGGCTGCGCACCGGACGCGACGTCGCCGTCGCGGCCCTGCTGGGCGCAGACGAGTTCGGCTTCGCCACCGCGCCGCTGATCTCGGCCGGCTGCATCATGATGCGCAAGTGCCACCTGAACACCTGCCCGGTGGGTGTGGCGACGCAGGATCCGGTGCTGCGGGCCCGTTTCAACGGCAAGCCCGAGCACGTCATCAACTACTTCTTCTTCGTCGCCGAAGAGCTGCGCGAGATCATGGCGCAGCTGGGCTTCCGGACCGTCGCCGAGATGGTCGGCCGCGTCGACCGCCTGGAGATGCGCCACGCCATCGACCACTGGAAGGCCGAGGGCGTCGACCTGTCGAAGATCCTGCATGCCGTCGCCGACCACGGCGAGGGCCTGAGCCAGTCGCAGACCCAGGACCACGGACTCGAAAAGGCGCTCGACAACACCTTGATCGCCGACGCGAAGGACGCGCTGGAGTCCGGGACGCCGATGCGGGGCGAGTATCCGATCCGCAACATCAACCGCACCGTCGGCACCATGCTGTCGTCGGAGGTGGCGCGGCGCTACGGCCACGTCGGCCTGCCCGAAGACACCATCTCCCTGACCTTCCACGGCGCGGCGGGCCAGAGCTTCGGCGCCTTCGCGGCCCGGGGCGTCACGCTGGAGCTGATCGGTGACGGCAATGACTATGTCGGCAAGGGTCTGTCCGGCGGTCGGGTGGTCGTCCGCCAGCCGACGGAATCGACCCGCGACCCGGTGACCAACATCATCGTCGGCAACACGGTCCTCTACGGGGCCATCGCCGGCGAGGCCTATTTCCAGGGCGTGGCCGGCGAGCGTTTCGCGGTCCGCAACTCCGGCGCGGTGGCGGTGGTCGAGGGCACCGGCGATCACGGCTGCGAGTACATGACCGGCGGCGTCGTCGCGGTGCTGGGCGAGACGGGACGCAACTTCGCGGCCGGCATGTCCGGCGGCGTGGCCTATGTCTACGATCCCGAGGGGCGGTTCCCTTCGCTGTGCAACGCCGCCATGGTCGAACTCGAGACCGTTGAGCCGACGGTCTCCGGAGACGAGGCCGGCCGGCCCAGCCAGCGGGCCCGCTCGGTCGAGGACAACGGCATGGGCGACATGCTGTCGTTCGACGCCGAACGCCTGCGCATCCTCGTCGAGCGGCACCTGCTCTACACGGGCAGCGCCCGCGCCCGCGAGATCCTGGACACCTGGGACGTCGCGGTCACCCGCTTCTGGAAAGTCATGCCCAAGGACTACCGCCGGGCACTGACGGACATGGCCAACGAGCGACGGGCGGCCGCCGCCGTCGCCGCCGAATAACGCATCAGGGTCGGAGTATCACCATGGGCAAGCCCACCGGCTTTCTTGAAATCGAGCGTCAGGACCGCGGCTACGAAAAGCCGCAGGAGCGCCTGCGCAACTGGAACGAGTTCGTCCATCCGCTGCCGGCGCCGGCCCTGAACCAGCAGGCCGCACGCTGCATGGATTGCGGGATTCCGTTCTGTCACAACGGCTGTCCGGTCAACAACCAGATCCCGGACTTCAACAACCTCGTCTACCGCGAGCAGTGGCAGGCGGCGCTCGAGAACCTGCAGTCGACCAACAACTTCCCGGAGTTCACCGGCCGCATCTGCCCCGCGCCCTGCGAGGCGTCCTGCACGCTGAACATCATCGACAGCCCGGTGACCATCAAGACGATCGAATGCGCCATCGTCGACAAGGGCTGGGACGAGGGCTGGATCACGCCCCGTCCGTCGCCGCGCGGCACCGGCAAGCGCGTCGCGGTCGTCGGCTCGGGCCCGGCTGGCCTGGCCTGCGCCCAGCAGCTGGCGCGGGTCGGCCACGCGGCGACCGTCTTCGAGAAGAGCGACCGCATCGGCGGCCTGCTCCGCTACGGCATCCCGGACTTCAAGATGGAGAAGCATCTGATCGACCGCCGCGTCGCCCAGATGGAGGCCGAGGGCGTGATCTTCCGGACCAACATGGAGATCGGCGTCAACGTCTCGGTGCAGCGGATCCTGGACGACTATGATGTCCTGGTCATGGCCGGCGGCGCCGAGCTGCCGCGTGATCTGGAGGTCCCCGGCCGAGAGCTGGACGGCATCCATTTCGCCATGGATTTCCTGGTCCAGCAGAACAAGCGCAACGCCGGCGACAGCGAGGCCAAGGCCGCGCCAGGCGGCACGCTGTCGGCCAAGGGCAAGCATGTCGTGGTCATCGGGGGCGGCGACACGGGCTCGGACTGCATCGGCACGTCCAACCGCCACGGCGCGCTGTCGGTGACCCAGCTGGAGATCATGCCGCAGCCGCCCGCGCACGAGAACAAGCTGATGACCTGGCCGGACTGGCCGATGAAGCTGCGCACCTCCTCGAGCCACGAAGAGGGCTGCGAGCGCGACTTCGCCGTCGCCACCAAGCGCGCCATCGGCTCGAACGGCAAGGTCGAGGCGCTGGAGTGCGTGCGCATGGACTGGGTCGCTGGCGACAATGGCCGCCAGGTCCTTCAGGAAGTCGCGGGCAGCGAATTCCAGATCAAGGCCGACATGGTCCTGCTGGCCATGGGCTTCGTCTCGCCCCGCCACAACAGCTTCACCGAGCAGGCGGGGGTCGAGCTCGACGCCCGCGGCGCGGTCAAGGCGCCGGTGACCGACTACAAGACGACGTCCGAGAACATCTTCGCCTGCGGCGACATGCGTCGCGGCCAGTCTCTGGTCGTCTGGGCCATCCGTGAGGGTCGCCAGTGCGCCCAGGCGGTCGACGCCTACCTGATGGGCGCGAGCAAGCTCCCGCGCTGACCTCGGCGGCGCGCGGAGGCCGCGACCAGAGCGAGCTTCCCCACCCGGTTGCCGGGGCGGTCGGCGCCCCAGGGGCGGCGCAACCCGTGAGGTAATACGTAGGGTGTATAATAGCACCCAACCCCACCGTCTCTGGTCAATTTCAACAGAGACGGTGGGTTAGGAATGGTGGGTGCAGTAGGATTCGAACCTACGACCCGCTGATTAAGAGTCAGCTGCTCTACCAACTGAGCTATGCACCCGTCGCGGCTCCAGCCCCTTGCGGTGACTGGCGGCGAGGGCGCGGAACATACGCGAAAAGACCGGGGACGCAAGGGCGATAAGCATGGCCAGACGAGACATCACCGGAGCCGTGGATTTTCCCTATCTGGAAGGCTTCGCGGCGGGCGACACGGGCGTGATCGACGAGGTCCTGGCGCTGTTCGAGCAGCAGGCCCAGATGTGGTCGCCGATGCTCGATTCGGCCTCCGAAGGCTGGCGCGACGCCCTGCACACGGTGAAGGGCGCGGCGCGCGGGGTCGGGGCCCATGCGCTGGGCGAGGCCTGCGCCCGCGCCGAGGCCGAGGGGCCCGGCCTGCTGCCCGACGTTCACGCCGCGCTCGACGCGGCCCTGTTCGACATCGCCGCCTACCGCCACGAACAGGCGCTGCGGTCGCTGAAGGGGTAGGCCGGCTTCGAGACCCTGTGATAGGATTAAATCCTATCGTTGGAGGTCCCCGTGCGCACCACCCGTCAGATGAGCATCACCCTTCCGGTTGAAATGGCCGACGCGGTGCGCGCAAAGGTTGCTTCTGGCGACTATGCGAGCGAGAGTGAAGTCATTCGTGAAGGTCTCCGCGCCCTCGAGGCGCGCGATGAGGCGGTCGAGCGGTGGCTGAGAACCGAAGTCGTGGCGACGTACGAAGCCTTCTTGGCCAATCCGGAGACGGGCATTCCGGCCGAGGAGGTCCGTGCGAGCATCGAGCGACTTTATCGCGAGCAGATCGAGAAAAAGCGCGCGGGGTCCTGATTTCCCGGTCGTCTACTCGATAGAGGCGGTCAGCAAGTCGCCTCCCTCCGCCACCCGGAAGGCTAATCCTCCCGCGTCCTGTCCCAGACGCTGAACTCGTAGGCGATGCAGCGGTCGATCATCGTGCGCCAGACCGGCTCGGCGATGGCTTCCGACAGGCCGGCCTCGCGGGCGGCGGCGCGGACCTTGGTCACCACGTCCTCGATGCGCGCGCGGTCGTGGACGACGCTGCGGTCGGCCTTGATGCGGGCGGCGGCGTCCATGTAGCCCTGACGCTCGGCGATGATGGTCACCAGCAGGCGGTCCAGGGCGTCGACGCCTTGGCGGACCTCGGCCATGGTGGTGCAGTCGGCGGGGGCGACGCGCTCATCAGCGGTCGCGTTCAAAACATCTTTGGCCACGTCAGATACCGGAACCGTTGTCCATGGTCTGGAGGGCGGCCTCATGGGCCGCGGCCTCCTCGGTGAGCCAGGAGACGAACGCCTTTACCTGCGGCAGCCGTCCCTTGGTCTTGGGATGGACGACGTAATAGGCGAAGTCCACGGCGGTGGCGATCTGAAACGGCGTCACCAGGCGTCCGGCGTCGAGGTCAGCCTGCGCCAGGGTCCGTTTGGCCAGGGCCACGCCGCGACCGTTGGCGGCGGCCTCGATCACCAGGCTGGACTGGTTGAAGCGGGGACCCCGCGCGCCGTCGACGGTCTTCACGCCGCGCGCCGCCAGCCACATGGCCCAGTCGGGGCAGGAATCGTCGGCGTCGGGCGAGCCGTCGTGCAGCAGGATGTGGTTGGCCAGGTCGGCCGGCTCGTTGATGGGGTTCTGTTCGAGCAGGGCCGGGCTGATCACCGGGATCACCGTCTCGCTGAGAAGGCGCGTGACCTCCAGCCCCGGATAGCGCCCGCCGCCGTAGCGGATGGCCAGGTCGATCTCGCCGCTGGCGAAGTCGACCACCTCCATGCCGGCGCTGAGCCAGACGTCGACCTGCGGCTGGGCTTCCTCGAAGCGGCCGAGGCGGGGCACCAGCCACTTGGCGGCGAAGGAGGGGGCGGCGGTCAGGGTCAGGCGGCGGCCGTCGACGGCGGCGGTCAGCAGGCTGGCGGCCTCGGCCAGGCGGTCGAAGGCCTCGCGCAGGGCGGGCAGGGCGGTCTGCGCGGCGTCGGTCAGCAGCAGGCCCTTGGGCG
>Ga0209066_10008095_pt1 | contig 10265 bp, 3 predicted proteins | sample All_14_2_FD_187198 | JGI IMG/M metagenome (GOLD analysis project Ga0209066, IMG submission 187198) | Freshwater microbial communities in response to fracking from Pennsylvania, USA - Allegheny Zone_MetaG_DW_15 (SPAdes) (version 2) ... | reverse complement strand
ATCCTGCTGACTCTTCCCGCCAGATACCAGCGAGTCCGCACGCAACAATTGCAACGGCTTGCCTAAATGCATGGCCTTTGCCTTCAGTGCGCGCCTAAAGTTCAGCTCAGACTGAACCTCAATGCTATCTTCCAGCTTTTCCTCACCTTCAACGACCTCGTCCTTGCTGACCGCATCGAAGATAGGTTTGGACAACACGCAAACAATCACATCAACAGGTCGGTTCTGTGCCAGAAACTTAATTTCTTCGTAATAGAGGTTGATCGCCTGCTCTAAGCGATCCGTTCGATCTCTGATTTTGACAACTTTCTCGATATCCATCTGTCTGAGCTGACGACCTAAATCCTGATTAAATATCAACTCGGCATAAAACCCGGCGCTCATATTGAACCCACAAAAATCGGGGAAGAGATTGCTTTTGTGGTCATCGACAGTTCCCTGAATAGGAGACTTCATTCGATCAAGCAAGCTCGAAAGAGTTTCAAGGTCCTTGTTGGTTCCGATAGCTCCGAGCAGGATATTTGTGCGTCGGGTCAGTGAACTTTTGTCATATACACCGTAAGCGGATATGCCCCGCCTTGGGCAAACATGCGATCCCTCAAAGAATTCAAGCCTCGGCTCGTTAACGTGCACCAGTTTCATTGGCCGAACATCCTTTGTAGTTTTTCTGAATCCTCTTCACTTGAGGATGGCAAGGCCGCCCAACCTGATTCCTCCAAAGAGGGCGCGCCGCTCAGCGTGAGCGCTGATCCGAAGGTGAGGAACGAGTCGGTCAATTTCTTTTCTGAAAAAAGATCCTCGTCATCAATTGTGTTCAACCATGCAGAAATAAATCGAAAGTGGTTCAAGACTTGCTGATTGTTTTCTTGGCGCTTGATCCAACTGAGGCTGTCATGGCTGTATCCAGATTTCTTGAAATCGAATCCAAAACTGAAGAACCAACTCGGCGTTATGGCCATGAACCAGAGATCACCAAAAACCAGGAAGTCGACCGCAAACGACAGATGCTTCTGCAGGAAAACCTTCGATGGGTCCTTCTTATTGAATCGTCTTGCAAAGACGGTTCGTTTGGCTTTCTTTTCTCCCTGCCACACCTCTTCTCGCTGGTCGAGAGCATCTTCCGATGGCAGAAAAACAAACTCGCCGCTATCGTTCTCCCAGCGCACACGCTCCTTGAACAATCGCTGCTGCAATGAAAATCGCAACAATGACTTAAAGACACGTTCGTGATCTTCGTCAATGCACCAATAGTCCACTGGACGATGCTCCTCCGTGGTTCCCGGTTCAATCAGATGTTTGAATGGATTGTTGCGACTGCTTAAATCAAAAAACGTAACCAAGTTGCCACTATGGATAACGTACGCAGAGGGAACGGCAGACTCGTTCTCTTGATTGAACTCCCGGATCGTTTTTCTCCAAAGGCCTGATTTTCTTTTGCCGTGCCGTTCCACAAGGTCAACGTTCAACCGGGCGATGTACATCGCGCTAGGGAAATACAGCTCGACAAGATTGGCCGTAAGTGTTTCAGGTGGCACCAAAGGTGGATCAATATCCTCACCCGCCAAACCTACGGGAACACCACGCAGGTACGCCTTTAGGTGGTTCAGTACAGCTTGCAGCTTTTGTGGTTGGGCATCGGCTGCCTTGGAGCAAAGCTCCTTGTAGTCCCAGACATCAGTGCTAGTCGAAAATTGATGCTTGCCTGCGCACGCAGAGTCAATCGCCGATTGGGAGTAGCTGGCTTGTTTGGTTGTGAGCACGTAGACAATCAGTCGGTCATAACGCTTGTGTAGGTCATGCCCGACGAACTGCTCTAGGGTGTACTTGACCTTTCCGATATCGGCAGTGGCAGTGACTTGGATGGCCACGCGGTGTGTATCGTCTGCCAGGTCGATTCCGGGGAAGTTCGCTTGCTCGGTGTTCAAGTTGCGCAGTGCGGGCCATCCGCAAAGTTCACGCAAGAGGCCACACATGAGGTTTTCTGACACCTTGTGCACGTCATATTGCCCCATCGCACTGGCGGCTTCGATTTCATGTCGAAGTTGAGCGACTAACTCGCGGAATTCGTTCTGCAGATCGAGGATCTTCATCCAAGCTCCCCGCGTTCTAGCTTGTCCCACGCACCCAGAACCAGTCGCTGTGTTCGATATTCACCGAATTCGGCTTGCTCATTGTTCCTGAGAACGCGGAATGTTTCAGATGGGTAGCCTTCGCCCATCACATCGGCTGGATCAAGGATGTAACGCAACTCGTCCCGGGTAAGGCCATAGGCCCTGGCGTACCAAGCATCAAGCTCTGCACGCAATTGAGAACGACGCTCGACATTCCAAGCAAATGGAGCGCCTTGAAATCCCATGTCCTCAGCAAATCCTCTCAAGCTATGAGTGGTATAAGTGAGTTCAAGCACTCTGGTTGAAATGAATTCTTCGTCTGACGCTGAATAGAAATCGGGCGGTAAGACGGGAAATTGCTGCACAAAAAAGAAATTCAAGTTTGTTCCACTTACCTTCCATCTGGCAGCAGCATCTAGTGTCATAGAGCCAAGATTCGCGATAAGGCATGCCAATTTTCGTTCCGCAACTCCTGGCTTTGGGATCACTAGAATTTGGCTATTCCCGGCTCCCGAATACGGAATGACGCCTGAAATGAATCGACGAATGTTGGAGTGGTTGCTCATTGAGCGAAAACAAATAATCCAACTCTTCTCGTAACCGTTTAGTGATTCTTGTACTTCCTTTGATGTCACGAAGAAGCGTGAGTTGACTTCAAAATCAGGATTGGAGTACTGGTCAATTGAAAGTCGAGGAAGAGCCCTTGTGTCATCCACCGCCCCTGGCGGGTAACTGCCAAACCGGTGGTCATAGACTGTCATCATCTTTGCCTCGTACAGAGGCAAATAACCGTCAAAGTCATCTGCCTTTGCATCGACTCCGAGGCATACATTTTTGTCCTTGGGTAGCTCCGGCGACGTAAGAAACAGATGGCTGTCACTCGACATATTGTGTGTCCCTTGCATAAAACGGACGCCCCAAGGGTTGCACTCAGGCCTTCCTTCGGTGGCCTCACGAATAAATACAGGCACTCGTCGGTATATCTTCCTCATCAATTCCGCGTCCATTCGCGAAGAAAAAACGGGACATGTCAAAGTGTTGGGGTTAATAAGCTGGAAATCTTCAGGAGATAGTGAAAACTGTCTTCTCTCGTCAGAAAGATCGCTAATTCTTTTCAAGAGAAAAGCAAACGTTGTACTTTCGGCTTTGCCTATAGTTACCAATGAGAACCGAACAAGTGTTGCAACAGCGGGGAAAACTCTCTCTGAGTTATCAAAGTCGAATAGGCTTACCAAACGACCACCCTGAGTTAGGCTCGAAAAATACGCCTGCGTGGATGAGTCTGTTGCAATTCCCGTCGGCACAATGAATCCTGCGTATCCTGTGCTGTGCGAGATTTGACTAATCGTTTCTGCAAACAATGCGTAGGTATTCACGCGCCCCACGCCAGTGAGAGGGTAGCGCCCCCCCTCCTCACTTTTAACGTGCGCAAAAGTACTGGTCGCCTCAAAAGTTCTTCTAGCAACAATGAACTCCTGATAGAGGCGTTGTTCTGCCTCACAAATTTGGGGCGAATATTCACCATCAGGGAATAGGTGCTTAGCTAGCATTCCTTCCGCTAGCCACTGGATACGCTGACTCCGCTCAGCCTTATTTTTTGCTGCAGCAACAAGTGGGTTGCGAATGGAGAAAAATTCTTCTTCCTTTAGCTCCACATGTTCCCACGGCGGATTGCCGAGCACGCAATCAAAACCTCCACCGGCAAACACCTGGGGAAAGGCCAAGGGCCAGTGCAGCACGCGTGCCTCAGCACAGACAGACTGCGCGGCGGCGAGCGCGCTTTGTTGGGCGACGGGCAACGGCACAGCTTGCAACGTCAGATACAGCGTGGCACTGGTGGGCGTATGGGTTTCGGCACCTTCGGTCTTGGCTAGCAGGTATGCGCCCACAAGCAGATCGGCGGCGTGTGCCAGACGACTGGTTTTTGCTTGTTGGAGGAAGTTGCGATATGCCGCCTCTTTCTCGGCTATCTGCTGGGTGGTGTTTTCTGGCAAGGCCTCAATGGTTTGCAGTTCGTTCAAGCCACTGCCTAGCTGGTTACCCACATCAAGTTGACCAAAGGCTCGGGCATTGCGTTTTTTCTCCAAATCCTTGAGCGCAGCGGCGTTGGTTTTGGCCAACTGCTTGCAAACTTCTTTGTTGTCGCCAGATAGCGGCTTAAAGGCGTCTTTGGCGATGCCTTTTTCCAGCGCGTGAAGGTCGGTCAGACCTAAGAGCGCATCGCCGCATTGCAGGTGGTGGTCCAAAAAGCTCAAGGGGCGACCTTCTTCAAAGCCTTCCAGCCACAGCGCGGTGCGGGCCAGTTCCACTGCCATGGGGTTGCGGTCCACGCCAAAGATGCAGCGGGCAATGACTTCGCGCAAGGCATGGCGATAGGCCAGCGGGGTGACCGCACCGTCGGGCGAGCGCAGACCAGCCAGGCGCTCGGCTAGGCGGCGTGCGGCGGCCAGCAAGAAGTGACCGCTGCCGCAGGCCGGGTCAATCACGCGAATGGCCAGCAGAGCATCTACCGGGGCGGTGGGGTTGGCGGCCAGGCGCTGCGCAATGACGGGGTCAAGTGCGCTTTTGATGAGCTCTTGCACCAGGCTGTCGGGGGTGTAGTAGCTGCCGGTGAGTTTGCGGTCGTTCCCCGCTGTGCTGCCCACGCTGGTGATGCCGACAAAGCCAAAGCTGCGGGCGTGCAGATCGACCTCGGGCACGAGCTCCAGCAGGCTTTCATAGACGCTGCCGAGTTCTTCGGTGTCCATGTTGCGGTAGTCAATGGGGGCCAGCGGGCCACCGGCACGCTTGGCCCAACGCAGGCTTTGCATGGCGGCCAATAGGTCGGCGTTGCTGAGTTGTGCGCCATCCAACGCGGGGCACTGGGTGGGCGCAAACAAGCCACCCAGGGCGGGCAGGCCCAGGCGAGGTTCGCCCAAGGCCAAGCCTTTGAAGACGATCTTGATGCCTTGCCACAGGTCGTCAAACCGGGTGCGGGCGCGGCGGCGCAAGGCCATGTCGCGCAGGCGGGCCAGGGCGTAGCCTTGCGCGTAGGCCTGGGCGGCGGCCAGCTTGGCGCGTGCGGTGGTGGGGTCGTCCTGCGGCTGGGGTGCGTTAGGGATAAGGCCGCGTTCTTCCACACTGAAGACAAAGATAAAGCGGTAGATGAGGCGCAGCAGTTGGGCAAAGTAGGATGACTGGCTCAGAGTGCCGTCTTGCAGGGCTTGGCGCAGGTCCTCGTTGGCGGGGTGCTGCACAAAGCCTTGGCCCAGGGTGATGAGGGCTTCGGTCACGCCCAGGCGCAGGCCGTCGCGCACGCGGGTGCCTTCTTCTTGCCCGGCTTGGCGCCAGGCCTCCCACACCACGGGGGCGGGTGCTTCACCTGCGCCGCCTACCAGGCCAGCGCGGCTGGCGTGCAACAAGCGCCAGGCGTAGGCAAATTCGGCAAAGCGTTGGCCGCTGAGCAGGTCTTGCAGGTCAATGTCGAGGTAGCTGGGGCGCGTCAGGGTGGCGGCATCGCGCAGCAGGCGCAGGGTTTTGCCGTTGGTCACCAGTGCCCACTGGTGGTCTGGGCTGGCGTTGAGCAACTCTTGGGCCAACTGGAAAGGCGTTTTCTTGCGGCTGCCGCTGCCGTGGATGGCAAAGCGTGTGTTGGCATCGTCTAGACCCAGGGTGTGGGGCACCACCACGATGGGGATGGCGCGTGCCGTGCTGCCAGCCCCCGGCGCAGGGGCCAGGTGGGTGATGGGGTAGCGGTGGTCTTCAAGGGTGATGCCGCTGCTGGCCGCCACCGTGGTGTAGCCAAAGGCATCACGCAGCAGCTCGGTCACAAAGGTGGCGGTGGCGTGCTGGGCATCCATATCCGCACGCTCCAGCAGCGGGGCAAAGCTGCGCCACTGGGCGCAGGCAATCTGGAAGGCGCGGCTGTATTCGTCTTTGAGCTTGAGGCCTTTGGGGATGCCGTAATCGGCCTCGGTTTGCAGGCGGGCTTGGCCCAGGGCGGCTTTTTCGAGCATGTCGGGCAGGAACAGGCCGCCTTCAAGTTGCAGGGTGGGCAGGTTGAGCGCTGCGGGGGTGCGGCGGACACTTTTCATGGGGTGGTTTGATTCTGCATGTTGCTATTAACTAAATAGCTGCTTGCGCATGTTTTATAAGGGCGGTCTCAAATCCAAGTGCAACACTGGGTAGTCTATTGGATCAAGGCATCAGGCTGCTCAAGCTTGGCGAGCCACTGGCCATAGACCTCCAGCGGCGAGGCCCAGCCCAGCGTTTGGCGTGGTCGGTTGTTCATCTCGTCAGCAATCGCATCAAGCTGCTCCTGGGTATAGCCTGACAGATCAGTACCCTTGGGCAAGTACTGACGCACCAGCCCATTGGTGTTCTCGTTGGTACCACGCTGCCATGGACTGTGCGGATCACAGAAGTACACCGCCATGCCGGTGGCTGCTGTCAGCTCCCGGTGATAAGCCATCTCGCGTCCTCGGTCATAGGTCAAAGTTTTGCGCATGGGCAGGGCAATGCCGATGAGCTTGTCCGTAAAGGCTTGCAACACATGGGCAGCACTGGCCGGATGCGGGTGAGGCAGTTTGACCAGCATGAGCAAGCGGGTCGTGCGCTCCACCAGGGTTCCCACCGCACTGACATTGAGTGCACCCTTGATCAGGTCCCCCTCCCAGTGACCGGGGAACTGTCTGTCCTCAATCTCGGGTGGACGAACATGAATGCTCAAGAGGTCTGCGATCTGACCACGGCGGTCTTCCCCCTTGGAACGCGGCCAGCGCTTGGCGCGTGCCATGCGCAAACAGGCAACGAGCTCTTTGCGCAGCTCCCCTCTGGGTTGGGCGTAGATGACGTTGTAAATAGTTTCGTGCGAGACGCGTTTGGCAGCCTCAGTGGGGTGCAGTTTAGCCAGGTGGGAGGCGATTTGTTGGGGTGACCAGTGCTGGCGTAGCAAGGCGGTGGTGGCCTCAAACAGGGCGTTGCCTGCGATCAACTTTGGGGCGGGTCTGCCTTGGCGGCGTCTGCGCTCACAGCGCTGCTGGGCGTAGCGGCAGCTGTAGCCCGAGCCGCCTGAGTTGCGTTCAATCTCCCGACTGATGGCTGATGCCGGACGACCAAGCATGCGGGCAATTGCCCGCATGCCTAATCCTGTCTCGATGCCAAGGGCGATGGTTTCTCGCTCCTGATAGTCAATCTGTTTGTACTGGGTTGGGGTTTTCATGTGCACACCTTACTGGGTTTCATCGCAGGGGTGTTGCACTTCGCTTTTGAGGGGGCCAAGGGCTAGAGGCCATTTTCATATGTAAATAGGGGTTTACAGGGCATCTGGCAGAAGCACGTAAACACCAATCACATCGACCGGCAGGCAGGGCGCTACGCTGTACTGGCCCACGTCGCGGGCGGCTTCGCGCACGCGGCGGTGGTCGGCCAGCAGGGTTTGGGCGCGTTCGTGGGCCAGGGCTTGCAGGCGCTCAGGGTGGGCTTGCAAAAAGTTCAGCGCCTGGCTGACCTCGCGGGTCATGGCCTCAGGCGGCAGGTTACCGGTGGGCAAACATTCCAGCAGTTGGGCGGTGGCATCCATGCTGAGCCACTCTGGGTTGCTGCGGCCTTTCACGGCCAGGGCCACGGTTTCTTCGGCCATCATCTGAAAAGGCTGGCGGCGGCGCACGTAGCCCAGTTGATGGCGCAAGCGCAGCAGGTAGACGGTGGTGACCATGTCCACCCCATTGGTGAGGGTGGCGGCGCAGCGTGCGGTGATGGCGGATTCGCCCTGCAAGGCGGTTTCAATCAAATGGTCGGCCAGCACGCTCACCAGCGGGTGGCTGCGGTGCAGTTCGGCAAAGTTCAGGCTCAGGGTGGGCTTGGCGCTGCCTGGCACCAGGCCTTCATCGGCCAGGCGCTGGCGCAAGGCTTCGGGCAGGTGCTGGGTGGGCAGGCGGTGTACGGTGTTGCCCGCTGTGCGGCGGGCGGCCTCCAGCGGGGCGTTCAGGCGGGCGCAGGCGCTTTGCACAAAGCGCTGCACATCGGCACTGCTGCCCAGTGCGGTTTGCTGCTTTTGCCATTCGGGCAGCACTTCATCAGGCCGGATACGGCGCTGGGCGAAGACGGTGCGGTTGGCCTTGGCTTTTTCCAGGGCATCCGTCCACAAAGTTTGCAAGGGGGCCAGCACCTGCTCGGCCTCGGCAAAGTCAAAACCGAGCTGCTGGCTACGCGATGAGTCGCGCTTCATCAGCGCGGCTTTCACCATGGCCTGGTTGATGCGCAGCTTGTCCTCGGGCATGGGGACCAGCACGCCCAGTTCTTTCTGGATGGCCTCGCCCTTTCGCAAGATGACGTTCAGCACAAAGCCATCCACCGGGTTGTCCTGGCCATAGAGCATGGTGCACCGCACCTCGGGGGCTTGCTGGCCGAAGCGGTCTACCCGGCCCTCGCGTTGCTCATGGCGGGTAGGGTTCCAGGCCAGGTCGTAATGCACCATGGCGGTAAACAGGTGTTGCAGGTTGATGCCTTCAGACAGGCAGTCGGTGGCGACCAGGATGCGGCCACCGTTGGTGTCTGCGCCCTCCGCCATGTCTTCGATTTTGCTGCGGCGCTCTTCAGGGCTGAGTTCACCGGTGACCACGTCCACCAGCACTTTGGGAAAGTGCTTTTTCAGCTCGGCGGCAACGTAGTTGGCGGTGGCCACGTAGCGGCAGAACACCACGGGGGTGAAGCCGTCTTTGACCAAGCCTTCCATGTGGGCAATGAGGGCGGCCAGCTTGGGGTCGCCCGCTTTGCCGGACAAACGCTGGGCTTCAACAATCAGCGCTTGCAGGCGCTGGGCATCTTGCAGGCGGTCGCTGATCTGGCCTGCAGGTTCCAGGTCGTTGCTGACCAGGTCGTCGGCTTGGCCGTCGTGCAGGCGCTCGTCTTCGAGCAGGTCGTCATCACCGTCAGCAGCCAGAGCTTCGGTCTTGCCTTCCAGACGGGTGGTCAACGCTTTGACGGCTGCGGCGGGGCTGGAGGCGACGCAGCGCAACAGGGCCAGCGTGGCGTACCAGATCAGGCGGGCGCTGCCTTGCTGGGTTTGTTCCACAGATTCGGCCATCTCGCGGCAGTAGGTTTGCACTGCATCAAAAAATGCCCCCCAGTCGCCGGTGAGTTTGTAAGTGAGCTCGGTTTTCATGCGGCGGGCAAAACCATGGCCGTCCTGGGTTTCGGCCTGCCATTCCACAATGTCTTTGCGGCGGCGCTGCACAAAGTGGCGTGCCAATTGCTGGCGCAACGGGTCGTCCGCCGAGGAGCGGGTTTTCAGGCCCACAAAGGCGGGGTCGAGCAGAGAAAGCAGGTTGTAAAACGCGACTTCATCCCCTGAGTGGGGCGTGGCGGTGAGCAGCAACAGGTGGCGCTCAGTGTCTTTGGCCAGGCGTTGCAGCAACTCAAAGCGCAGTTGCTTGCCTGCACCGCTGCTGGCGCAGGTGTGGGCTTCGTCCACGACGATGCACTCGGGGGCGATGCTTAAGAAATGTTCGCGGTGGCGTTCACTTTTGATGTAGTCAAGGCTGACCACCACGATGGGGTGATGGTCAAACAGGCCAACGCCATGCGGCAAGTCGCGCTCTACGCGGCTGGCACTGGCAGACGTGAGGGCGATGGCCTGCATGTTGAAGCGGCCTTGCAGCTCCGCCTGCCACTGCTCCACCAGGTGGGGCGGGCAGAGCACGGCCAGACGGCGGACTTCGCCACGGTCCATCAGCTCACGCACGATCAGGCCAGCCTCGATGGTTTTGCCAATGCCAACGTCATCCGCAATCAACAGGCGCACGGTGCTCAAGCGCAGGGCCATGAGCAAGGGCACCAGTTGGTAAGCGCGAGGTTCGACAGCGATGTTGCCAAACGAGCGAAACGGGCCGCCACCGGCGCGCAGCTTCAGGCGCAGGGCATCGCGCAACAGCAAGGCGGCAGCGTGGTTGCCGGGTTGCGTTGGGTCAGGCCAGGCAAAAGTGGCGGGCTCTACGGGTGCGAATTCCAGATCTGGGATCAGGGTGATGATGTCTTCATCCGCACCACCCAAGGGGCGCAAGCGCAGCAGGCTGCTGCCGTCGTCTTGCCGGGTGTCGGCTTGCACCACCCACTCGCGCCCGCGTGCACGCACCAGGTTGCCGGGGAGAAAATCATCGGTTGCAGTGGTCATGC
>Ga0209066_10008094_pt1 | contig 10266 bp, 10 predicted proteins | sample All_14_2_FD_187198 | JGI IMG/M metagenome (GOLD analysis project Ga0209066, IMG submission 187198) | Freshwater microbial communities in response to fracking from Pennsylvania, USA - Allegheny Zone_MetaG_DW_15 (SPAdes) (version 2) ... | reverse complement strand
CTGGTGCGTAGTTCGGCCGTATCGCCAGCCACGCGCTGAGCGCTATTTTGGCTTGGTTGCCCAGCGGCACGGTGCGGGTTTTTTGCCGCTTGCCAGTAACGGTGACTTCGTCATTGATTAAATCCAGGCCGCCCGGCCAGTCAAGGCTCACTAGTTCGGCCAGACGCAGGCCGGAGGAATACAGCAACTCGAACATCGCCGCATCCCGCGTTTCCAGATCATCGGCAGGCTGGGCATTGAGCAAGGCGGCCATTTGATCCGTGCCGAGTGCCTTGGGCAAAGTTCGGGGGCGTTTGGGCGCTTTCAAGGGCTCGGCCGGGTTGTGCAAGATAACGTCACGGCGGGCTAGCCAGGCATAAAAACTGCGCCAGGCAGAGAGTGTGCGCGCAATCGAGCGTGGCGCCAGTTCGGCGGCGTGTAGCTGCATTAAGCCACGACGCAGATGCGCTGTAGTGAGATCGGCGGGGGATGCGTCACGCGTCATGGCAACATCTGCAGACATCGGCAGGAGCGCTTGCAGGCGCAATAAATCATGCCGATAGGCAGCGAGCGTGTGAGGACTCACACGCCGCTGGATCGCGATATCAGACAAAAACTGCGCAAATAAAGGATGCAGTCCGGTGTCTTCCAACGCGGCTGTTTTTGTTGGCAAAGACACCGGATTGTTCATGCCTTTTACAACCGTTAACTTGTCGTTGAAACCACTTGGTTATTGAGCACACGCTGCAGGGCAACGGATACCATCGCGCCCATGCGCTCAAGATAGAGCGTACCCAAAGCCGGATAAAACCGGCTGGCCTCTTCGCTGGCCATGACCAGCAAGCCAAAACAGCTGTCATGTGCGTCGCGCAAAGGCACTTGCGCCATGGAACGCAAATGCGCGGCGGCTTCGCCAAACCAGGCAACCGTCGCTTGTTCTGACGCCGGACCACACAGTGGGCGTTTCAGTTGGATGGCAAAGTTTTGTATGGCCTCAGTAACCGGTTCAGCGAAGTGCTGGCTGTTAGGTAAATTCCACACACGCAAGACCACGTGCGGTACAGAAAACGCACCACCCAAGTGGGCATAAATCGTGCGTATCAACGTGGCTTCATCCTGCGCGCTAATCAAGGCGACAGCAAGGTTGTGCACTTTGTCAGAGATGGCGTCGTTCTCGTTGCCGAAGGTGATGAGTTCAGCCAGTTTGGCTTCCAGCGTGCGCACTTTGTCACGCAAGGTAAAGAGCTGTTTTTCGGTAATCGAAATCGCGCGCCCGGTGTGTGGATCGGGCAAGGTCATGAGCGCTAGCACATCGGTGTAGGCATCAAAAAATTCTGGATGATTGTGCAAATAGTGAGCAACGCTTTCTGCGGTGATATCTGTGTTCATAAATTTTCCTGATGATTCATTTAAACAATAAATTTGATGGATGAGTTAGTAAGACTTATACGTCAGACAACTTAATTTCACCACTAAATACACTGACTGCCGGGCCTGTGAGCAGCACGCTGCCTTGACCATCCCAAACAATCGACAAATCGCCGCCACGGGTGATTACGCGTACGGGCGAGGCAAGCAAGCCACGACGCATCCCCGCCACGACGGCGGCACAAGCACCCGTGCCACACGCCAGCGTTTCACCTGCGCCACGTTCATAGACGCGCAGGCGAATGGTGTGAACATCCACAATTTGCATGAAGCCTGCATTCACGCGTTGCGGAAAACGCGGGTGAGATTCGATACGCGGGCCAAGTGTTTCAACCAGTGCGGTATCAATATCCGCAACGACTTGCACGGCATGCGGATTACCCATGGAAACAACGGTGATGCCTACTGCCGCCTCGCCCACTTGCAGCGTCTGGATAACCGCCTGGCTGTCGCTAATGAAAGGAATCTCGTCCGGCAAAAAGCGCGGCTGCCCCATGTCGACGGTGACTTGGCCGTTATCTTCAAGTCGCGGTGAAATGATGCCCGACAAGGTTTCCACACGAATCTGACGCTGCGTGGTGAGGCCTTCGTCGTGCACAAAGCGCACAAAGCAGCGCGCGCCATTGCCGCATTGTTCGACTTCGCCGCCATCGGCATTGAAAATCCGATAACGAAAATCCGCCTCGGGCCGCGTGGCTTTTTCAACCACCAATAGTTGGTCGCAACCGATACCAAAATGGCGGTCGGCGAGCTGCTTGATTTGCGCGGGCGAGAGTGCAAAAGGTTCAGCCAGTGCATTGATGACAACAAAGTCGTTGCCTGCGCCCTGCATTTTGGTAAAACGAATATTCATAAGCGAATGGTAGTGATACTTCGGCCAAGTGATCGGTTGAATTGATTGGTGAAGCTAGTCATAAAAACTCGCTTCACCCGGGGGACGGGTTTTGAAGCGTTTATGCAGCCAATAATATTGGGCTGGCGTGCGTAAAATTTCAGCTTCCAAAAAACCATTCATGCGCTGCGTGTCGGCGAATAAATTTTCAGCGGCGGTATGCGCTGCATCTTCTGCAGGGAAATTTTTCCACGGTTCGCCTACCTCGATTTCATAATGACAGCCTTTCATGCGCGTGATGATCGGAATCACGGTGGCGCCGGTGAGTTTGGCCAGACGGGAAAGCCCGGTAATAGTGGCGGCAGGTACGCCAAAAAACGGCACGAAGAGCGCATCCTTGGCGCCATAGTCCATATCGGGCAGATAATAAAAAGGCCGCCCTTCACGAATCGGACGAATAACTGGTTTCACGCCATCCTGACGCGAGAACAACGTGGTTTTACCAAAGCGCAAACGGCCTTTGTGTAATGCAGTATTAAAGGTTTCGTTTTTTGCCCGCGCATAAATGGTAATCATCGGCAGATCCATCGCCAGCCGAATCCAGCCTGCATCCAAGCCCACAAAATGCGGTGCGAAAAAAATGACCGGCTGGCCTTGGCAAGCCGTCAAGCGTTCTCTGTGAAGAAGGGTGACGATACGTCGAATCCGCGTGGGGGATGCCCACCACCAGAGGCCAAGTTCGAGCATATTGCGGCCAAAATAAGCAAAGTGCCGTCTCGCCAGCGCCGACTTTTCTTTCGCGGATAAATCAGGAAAGCACAAGCCCAGATTAGTGAGCGTAATACGCCGCCGCTCGCGAATCAAATAGTATAAAAGCCAACCCAAACCACGCCCTAACGCCGCCAACAAAGGCATGGGCAGCCAATGCAGCAGCCACATCACAACCAGCAATACATGCGTCATGGCACTTGTGTGCCTGCAGGGACTTTATAGCGTTTATAGCCCCATAAATACTGGGCTGGACACTGACGAATCATGGCTTCAATTTCAGCATTGATTTGTGTTGCGCGCTGCGTGAGATCGCCTTCGAGCGGTTGCGACAGCGGCAGAAAATAGACGTGATAACCAGCACCATAAGGCAAGCGTTCTGCATAGGTAAGAATCACCGTCGCCCCTGTTTCAGCCAGACGTGCGGCCAAGGTCATGGTGTAGGCAGGGCGGCCAAAAAATGGTGCCCAAACACCTTCACCCGTGCCAGGCACCTGGTCTGGCAACATGCCAACCAGCTCGCCTTGTTTCAAAGCTTTGAGCAAACGACGCACGCCAGACATATCCGCTGCGGCAAGATTGAAGTTACTGCCCCGGCCCTGGCGCATCAGTGGTTCTAGCCAGGCTTGCTTGGGTTGACGAAACATGACTGTTAACGGTTTCTTTGAGGCGATATATTGCGCCGTTATTTCAAAACAGCCCAAGTGCGGGGTTAAAAACAAAACCCCTTTGCCTTTCTCGGCAGCCGCTTCAACCAAGGCCCAACCGGATGCCTTGGCAACTCTTGCCACCACTTCGTCATGAGGACGCAGCCAGATTTTTGGCAATTCCAAAAAGCCTTTGCCCGCTTCTGCAATGGCTGCATGCTGATATGCAGACAAGCCCGCTTGCGCCAAATTGCTGGCCAGGCTGCGCCGGTATGTGGGCGAAAAAGCCCAGGTGAGCCAGCCAATCAACGCCCCGAGGTTATGTAGCAGGGACAACGGCAGATAGGCACAGAGACGGAACAGCAAAGACATATCAGGCGAGAGAAATTAACGATGAATTGCGAATTATCGGCGAATTATTGAGAAATGATTATTTAATCGTCGCGGCGCTAAATGCGCGAATGAATAAAACTCAGAAATAAAACTTGGCGGATTAGATTACAATCAACCCTTCCGCTGAGTTAATGACAACTTGTGAGGCGGAGAAAGTTCTCGTCAAAAAACGAAAACCGGAAAATCAAAACTCACTAAAGCGTCGCTTGCTCATGCCCCAGGAGTCTGCCTCGCCAGTTTCGCGGGGCATTTTTATTTGGAGCTAAGCACATGAGTCAATCTTATTTTTTCACCTCGGAATCCGTTTCAGAAGGCCACCCCGATAAAGTCGCGGATCAAATTTCAGACGCTATTCTGGATGCTATTCTGGCGCAGGATGCTCACTCCCGCGTCGCAGCGGAAACCTTATGCAATACCGGGCTGGTGGTATTAGCCGGTGAAATTACAACCAAAGCCAACGTCGATTACATTCACATTGCGCGCGAAACCTTAAAGCGCATCGGTTACGACAACACCGAATCCGGTATCGACTACAAAGGCTGCGCGGTGCTGGTGGCCTATGACAAGCAGTCGCCCGACATCGCCCAGGGCGTGAACAAAGCCTATGACGACGACCTCAACCAAGGTGCGGGCGATCAAGGCTTGATGTTTGGTTATGCCTGCAACGAAACCCCTTCGCTGATGCCACTGCCGATTTATTTATCGCATCGGTTAGTGGAACGGCAATCGCAGTTGCGTCGCGATGGCCGCCTGCCCTGGCTGCGTCCGGATGCCAAATCGCAAGTCACCGTCCGTTATGAAAATGGCCGCGCACATTCAATTGATACCGTGGTTTTATCCACGCAACACTCTGCCGACATGGAATTGCCGCAGATTCGCGAAGCGGTGATTGAAGAGATCATCAAGCCGACTCTGCCTAAAGAGCTGATCAAGGGCGACATCAAGTTTCTGGTGAACCCCACCGGGCGCTTTGTGATTGGCGGCCCGCAAGGTGATTGCGGCTTGACCGGACGCAAAATTATTGTTGACACCTATGGTGGCGCGGCGCCCCATGGCGGCGGCGCATTTTCGGGCAAGGATCCGTCCAAGGTCGACCGCTCAGCCGCTTACGCGGGCCGTTACGTGGCTAAAAACATTGTGGCCGCTGGCTTGGCGGATAAATGCCTGGTGCAGATTTCTTATGCCATTGGTGTGGCACAGCCAACGTCCGTTTGGGTCACCACACAAGGCACGGGCAAAATCCCTGACGAAAAAATTGCCGAGCTGGTCAAGCAGCATTTTGATCTGCGCCCCAAAGGAATTGTCACCATGCTGAACTTGCTGCGCCCGATTTATGAAAAAACTGCCGCTTATGGCCACTTTGGCCGTGACGAACCTGAATTCACGTGGGAAAATACCGATAAAGCCGCCGCGCTCCGTGCGGATGCCGGGCTGTAGCCTGGGCCCGCAGGGCTTTATCGGTATTTCACCGCAGGTTAATACGAGCACAACCCATGAGCACAGCCAAGAGTTAAGCCGCGCAGCGGCGGCTGCAGACAAAATGGTTTAAAGTGCAGCCGCACTGCATGCCGATGCAGGACTTTAAAAGCAAGCAGGCATAACTGAGGTTTTTCTAATGCAACAAGATTTAGCAACAAATGTATTGGGCGGCGTGCTGCAGGATTGCAGCACCGACCCTATGACGGGCTTTTTACGCAATGGCTGTTGCCAGGTGACAGATGAAGACGTGGGCAATCACGGCGTGTGCGTGGTGCTGACGGCTGACTTTTTGGCTTTTTCTGCTGCGCAGGGCAATGACTTATCAACACCACGGCCTGAGTATGGATTTCCCGGCTTGAAACCTAGGGATCGCTGGTGCTTATGTTCCGCACGCTGGCAAGAAGCCCTGCGTGCAGGCAAAGCGCCGCAAGTGGTGTTGGCAGCCACCTCAATCGCCGCACTCGAATTTGTTCGGCTGGAAGATTTACAACGCTATGCTGTCGATACAAACCCGGAGAAATCGTGAGCACGGTGCATGACTTTCCCGCGCAAACGATTAACGGCGAGTCGAAGCCGTTGGGCGATTATCGCGGCCAGGTTTTATTGATCGTGAATGTCGCCAGCCAATGTGGCTTTACGCCGCAATATGCAGGGCTGGAAGCGCTGTGGCAAAAATATCACGAACGCGGCTTGGTGGTGCTGGGCTTTCCGTGCAATCAGTTTGGCAGCCAGGAGCCGGGCGATGAAGCCACCATTGCCAATTTTTGCAGCAGTAAATTTAACGTGAGCTTTCCGCTGTTTGCCAAGGTCGACGTCAATGGCGAAACGGCGCATCCACTGTGGCAACATCTCAAAAAAGCCGCGCCTGGCGTGTTGGGAAGCGAAAAAATAAAATGGAATTTCACCAAGTTTCTGGTGAATCGCGAAGGTCAGGTGATCAAGCGTTATGGTTCGATCACCAAACCTGAGCAAATCAGCGCGGATATTGAGCGTTTGTTGTAGCAGAAGTTAGTCGATATTCCCATCGACATAAAACCAGCGCCCGTCTTCGCGCACAAAACGGCTGACTTCATGCAGCCGCACCGCCCGCCCATTGCACCGGTAACGGGCGATAAATTCCACCGTTGCCGCATCCCCAGCCGGAATGAACCGCTTGACTTCCAGACCCAGCCATTGCGGTGCAGATTGAGCATCTGCCGAACTGGATAAACCCAGCCCGGCAGGCCGCGTGGATGCATGCCAGCTGGCCAATAAATACGCTTCATCGTTGAGCACATAGGCCGTATAGCGCGAACGCATCAAGGTTTCTGCATCGGGTGCCACTTGCCCAGCGTGAAAGATGCCGCAACAGGCAGTGTAGGTGTGCAGCTTCCCACAGGGACACAGAGCTTGTTTAGCGTTGGCTTGGTTGCGCGGGGTTTTACTCATCCTGGATAAAAATTTTCATGCTTTAGATGTTTTGCTTCCGTTGCCAAATATCACCTGGCGCTTAAGTTTACAGATTGCCCCATACATTTTTCAACAACACATCCATGGCTGCACCGGCCTGAGCGGCGTTGGGATGGTTCACCATGAAAACGATCACCCAATATCTGCCGCGCTGATCGCGCACGTAGCCCGCCATCGTTTTCACGCCATCGAGCGTGCCGGTTTTGATATGGGCTTGCCCGCTGATGTCTTCGTTTTGCAGACGTTTTTTCATCGTGCCATCCACACCGGCAATCGGTAAAGAAGCGACGAATTCAGGCATCACCGGGCTACGCCAGGCAAGCTGCAACAAGCGGTTCATGCTGGCAACGGACAACCGTTCCACGCGCGATAAACCGGCACCATTTTCAATCACCAACTCAGGCATGCTCAAACTGCGTTGCTGCAACCATTTTTGTATCACATTCGCCCCGTCGGCAGGCTGTGCAGGCTGGCTGCCAGAGGCTGCACCCAGGGTGAGCAAAAGCTGGCGTGCCATGACGTTATTGCTGTATTTATTGATGTCGCGCACGATGTCACCCAGAAAAGTCGGCGCTGGTGATACGGCGAATAAACGTGCCTCAGCGGGCAAAATACCCGTCCGCACCTGGCCACGCATTTGCCCGCCAAGTTCTGTCCATAAGGCGGTAAACACATACTGCATAAAGCGCGTGTGGTCAGGCAGGCCAATATTCCAGCTTTGCTCGCCGCAAGCGCTCGGATAAGCACCGCTCAAGATCAGCTGATCGGCGACATTCGGTGCAGTACCGGGTTCGACTTTGACCGTTAAACGCTCGCGCCACTCGCCGCAATCAGCTCGCGTATCGTTGCTTAACTGATTAACAATGGTCAAGCCTTGCAGCAGTGGCTCAATGAGCAATTGCGGTCGTGGGTTAGTGGATTTTTCTGTGCTTTCTGTATTGATAAGCGGCAAAACACGCAAGTTGATCGCATTAAAGTTTAACAACAAGGCGTCTGGCGTCACGTTGTAAGGGCGCAGCGGATTCTCATCAAACACAGCAGCGGCTTTGCCATTCAGCGAAAACAGCTGTTTATCCAGCACAACATCTCCCCGAATCTCGCGCAGTCCGCGTTGCCGCATTTCCCGCAACCAGCGCCACAACTGCTCATAGGTGAACTTTGGATCGCCCCCGCCTTGCAAATACAGGTTGCCATGCAATACACCCTCAACGACCACGCCATCCGTCCACGCCCGGGTTTGCCAGCTGTAGGCCGGCCCCAGTGTATCCAGAGCAACAAACGTGGTCAGCAGCTTCATGGTTGACGCCGGATTCATGGCTTTATCAATATTGATCTTCCAGCGCGGTGCCCGGGCATCCACCGCTTGCACCAGCACACCAACAGCAGAAGGGGGAATTTCTGCCGCTTGTAGCGCCTTCACGACCGGCAAAGGCAATTCGGCCGCCGTGGCAAGGGGCAAACTTCCCCAGCACAAAAAAATGGCGAGCGTGGTACACGCGGCATGTTTCATGAAGTCAAATCGATCACACATAATAGGTTCGCTGCCATTGTCAAAATCACGATGGGATATTATTTCCCCCTGCGGAATCTTGCCATTATCTGCGCATATCATCCGCAATTGACGAGAAAATCAATCGTGGTGCCTGAGTATCAAACCGAACAAAATAAACCCGGGGGAAGCATGGAATTAGGATTGCAAAACAAAGTGGCCATTGTGTGCGGCGCGAGCCAAGGCATGGGGCAGGCGATTGCCTGCGGGCTGGCGAATGAAGGTGCACGGGTGTTGCTAGTAGCAAGAAATGCCGAGCGCCTGACCGCTGCCGCAGCAGCTATTCTGGCGCAAAACACCAACGCGCAATTAGCTACACTGGCGATTGATTTAACCCCGGCCGATAGCGCCGAGGAAGTAGTAAAAACAGTAAAAGCGCGCTGGGGGCGACTGGATGTGCTGGTCACCAACACCGGCGGGCCACCGCCGGGACAGCCGCTGGATTTATCCGATGAGCAATACTTGCTGGCTTATCAGCAAAATTTCATGAATGTGGTGCGCCTGTGCCGCCACGCCGTACCTGCCATGCGTGCGCATGGCTACGGACGGATTATCAATATGCTGGCTTTGTCCGTGCGACAAATTGAAGACAATCTGGTGCTCTCATCGACCTCCCGACTCAGCGTCGTGGCGTATGCGCGGTATCTGGCCGAGCAAGTCGCCGCTGAAGGCATCACGGTCAATAACGTCTTGCCAGGCTCCATTCATACGGAACGGTTAGCGCAAGTCGCGGCCATGCAAGCCACGCATTTTGGCCGCAACCCGTTAGCAGAGCTCGATGTACGCGCCGAGCGCGTGCCGATGAAACGACTTGGCAAACCAGAAGAAATGGCTGATCTGGTGAGTTTTTTAGCGTCTGAGCGAGCCGGTTTTTTGACAGGCTTGAGCATTCCGGTTGAAGGCGGACAGCTCCGCTCGGTTTTATGAGGTGACTATGAACAACGACAAAAATAACAGCAACAACGCTGACATCAATCAGAATATCCCGGCCATTGTGGAAGACTTTTGGGCGCAACGCGCAGCGGGTATTTTTTATCCACCCCACTGGTTTAATCGGCTCAATTTAGATCAAGCCTGTCAGATTCAGCTTGGTTTGCTGGATAAATCCATCGCAGCTGGCGAGCAACATATTGGCTGGAAAGTCGGCCTTACCGCAGCGGCGATACGCGAGCAGTTTCACGTGCATGAGCCAGTGTTTGGCTATTTACTCGCCAGTGGCCGCGTGCCAAGCGGCACGCAAATTAGCCTGGCCGACTGGCAAGGCGCAGGGTTTGAAAATGAACTCTGCCTGCGTCTGGGCAAATCCCTGTATGGCCCTGGCGTGGATGTGGCGATGGCACAAGCGGCGGTGGACTCTTGCCACCCGGCGATGGAACTGGTTGAAAACCGGGGCGACTTTACCGCGCAGCTAGCAGTCGCCGTAGCAGATAACGTTCAGCAACGCGCCTTTGTTATCGGCGCGCAAGTACCGCTGAATAAGCACACCCACCTGGCCACCATTGAATGCACTGTACAACTCAATGGGCACACCGTTGCCCAAGCCACGGGAGATGCCGTGATGGGCAACCCATATGCCTCCCTTGCCTGGCTAGCGAACAAGCTGGCCGAGTACGGACGAGGGCTGGAAGCCGGTCAATACGTCATGAGCGGCTCCTTCACCCGCCAGTTTCCGCTTGCACCTGGCGACATTGCCGAAACCCGGTTTAGCGAGATCGGCACTGTTGCTTTACATATTGCGCAGT
>Ga0209066_10008093_pt1 | contig 10266 bp, 8 predicted proteins | sample All_14_2_FD_187198 | JGI IMG/M metagenome (GOLD analysis project Ga0209066, IMG submission 187198) | Freshwater microbial communities in response to fracking from Pennsylvania, USA - Allegheny Zone_MetaG_DW_15 (SPAdes) (version 2) ... | reverse complement strand
CGCCGCGGCCTCGCGGATCCGCTCCGCGGCCGCGAGCGAGGCTACCCGGTCCGGCGCGTCGGCGGGGAGCGTGCTCGCCCACGCCGTGATCCAGTCCGCGGTCGCGCGCGCGTCGTCCGGGCTCAGCAGCTTCGAGCTCCAGCCGTGGGCGAACTGGTCGAAGATGTTGTCGAAGTGCTTCGTCGCCGATCCGACGTAGTTCGGCGCCGTGCCCTCCCGCTCGGCCGCGTCGAGGGCGAGCACGGCGGCGTCCGGGATGCGGATCGGCGTGAACGGCGGGCGCACCGCCTCGCCGCGCCAGCGTCGACTCGGCCCCCAGGGCAGGTAGCGGATCCCCATCCCGGCAGGCTACGCGAGTGCGAGCTCGAGGTAGACGCTGTTCGGGTCGTCCGTGTAGTCGGCGAATGGCGGGCACGGCACGAACCCGTGCGCGAGGTAGAGCGACCTGGCCGGCACGAAGTGCGGCTCTGACCCGGTCTCGAGCCGCAGGCAGCGCCAGCCGCGAGCGGTCGCCTCGGCGATCGCGTGCTCGAGCAGGCGCCGGCCGACGCCCGTGCCGCGGGCCGCGGCCGACGTGCGCATCGACTTCAGCTCGCCGGTCCCGTCGCCGTGGTCCTTGATCGCGGCCATGCCGAGCAGCACGTCGCCCTCCCGGGCCGTCCAGAAGGTCATCCCGTCGCCGGCGAGCGACGCCGGCTCGAGCGCGTGCACGCTGCACGGCGGCGAGACCGCGCGCATCTCGGCGAGGTGCTCCTCGATGAGGGCGAGCACGTCGGCGGCGGTCGGGTCGTCCTCGGCGATCACGGGCATGGACGGCAGGCTACGACACCGTCGCCGCCGCCGTCGGCTCCGACGCGGGCTCGCGCCGCGCCTCGCCGTGACGCACGGTCACGAGCGCGATCGCGCCGGCGAGGAACGCCGCGGCCGCGTACCAGAACAGGAGCGAGAACTCCCCGGTCGCGTCTCGGATGACGCCGAAGACGACGGGGCTCACGACCGCCCCGATGCTCCCGGCGAGGTAGTAGTAGGCCGCGAGGGTGCCGATGTGGGTGACGCCGCCCATCTCGACGACGAGCGGGAGCGCGTTGACGACGACGGTGATCCAGAGCACCCCGAAGAGCGGGAGCAGGAGCATGAGCGCCGTGACGTCGCGAGCGAACGACATCGCGATGAGGACCCCGACGGCGGCGACGAGGCCGACGAGCATCGAGTTCCGTCGGCCGAACCGGTGGCCGAGGATGCCGGCGGGCACCGCCCAGACGATCATCGCGGCGAAGTACGGCACGAGCACCGTGGTCACCCCGGTCTCGGGGACCGCGAGCTCCTCGTGGAGGTAGAGCGTCATGAACGTCTCGACGGCGTTGTTGCCGACCGTGTAGAGCAGGATCGCGGCGAGCATCCCGAGCAGGCTCCGCCGCTCGCCGCGGTCGAGCGCGAGGGGCGGGGCGATGACGCCGCGCACCGTGGCGAAGAATCCGCGCCGGCGCGGCCGGGGGTCGGCGGTCGGATGCGCGGCGCGCGTCGCCGTCGTGGCGGCGTCGAGGTCGCCGATCGACTCGAGCGCGACGCCGGCGGGCGCGCCCGCCTCGGCGCCCGCGGCGCGGCCCGTGCCGTCGAGGTCGGGATCGTCGAGCTGGAGGATGCGGAACCGGTCGGCGCGGAACCGCTGCGGCTCGCGCACGAGGAGCACGAGCGCGGCGACCGCGAGCACCATGAGCACCCCGGAGAAGCCGAGCGGGCCCTGGTAGGAGAACGCCGCGAGCAGCGTCCCGCCGAGCACGAACATGAGCACGGCGCCGAGCGAGCCCATGAGGTTGATGATCCCGTTCGCTCGGCTGCGGTCGGCCGATGGCACGAGGTCGGGCATGAGCGCGACGATCGGCGCGCGCCACCCGGCCATGACGAACGTGAAGACGCCGATGACGCCGATGAGCACGCCGACGGAGAGCTCCGCGGCGATCGGCATGAGCACGAGCGCGGCCGCGGCGATCGGCGCGCCGATGAGCGCGTAGGGCAGTCGGCGCCCCAGGCGCGACCTCGTGTGGTCGGAGACCATGCCCGCGAGCGGCTGCACCGTCATCCCGAAGACGTTGTCGAGCGCCATGACCGCGCCGATGGCCGCCGTCGACAGGCCGAGGCCGTTGAGCATGAGGGGGACGTAGGCGTTGTAGGCGGCCCAGGCGACGGCGACGGCGAAGAACCCGAAGCCGATGAGGAAGACCCCCGCGTATCCGCGGGCGCCGAGCGTCATCGCGCGGCCGCCAGGCGCGCGTCGCGGACGGCGACCGCGGCGGCGGGCTCGTCGGTGATGATCGCGTCGACGCCCGCGTCGACGAGGTGGGCGATCATCGCCGGGTCGTTGACGGTCCACGGGCGCACCCGGATGCCGGCGTCGCGGAACCCGTCGGCGACCCCGGGAGCGAAGAGGTTCGCGACGAAGGGGTGCACGGCGTCGACGCCGAGATGCTGCACGTAGCGCCACGGGTCGACGAGGCCCTCGGAGTACAGCGGCGCGATGTCGACGCCGGGGGCCATGGCGCGGATCGCGACGAGGCTGAAGTGGTTGAACGACGAGACCACGATGCGCTCGGCCATCCCGGAGCGCATCGTCGCGGTCGCGACGGCCTCCTCGATGCCGGGGGCGATCACCGGCCCGTTCTTCACCTCGACGTTGAGCCGCAGCCCGGTCGGCCGCAGCAGCTCGATGACCTCGCCGAGCAGCGGGATGCCGGCGCGCCCGCTGCGCTCGTCCCCGACGTCGATGCCGGCGATCGCCTCGGCGTCGAGGTCGCGCAGGAGCGGCCGCGAGCCGTCAGGCATGCTCACCCACTCGTCGTGGCGCACGACGAGGCGGCCGTCCGCGTCGAGGTGCACGTCGAGCTCGACGGCGTCGGCGCCGTGCTCGATCGCGAGCGCGAACGCCGCCATGGTGTTCTCGGGGGCGTGGGCGCAGGCCCCGCGGTGGGCCCAGATCTCGGTCACGGTGACCATCCTGGTCGATGCGGGTGTCCTGCCGGTGTCGCGCGGGCGTCGTCGCGGCGCGCACCGGGCCGGCGCACGGCCGGGGATGGGACAATGTCCGGATGAACGAACGTCGGCAGGTGCGGCCCGCCGCCGAGGGCTGGACGCAGCAGCTCGGGCCCGACGGGCGCCCCGCCCTGCAGTTCGCCGCGCCGAAGCGCGGGCAGAAGCCGCCAGCGCACCTCGCCGACCTCACGCCGGACGAGCGGCGCGCGAGGGCCGCGGAACTCGGGGTGCCCGCGTTCCGCGCCGCCCAGGTCGCGAGGCACTGGTTCGTGCACGGCACGAGCGACCCCGCCGCGATGACCGATCTGCCCGCCGAGGGGCGCGAGGAGCTCGTCGCCGCCCTGCTGCCGCCGCTGCTCACCGAGGTGCGCCGCCTGCGCACCGACCGCGGCGAGACGATCAAGTTCCTCTGGCGCCTCTTCGACGGCGCGCTCGTCGAGTCGGTCCTCATGCGCTATCCGGGCCGGGTCACGCTCTGCGTCTCGTCGCAGGCGGGATGCGGCATGAACTGCCCGTTCTGCGCGACCGGCCAGGCCGGGCTCACGAGGAACATGTCGGCGGCCGAGATCGTCGCCCAGGTGGTCGCCGCCAACCGCGCGATCGCCGACGGCGAGCTCGGCGGGCTCCGACGCGACGGCGGCCACGACGCACCCCGGGTGACGAACATCGTCTTCATGGGCATGGGCGAGCCGCTCGCGAACTACAACCGGATGATGACGGCGATCCGCGCGATGGTCGAGCCGGCGCCGAACGGGCTCGGCATGTCGGCGCGGCACATCACCGTCTCCTCCGTCGGGCTCGTGCCGGCCATCCGCCGCCTCGCCGACGAGGGGCTGCCGCTGACGTTCGCGCTGAGCCTCCACGCGCCGGACGACGGCCTGCGCGACGAGCTCATCCCGATCAACGACCGCTGGAAGGTCGACGAGGCGCTCGACGCGGCTCGGCACTACTTCGAGACCACGGGGCGGCGCGTCTCGATCGAGTACGCGCTCATCAAGGACATGAACGACCACGCCTGGCGCGCCGACCTGCTCGCGACGAAGCTCCTCGAGCGCGGTCGCGGCTGGGTGCACGTGAACCCGATCCCGCTGAACCCGACGCCTGGCTCCATCTGGACCGCGTCGGAGCCCGACGTGACCGCCGAGTTCATCCGCCGCCTCGACGGCGCCGGCATCCCCACGACGCTGCGCGACACCCGCGGCAAGGAGATCGACGGGGCCTGCGGGCAGCTCGCGGCGGCCGACGCGTCCTGAGCCCGGCGCCGCTGGCGGCGGCCGGCCGGCGCGGTCGGGCGAGCGCGGTCAGGCGAGCGCGGCGGCGAGCAGCTCGACGGTCGCGGCGCGGCCGGGGGCCGTCGCCGGATCCTCGCGCGCGTAGGCGCCGGCGGCGGGCGAGAGCATGACCTCGTCGACGCCGTGGCGGTCGGCGAGCTCGCGCAGCCGATCGGCGGCGGGGCCGGGCGCGTCGACGACCCACTGCGTCATGGACGCGGCCGCCGCGGCGTCGAGGTCGGCGTCCGGCGTCGCGAGCGCCTCGTCGATGCGCTCCGCGGCGCGCAGGGGCCGGCCGGATCGGAGCCTCGCCATCACGCGCGCCTGCGGCAGGGCCCGCTCCATCGCCTCCTCGCGCGTCGGCGCGACGACGGCGTTGACGGTGAGGATCGTCGTCGGCCCAGGGTGCGCGTCGCTCGGCTGATACTCGCCGCGGTAGCGCGCGAGGGCGTGCTCGAGCCCCGGCACGCCGAAGTGGTGGGCGAAGACGTATGGCAGGCCGAGCCGGGCCGCGAGCCCCGCCGAGTAGTCGCTCGAGCCGAGCAGCCAGACGGTCGGCGACCCGGTCGCAGCCGGGGTCGCGGACACCCGGTACTCGCGTCCGCCGGCGAGCCGCAGGCTGGCCCCGTCGCGGCCGAGCATCGCGAGGATGTCGGTCACGTGCTCGGGGAACCGGTCGACGTCGCTGCCGGCGCCGCTGCTGCGCAGCAGCGCGGTGATCACGGGATCGCTGCCGGGCGCGCGCCCGATGCCGAGGTCGACCCTGCCGGGGGCGATGGCCTCGATCGCGGCGAACTGCTCGGCGACCGTGAGTGGGGCGTGGTTCGGGAGCATGACCCCGCCCGAGCCGACGCGGATCCGCTCGGTCGCCATCGCCGCGGCCGCCGCGAGCACGGGCGGGCTCGTCGAGGCGACCGCGGGCATGTTGTGGTGCTCGGCGTACCAGACGCGTCGCAGCCCCAACCGGTCGGCGAGTCTGGCGAGGTCGAGCGACGCGGCGACCGCCTCCGCCGAGGTCTGTCCGGCGCGCACCGGGACGAGGTCGAGCAGGGCGAGCGCGGGTGCGGCCATGTCGGGCACAACGGCGCCGACGCGGCCGCTATTCCGGCGCCACGCGCGGAGCCGGCTCGTCCCCGTCGCGCGCCGACCGAGCAATATGATCGCACTCATGCCCACCGGCTCGCCGACGATCCTCTCCCGCTCGACGGTGGCGCGGTACGCCATCGGCTCCATCGGGACGGGCGGCTTCGCCACGCTCCCCGGTCTCGTGCTCGTCTTCTACATGACGGACACGCTCGGGATCGCGGCGTGGATCGCCGGCATCGTCGTCACCGCCGCGAAGGTGTGGGACGTGCTCATCGACCCGGTGATCGGCGGGGTCTCCGACCGCTCGCTGCTGCGCACCGGGTCGCGCCGACGCGTCATGACGATCGGCGCGCTCGCGTTGCCGGTGTTCTTCCTCCTCACCTTCGCCGTGCCCGCCGGCGCCATGCCCGGGGTCGCGGTCGCGTGGGTGCTCGTCGCGTTCGTCGTCACGGCGACCGCGTTCAGCCTCTTCCAGGTGCCGTACATCGCCCTCCCCGCCGAGCTCGCCGAGCGCTACGACCAGCGCACGCGCCTGCTGACCTGGCGTGTCGTCGTGCTGAGCTTCGCGATCCTGCTCTTCGGCGCCGGCGGCCCGATCCTGCGCGGCGTCGGCGACCCGCACACCGGCTACCTCGTCATGGCGGGCGTGGCCGGCGTCGTCATCGCGGTCGGCATGCTCATCGCGGTCACGGTCGCCCCCAGGCAGCAGGTCGTGCCCGCGCCCGCGCGGGTGCCGATCGCTGAGGGGTATCGCGAGGCGCTCGCCGCGATCCGCCGCAGCGCGCCGTTCCGCGCCCTGCTCGCGACGTTCCTGCTCCAGGCCGTCGCGACGGGCATCATGCTCGCCGGCGGCAACTACGTCGCCGTCTGGGTGCTGCACTCCGAGGACGCGCTCACCTTCCTCTTCGTCGCGCTCATCGCACCGGCGATCCTCTGCTCGCCGCTCTGGGGGCGCCTCTCGCGGCGGGTGGGCAAGGAGCGCGCGTTCGTCGCCTCGACCCTGCTCTTCGTCGTCGCGACCGCCTCGCTCACCGCGGCGATCTGGGCGCCTGGTGCGTGGATGTACGTCCCGGTCGCGCTCGCCGGCGCCGCCTACGCGGGCATGCAGGCGCTGCCGATGGCGATGCTCCCCGACGTGATCTCGCACGACGCGAGGATCTCGGGGCAGCAGCGCGCCGGCGTCTTCGGCGGCGTCTGGACGGCGGGGGAGACGACGGGCATGGCGCTCGGCGCCGCGGTGCTCACGGCGGTGCTCACCGTCACCGGCTACATCGAGTCGACCGCCGGCGTCACCGTCGAGCAGCCCGCCTCCGCCGTCGACGGGATCGCGGCGAGCTTCGGCGCCGTTCCCGCGGCGCTCGCGCTCCTGAGCCTCGTGTTCCTCGCGCGCTATCGGCTCAGACGCGCCGACATCGACGGCCACGACGCCGAGGTCGCGGAGGCGCAGGCGTGAGCGGCGGGATCGACCCGGTCGAGGTCCTCGCGCGTCTCGACGAGCTCCGCGCCCTCGACGCGCCGGCCCACGGCGGCCGTCTGCTCGCCTACGTGTACGACCCCGGCCGCCCGGAGCTCGACGAGCTCGCCGCGGCCGCGATCCGTCGCATGCAGCCGGTCAACGGGCTCGACCCGACGACCTTCCGCTCGGTCGCGGTCCTCGAGCGCGAGCTCGTCGGCTTCGCCCGCGAGGTCTTCCACGGCGACGGAGAGGTCGTCGGCACGGCGACCTCCGGCGGCACCGAGAGCTGCCTGCTCGCGGTCAAGACGGCGCGCGACGCGTGGCGCGCCCGCGGCGGTCGCGGGGTGCCGAGGCTCGTCGCGCCGACGACCGCTCACGCCGCCTTCCGCAAGGCCGCGGCGCTCCTCGGGCTCGACCTCGACCTCGTCAGCGTCGATCCCGCCACGAGCGCCGTCCGCGTCGAGTCCGTCGTCGAGCGCCTCGGCCCCGATGTCGCGCTCGTCGTCCTCAGCGCCCCGAGCTACCCCCACGCCGGGCTCGACCCGATCCCCGAGGTCGCCGCGGCGGCGCTCGCGGCGGGCGTCGACGTGCACGTCGACGCGTGCATCGGCGGCTTCGCGCTCGCCTTCTGGCCGGCGGGCGCGCCCGGGGCGCCGTCGATCCCCTGGGACTTCCGCGTCCCGGGCGTCACGAGCCTCTCGGCCGACCTCCACAAGTACGGCTACGCGCCGAAGGGCGTCTCGGTGCTGCTGCAGCGCGGCCCGGACCGGCAGCGACACCAGTGGTTCGCGACGAGCGCGTGGCCCGGCTACCCGGTGGTGAACTCGACGCTGCTCGGCTCGAAGTCGGCGGCGCCGCTCGCGGCCGCGTGGGCGATCGTGACGGCGCTCGGCACCGAGGGCTTCGGCGAGCTCGTCGCCTCGATGGCCAGGTCGACCTCGCGACTGCGCGACGCCGTCGGGGCGATCGAGGGGCTCGCGATCCTCGGCGACCCGGTCGGTCCCATGCTCGCGGTCGCCACGGACGACGCCGTCGCGCCGGAGCGCCGCGTCGACCCCCACCACTGGGCGGATGCGATCCGCGAGCAGGGCTTCGTCATCCAGCACCAGCCGGCGTCCAGGCAGCCGGACGGCACGGTCCTGCCGCCGACCGCGCATCTGACGATCACCCCGGTGACCGAGGCGCTCGTCGACGAGCTCGCGGCCGCGTCGGTCGCCGCCGCCGACGCGGTGCGCGGCCGACCCCACCTCGACGGGGCCGAGCTCGTCGGCGCGCTGCTCGGTGAGCTCCCGCCGCTGACGGCCGACACGCTCGACGTCGCGACGGCGCGCGCGGTGCTCGCGGCGGCCGGGCTGCTCGACGGCGGGCTCGGCCCGCTCGCCCCCGTGCTCGCGCTCGTCGAGACGCTGCCGCCGCCCGTGGTCGAGCGGCTCCTCGTGGAGCTGCTCGCGAGCCTCGTGGATCCCTGACCAGGAATTCCCCGCCGTCACGCGCGGTTGGTCGATGCATGAGCATGGATACGGTCTTCGGTCTCGGCACGTTCGGCGACGTCACCGTCGGCGTCGACGACGCCCCGATCTCGCAAGCGCAGACCATCAGGAACCTCGTCGCCGAGGGCCGCCTCGCCGACGAGGTCGGCGTCGACGCCTTCGTCGTCGGCGAGCACCACCGCGACGACTTCGCGGTGTCGAGCCCCGAGACGGTGCTTGCCGGCCTCGCGACCGTGACCGACCGCATCCTCCTCGCCTCCGGCGTCACCGTGCTCAGCTCCGACGACCCGGTCCGCGTCTTCCAGCGGTTCGCGACGCTCGACGCCCTCTCGGGCGGTCGCGCCGAGGTCCAGCTCGGCCGGGGATCGTTCACCGAGTCGTTCCCGCTCTTCGGCTACCGGCTCGCCGACTACGACGAGCTCTTCGAGCAGAAGCTCGACCTCTTCGTGCGGCTGCTCGACGAGGAGCCGGTCACGTGGTCCGGCTCGATGCGACCGCCGCTGACCGGCCAGCGCGTCTACCCGACGACCGAGCACGGGCTCAGGGCCTGGGTCGGGGTCGGCGGCAGCCCGGAGTCGGTCGTGCGCGCGGCGCGCGTCGGCCTCCCGCTCGTCATCGCGGTCATCGGCGGCGAGCCGGCGCGCTTCGCCCCCTTCGTGGAGCTCTATCGGCGCGCGCTCGCCGAGCTCGGCCGTCCCGACCTGCCCGTCGCCGTCCACTCGCCCGGCCACGTCGCGGCGACCGACGAGGAGGCGTTCGCGCGGTTCGTCCCGCACCAGCGGCGCATGCGCGAGCGGATCGGCGCCGAGCGCGGGTGGCCGGCCCCCACGGAGGAGGAGTTCCGTCGCGAGGTCGCCACCGGGTCGCTCTACGTCGGCAGCGCCGAGACGGTCGCCACGAAGATCGCGGCGACCGTCAGGGCGCTGGGGATCCAGCGGTTCGATCTCAAGTACTCCGGCGGCACGCTGCCCCACGAGCACGCGATGGACTCCATCGAGCGCTACGGGCGCGACGTGATCCCGCGGGTCAGGGCGCTGCTGGCCCAGCCGGCGTGACGTCCTCCGGTGCCGTGGTCGCCGTCCGACGCGACCGGCGGATCGAGCCGCGCACCGCGAGGAGCACGATGAGGCCGATGATCCCGATGAGCACGAGCCACGGGAGCAGGAAGCCGATCGCGACGAGCAGGCCGCCGAGGAAGCTCACGAACGCGTGCCATCCGGCCGCGAGGCCGTCGAGGAACGTGCCGGGCGCGGGCTCCTCGACCACCGGTGCCGTCACGAGCTGGAGCGTGATCGTCGACATCGCGACCCGATCGGCGTTCCAGCGCTGCTCGGCGAGCATGCTCTCGAGCTGCGCCTGTCGGTCCGAGATCGCCGTCTCGAGCGAGATGAGCGCGTCGATGTCGGTCGCCTGGGCGAGCAGTGCCTCGAGGCGGTCGATCGAGGCGCGCATGGCGGTGATGCGGGCGTCGAGGTCCTGCACCTGCAGCGTCACGTCGGTGGCCGAGATCGAGACCTCCTGGAGGTCGCCGAGCGCCTCGAGCTCGTCGAGCACCTCGGTCATCCGCTCGGCCGGGATCCGCAGGGTCAGCGTCGCGCTGCCGCCGGCGTAGTCGGTCGGCGCGCTCTCGCTGCGGCCGTCGACCCGGCCGCCGGAGGACTCGACGATGCGGATCGCGTCGTCGGCGCCCGAGGTCGGGTCGCTCACGAGCACGGTGACCCAGCCGGTGGTGATGACGGAGCGGTCGGCGGCGACGGCGCCGACGGCGGACTCGCCCACGACGGCGCCGTCCATCGCGGACGGCGCGGCCTGCTCGACCCCGACGACGGCGCCGCCGTCCATGGCGCCGGACGACCCGGAGGCGCAGCCGGCGAGGAGCAGGACGGCCGCGAGCGGTGCGGACGCGGCGACGCCGTCGGGGTCGAGCAGGCCGCGC
>Ga0209066_10008091_pt1 | contig 10266 bp, 7 predicted proteins | sample All_14_2_FD_187198 | JGI IMG/M metagenome (GOLD analysis project Ga0209066, IMG submission 187198) | Freshwater microbial communities in response to fracking from Pennsylvania, USA - Allegheny Zone_MetaG_DW_15 (SPAdes) (version 2) ... | reverse complement strand
TGACGCTGCAGTACCTGTACCGCAAGGTGGAATTCCCGAATTATACCGACCTGCTCAGCGAGTTCCAGAGCGCCGGCAGCCAGGGCAATATCGACGGCGGCCTGAACGACCAGACCATGAGCCAGGTCAGCCTGCGCCCGGCCTGGAACAAGTTCTTCGGCGGCGTCACCTACACGCTGCAGAACTACAAGAACCAGAAGGTGGTGGAGAACGACGGCACCACCCCCGCCTACGGCGGCACCAAGCAGAAGGACACCGACACCATGCTGGACTTCGGTTTCCATCAGCGCCTGTGGATCTTCGAGATGTATCCCATGGTGTCCTATACCATGCACGACTCCAACCAGAACTTCGTGAAGTACAAGTTCCTTGGCGCCGTGGATACCACCAATGGTGACGTTGAGTTCGCGCCGGATTACTATAACTACACGGAGCTGAACCTCAGTGTGCCGGTGGACCTCAACATCACCAGCAAGTGGGCCATAGGCGGCTCGCTGAACCTCACCCGCCGGGCCTATGACAAGCGCATGGCCCGCGACGCCAACAACGACTTCACCTCCGAGAAGCAGGTGAACAACATGACCACGCTCACCGGCTCCATCCGCAAGCGCATCAACGACGTGGCCATGGTGCGGCTGTTCGGCTCGGTGATAGTGGCCAGTTCCAACACCGAATTCGAGAAGTACATGCCGTATAACTATACCGGCAACAGCTTCGGCATAGCCTACAGCCTGTCCTACTAAGGCAGGTTCGGCTGAAAGAGAAGGCCCGGAGAGTCCCGGGCCTTCTTATTTCTGTAACATTGGTATACTATAATTACATTGTGTCTATGCGACCCGCCTCCTATCTGTTGCCGCTTGCCGCCGCCCTCTGTCTGGCGGCCGGACTTGCCGCGGCCGCCGGCCCCGGCACCACCGCGGCTAATTTCCTGAAGATCCCGGTGGGCGCGCGCGAGACTGCCCTGGGCGGGGCCCTTACCGCCGCCGCCGCCGGCCCCGCCGCCTTGTTCTATAACCCGGCCGGCCTGGGTTCGCTGACGGCCCCTGAAGTTTCGTACTCCTACAACAACTATTTTTCCGGCCTCTCGCAGCAATGGCTGGCGGCCGCTTATCCCCTGAGGTACGGCGCTCTGGGCCTGGGCCTGAATTATTTTAACGTAAAGGCTTTTCCGGCCTATGACGGCGACGGCGCGGGCATTGGCTCGGTCTCGGCCTACGACGCGGCCGCCTACCTGGGCTACGGAATGGGCTTGCGCACCGGCCTGTCCGCCCTGCCCGAAGTCCGGATAGGCGCGGCCGTGAAATATCTGCGGGGCCGGCTCGACAGCGCTTCCTCCTCCGGCTACGGGGCCGATGCCGGCTTAGTGCTGCTGCCCGCGCGCGGCCTCAGCCTGGGCCTGGGCGTGGAAAATCTGCTCGGCAGCCGGATGGAATATATCAATTCGGGCGCGCGGCCGGCCCGCAAGGTTAAAGCCGGCGCCGCCTACCTGGTGCGGGGCCTGCCGGTTTCCGCCCTGCTCACCGCAGACTTTAATTTTCCGGAGGACGGGAACAGCTACCTCTCCGCCGGCATAGAGAACACGCTGTACGGCGCGCTGGCGCTGCGTGCCGGCTACTCCGCCGCCGGCGACGTTTCCAACGGCCTCAATTTCGGCCTGGGCCTGGCCCTGCCGCGGCGCTACTCCGGGGATGTCAGCCTGGATTATTCCTACGGCGCCACCTACGACCTGGGCAATGTACACAAATTCGGCCTCTCCTACCGCTTCGCCGCGCCGCAAAAGAAGGCGCGGGTCAGCATGCGGGCCGAGGCCCCCGCCGGTCCGGCCGCTTCAGCCGCGGCCGTGGCCTTAGCGACCGCAGCTGCCGCAGTCCCTGATTTCAACCGCAGCCTGGAAGACCTGTACGGAACCGACCCGGCCGCCGCCCGCGAGGCGGCGGAGGCCATCGCCGGCGATTCCCGGGCCATAGCACATTTTTCAGCCCTGCTCTCCTCGGGCAAGACGGAGTGGCGGCAGACGGCCGTGGCCGGCCTGGCCCGCAGCCGTGACCCCCGCGCGCCCGACGAGCTGATCAAGGCGCTGGGGGACCCCGAGCCGGAGGTGCGCGCCGCGGCGGCCCGGGCGCTGGACGGGCGCGGCGGCGCGGCCGCCTCCGAGCGCCTGCAGCAGCTGCTGCGCGAGGAAGAGTCTGAAGTGGTAAAGAACGCCTTTATAGAGGCGCTGGGCAAGGCTCGCGGCCTATGAAACTAAAGAAAAACTGCTTTTACCTGCTGGCGGTCGCCCTGGCGGCGGCGCTGCCGCCCGGCCTGCGCGCTTCGGCCATGAGCGGCGGCTCCTTCTCCGTGCCGCTGGTCTTCTCGGTTTCCGGCGGCGCCCCGGCTTCGGGCGGGGCCTTCTCGCTTTCGGCCGTAAGCATGGGCGGGCCAGTCGCCCCGTCCGCGGCCCTGACCGGCGGCGCTTTCAGCCTGGCCGCCGGCGGTGCGCCCGCCGTGGTCATTATAGAAGCCGCTAACGCCACGCTGGGCGCGGCGCATTGCTACCCGGTGCCCTTCAAGCCTTCGGCCGGCCACACGCGCATAACTTTCACCGGCCTCACCCGCCAGGCGCGGGTGCGAGTCTACACGGTGAGCGGCGAGCTGGTGCGCTCGCTGGAAAAGAACGACTCCGGCGAAACCCTGGACTGGGACGTGCGCAATTCCCGGGGCCAGAACGTGGCCAGCGGCGTCTATGTTTTTACGGTCAAGAGCGGCGGCGAGACCGCCACCGGCAAACTGATGGTGATCTGGTGATCCTATGGAGAGACTTATGAAAATTAAAGCCCTTTGCCTCGCGCTGGCCTGCGCCGCGCTGTTGCCCTTGCTCCCCGCTGAACTCAGCGCGGGCGCCCCGCTGAAGATCGGCTTCCAGGGCCGCCTGGACGAGAGCGGCGTGCCGGCCGAAGGGACCAAGACCTTCGTCTTCAAGCTTTACGACGCGGTTTCCGGCGGAGCTCTGGTCTGGACCGGCGACGCCCAGCCGGTAGCGCTGGCCAACGGCGTGTTCAACGCCACCCTCGCGGCCGGCACCCCGGTCCTGTCCAGCGCCGCCTTCTCCGGGGCGCGGTACATAGAGATCACCGTGGACGGCGTGCCGCTGAGCCCGCGCCAGGAAATGGTGTCCGCCCCCTACGCCCTGGTGGCGCAGTCGCTGGCCCCGGACGCCGCTTTCTCCCTTTCCACGGCGTCAGTCACCTCCGGTAAATTCGGCGACGACCGCGTGCAGATCAGCACCGCGGTCATCAGCGGCCTGGGGTCCATGGCCCTGGCCGGTTCGGAGGCCGACCCGCTTTTCGTGGTCAGCGCCTCCTCGCTTATAGTGGCCGGGAATATAACCAACTGGGATTCCGCCTACACTTGGGGCAACCACGCCATCGCCGGCTATGAAACCACTACCGCCCATAACGCCAGCCTGGCAGCCTACGCCGCCCTGGCCGCCACCCAGGCTTTTACCGGCGCCAATACCTTTACCTCCAGCGCCGCCTTCGCCTCGCAGCACGCCACCGACCCGGGCGTCCGGGTCTCCTCCGGCCTGGTGGTGGCCGCCGGCCGCACCGGCATAGGCACGGCCGCGACCAATTCCACGCTGAGCGTAGGGGGGGCCATGTCGCTGCCCGTTAAAACTATTACCGACCTCGACAGCCCTTATACCCTTACGGAGCAGGACAGCACCATACTGGTGAACGCTTCGACCGGGGACGTGTTGGTGGTCCTGCCGCCTGCCGCGAGCGCCGTGGGTAGAGTCTATATAATCAAGCGCATAGACGAAAGTCTGAGCAGCAACGTTACAATAGCGGGCAACGATTACTCCACGACCGGACTTGAAATAGTGGATATGAACTCGATACTTTCCCCGGTGGATCCGACAAATTCCTTCGTGCTTCAAAGCGCGGGTGACGTGGGAGGGGGCGGGCTGTGGGCTATAATCGCCTCTCACTGACGCAATCCGTGTAAGACCGCCGGCCGGGCAGACACCCGGGCCCTTTTATTTATATAATTGTCTTTCTAGCGTTCCCGCCAAGCTGGCGGGAGCGGCCGATTTTGTATTACTCACCCAAGGGGAACCTTTAAATGTACCTCAAAGCGCTTGAAATTTACGGTTTCAAATCCTTCGCCAACAAGGTGAAGATGCCGCTCAAACCCGGTATTACCTGTATAGTCGGCCCCAACGGCTGCGGCAAGTCCAACGTGGTGGACGCCCTGAAGTGGTGCATAGGCGAAATGAGCTGGAAGTCGCTGCGCATGCCGTCCATGATGGACGTCATCTTCGCCGGCACCACCAAGCGCCAGCAGCTGAACATGGGCGAGGTCTCGATGACCTTCGACAACGACAGCCGCAAGCTGCCGCTCGACTTCAGCGAGGTCACCGTCACCCGCAAGATCTACCGCTCCGAAGAATCCGAGTATTTCATCAATAAAGTGCAGTGCCGCCTCAGGGACATCCGCGAGATGTTCCTCGACACCGGCATAGGCACGGACGGCTACGCCATCATCGACCAGGGCGAGGTGGAGACCGTGCTCTCGGCCACCGCCGAGCAGCGCCGCGAGCTGTTCGAAGAGGCCGCCGGCGTGAGCAAGTACAAGGCCAAGCGCGAGGAAGCCAGCCGCAAGCTGGAAAAGGTGGAGGCCGACCTGAACCGCCTGGCCGACAGCATGATCCTGCTCGACGAGCAGATCAAGAAGCTCGACAAGGAGGCCGCCAGGGCCCGCCTGCAGCAGAAGTACAAGGAAGAGCTGACCGGCTCCGAAGTGGCCCTGCTGCTCAAGGACGGGGACGCCTTCGCCGCCCGCAGCGCCGAGGCCGCCGCCCGCCTGGAGCCCGTCAAGAAAGAACTCGCCGAGATAGCCGTGGCCATCACCGGCCTGGAGGGCGAGATCGCCGCCCTCAACCTGACCCTCACCCAGAAGGTGGAAGAGCAGCGCGTGCTCAAAGAGACCGTCACCAACGTCAAGATAGACAAGAACCAGGCCGAGGGCAAGATAGTGGGCGGGCAGGAGATGCTCGCCGAGATCGCCCGCAACCGGGCCCAGCTCGAGACTTCCGAGCGCCGCAACTCCGAGCAGCTGGCCGCCATAGAACCCCGCATGGCGGAGCTGAACGCCAGGCTTTCTTCCGACGAAGGCGGCCTGCCCGCCCTGCAGGCCGAGTGCGACGCCGCCGCGGCCGCGCTGGCCGAGGTCAGCACGCAGATGCAGGCAACGGACGCCGAGGTGGAAAAGCTGGCCGCCGAGATGAACGCCGCCTACACCCGCGAGATGGAGATCTCCAGCAAGATCGCCGTCACCGGCTCCAATATCGGCCATTTCAACGACGCCAAGGCCGGACTGGAGAAGGACATCGCCGATATCAACGGCGCCGCCACTTACATAGGGGCCCGCATAGAGGAGCTCCGGGCCCGCTCCGCCGCCCTGACCGCCGAGCTGAACGCCGAAAAAGAGAAGGGCGCCGCCGCCGAGGCCCAGGCCACAACCCTCTCCTCCCGGCTCGAAGAGATAGACGCCCGCCAGGCCAAGATCCGAGAGGAGAAAGCCTGGGACCAGAGCCGCCTGGAGGCCATCCTGGCCCAGGGCGAGCACGACTCCTACTGGGTGGGCATCAACGGCGTGCTGAACTCCGGCGTGGCCGGGGTGAAGGGCACGCTGCGCCACCTGCTCTCCATCCGCAAAGAGGACCGCATGGCCGTGGACGAGGCGCTGGGCCGCTTCCTGGATTCCATAGTCTGCGAGAACGAGGCCGCCGCGCAGGAGGCCATAGGCTACCTCAGGCATATCGGCAAGGGCCGCTGCCGCTTCCTGATCCTCGACAAGGCCCCGGCCCAGGCCGCGCAGGCCGAAGGCTGGACCGGCCCCGGCGCGCAGCGCGTGCTGGAGAAAATTTCCTGCGAGCCGCAGTACCTGCCGCTCGTGACGGCGCTGCTGGCCGGCGTGTACGCCTCCGGCGGCTCGGTGCACGGGCCTTTCTGGGTGACCGGCGGCGTGGACGAGATCGTCTCCAACGAGCCGTACTGGGAAGAGGCCGACGACCTGAAGGCGCAGATCGCCAAGTTCGACGAGGAAAACGCCGCCCTCGAGACCGAGAAGGTTTCGCTGCTGCCCCAGCTCGACGGCGCCCGCGCCGCGGCCGCCGCGGCCGGCGACAGGGCCGCCGCCCTGAACGTGGATTTCCACAAGAACGAGACCGAGGTCGCCGGCGCCGAGGACGACCTGCGCGTGAAGCGCGAGAGCCTGGCGCTGTCGCAGTCCGAGCTGGAGAAGGCCGAGGCCGGCATACGGCAGGCCGAGGCCGAGTTCGCCGCGCTGGTGGAGGACAAAGCCGCCGCCAACGCCGCCACCGAGTCCCGCCGCGCCGAGCAGGCCGCGCTGGGCGAAAAGAAGGACGCGCTGCACCAGGACTACGCCCACAAGAAAGAGGAACTGGGCGCCCGCCGCGCCAACCTGGAAAATTACCGGGCTACCCTGGAGGCGCTCAAGAGCGAGCTCGCCCGCGCCGAGGGCGACCTGGCCGCGATCACCGAGGAGCGCTCGCACTTCGAAGGCCGCCGGGCGGAGTACGCCGAACGCGAGGCCCGCTACAACGAGGAGATCTCCTCGTTCCGCGGCCGCCTGGCCGAGCTGATGCACGACCTGGCCGAGAAAGAGATCATCGACCGCGCCATGGAGGACGAGCTTAACGAGATGCGCGGCACGCTGGCCCGCCTGGGCGCGAACCTGCGCGACAACCGCGACGTGGCCCAGGAGAACGAGCGCGCCCGCTACCAGATCGAGACCGAGCTGGCCACCATAGCGGCCCGCGCCGAGGAAACGGCCCGCCGCATGGCCGAGGAATTCAACATCACCCCGGCCGAGGCCCGCGAACGCTACGCCGGCATAGAGACGGACCACGAGCGCGTGCAGTTCCTGCGCCGCCGCATCGCGGAGATGGGCAACGTCAACATGACCGCTCCCGAGGAGTACGAGGCCCTGACGCAGCGCTACAACTTCATGAACTCCCAGGTGGAGGACCTCAACCGCGCCAAGGGCGACCTGCGCTCGGCCATCAACAAGATCAACGACACCACCCGCGAGAACTTCAAGCTCACCTTCGACAAGGTGCGCGGCTACTTCAAGGAACTCTACTCCCTGCTGTTCAACGGCGGCGAGGCCGACCTGGTGCTGACCATGCCGGACAACCTGCTGGAGACCGGCGTGGAGATCCTGGCCCACCCGCCCGGCAAGAAGCTCGTGAGCATCTCGCAGCTGTCCGGCGGCGAGAAGGCCCTGACCGCGCTGGCCCTGCTGTTCAGCTTCTTCCGCGTCAACCCGTCCCCGTTCTGCGTGATGGACGAGGCCGACGCCCCGCTGGACGAGGCCAACGTGGAGCGCTTCGTGCGCCTGATCAAGGAATTCTCGGCGACCACGCAGTTCATCGTGATCACGCACAACAAGCGCACGATGGAGGCCGCCGACACGCTTTACGGGGTGACCATGGAGGAGCTGGGCGTCAGCAAGCTCGTCAGCGTGGACCTCAAGCGGGCCGCCCATATGGTGACCAACGAAGAACCGGTGGGGGTGTAGTCTAATATTGTGAGATACGGCGTTTTCTCCGACGTGCACGGGAACTACGTGGCCCTCAGGGCCGTGCTGGCCTTCCTGCGCGCCAACGGCGTGGAGAACTTCGTGTGCTGCGGGGACATCGTGGGCTACGGCCCCCAGCCGCTGGAATGCACTCAGGAGCTGATGGCCCTGAAGAACCTGACGGCCGTGATGGGCAACCACGACGCGGCCGCCGTGGGCAAGATGGACGTGAAGTGGTTCAACCCCAACGCCGCCTGGGCCATAGATTTCGCCCGCAAGCAGCTGACCGGCGAGGCCCTGGACTTCATCGCCCGCCTGCCCGAGCGCGCCGAGAACGCCGATTTCACCATGGTGCACGGCTCGCCGCGCAAGCCGCTGACCGAGTACCTGCTCAGCGAGGGCCAGTTCACCGACAACGCCAAGGGCTGGGAGGTCTCGCCCTGTTTCATAGGCCACAGCCACATGCCCCTGTTCTTCAGGGAGGGGGAGAGCGGCATCCCGGAGACCGACTTTCTCAAGCCCGCGGTGAAGATCTTCGTGAAGGGCAAGCTGATGCTCAACCCCGGCTCCGTGGGCCAGCCGCGCGACGGCGACACCCGCGCCGCCTGCGGCATCTATGATTCTAAGATGAAGTGTTTCGAGCTGTTCAGGGTCTTTTACGACGTTGGAGCCGTCCAGAACCTGATGGCGGGGCTGAAGATGCCCTCGATACTCGCGGAGCGGCTCAGTTTCGGATTTTAATTATGCCCATGACCATACTGATAGTGGACGACGACAAGAACTTCATAGAGACGCTGGAGGACGGCCTCAAGCTCAAGAACGTGGAGGCCGTGGTGAAGGTGGCCAAGAGCGCCCGGGAGGCGCTGGACCAGCTGGCGGCCGTGCTGCCTTCGGTGATCATCCTCGACATCCAGCTGCCCGACATGCACGGCGTGGAGTTCCTGCGCCTCATCCGGGAGTCGGCGCGGCTCAAAAAAGTGCCGGTGGTGTTCATCTCCGCCAAGTACACCGAGCCGGCGGACCGCTCGGAGGCGATGCTGGCCGGCGCCGGCGCCTTCTTCTCCAAGCCCATAGACATAGACGAGCTCTGGAAGGAGCTCAGCTACCTGCTCAGCCGCTCCGGCGGCGCCGGGCTTGACAATAAAAAGTAAGTCTTATACCATAAGGCTAGCTTCTCTGCCGCCAGGGATTTCGGGAATAAAAAAAGCGAGGCCAAACATGTCAAACGAGATACAGCTTACCGACGAAAATTTCGAACAGGAAGTGGTCAAGAGCGCGCAACCCGTGCTCGTGGACTTCTGGGCCCCCTGGTGCGGCCCCTGCCGCATGATCGGCCCCGTGATCGAGGAACTGGCCAAGGAATACGCCGGCAAGGTGAAGGTCTGCAAGCTCAACACCGACGAGGCGCAGGACTCCGCCGCCAAGTACCAGATCTCGGCCATCCCCACCATCCTGCTCTTCAAGGGCGGCAAGGTGGTGCAGCAGCTCGTGGGCCTGCAGCCCAAGGAAGAGCTGAAGAAGCACCTCGACGAACTGATCTAAACAGCCCCCGCCGGCCCGCCGCCTTGAAAAGCGGCGGGCCGTTTTCCTCTCCCGGTCCCCTTTAAAAATGTCAACCAAGCGCGTTTTCATCATAGACGCACACGCCTTCCTGCACAGGAGCTACCACGCCCTGCCCAAGTTCTCCACCTCGAAAGGGGAGGAGGTCGGGGCGCTGTACGGCTTCACGCGCGTGCTGCTGAAGATCCTGCGCGAGCGCAAGCCGGAGTACGTGGCGGTCTGCTTCGATTCCAAAGGCGGCACTTTCCGCGACGAGATGTTCGCCGAGTACAAGGCCAACCGCAAGGAGACCGAGCCGGCCCTCGTCGGCCAGCTGAACACGGCGCGGGACCTGACGGCGGCGCTGGGCCTCAAGGGCGTCTACCTGAAGGGCTTCGAGGCCGACGACATTATCGCCACGCTGGCGCGCCGGGCCTCGGCGGCCGGCCTGGAGGCCGTGATAGTCTCCGGCGACAAGGACGCGGCCCAGCTGGTGGGGGACAAGGTGAAGATGTGGGACGGCAGCTCCCCCGATTTCTCCGGCCCCGAGGCCGTGGAGAAGAAGTACGGCCTGCCGCCCTCGCTGCTGCCCGACTATTTCGCGCTGACCGGCGACTCTTCGGACAACGTGCCCGGCGTGGCCGGCGTGGGCCCCAAGAGCGCGGTGAAACTTATTCAGACTTACGGCCCGCTGGAGAAGATCCTGGCCGCGGCCATGGACCCGGCCCTGGCTGCCGCCGACAAGGCCCTGGCCAAGGTGGCCAGGGACATGGAGAACGCCCGGCTGTCCCGCCGCCTGGTCTCGCTGGCGACCGACGCGCCGGTGGAGGAAGGGCTGGACATTTTTAAGCCCGCCGTTCCCGGGGGGCCGGGGCTGGAAGAGATGGCCCGCCGCCTGGAATTCAAAGAACTGCTCGCCTTGGCCGGTTCGGCCCCGGCGGAGCACCAGGCCTTGCCGCTGCCGCCGCTGCGCAAGCCGGAAGAGGTGTTGGCCGGCCCGAAGGGGGAAGTAGCTGTCGCCGCTTTCGCCGACGGCTTGGCCATAGGCAATAAGGACGGCGTCTGCGTGCTGCGCCCCGGCTTCTTCTCTCCGGAGCAGGCCGCCCTGGCGGTGCGTCTGCTGGAGGATAAGGCCTCGCC
>Ga0209066_10008090_pt1 | contig 10267 bp, 8 predicted proteins | sample All_14_2_FD_187198 | JGI IMG/M metagenome (GOLD analysis project Ga0209066, IMG submission 187198) | Freshwater microbial communities in response to fracking from Pennsylvania, USA - Allegheny Zone_MetaG_DW_15 (SPAdes) (version 2) ... | reverse complement strand
CCTTCCGGGGCTGGCAGTGGGGCCGGGCCGGTGCCCAGCAGCTCGTTGGGGGGCAAGGCGGGGACATCCACGTGCAGGTCGATGCGGTCTAACAACGGCCCGCTGAGCTTGGCTTGGTAGCGGGCCACCTGGTCGGGCGTGTCTTTGCAGGCCACGGTGGGATGGCCGAGGTAGCCGCAAGGGCAGGGGTTCATGGCGGCGATCAGCTGGAAGCGGGCCGGGAATTCGGTGTGTTGCGCCGCGCGCGAGATGCGCACCTGGCCGGTTTCCAGGGGTTCGCGGAGCGCTTCCAGCGCGGCGCGGGGGAATTCGGGCAATTCGTCCAGGAACAACACGCCGTGGTGGGCCAGCGAGATTTCGCCGGGTTTCGGCGGCGAGCCACCGCCCACCAGGGCCACAGGGCTGGCGCTGTGGTGCGGGGCCACCGTGGGGCGCTGGCCCCAGCGCTCCATGTGGAAGCGCCCGGCCAGCGAGGCGATGGCGGCGGTCTCCAGCGCCTGTTGGGTGTCCAGCGGGGGCAGCAGCCCGGCGAAGCGGTGGGCCAGCATGCTTTTGCCCGCGCCAGGGGGGCCGCTCATCAGCAGGCTGTGGCCCCCCGCTGCGGCAATTTCCAGGGCGCGGCGTGCACCGGCTTGGCCCTTGACGTCGCTCAGGTCGGGTCCCGTGGCCGCCAGGGGTGGGGTGGCAGGCACCAAAGTGGCCCACCCGCTGTCATCCGGCGCCTCTTCGGGTTCGGTGGCGTCTGCCCCCAAGGGACGGAATTGGCGCACCACATCGAGCAGATGGCGAGCGCGCACCACGCGGGTGCCAGGCACCAGGGCCGCCTCTTCGGCACTGCCAGGGGGCAGCACCAAGGTGGTGGCTCCTCCGGTCTGTGCCGCCTGGGCAAGGGCCATGGCCAGGGCGCCGCGCACGGGCCGCAGTTCTCCGCCCAGGCTCAGTTCACCTGCAAACTCGTGCCCGGACAGCCGTGACGCATCGACCACGCCGCTGGCCGCGAGCAGGCCCAGCGCAATCGGCAGATCGAACCGCCCGCTGTCCTTTGGAAGGTCGGCGGGGGCCAGGTTGACGGTGATGCGCTTGTTGGCCGGGAACTCCAGCCCCGCGTTCTGAAGCGCAGAGCGCACGCGCTCCCGGGCTTCTTTGACCTCTGTGTCGGCCAGTCCCACCAAGGTGAAGCTGGGCAGACCATTGGCCAGGTGGACTTCGACGCACACGGGCGGGGCATGAAGCCCCAGAAGTGCACGGCTTTGGATCAATGACAGGCTCATGGGTTTCCTCCCTGTGTTGGTGCATGACGTGTGGGGCTATCGTTGCACCAAATTGGTTCGTATTTGACCTGTTGCGTTGAGCGTGGGGGCGCGATCACGCACCATGGGCAGGCTTTCCCTGGAATGGTGCCACACCGTCGCGTGTCGAAATCCCCGGAATACGGGGGTTATTGGCACGCTCTGTGCTTAGCCAGAAACGACGTTTGCATCAGAGGAGTTTTCAATGAAGTTTTCACCAACCGAGCACTTTGTTTCTGCGTCGTCCGCCGCTGTGTCCACTCCGTGTCTCGGGCTTTTGGCCTGAGCGGGAATCATCCCCAACAAGAGGAATGCTATGAAACTGGTATCCGCCATCATCAAACCCTTCAAGCTGGACGAGGTGCGTGAAGCGCTTTCGAACATCGGCGTGCAGGGCATTACCGTGACCGAGGTCAAAGGCTTTGGCCGTCAGAAGGGCCATACCGAGCTGTACCGCGGTGCCGAGTACGTGGTTGACTTTTTGCCCAAGGTCAAGGTGGAAGCAGCCGTGGCCAGTGAGCTGGTGGACCGCGTGATTGAAGCCATTGAAAGCGCAGCCCGTACCGGAAAGATCGGCGACGGCAAGATTTTTGTTTACAGCCTGGAGCAGGTTGTCCGCATTCGCACCGGTGAAACCGGCAAAGAAGCGCTCTGATCCGCAGTTCCGGCCACAGAAAGACCTCTCACCATGAAAAAACTATTCGCTACCCTCTTGCTGGGCCTCGGCCTGGCCTTTGGCGGCCTGGCGGTCAACGCCCAGACCGCCCCCGCAGCCGACGCGCCCGCTGCCGTGACCGCACCGGCTCCTGCGGCCGATGCCCCTGCGGCTCCCGCACCTGACGCCGCTGCCGCACCTGCAGCCCCAGCCGCCGCTGCGGCACCCGCAGAAGCCGCCGCCGCTCCAGCCCCTGTGCCCAACAAAGGGGACACGGCATGGATGATGGTGTCTACCCTGTTGGTGATTCTGATGACCGTGCCCGGTCTGGCTTTGTTCTACGGTGGTCTGGTGCGCAGCAAAAACATGTTGTCGGTGCTGATGCAGGTCATGGTGACGTTCAGCCTGATCGTGGTGCTGTGGTTCATCTACGGCTACAGCCTGGCGTTCACCGAAGGCAATGCCTATGTCGGTGGATTTGACCGGCTGTTCATGAAAGGCATCTGGGACAACGCCGCTGGCACGTTTGCCAACGCCGCCACCTTCAGCAAAGGTGTGGTCATTCCCGAGATCATTTTTGCGGCTTTCCAGGCCACGTTTGCCGGTATCACCTGCGCCCTGATCGTCGGCGCGTTTGCCGAACGCATGAAGTTCTCAGCCGTGCTGATGTTCATGGCGATCTGGTTCACCTTCAGCTACGCTCCCATGGCCCACATGGTGTGGTTCTGGATGGGCCCCGATGCCTACACATCTCCCGAACTGGTGGATGAACTGACCAGCAAAGCCGGTCTGATCTGGCAACACGGCGCGCTGGACTTCGCCGGCGGTACCGTGGTGCACATCAACGCCGCTGTGGCTGGTCTGGTGGGTGCCTACATGGTGGGCAAACGCATCGGCTACGGCAAAGAGTCCATGGCGCCTCACAGCCTGACGCTGACCATGGTGGGTGCTTCCCTGTTGTGGGTGGGTTGGTTCGGTTTCAACGCCGGTTCCGCTTTGGAGGCCAACGGTTTCGCTGCCCTGGCGTTCATCAACACCTTCGCAGCCACCGCCGCTGCTGTGCTGGCCTGGTGTGTGGGTGAAGCCCTCATGCGTGGCAAAGCTTCCATGCTGGGTGCTGCGTCGGGTGCTGTGGCCGGCCTGGTGGCCATCACCCCCGCTGCAGGCAACGTTGGCATCGGCGGCGCGCTGGTGATCGGCCTGATCGGCGGCTTCGCCTGCCTGTGGGGTGTGAACGGCCTGAAAAAACTGCTGGGTGCTGACGACTCGCTGGACGTGTTCGGTGTGCACGGCGTGGGCGGTATCGTGGGTGCGCTGCTGACTGGTGTGTTCAACAGCCCCAGCCTGGGTGGTCCTGGCTATGTGGCCGACTGGGTCACCGCCAGCATGGTGACGGCCGACGCGTATTCCATCGCTTCCCAAGTGTGGATCCAGGCCAAAGGCGTGTTGATCACCATTGTGTGGTCCGGTGTGGTGTCTTTTGTGGGCTTCAAACTGGTGGACATGGTCATCGGCCTGCGTGTGCCTGAAGAAGAAGAGCGCGAAGGTCTGGACATTTCCAGCCACGGCGAAACCGCTTACAACCGTTGAGCGTTCTTTTGACCCCGCACAGACTGTGCGGGGTTTGTCAGGCAGCACGCGCTGTCTGGCGGACAGATCTCCGAGGTGTCTCCTTTGGACATTGGGCCCGCTTGCCAACCGGCAGCGGGCCTTTTTTTGTCTGTGTCCGGCCTTCACAATGGGGGTTCCAACCAGTCAGGGAGATGCGTATGTTTTCAAAAGCCATTGGGGTCGGCCTGTGGGTGTTTTGCCTGTGGGCGCAGCCCGTTCAGAACGCTTGGGCTTCTTCCCAAAGTGTCCAGCCCACCACAGCCCGAAAAGCCACCAGCACCCGTGTGGTGAAAGCACAGCTTCCGTCACAAAAATCCCCAAAGAAAAAATCCCAGTCAGGGGCAGCCAGCACGCCGGTGCAATACGCCCCCAGCGGTGAAGCCATGCCCAGCCGCGAAAAACGCCTGCTCCGGGAGTGCAAAGGTCGGCCCAATGCCGGGGCCTGCCTGGGCTACGCCAGCTGAGTACCCACCGTCAGCAGTCTTCAATTTCTCGGGTCCGCACTGTTCAAAAAATTCACGCCTGCGGGCGGGTGTGCTCGGTACCATCGCGCCCATGGACCACGCCCTGCAAACCCTTGTCACCCACGTTCGTGATGCCGCCGAGAACCGCCGCCCGCTGCGCATACGGGGTGGCGGCAGCAAAGACTTTTATGGGCAGCGAATCGATCCTGCCGCCGAAATTCTGGACACCCGTGGCCTGAGTGGCATCGTGGCGCACGAACCGTCAGAGCTGGTGGTGACCGTGCGGGGTGGCACACCTTTGGTGGAGTTGGAGGCTGCCTTGGCTGCCCATGGTCAGCACCTGCCTTTTGATCCTCCGCATTTCGGCACGCCTGGCCATGATTTGGCGACCGTGGGGGGGATGGTGGCGGCGGGGTTGAACGGCCCTGGCCGTGCCAGTGCGGGGGCGGTGCGAGACTACGTGCTGGGGACGCAGGTGCTCAACGGTCGTGCTGAGTTGCTGACCTTTGGCGGCCAAGTCATGAAAAACGTGGCGGGCTACGACATCAGCCGTGCCATGGCCGGCGCCATGGGCACCTTGGGTGTGTTGGTGGAGGTGTCATTGAAGGTGCTGCCTCAGGCTCCCGCCGAGGCCACGCTGTGTTTTGAAATGGACCAGCCTGAGGCGCTGGACGCGCTCAACCGCTGGGGTGGCCAACCGCTGCCCCTCAACGCCAGCTGCTGGGTGAGTGACCAGGGCAGAGGCCTGCTCTACGTGCGCTTGCGTGGGGCTGTCGCCGCTGTCGAAGCGGCTTGCGCACGGATGGGGGGGCAACGCTTGGACAACGCCACGGCTGCGCCCGACTGGGTGGCGTGTCGTGAACACACCCTGCCCTTCTTTGCCCATGTGCCTGTTCCCGGGGACGCCCTGTGGCGCGTGTCGCTGCCCCAGACGGCCCCCGCTCTTGCCCTGGGGGGGCATGCGCATGACGCACAACTGGTCGAATGGCATGGGGGCCAGCGTTGGGTGTGGGCCCCGGCACGGCTGGCCGATGCCCTGCGCACTGCGGTGCGTGCGGCGGGTGGGCACGTCACGCTGTTCCGCCCTGCGGTGGAAACCGACCGGACCGTGGGTGTTTTCACACCCCTGAGTGCCCCGTTGGCGGCCATTCACCGACGCCTGAAGGCTGAGTTCGATCCGGCGGGCATTTTCAACCCAGGCCGTCTGTATTCCGACTTCTGACGCACGACCCATCCCTTTGCGCACCGGCCATGCAAACCAACCTCGCCCCCCAATACAAGCACACGCCCGAAGGCCAGGAGGCCGAGGCCATCCTGCGCAACTGCGTCCACTGCGGCTTTTGCACCGCCACCTGTCCCACCTACCAGCTGCTGGGTGATGAGCTGGATGGACCGCGGGGACGCATCTACCTCATCAAGCAGGTGTTTGAAGGGGCGACGCCCACACGCAAAACCCAGATGCACCTGGATCGTTGCCTGACATGCCGCAATTGCGAAAGCACGTGCCCCAGTGGGGTGCAATATGGTCACCTGATCGACATCGGCCGCAAGGTGGTGGACGAGCAGGTGCCCCGCCCGCTGATGGAAAAGGTGGTGCGCACCGCGCTCAAAGAGGGCCTGCCTTCGCCGTTGTTTGGCCCTGCCATGAAGATGGGCCAACTGGTGCGCGACCTGCTGCCCGCCACCTTGAAGAACAAGGTGCCTGCCAAACAACGCGCAGGTGCCTGGCCCACTCAAGCCCACGCCCGCAAGGTGCTGATGCTGGCGGGCTGCGTGCAACCGGCCATGATGCCCAACATCAACACCGCCACGGCCCGTGTGCTGGACGCCGCAGGCATTGAAACCGTGGTGGCCGCCAAAGCGGGCTGCTGTGGTGCGGTGAAGTTCCACCTGAACGACCACGATGGGGGCAAAGCCGAGATGCGCGCCAACATCGATGCCTGGTGGCCTCACATTGAAAGCGGTGCGGTGGAGGCCATCGTCATGAACGCCTCGGGCTGCGGCGTCACCGTGAAGGAATACGGCCACATCCTGCGTCACGACCCGGCCTACGCCGCCAAAGCCGCCCGCATCAGCGAACTCACCAAAGACCTGAGCGAGTTGCTGCCCGATTTGGTGCCCACGTTGAAACCCCGTGTGGCGGCCAACCCCAACGTCACGTCAGGTCTGCTGGCGTTTCATCCGCCTTGCACCTTGCAACATGGCCAAAAGCTCAAAGGCGGCGTCGAGCAGCACCTGGGCGCCTTGGGTTTTCAGGTGAAAACGGCGGCTTGCGAGGCCCACCTGTGCTGCGGCTCGGCGGGCACATATTCGGTGCTGAACCCCGGGTTGTCTTACCAGCTGCGCGACCGCAAGCTGGGCCACCTGGGGGCACTGGCCCCTGACGCCATCGTGTCCGCCAACATCGGGTGCATCACCCACTTGCAAAGCGGCACCTCCACACCGGTCCGCCATTGGGTCGAGTTGTTGGATGAGGCGTTGACTTCGTCTTAAACCATAGCTGTCACCGCAATACCATCGTGCGCTGAAGCCTGTTTTTCTAATTTTTATCGCCCCCCTGTGACGTCCAGCAGGGCGCCGGTGGTGTAGCTGGCACCGCTGCCCAGCAGCCAGACGATGGCCTGGGCGATTTCATCGGCCTTGCCAGGGCGTTGCATGGGAATGCTGTCGGCCAGCCGTTGGGCGCGGTCGGGCTGGCCGCCGCTGGCGTGGATGTCGGTGTCGATGATGCCCGGGCGCACGGCGTTCACCCGGATACCTTCGTCGGCGACCTCGCGCGCCAAGCCCACAGTGAAGGTGTCGATGGCACCTTTGCACGCAGCGTAGTCCACATACTGGCCCGGCGCACCCAGCCGTGCGGCCACGCTGGACAGGTTCACGATGGCGCCGCCGCCGCCCCCGTGCGCGGTGCTCATGCGACGGACGGCCTCGCGGGCGCACACAAAGCTGCCCAGCACATTCGTGCGCCACTGGCGCTCCAGGCGGGCGACACTCATGGCGTCCACCCGGGTGGCCACGTCCACGACCCCGGCGTTGTTGACCAGTCCGGTCAGCGTGCCCAGCTTGGCGTCCACTTGCTCGAACAGGCGCAGCACATCGGCTTCCACTGCCACGTCGGCTTTCACGGCCATGGCCCGACCGCCATCGGCCCGGATGCGGCGCACCACCTCGTCAGCGGCCAGGGAGTTGGCTTGGTAGTTCACCGCGACGGCCCAGCCCACCCGGGCGGCCAGCAGCGCGGTGGCCGCCCCAATACCGCGCGAAGCGCCGGTGACGATCAAAACGCCGGGTGTTGGCATGGTCTGTCGGTTTGCATGTTGATGGGGTTGGGCGAGGGACGGCTTGGGGCATCATTTGATGCCATCGCCGCTCAGCCCGTTTGTAACGCCAACCCCATTGTTCACGGAAGCACCTTCATGACATTCCATTCCCTCGCTTCTGCCGACGGTACCTTGTTCGACGCCTACGTGGCGACTCCCACCTCCACCCCGCGAGGGGGTGTGGTCGTGTTGCAGGAAATCTTTGGCGTGAACGCCCACATCTGTCAGGTGGCCGATGGTTGGGCGGCTGACGGTTACGTGGCCGTGGCACCGGCCTTGTTTCAGCGGGTGAGAGCAGGCGTCGAACTGGGCTATGACCCCGAGGACCGGGCCACTGGCGTTGCCCTCAAGGCCCAGGTGGAGGCCCTGCCCGCTCCGGGTGTGTTACCCGATGTGCAGGCCGCGGTGGACCTTGCGGCCAGGTTGGGCCAAGGCAAGGTGGGGGTGGTGGGTTACTGCTGGGGTGGTTTGTTGGCATGGCGCGCTGCGGAAGTGCTGGCCGGTGTGGCCGCTGCGGTGCCGTACTACGGTGGGGGCATGACGACCGAGGGCGAGCGTGTCCGCCAGCCCCGATGTCCAGTGTTGGCTCACTTTGCCGCCAACGACGCGCACATCCCGCTGGATGGGGTGCGGGCGTTCGAAGCTGCCCAGCCCGGCGTGGTGGTGCAGGTATACCCCGCCCAGCACGGGTTCAACTGCGACCACCGAGAGGCTTGGAATGCCTCTGCCGCCGCTCTGGCCCGTGGGCGCACGGCGGTGTTTCTGGCCCAACACGTGGGATGACCTGCTCCAGAGGGGAGGGGCTTCAGCGTGCGCTGCTGGCCAGATAGCGTTTGCGCCAAAACCACAGGCCCATGGCCCCGCCCACGATCACCATGACGGCGACCGCCCACCAGATGCCGTTCGACTGGTGAATCAGGGGCAAGAATTCAAAGTTCATGCCGAAAAAACCGGTGACCAGGTTCAGCGGCAAAAAGATGGCAGTGAGCGCGGTCAGTGTTTTCATGGTGTCGTTGGTGCGGTTGCCTTGCACACTGAAGTGCATTTGCACCGCTGTTTCGGCACTGCGTTCCAGCCGGTCCACGTGGTGGATGACGCGTTCGATATGCTCCAGCACGTCGCGACTGCGCACCATCAGCAACTCGCGGTCGCGTTGGCCTTCCGGCGTGCTGGGGTCTTCCCAGGTCTTCACGGCCTCGATCCAGTCTTGAATGGCCGCTCGTTGGTCTTCGCAGATTTCGTCCAGTTGGTGCAGCGACAGCCGCATGCCCAACATGGACGCCCAGTTGTTGAAGCGACCCTGAGGCTTGAGCAATTCCACTTGCCAGCGGTCCAGGTCGCGGGTGAGCTGGCGACGCAGGTCGAGGTAGCCGTCTACCATGGAGTTGACGATGCGCAGCATCATGTCGGCGGGGTCGGGCGGCAGGCGGGCACCAGCGTTGCGCGGCTCAGGGGTGTTGGCATTCAGCAGGCGCTCGGCAAAGCTCTCTCGCACGCTGCAATCCGCAGGGTGAACGCTGAGCAACACACGGTCGAACACCGCAAAGCCCACGGGACTGGTGTTCACCCGTTTGAGGGCACGTGGGACGCCTTCGCGGGCCTCATGCAAGGGTTCGCCAGGGCGGGTCAGATCGGTTTCTGTCTGGCTGGTGGCCAGGCGGCGAAACACCAGCACGTCATACAACGACGTGTAGTCGTAGTGCGAAGGCAGTTGGTTGTTCAGCAGGTCAGAAACGTGCAAATCCACCAACGGGCCCCCACACAGGGTCGTGAGCGTGGACTGGACCTGGAGCTGGACCACTTCAAACTCCCGTCGGGCACACGCAATCCACACATAGCCTGTGTCAGGCAACCGGGCGGGCAGGGTATCAGCTTCTTGCACGCTGCCCGTGCAGATGGTGAACACGCGCATGACGGGCCTTGTCTGTCGGCTCAGCCCCGCAGCAGGCGGGCGGCGTCGCGGGCGAAGTAGGTCAGCACGCCGTCAGCTCCCGCGCGTTTGAAGGCCAGCAGGCTTTCCATCATCACGGCGTCGTGGTCCAGCCAGCCGTTCTGGGCGGCGGCTTTGAGCATGGCGTACTCACCACTCACTTGGTACGCAAACGTGGGCATCCGAAATTGGTCTTTCACGCGGCGTACCACATCCAAGTAGGGCATGCCGGGTTTGACCATGACCATGTCGGCCCCTTCGGCTATGTCCAGTGCCACTTCGCGCAGGGCCTCGTCGCTGTTGCCAGGGTCCATTTGGTAGACCTTCTTGTTGGCCTTGCCCAGGTTGGCAGCCGAGCCCACGGCGTCGCGGAATGGGCCATAGAACGCGCTGGCGTACTTGGCGCTGTAGGCCATGATCCGGGTGTGGATGTGGCCTTGGGTCTCCAGCGCGGAGCGGATGGCGCCGATGCGCCCGTCCATCATGTCGGATGGGGCCACGATGTCCACGCCAGCTTCGGCCTGGGTCAGTGCCTGGCGTACCAGTACCTCGACGGTGGCGTCGTTGACGATGTAGTTGTCGTCATCCAGCAGGCCATCCTGGCCGTGGCTGGTGAAGGGGTCCAGCGCCACGTCGGTCATCACGCCCAGGTCGGGAAATTCCTTTTTCAGTGCCCGCACCACTGTGGGCACCAGGCCTTCAGGATTGGTGGCTTCGACGCCATGGGGGGTTTTCAGGTGCTGGCTGATGACGGGAAAGAGCGCCATCACAGGGATGCCCAGCTTGACGCAGTCTTCGGCCACCGGCAGCAGCAGGTCCAGGCTCAGGCGTTCAACGCCTGGCATGGAGATCACGGCTTCACGGCGGCCCTGGCCCTCCAGCACGAACACGGGGTAGATCAAGTCGTGAGCCGTCAACAGGTGTTCGCGCACGAGGTTGCGGGTGAAGGTATCGCGGCGCAGGCGGCGGGGGCGGGCAGCCGGATAAGAGGGGAGTTG
>Ga0209066_10008089_pt1 | contig 10268 bp, 11 predicted proteins | sample All_14_2_FD_187198 | JGI IMG/M metagenome (GOLD analysis project Ga0209066, IMG submission 187198) | Freshwater microbial communities in response to fracking from Pennsylvania, USA - Allegheny Zone_MetaG_DW_15 (SPAdes) (version 2) ... | reverse complement strand
GGCGGGGGTGGCTGGTCCTCCGGCGGCGGCGGCAATTTTGGTGGCGGCGGCGCCTCCGGCAACTGGTAAGGGCGACGCGGCATGAACACCTTGACACGATGGACCCGGCACCTGTGGCTGGACGCCGCCGATGCCCGCCGCATCCTGACCCCGGCTGGGCTGGGCAGGCTGGAGCAGGCGGTGCAAGCCAGCGAAGCCCGGCACCTTGGTGAGTTGCGTCTTTGCGTTGAGGCGGGCTTGAGCGCCGCAGACCTGTGGCGCGGCGTCTCGCCACGTCAACGCGCCGTCGCGCTTTTCAGCCAGTTGCGCGTGTGGGACACCGCGCACAACAACGGTGTGCTGATCTACCTGTTGTTGGCGGAGCGGCGCATCGAGATCCTGGCTGACAGGGGGCTGCACGCTTGCACGCCGCAAGCCGTCTGGCAGACGCTCACCGACCGCCTGGCGGCCTCCTTGCAAAGCGGGCAGTTCGAGGCGGGTCTGACGCAGGCTGTGCAGGATGTAGGTGCGCTGTTGCGGCAGCACTTCCCGGCGGATGGCACCCCGTCCAACCCCAACGAGTTGCCGGATGCGGTGGTGTTGATTTGATATCTGCGGTCTGGTGACGCTTTTGTTGACGCGCTTGCTTAGGGGCTGGCGCTTTTTCTTGGCAGCGCGGGGCGCGGGCTGGGGTGGCATGCCACGGTTGCGGCCGTGCTTGGCCATCAGTGGTGCCAGCCAAAAGCATCTGCACCCCGCCAACAACGTACCGACAAGCAACACCGATGGCACGTCCCCATCCAGCGACGTGGCCCGCCACGAGCGGGGCGACAAGGGCTGAGTGGGTGGCTGGCAGAGCGACGTCGGGGGCGTCGAGGCGCGCAGGCCGTGGTGGGTTGCCCCTCGCCAGGGGCGAGGGGTCGGCGAGGACTGTCTGAGCCGCCGAAGGACGGCGAGTTCCGCAGCCGCCCGCCGTGGCCGAGCACCGCAGAGCAGTCCGCAGCGCCAGCGAAGGACCGCCACCATCGGCGCCCTGCCAGCCACCCACTCAGCACCGCCCCGCGCTGCCACGACAAAACGCCTGACTACACGCACGCGCCACGCAAAACAGCAGCAGTATCATCACAAGATACCCCCATCTGCCGGAGTTGGCCCATGCCCCACCACGCACCCACCACCCGCCTGAAAACCTGCCTGCTGGCTGGCGTCACCTTGCTGCACCTGTCCGCAGCCCTGGCCGAATCCCCGCCCATCAAACCAGGCCTGTGGGAAGTCACCACCTCATCGCCGCAAATCAATGGCCAGACCATGCCCGACATGTCCGCGCAAATGGCCGAGCAAATGAAAAAAATGCCGCCCCAGATGCGCCAGCAGATCGAGGCGCAGATGAAGGCCAAGGGCGTGCAGATGGCCCCTGCAGGTGGCGGCGGCATGGCCGTGCGCGTGTGCATCACCCAGGAAGCACTGGCGCAAAACCGCTGGCAGCAAACTGAGGGGCGCTGTCAGAACACCGCCATGAACAAGTCCGGTGCCACCTGGACCTGGTCCTTCACGTGCACGGAGCCGCCCGCCACCGGTGAAGGCCGCACCACCTTTCAGGGCAACGAAGCTTATGTGAACGAACTGCACATGAACACCGAGCGCAAGGGCAAGCCCATGAGCACGGTCATGACGCATCGGGGCAAATGGCTCAGTGCCGATTGCGGTGGCCTCAAGCCGGCAGGCAGCCCGCCCAAACCATGAGCGCCTTGATGAAATCGGCCGACATCGAGGCCTTCTTCCACACGCTGCAGGCGGCAAACCCGCACCCCGAAACCGAACTGGCCTACAGCTCCCCATTCGAGTTGCTCACAGCCGTGCTGCTGTCAGCCCAGGCCACCGATGTGGGCGTGAACAAGGCCACAGCCAAGCTCTTCCCGGTGGCCAACACGCCGCAGCAGATCCTGGCACTGGGGCTGGACGGCCTGTGCGATTACATCAAGACCATCGGCCTCTACAAAAGCAAGGCCAAACACCTGCTTGAAACCTGCCGCATGCTGATCGACCTGCATGGTGGCGAAGTGCCCCGCACCCGCGAGGCGCTGGAAGCCTTGCCTGGCGTGGGTCGCAAAACGGCCAACGTGGTGCTCAACGTCGCCTTTGGTGAACCCACCATGGCGGTCGATACGCACATCTTCAGGCTGGGCAACCGCACGGGCCTGGCGCCAGGCAAGACGCCGCTGGAAGTTGAGACCAAGCTGCTCAAGCGCATCCCTGCGCCCTACAAGCTGCACGCCCATCACTGGCTGATCCTGCACGGGCGCTATGTGTGCCAGGCGCGCAAGCCACGCTGCTGGGAGTGCAGCGTGAGCGCCCACTGCCGCTTCAAACCCAAAACGGCAACGCCCGCCTGATCAGGCCTCAGGGCGGCGGCGTGCTGCCACCGCGCCTGCCAGCAACACACCCACCAGCGCCAGACCGCTCACAGCGGGTTCGGGTACGGCGGCCGCGAAGGCCAGGCCCACTGCGTTGTGCACATAGGCCGTGGGGTGCACCTTGTCAAACAGGTAGTACTGATCGGGGTTGGCGCACAGCGTGCCCCCCTGCCCGGTGTAGTCACCCGTCCAGCAGCGGTCGGTGATGTTGCCGCCCGCCGTGGCCAGGTCCGCACGCACCCCCGCCAGGAACGACGGCGTGTTGAAGATGTTCAGGCTCAGCCCTGGGCTGTTTGATTTGAGCAGGCTGAGCTTGCTGGACAAGAGCCCATTGAAGCCCGCCGTCAGGCCGCTCAACTGCGCTGCAGGCACCGCACCCGATGTGCCATAGAACGTGGTGGCCAGATCGGGCAGCAGTGGCACCAGGAAGTCACGCGCGCCGGCGGCATACAGGGTGCCCACCTCGGTCACCAGATTGCTCACTGCGGTGGCCAGCACCGTGTTGATATTGGAGAAGTCACCTGTGCCGATCACCGACAGGAAATCATTGCCACCGCCCCAGACCACATACAAGGCAGACGCATCAGCGGTCTGGCCCGCTGCGCTCAGGCCTGTGGTGAACTGGTTGACCTGGGACTGCATGCCCGTGTTGGCCACCAGCGGGTTCTGGGCCTGAAACTGGTTGCCCGCACCTGTCAAGGCACCGCCATAGGCGTAATCGACCAGCGGGATGCCCAGCTTGCTGGCCAGCACCTCGACGGCCACAGGGCCACTGGTGAAACGACCCGACGCATACACGGAAGGGGCCGGCACGGCGCCGCCAAACTTCTGAGCGAGGTTGCCGTTGTCAGACAGGCTGTCACCGAACACGATGACCTGCCTGTAGGCCTGGGCCGATGTGGCCGACATGGTTGCAATGAGGGCCACACTGGCGGCCACAGCACGACGAATGGACATGCGCTTACCCTTGTTGAATATTGGATGGTGAAAGCGGGGAAGATATCACCGGCCAAACGGCTCATGTCCTGCCATGTCCCCCTATTGAGAGGGATGGCACCGTAACAGTGGGTATCCGGCGTTCAGCGCAGGCCCTGCTCGATCGTCGGGTAGCGCAGGGACAAGCGCAACTCGTGCCGCAGGCGGTGGTTGGCCAGGCGCCGCGACTCGCTCATGAAAGACAACTGCATGGGGCTGAGCGCATCCAGGGCCTGGGCACGGCTCAGGCGCGGCGGCCTGGGCAGGCCGAAGTGGTCGGCCACCCAGTCGAAGTAGTCGCCCATGCGCATATCCGTATCGTCGCAGGCGTGCACCACCCTGCCCGCACGGCCACGCCACAGGGCGGCGGCACAAGCCCGCGCCAGGTCATCGGCATGGATGTGGTTGGTGTAGACGTCATCAGCAGGCATGAGTACCGGGCTGCCCCGGCGCACACGTTCGCGCGGGTCGCCGCCTTCGCGGTTCAGGGCATAGATGCCCGGGATGCGCAAGATGCTGGCGCGTGTGCCCCAGCGTGGCGACTGGCGCCGGCCCCACCAGCGCACGTGCGCTTCGGCGTCCACGCGTCGGCGCCCCCGGTCGGTGGCGGGCGCAACCGGCCTGGTCTCGTCAAACCAGGTCCCTTGGGCATCGCCATAAACCCCGGTGGTGCTGCCGTAGACGAGTGATCGGACCCGGCCACGCCGGGACAAGGCCTGCAACAGGTGACGGGTGCGCGGGTCATCATGACCCTGCCCCGGCGGCGGTGCCAGGTGCAGCACCCGCCCGGCCAAGCCCGCCAACCTGGCCAGGCTGCGCGGGTCATCCAAATTGCCCAGCAGCGGCACCAGCCCTGCCGCACGCAGCATGGGCATGCGCTCGGCCTGCGAGGTCAGCGCCAGCACACGGCAACGCGGCAGCAAGGCCTTGGCCGTGCGCAGGCCCACGTCGCCGCAACCCACGATCAGCACACGTGTCTGGCGAAATCGAGCGTGGCGGCTGGGCTGGGGAGAGAACATGGCACGGTCTGAGCGAAAATCGGGTCAGTGATTCTGCCCCGAGGTTGAGTATGAGCTTTTCCGTCACCATCGAGCCCAGTGGCCGCGCCTTCAACATGCAGCGCGACGACACGGTGCTGGGTGCCGCCATCAACGCGGGCGTCGGCCTGCCCTACGGCTGCAAGGATGGCGCCTGTGGCTCATGCAAGTGCAAGCTGCTGGAAGGCCGCGTCATCCATGGCGCGCACCAGGCCAAGGCCCTGAGCGAAGCCGAAGAGGCCGCGGGTTACCTGCTGACCTGCTGCGCCACCCCGCAGACCGACCTGGTGATCGAGGCCAGGCAGGTGGTGGGGCTGGGCGACTTCCCTGTCGTCAAGATGCCCACCCGCGTCACCAGCTTGACCCGGGTGGCGCCCGATGTGATGGTGCTGCGCCTGCAGCTGCCCGCCACCAACAGCTTTGGCTTCAGAGCCGGCCAATACATCGAGTTCGTGCTCAAGGATGGCGTGCGCCGAAGCTATTCGATGGCCAATGCACCGCATGCTGTCAAGGCGGCCGGCCCTGAGGGCCTCGAGCTGCACATTCGCCACATGCCCGGCGGCCTGTTCACCGACCACGTGTTCGGTGCCATGAAAGAAAAAGAGATCCTGCGTGTGGAAGGGCCCTTCGGCACCTTTTTCCTGCGCGAAGAGTCTGATCGCCCCATCGTGCTGCTGGCCTCGGGCACGGGCTTCGCCCCGGTCAAGGCCATCGTCGAGCACATGCGCCACGCCGGCATCACCCGCCCGACCACGCTGTACTGGGGCTGCCGCAGCCAAACCGATCTGTACCTGCATGACTGGGCCGGGCAGCAGGCGGCCGAGTTGCCCTGGCTGCGCTATGTGCCCGTGCTGTCAGAAGCCCGCCCCGATGACCATTGGCAAGGCCGCACAGGCCTCGTCCACCAGGCGGTGCTGGCCGACCTGCCCAATCTGTCAGGCCACGAGGTGTATGCCTGCGGCGCGCCGATCATGGTGCAATCAGCCCGCCAGGACTTCTGCGCGCAAGCTGGCCTGCCCGAAGAGTTTTTCTATGCCGACGCCTTCACCAGTGAAGCCGACAAACACGGCGGCTGACACCGCTTGCCGCCGCCCCAAGCCACACAGAGGAGCCTGACCATGTCCTACGACACCCACAACATCTTCGCCAAGATCCTGCGCGGCGAGATCCCCTGCATCAAGCTGTATGAAGACGAGCACACGCTGTCTTTCATGGACATCATGCCGCAGACGGCTGGCCACGCCCTGGTCATCCCCAAGCAGGCCGCCACCACGATTTTCGAGCTGTCGGACGAGGCTGCCATGGCTTGCATGCGCACCGTGCGCAAGATCGGCGAGGCGCAAAAGAAGGGCCTGGGCGCCGAGGGCGTGGTGCTGATGCAGCTCAACGGGCCCGCCGCAGGGCAGACCGTGCCGCACTTCCACATCCACGTCATCCCCGGTTCGATCGCCGACCTGCGTCGCCCGCATGGCGCACAAATGGGTGACCAGGCACAGATCAAGGCCCTGGCCGAGCGCATCATCGCCGCCTTGCCCGTCTGATCTTTACTTGCGCCGCCCCGGTGCAAAGCAGTGCTTATTGAGGCAAGCTCCCTGCTTGTTCAATCCAGTATCGGGAGCCTGCCATGGCGCTGAATGCCTACCTCACCCTTCAAGGCGTTAAATCCGGCGACATCAAGGGCTCTTGCACGCTCAAGGGTCGCGAGAACCAGATCGTCGTGGTCGCCTCCCACCATGCGGTGAGCGCACCGCATGACGCGGCCACTGGCCAGCCCACCGGCAAGCGCCAGCACCAACCCTTCGTCATCACCAAAGAAGTCGACAAAGCCACACCGCTGCTGTATCAGGCCCTGGACAACGGGGAGGAACTGAGCGAGTTTGCGCTGCACTTCTGGCGGCCGGGCGTCAAAACGGCGATGGGCACGGGTGGCGAGGTGCAGTACTACACCGTCAGGCTGAAGCAGGCCCGCATCACCAGCATCAGCTTCCAACAGCCCAGCACCCGTGACCTCGACATGCAAAAGGTGGCCGAGTTTGAAGAGATCGCTTTCACCTACCAGCACATCGAGTGGGTATGGAACGATGGCGCGGTGACCGCGACCGCCGACCTCAGCAACCAGGCCTGATCAACCCTCGAACAACAGTCTGGGCGAGCGGCCCGCTTGGGGGGCGCTCAAGCGCCCGACCACCGCGGCCTGCGCGAAGCCACCTTGCGCAAACGCCGCCAGTACGGCGTCGACCGTCTCAGGGGCACAACTCACCAACAAGCCGCCACTGGTCTGCGGGTCGCTGGCCAGCGCTTGCATCCATGACGGCGCGCTGACGGGCCAGTCAACCTCGCCGCCATAGGCTGCCCAGTTTCGGCCTGATGCGCCGGTGACGATGCCCTCGCGGGCGAACGCGACAGCCTCGTCGATCAAGGGCAAGGCGCTCAGCGGCACGCACGCGTCCAGGCGCGAGCCGCGGCAGATCTCCAGCAAGTGCCCGGCCAGACCAAAACCCGTCACGTCCGTCATGGCGTGAACGCCCGGCAAGCCGCCCAGCGCGATGCCAACACGGTTGAGCTGGGTGGTGTGACGCAGCATCTGGGCATAGCCCTGGTCGCTCAGCACGCCCTTTTTGAGGGCCGCCGACAAAATGCCCACGCCCAGCGGTTTACCCAGCACCAGCACGTCACCCGCCTGGCCGTCGGCATTGCGGTGCACGCGGTCTGGATGAACCAGGCCCATGGCGACCAGGCCGTAAATGGGCTCCAGCAGGTCAATGGAGTGGCCGCCAGCAATCGGGATACCGGCTTCGCGGCAAACCTCGGCGCCGCCCGCGAGAATCTGACCAATCACCTCGGGTGGCAGCTTGGCGATGGGCATGCCCACCAGCGCCAGGGCCATGATGGGGGTCCCGCCCATGGCGTAGATGTCAGACAAGGCATTGGTCGCCGCGATGCGACCAAAGTCGCGCGGGTCGTCCACGATGGGGGTGAAAAAATCGGTGGTGGCCACCAGGGCCTGGGTGTCGTTGAGGCGGTAAACCGCCGCATCGTCACTGGTCTCCAGGCCAACCATCAGCTCGGGCGGCACGATGCCCTGAGGTGCACGTGCCAGAATCTCGGCCAAGAGGCCCGGAGCGATCTTGCAACCGCAGCCGCCGCCGTGCGAAAACTGGGTAAGGGCAATGGAAGTCATGGGTCAACTGAAGTTCGATGCGATTGTGCCAGCGAGGGCCGCTCAATGAGCGCACGCGGTCCGGTCCAGGTGGCCGATCGGCACTTGTTTGACTGCATCATCGACGCACGCTCGCCAGCCGAGTTCGCGCTGGACCACATCCCGGGTGCCATCAACTGCCCTGTGCTGGACGATGAAGAGCGGCGCATCGTCGGCACCATCTACAAGCAGCAAGGTGCTTTCGAGGCGCGCCGCGTGGGTGGCGCCATGGTGGCTGCCAACCTGGCACGCCACCTGCGCGAGCGCTTCGCCGACATGCCCTACAGCTGGAAGCCCCTGGTCTATTGCTGGCGCGGGGGCCTGCGCAGCGGGTCCATGGTGACCTGGTGGCGGCTGGTGGGCTGGGATGCGCAGCAGCTCGCCGGCGGCTACAAGCGCTGGCGACACCATGTGATCAAGGTGCTGGAGGAACGTTGCCCCCAACTGCCGCTGCAGGTGGTGTGTGGTGCCACGGGCAGCGCCAAGACCCGCGTGCTGCACGCGCTGGCGGCCAGGGGCGCCCAGGTGCTGGATCTGGAAGGCCTGGCGTGCCACAAAGGCTCGCTGCTCGGCGCGGTACCCGGTGTCGATCAACCATCTCAAAAGGGCTTCGAGACGGCATTGGCCACCACCATCGAGGCGTTCGATCTGAACAAGCCGGTGTTTGTCGAGGCTGAAAGCCGCAAGATCGGCCGCATGTCGCTGCCCACGGTGCTGATCGAGCGCATGCGCGCGGCACCTTGCCTGGAGATCGTGGCCTCGCCGCAGGCCAGGCTCGACTACCTGTTGCGCGACTACGCCTACCTGGGCGACGACGGCGCCGCGCTGTCACAAAAAATGGAAGCGCTGCGCGCCCTGCACGGCAAGGAGACCGTGACGCGCTGGCAAGACTGGGCCAGTCAATCAGCGCTTCCCCCGCTGTTCGAGGAGCTGACGCGCCTGCATTACGACCCCCTGTATGCGCGCTCGCAGGCCCAGCACTTTCATCAATGGGATGCGCGCCAGGCCGTGCCAAGCGCGTCGCTGGACGACACCGCCATTGACCAACTGGCCCAGGCCCTGATGGCGCTCACCTGAGATGGCAAACACAATCTTTCTGAAGGATGTCAGCCGGCATTGGGCAGGCAAGGCCGTGCTCAGTCATGTCAGCTTGCGCGTGGACGCTGGGGAGCGCATTGCCCTGATCGGTCCCAGTGGCGCCGGCAAGTCCACCCTGATCCGCGTGATCGCCGGTGCTTTGCGTGCCACAGCGGGTGTGATCGAGGTCAATGGCCAAGCCATGTCCGACATGAGCTGGCACGCACTGCAGCGGCACCGTTCGGCTTGCCGCATCGTCGAGCAACAAAACCAGCTGGTGTTGCAGTCGACCGTGCACAGCAATGTGGTGGCGGGGCTCATGTCGACCTGGCCCTGGTACAAAGCACTGTTGGCCGCGCTGACACCCTTGGAGGTAGACCGGGTCGCCTCCTTGCTTGCTTCAATGGACATGGCCACCCACCAATGGGACAAGGTTGGCGAACTCAGTGGCGGACAGATGCAACGTGTGGCCATCGCCCGTGCACTGGTATCCCAACCCAACCTTTTGCTGGCCGATGAACCAACCGCGTCGCTGGACCCCAACACGGCCAAAGGCGTGACGCAACTGATCATCGAGCAGACACGGTCACGCCATATGGCCCTGGTGTTCTGCACACACTGGTTTGACATCGTGCGGCGCGATTGCACGCGCGTCATTGGCCTGCGCGCCGGTGAGGTGCTGCTCGACTGCCCACCTGGCGACGTCACAGACGCCCAACTGGCCCGACTCTATGCAGGCAGCACCGAACGCATCCAGGCGCATTGAGCGCCAGGCACGTTGGCGCCAGTACGGCCTTTGGCTGGCCATCGGCCTGTCTGGTTACTTGTGCCTGGTGCTGTCCGGAGCGCAGCCCGCCAGGCTGCTGGACCGCGATGGCCTGCACAACGCCCATGAGATCTTGCTGGGCATGGCCAAGCCCGACCTGTCCGCGCCATTCCTGATGCGGGTGTTCGCGCTGTCCATCGAGAGCCTGCTGATCGGCATCCTGGGCACAGCCATGGCCGTGGTGCTGGGCACCAGCCTGGCGTTCTTCGCCATCCGCGTGCCGGACCTGCCTGATCCCCCAAGACCAGCGCCGGCCTGGGTACGCCACGGCCTGGCCTTGACACGCTGGCTGGCGCGGTCTGTGCTGGGCATCTGCCGGTCCATACCAGAGATCGTGTGGGCCTACCTCTTTGTGCGCATCATGGGGCTGGGCCCAGGCGCTGCGGTACTGGCCATCGGGCTGACCGTGGGCGGCAACATCGGCAAGTTGTACGCCGAACTGGCCGAAGCCGTGGAGCCGCGCACCATCCAGGCCTTGCGCGCCACCGGGGCTTCGCGTTGGGCCATTTTCCTGACAGCCGTGTTACCGCAAGTCGGTCGGCAGTGGACGGGTTACGCCCTCTTCTGCCTGGAGTGCAACATCCGCATCGGCACCATCCTGGGCGTGGTGGGCGCTGGCGGACTGGGCAGCGAGATTGCACTGAGCATCCGCTACTTTCAATACGACAAATTGGCCACCTCCCTGTTGGCGGTGCTGGCATTCGTGATCGCGCTGGAACTGATCAGCACACAGTTGCGCCAGCGCCCACCACGCCCAGGAT
>Ga0209066_10008088_pt1 | contig 10268 bp, 6 predicted proteins | sample All_14_2_FD_187198 | JGI IMG/M metagenome (GOLD analysis project Ga0209066, IMG submission 187198) | Freshwater microbial communities in response to fracking from Pennsylvania, USA - Allegheny Zone_MetaG_DW_15 (SPAdes) (version 2) ... | reverse complement strand
GGATGGCACCGGCGAAGGGACCGGCCAAGCTGTGGCCGATCTCGACCGCGAAACGCCCGGCGAGGGGGAGCGCATCAGCCATCGGCGGCCGCCATAAGGTTCGCCGCATCGGCCGGCGAGAGCAGGTAGTCGCGCGTCAGCGCCTCCGGCGTGACATAGCCGTCCTTCAGGTCATCGAGCAGGCGCTGCCGGTCGCGTCGCAGCGGGTCGCCGTAGCCGCCGGCGCCGGCGGGTTGCAGCAGCACCACGTCGCCAGTCTGGACGATTTCATGCGGCCCCTTGGCAGGCACCAGCGTCACATCGTCCCCGCGCCGCACCTCGCAGCGGAAGGTGGACCCCGCCGCGCCGCCGAATTGGCCGAGCGGCGGGTGGATGCCGCGCTCGCCGCAGGCGGTGAAGGTCGCTTCCTCGTAGCCGACGCGATAGACGCGGCGGGAGGCGAGGCCACCGCGCCATTCGCCCGCACCGCCGGTATCCGGCACCAGCGACCATTCCTGCACAGTGAGCGGCGAGGTCTGTTCGATGATCTCGACCGAGGTGCTGCCGGCATTGCCGACATAGACGCGCACGCCGTTCACGCCGTCCTTGGTCGCCCGCGCGCCCATGCCGCCGGCATGCGGATCGATCACGCCGACATAGCGTCGGCCGGTCGCCGTGACGCGCGCATCGTCCGGGTCCATGCCGCCGAACAGGCCGGAGAAGGCGCCGCAATTGCTCTGCCCGACCACCCGTTCCGGCACCGCCGGGGCCAAAGCGCGGAACAGCAGGTCGATGATGCGCGGCGAGGTCTCGGTATTGCCCGCCACCACCGAGGCGGGGAAGGCGCAGTTCACCACTGTGCCTTCGGGGGCCGCGATGGTCACCGGGCGGTAGCAGCCCTGGTTGATCGGGATGCTGACGTCGGTGATGGCCTTCACCGTGAACCAGGTGCTGTTGCAGGTGACCGAGAGCGGGCAGTTGATGCCGCCGCGCGTCTGCGCGCCGGTGCCGGCATAGTCGAAATGGATCGCGTCGCCCGACTTGGTCACCTTCACCCGCAGCGGGATCGGCGCGGTCGGCCAGCCCGGCGGGCCGGCGACGGGTTCGAGTTCGTCCTCGGCCTCATAGACGCCATCCGGGATGGCGCGGATCGCCTCCCGCATCAGGCGTTCGGAATGATCGAGGGCGCGGCGCATCGCCTCGGCCAGCGCGGCGGGGCCGTGGCGGCGGGCGATGGCGGCGATGCGCCGGTCGCCCACCACGCATCCCGCATATTGCGACTGGATGTCGAGCAGCCGCACCGAGGGATCTCGCGTGTTCTGCAGGATCACCGTCATCAGGTCCTCAACCGGCTTGTCGTCGCGGTAGAGCAGCACCGGCGGGATGCGGATGCCCTCGGCGAAGACGTCCCAGGTCAGGGTGGTGTAGGACCCCGGCACCTGGCCGCCGATATCCGTCCAGTGGCCGCGCGTCATGACGAAGGCGACGATCTGGTCATCGACGAAGACCGGCCGGGTGAACTGCACGTCCGGCTGGTGGTTGCCGCCGCCGAGATAGACGTCGTTGCTGACGATGACATCGCCCGGACGCAGCCGGTCGCGCCCGATCGCCTCGACCGAGGCCTTGGTCGAGATCACCGCCGAACCGAGCATGGTCGGGATGTCGTTGCCCTGGGCGACGAGCTGCATCTCCGCGTCGAACACCGCGGCCGAGGCATCGCCGCCCGAATGCACGATCGGGCTGCCCGCGGTACGCATCATGGCGAGCTTCATCTCGCGCGCCGTGGCGTAGAGGCTGGAGCGCAGGATCTCGTAGGTGACGATGTCCATCACGCGGCCTCCGCCGGGGCAAGGGTGACGACGAGGAGCGAACCCTGCGCGATCTCCGCGCGGTCGCCGGGGCCGAGGACGAGGTTGCTGCTCGCTTCCTCGACCACCGCTGGGCCGGAGAGTGAGAAGCCGGTTGGCAGGTCCCGCCGGCGCCAGACCGGCAGGTCCTGCATCACCCCCTTCATCGCCACCTGGCGGCGGCGCCAGGGGGCGGGGGCGGCGATCGGCTCGGCGAAGCGCAACGGGCCACGCCAGCCGGTCTCCGCGCGGGCCTCGACACGGATATTGTTCAGCAGCACCGGCTGGTCCGGCTTGGTGAAGTTCCACAACCGGCGATGCGCTTCCTCGAAGGCCGCGCGGATCGCGGCGGGATCGTGGGAGGGCAGGTCGATCAGGATCGAATCCGGCTGGCCGGCATACCGGCAATCGAGCCGGCGCCGGACGCTGCGCGGAATGCCGGGATCGCGTGGCAGACCCAGGACGACCTCGGCTTCGAGCGCGGCGTAGCGATCCTCCAGCCAGGCTGCGTCCACGGCGTCGAGCGTCCGCTCCACCGCCGCCTGCCGGTCCACCTGCCGATCCGCCAGCACCATGCCGAGCGCGCTGAATAGGCCCGGCGCGGGCGGTACGACGACGCGCGGCATCTCCAGCTCGCGCGCCAGATCGATCGCATGCACCGGCCCTGCGCCGCCGTAGCAGAGGTAATCGAAGCCGCGCGGATCGTAGCCGCGTTCCACGGTCAGCAGGCGCATCGACTGCGCCATCAGCGCATTCGCAACGGCCCGCACCGCCTGCGCGGCATCGAGCACGCCGAGATTGAGCGGCCGCGCGAGATGCTCGCCTACCGCCGCTTCCGCCGCGGCGCGGTCGAGGCGGAAGCTGCCTTCGAGGAAGGTCTCGGCATCGATGTGGCCGAGCAGCAGGTTGCAGTCCGTCACGGTCGGCCGTGTGCCGCCGCGGCCATAGCAGGCCGGGCCGGGATCGGCGCCGGCGCTCTGCGGCCCGATGCGCACGCCGCCGCCGGCATCGACCCAGGCGATGGACCCGCCGCCGGCGCCGATGCTGTCGATGTCGATGCTCGGCGTGCGCACGGCATAGGAATGCAGCAGTGCCTGGGTGCGCAGCTCCGGCCGGCCCTCGCGGATCAGCGAGACATCGAAGGTGGTGCCGCCCATGTCGCCGAGGATGGCGTCCTGCCTCCCGGTCGCCTCGGCGAGGCGCATCGCCGCGCTGACGCCCCCGGCCGGGCCGGATTCCAGCAGCAGCACGGGGCGCGCGGCGACGGTCTCGGCTTCGGCGAGGCCGCCATTCGATCCCATGAAGAGCAGCTCGCCGCGGAAGCCTTCCGCTGCCAGCCCGTCGCCGAAGGCGCCGATGTAGCGCGCGCAGACCGGGCCCAGCATGGCGTTCATCACCGTGGTGCTGGTGCGCTCGTACTCGCCCTGCTGCGGGTTCACCTCATGCGAACAGGTGATGAAGAGGTTCGGCAGCGCGGCGCGCAGGATCTCGGCCGCACGCTGTTCATGCGCCGGATTCACCTGGGCGTGGAGGAAGGCGATGGCCACGGCCTCGACCCCGCTGCGGGCAATGCGTGCGGCGATGTCCGCCAGCGCCGCCTCATCCGGCGCCTGGACAACATTGCCGCGCCAGTCGAGCCGTTCCGGCACCTCATAACGCCAGCGGCGCGGCACCAGCGGCTTCGGGTTGTCGAATTGCAGGTCGTAGAGATCGGCGCGGTCATGGCGCGCGATGCGACGCAGTTCGAGCAGGTCCCGGAAGCCCTGTGTGGCCAGCAAGGCGGTCGGGGCGCCGGTGCCCTCGACGACCATGTTCGTCGCCATGGTCGAGCCATGGCCGATGAAGCCGATCTTATCGGGCGCGCAGCCCGCCACCTCCAGGATGCGCCGGAAGCCGGCGATGGCGCCGATCACGCGGTTCGCCGGCGTCGTCGGCACCTTGGCGGTGTGCACGCGGCCATTTTCTTCGATCAGGACGACATCCGTGAAGGTGCCGCCCACATCGATCCCGATGCGCTTCAAGACCATTTCCTCCGGGCGTCCTGGTGGTTCGCCTGAGATAACGGTGAAACGTTTCCACGAACCTGTCAATGCGGTCATGCCCGGCCAGACCGCGCAACCCCCTGGTAAGCATTGCGCCGCACTCTAGGATCGGTGCCTCACGGGATGGTGATTCGGACGATGGCGACGACGCTGGACATCGCACTCAGCACGACGATGCAGACCTGGCTCAGCCAGGGCGGCAGCGGCAACGGCGTGTCGGCCTATGCCATCCTCTACGGCAGTGCGGCGCCGGGCGGCAGCGCCGATACGCCGATCTCCTCGCTGACGCTGGTGGACAACGGCGTGGTGCAGTCCGGCGGATCCTTCACGCTGGACCTGACCACCAGCACGCAGACCACGCTCTATGGTGGCAAGGTCTACTTCGTCATCCAGAGCATCGACGGCACCGCCGATGCCATCGATCCGACGACGTTGAGCCAGTCCGCCATCACCTGGGGCAATGCCGAAAGTCTCAGCTACCGCTACGACAGCATCGAGGTCAGCCTGACCGGCAGCTCGGGCGACGCGGCCAACCTCACCTCCATCCAGGGCTTCGGCATCGGCATGGCCCTTTCGGCCGAGACGGGGTCGCGCAGCTATTCCGTCTCGGCGGGCACGCTGTTCACCTCGCTCGCCAGCGCGGCGACCGACCCGACCGCCAGCATGCCGGCCGTGACCACCTTCTCGGGCGGTGGCCTGGCCGGGCAGAATCGCGAAGCTGCCTCGCCCGCCATGGCCGTGGCGCCGGACAATAACTATCCCATCTATGCCGCCAGTGACTGGACCAACTACATCGATGCGCTGAAGCACCCGGACAAGCCCATCGTCATCAACGGCTATTTCAACGGTGCGGGGGATCTGCAGGCCACGGCGCCCACCGGCACGCCGGTCATCTGGCGCAATGCCGGCTTCTTCAGCTACCGGCTGGAGTGGGTCGATAAGGACAACACCTTCTGGCTGACGCCGACCGAAGGCAGCCAGATCCAGGGCGCCATCAAGCTGACGCCCGACGCCCTGGCGAGCAGCGTCTATTCCACCCTCGGCCAGGTGGAGCTCTACGAAACGGTCGGCTCCACCACGCCCTTCGAGCTTTATCCCGGCAGCAGCGAGATGAGTTCCGGCGCCAACAATGCCTGGGGGCAGGTGCTGCAGCAGCTCACCCTGGGCCTGACGGCGGGCTATCTGCAATCGAGCGGCATATCGCCGAACAGCGCCGTGACGGCAGGTATCGACCTCAACAAGAATTACAACTGGGATCCGTCCTACGCCTTCGGCCAGAACACAAACAGCGCGCTCGGCGCCGACGTCACCGTGACCTGGGATCCCTTCGCCCAGCTCTTCTATCAGTATTCGAATTCCTACGGCACGCAGTACGCCGATGCGCTGATGAGCGCCTTCGCGCAGGGCGGTCCGCAGCTCCCGGCCTATACCAATGGGCAGAATATCTCGACGTTGTCCGTGACGCTTTTTGCCGACAGCGAGGCGCCGCCCGCGAGCGACTACACGCCGCCCGTGATCCACGACTACGTGGCCGGGTCCGCCGCCGGCGGCCATTACGAGGCCGCCCAATGGCATGACGGCAATCCCGCCAATGTCGTGCTGGACTTCAATCCGGGCGCGAGCCTGGCCCAGTCGCTTGTGCTGCGGGATGATGTCGAGCTCTCCATCCGCATCCTCACCGGTTATGACGGGGACACACCGCAGTGGCAGGATGTCGCCCTCGGTGGGGCGGGCGTGACGCCGTGGCAGAACTGGACCTTCGCCTATGCCAACGGCAGTTATTCCATCACCGGGGATGGCGGCGCCGGACAGACCTCCCAGAGCCTCGTGCTGACCGGCTTGCCGATGGCCGACAGCGGCGTCGGCTGGTACCAGATCGTCGTGAAGTCGCGCGGCTTCGAGAAGGTCTTCAACCTCTACACGACGACCTTCACGCCGGCACCGACGACAGGAGATCCCAATCCCGTCCCGCGTTTCTCGGATTTCGGCAGCGATCCCTCTCTGTTCGGTATCGACGGGCTGGCGACGCTCACTGCCGGCACGGCGGCATCGGGCGGCGGGTTGCTGACCTTCTCGGTCGAGGTCACCGGTGTCTCGCCGACGCTCGACCTTTCGCTGATGCAGGCGAATACGAGCAGCGCCTTTCTCAACGGCCAGGTCACGGCCACCGCGCCTGTCGCCGGCACCCTGCAGGACGGGGTCTTCACCGCCGTGGCCGGGCAGACGGCCGATGTCCACGATGCCGGCGGCGAAGGTGTCGCGCTGTCCGTCACGAGCCAGTCAGGACTGCTCGCCTTCGGCTGGACGGGGCTGAACGATGCCGCCGACACCAGCGCCTGGACCGAGACCTTCACCAATCTCGTGCAGGGCAAGTCGGTCGCCGTCATTCAGATCGACCACCAGGGGGGATCGGGGTCCATTGCGCCGCTCTTCGCCAAGGCCGATCTCGCCGGTGGCTGGCAGACCCTGGCGGCGCAGCAGCTCGGCAACGGCACCTACGACGTGACGATGACCGCCTATGGCGCGAAGCCTCATGCGCCGAACGCGCCGGACTATGCGGCGCCGCTGACCAAGGCGAGCGCGCCGCTGACGGTGACGGTGCAGCTCAGCGAACTCGGCCTGACGGCGAGCCCCGATGGGAAGGCGCTGGCGCTGCAGGCCGATGACAGTGGCACGGCGGGTAACTGGGTCCGCTTCACCTCCATCCCGGGTAGTCTGCCCGAGGGCATGGCGGTGGCGCTGTATGCCACCGATGCCGATGGCCATTCGGTGAATGCCGATGGCACGCCGGTCGACAGCATCGCCGAGGCGGTGCTCGGGTGGGTCGGCACCGTGGGCAGCGATGACGGCGTGTCGTTGCTGGCGGGGCTGCAATCCGTCTACCTGGCCGCCGATCGGCACTTGCAATTCGCACTCGTCGACGGTGATGGCGCTGCGCCACGCGCGGCGCCTGTCACGACGCGCGACAATGGGGATGGCTCGCTCGCCATCGATGTCGGCGGCGTCGCGCTGCGTGCGGAGGCCGATAACACGCTGTCGCCCGATATGCAGATGGCCTCGGTGCAGCGGATGTACGGGTTGCCGGTGGTCCACCTCGATCACGGGGAGCGCATCGCTGTCGACGTGACGGGGAGCGCCTTCGACTCGAACACGCTGGGTTTCATTCGCTTCGACCTGGATCAGGCGACCGGCGCGATCAGCCTCGGTGGTGTGGCCTATGGCGATACCGATGCCTTCCGGGAGGCGGTTCGCGGTGCGCTCGATGCGGGCTATGGCGTCACCGCTGGCGGCGGTGATTTTGCACGGATCGATGGCTGGACCGTCGCCGGCGAGACCGGCTTCTATGCCCCGGTCCTGCTCACCCAATCGGGCCGCGTCTTCGTCGTGGGCGAGGGTGCCAATCCAGGGGGACTCGCCTACATCCGTACCTATGGCGCCAACAGCTTCGGCTTCGAGGATCTGGCGCAGGATCAGGGGGCGGACTTCGACTATAACGACATGGTCGTGACCTTACGGCCGTTGTCCGACGACTTCATGGGCTGAGGGGGATCGACACCGAGGCGTGTGTGGCGCCCGTGGCAGGTTGAGGTCTGTTTTCGACGTGAGGTTCCGGGCGGGGCGGAGGAAGTTCCGCTGATCCAGGGACCATCGTCGCGCGGGTCGTAGCTGCGGCCGCCGCTGATACCCATGGTGACGTCGAAGGTGCCGGGCTCGGTGATCAAGACCTGCGGCACGGCCGATCGCCCGGTGCGCCTTGCCATCGGCGTTGACGCAGGGCTTCACCTTGTCGAGCGGGTTGCTGGCGACGATCGTCAGCGTGGCAGGGAAGTGATCTCGGTCTCGCCTTCGCCCATCGGCGTCGGACGGCGGAGCAGGTCCGCTCGGCCGGCAAGCCGCTAGGCGATACGGTGGACGGATCGGAACGCCTTCCGTCCGGCATGGTCGGCGACGCCGCAATCCACTAACCTTCCTCACGACCACCCTTGCCGGGCCTGGTCGCGCGGCTTCGGAAGGAATCGAACATGGCGCTCAAGCGCATGGTGCTGGAAATCGGGATGGGAACCGATATTCGCGGCGCCGACTACACCAAGGCCGCGGTTCGCGCTCTGCGCGATGCGCTCTGGCACAATTCCCTTTCGATCGGTGCTGCCGTGGACCAGCCCGTCGACGCCATGAAGGTTGAGGTTCTGATCGGCGTGCCGAAGCCTGACGAGGTCGACAAGGCAGAGGTCCTGGCAATCCTGCCGCACGGTACAGGCACCGTTACCGTCGTCGAGGGGGGACTCGAGATCGCCAACGATGAGGGCACCAGCACCACCGTTATCGCCAATTGCTGCGCCATCGTGCGCCTCGATATCTAGGGAGCGGCGGACCATGGCCTTGAAGCGCATCATCCTGGAGATGGGCACCGGCAACGACCTGCATGGCGGGGACTACACGAAGGCGGCCCTGCGTGCGGTGCAGGATGCGTTGCACCATTCGTCGCTGGCCTTCATCCGCACCCTCGGCCTTGATATCAGGGCCATGCAGGTGGAGGTCACGATCGGCGTGCAGCAGCCCGACAAGGTCGATATCGAGGCAGTCCGGAAGTCACTGCCCTATGGGGTCGTCACGGCGAAGGCCATCAAGGGCGGCCTGGACGTGCCGGAAGAAGGCAGCCACGACGCGGCGGTGATCGCATCCGCGGCGATCGCCGTTCGTTTCGATCTGCCTTGAACGCTCTGACGCAATTTCGGCGTCGTCGGCACCTTGATGTCCGGAACCGGTTCCACCCCGTCGCGTCGTCGTGAGTTCCCGCGGCGGGGCGCGTGGGTGCTGGTGCAGCATGACGCGCCGGCGTCATCAGCGGTTAGTTACGTGCGAGGCGGAAAGAGTGCGGCCGCTTGCCGTCGCATCCGCGCCTGCGTGCCGAGATTGAACGGCAGTAGCGATATCTGTCAGAGCCATCCGACAGGCGGCTGGCGCGGGAGGCAGCGGCGGCGAGTCCTGCTCGGCGTTCCGTCCTTCTGCCAGTGCGGTGCCCCGACGGTGTGCGAGGCTGTCGCCTGGCTGGGATGGAATCCGAGGTGGTCTCAGATATCCCGCATGCCTGCGCGGAGTTGGCGCGGCGCAGGATCACTTGCGCTCCTTCGTCCGCCCGCCCCGGCCGGTTCCCAAACCGATTTCCTTGGCCAGCGCCGAACGACGCTCGGCATAGGCCGGCGCGACCATCGGATAGTCCAAGGGTAGGCCCCACTTCTCCCGGTACTGCTCCGGGGTCAGGCCGTAGGCGGTCGCGAGATGCCGCTTGAGCATCTTCAGCTTCTTCCCGTCCTCCAGGCAGATCAGATAGTCCTGATGGACCGATTTCCTGATGGCAACGGCGGGTTCCTGCTTCGCCGCAGGCGGCGTCTCGGCGGCACGTTCGATCCCGGACAGTGCTGCATAGACGCTCGAAATGAGGCTCGGAAGATCTCCGGCCGGCACGGGGTTATTTGAAACATGGGCGGCGACGATAGACGCCATGAGCTGCAGCATCGCCGGTCTGTCGGCTACTTCTGACATCGGATTCCCTCGAATCGAACCTCTTGGACGACAGATATTGTATCATCCGAAGATTCGAGGAGGGCATATGGCGTTCACAAAGATCAACAATTGGGAAACAGGCAGGGCTTGGCCGCAGCTCGTGAACCTGTGGTTGCCGGGGTTGGAATTGGTTGCGCCCGGGTTGAATGGATCTGCGGGCCGTTTTCGATGGAGCGCGGCACCATGCTTCGCAAGCACTCGCCGGACGCACTTGCGGAGGACAGGCGATTAGATTCAGGACCCGTTAATCGCTTGGAGTGACGCGGCGGAGCGTGATTCTGGGGTGGTGGAGCTGCTGCCGTGCCCACGCCGCCGTTCCTGCTTTCCACTGCCCAGATGCGGCGACTTCTGCCGCACTTCCTACTCTCGCATGGCATGCCGCGGGTGAATGGTCGAGGAGGCGGAGCGCAGCGGCCAGGGCCGGCGTGTCGCAACGCTGCGACACGTGGCGGAGCAGGCCGCCTGTAGTACTGGACGGCTATCCGCATAATTGTGCGGAGACGCACATGAGCCCGCGTCTGCCGGATCATCTCTCCATCCTCGACCGCTCCGCCTTCTGCCTCGCCTTCCGCGAGGAGATGGAGCGGGCCGGCCAGCGAGAGGCGGAGGTCGATCTGATCGAGCGGGCATGGTGCTGGTGCGCGCCTTCATCGAGGCGCGCGACGCTGCACGCGGACCCTACATTCGGCCCCCGCCTCGATCGCGCGGCAGACGGACGTAATCTCGATCCCTTAGAGCATTTTCTGTTTAGTCGAAGGCATAGCCGGAGTTGGCGAGGTAATTTTGGCACTCGGATTCGGTGAAGGTGTCGAGCAGGCCGCCAATGGTGGACCAG
>Ga0209066_10008087_pt1 | contig 10269 bp, 8 predicted proteins | sample All_14_2_FD_187198 | JGI IMG/M metagenome (GOLD analysis project Ga0209066, IMG submission 187198) | Freshwater microbial communities in response to fracking from Pennsylvania, USA - Allegheny Zone_MetaG_DW_15 (SPAdes) (version 2) ... | reverse complement strand
GTCGAGGAACTCGCGCTTGCGCGTTCTCTTGGTCTTGCGTTCAAATCCAGTGGTGCTCAGGCTCATCTGCTTCATGCTGTCACTGTCTCACATTCAGGGCTGCATGCGGAGGTTTTGCAGACCATCCTTAAGTGTGTAGTCTTGATACCAGTGCTTTTTCCCTGATGGGGTTTGTTTGATGTACAGACCATCGCCGTCACTCAGGCGATGTTTGTCGGCCTTCATGGCTTCGATGGTTCTCGTGCTTGAAATCAAGTGTTTGGCCATTTCGATCTCGCTAGACGTTCGTTGAGTCCCTGGACAAACCATCGCCGAGGACATGCGCCAAGTTGAGCATTCACGCGGGATGCATGCGGCCATTTGCGCCGTCAAAACAGCCGGACAGTTCGCACCACAAAATGACTAGCTGAGCGTCAACGGACCTTTTCGGACCATCTCGCACCATGTCTGAAGCCTAGATGCCGCGCTGATCGGAATCGCGACTCACTCACAAGTGAGTTCACGGTGGACCTCGCGGCGTTCTGCAGGAGACCCAGCCAAGCTCGATTGGTTGAGCCCTTCCGAGGGGTCTTGGTCGTTCACCAATAAGAACCCTGGATCGTCACATTTGTGTGTCCATTGGCCTACGGCAGAGTGCCGTAGGCCGGAGACGGTCACACGCAGGAGGCGAGCGTCCGTTGCGTCACAGGGCGGAACTCAGGCAGAGCGGGGTGGCGCAGTCGTGAAACCCCCGACTTCAGTTCGCACAGGTAGTCCGCCCAAGCCTGCATCATCTCAATGCGCTTGAGGAGAAACTCCGTGCGGTTGTAAGCCCGCCCGTTGGTGTCTTTCACTGCATGGTCGAGTTGCATCTCCACCACGGACTCTGGGAACTCAAGCACCTCCACGATCAGCGTGCGCGCTGTCGCCCGAAAGCCGTGTGCCGTGACAGTCTCCGCGTCATAGCCCAGGGCTCGCAGTGCCACGTTCAGCGTGTTTTCGGAGAGGAAGCGTCCAGGTCGGTTTTCGGCAGGGAACACCATGCCAGTGTGGCCGGTGTGCGTGAAGAGCGTTTCGAGAATGGCCACAGCCTGCTTTGCAAGGGGCACAAAGTGCGGCTGGCCGTTGGCCTTCTCACGCTTGGTTCTCTTCAACCGTGAAGAGGGCACGTAAAACAGACCGTTGTCGAGGTCAAACTCTTCCCAGAGTGCCTGACGCAGTTCTCCTGGGCGCAGCATCAGCATTGGGGCCAATTTCAGAGCGCATTTCACGACGAATGTGCCCGTGTAGCCATCGATCGACCTCAGCAAAGCTCCCAGAGGCTCAGGTTTGACGATGGCTGCGTGGTGCTTCACAACGGGCTGTTGCAGCGCGTCACGGATGTCTTGGCATGGGTCGCGCAGATCCCTGCCTTCCGCAATGGCGAAGCGGAACACTCGCGCACAGTGCTCGCGCAGCCGATGTGCGGTCTCCAGGGTGTCGTTACGCTCCACAGCACGGCAGGCTTCGAGCACCGTCTTGGGTGTGATGTCTTCAAGCAGCATGTGCCCAAAGCGGGGGAAGGCATGCAACTCGAGGCGCCGGATGATCTTGGAACTGTAGGTATCCATCCATTGGCGCTTTTTCACCGAAAACCATCGGCGCGCTACTTCTTCGAAGCTGCCGATGGGGGGCTCGCCGGCCTTGCTCCTGCGGGCTGCCTCCTTGAGTGCCTTGCGCTCTTGCTTGGCCGCGTGCCGAGCCTGCATGGGGTCGCCACCCTGAGCAAGACATGACCAAACTTCACGGGCTTTTTGGCGTGCGTCTTCGAGTCCGACCTTCGGAAAGGTGCCCAGACTCAGCGTTTTGCGCTTGCCTTCAAAAGTGTAGTCAATTCGCCACACATGCGTGCTTCCCCAGGCGAATGGCACCAGGTACAGGCCGCCTCCATCACTGAGTCGACCCGCTCCGGGCTTGAGTGCCCGGATCTCCCGCTCGCCCTTGATCTTCTCCAAAGCCATCTTGTGGCCTCCTTACGCTGACTCGTTGAAGAGCGCTGCGAAGATCGTGGGAAGGTATTTGGACTTTCCGCAAAATCTTCTGCAACGGCGCCTGGATCTGGGCAAACTACGTCGGACGTCTCAGGAATGAAAAAAGCCCTAAGTCGTTGAAGACAAAGGGCTTTTCGGATTCCAACGGACATCGTCGGAGTTAATTCTGGTGGCCTGGGGCGGAATCGAACCACCGACACGCGGATTTTCAATCCGCTGCTCTACCAACTGAGCTACCAGGCCAACTCTTCGTCAATTGCTGCGATGCAGTGATCAGCGAAGACCTGAACTATAGCATCAATTTACGGCCGCTTTCTTCGCGCGACCCAAATCGACACCCAGTTGCTTCAATTTTCTGTAGAGGTGGGTGCGCTCCAGTCCGGTCTTTTCCGCCACGCGGGTCATGCTGCCGCCTTCACGCGCCAAATGGAACTCGAAGTAGGCGCGCTCGAAGTCGTCGCGGGCCTCGCGCAGCGGGCGGTCGAGCTCGAAACTTTGCTCGTGCGACAGGCCGTTGTGAGCGACGGGGCTGATGGCGCCGTTGTGGGCGGGGGCACCGTAGGCGATCGGCTGTTGTGGCGCGTGGGCGGGCTCACCCCCAACCAGTTCGCTGCGCAGCGGCAGTGGCGTGCTGCTCAGCGGCACGGCATAGGATGCGGCGGCCGTGATGGGTGTGACGGTGGCCGTGTGCACGGGCTGGGCCGGGACGGCCGCGCGGGGGGCGGCGGGCTTGGCCAGACCTTGCTCCACCGTGCGCAGCAGCTTTTGCATCGTGATGGGCTTTTCCAGGAAAGCCTGGGCGCCGAACTTGGTGGCTTCCACCGCGGTGTCGATGGTGCCATGCCCCGACATCATGATGACCGGCATGGTCAACTGACCGCTGGCACCCCATTCCTTCAGCAAGGTGATGCCATCGACGTCGGGCATCCAGATGTCCAGCAAGACCAGGTCGGGTTGGCACTGTTCGCGCAACTGACGCGCCTTGGCGGCGTTTTCAGCGACTTCGACGGTGTGTCCTTCGTCGCTCAGGATTTCTGACAGCAGGGCGCGGATGCCCAGTTCGTCGTCAACAACAAGAATGGTAGCCATGAATATGAGGGATCCCTCAAGTGGGAACTATGCGTAGTGTGGCCCAGCTTGTGGTGTTTCTGATGAAAGCTTTGAAAATGATAGCGAAACTTGCGCCCCACTCGGCCCAGAAGTGCTTGCAAGGTCCCCTGCGCCTGGGGGTGTAGACCCCGCAGATCCCAGATTGCGAATGCGCACCAGCGCCCCGTGTTCATCGGCAATCTTCTTGACGACGGCCAGACCCAGGCCCGTGCCCTTGGCCTTGGTGGTGATGTAGGGCTCGAACGCGCGCTTGATGACCTGCTCGGGGAAGCCCGGCCCGTTGTCGCGCACGGCCAGGCGCACCGCGCGCACCTCGCCGCCGTCGGTCAGTGAGACGTCGGTGCGCAGCAGCACGCGGGGGGCGGCGTCAGCGGGAGGGTGTTCGCCCACGGCGTCCAGGGCGTTTTGCACCAGGTTGTGCACCACTTGGCGCAGCAGGGCCGGGTCACCCATGATGCGCGGCAGATTGGGCTGCAGGTCCAACTGCACCGTGCCTTGCTCGACCGCCTGGCCATACAGGGCCAGCACGTCGTTGACCAGCGTGTTGAGCTCGAGCGGCACCAGCTTGGCAGAGGGCAGGCGGGCGTAGTCGCGGAACTCGTTGATCAGGGTCTTGAGTGCCTGTACCTGGGTGACGATGGTGTCGGTCGAGCGTTTCAGCAGGCTTTGGCCCGGCTCATCGAGCTTGTCGTGCAGCTTCATCTGCAGGCGTTCGGCCGACAGCTGGATGGGGGTGAGCGGGTTCTTGATTTCGTGCGCCACCCGGCGGGCCACCTCGCTCCAGGCCTCGGCGCGCTGGGCCGACACCACCTCGGTGAGGTCGTCGAACACGATCAGGCGCTCGTCGGGCGGCAGGTCGGCGCCGCGCACCAGCAGGGTCAGGGGCTCGGGGTTGCCGGGCAGCTGCAACTCGTACGACTCTTGCCATTGCTGGCGCTCGCCGGGTGTGGGGTCGTGGGCGTAGAGCTCGAAACGTTGGGCCAGGGTGGCGGCAAAGGCCTGCAACTCGGGGACATCCGACAGCGGGCGACCCCGGTACACCGACAAGGGCAGGCGCAGGATGCGGGTGGCACCCGGGTTGACGGTGTCGATGCGTCCCTGGGCATCGAACACGATCACGCCGGCGGTCAGGTTGTCCATGATGGCCTGCAGGTGGGCACGGGCGCTGTCGAGGTCGTGCACGCTGCGGTCGACCAGGTTGCGGGCGTCGGCCAGCTGCTGGGTCATCTCGGCAAAGGCGCGGGTCAGGCCGCCGAGCTCGTCTTTTGAGGCAAAGATGGCTTTGGGGCGCAGGTCGCCCCGCGCCACCTCGTCCACGCCCTCGGCCAGCAGCAGCAGCGGGTGGGCCAGTTGCTGCCCCAGGGTGGCCGCCAGCAGGAAGGCGCCGAACACCGCCAGGATCAGGGCCAGCGTCAGCGTGCCGATGTACATGCGCCGCAGGCCTTCTCGGCCCAGGGCACGTTGCTGGTACTCGCTGTAGGCCGCCTGCACGTTGAGCGCATTGCGCACGATCTCGGGGGCGAGTTGCTGCGTGACCATCAGGTAGTGGCCGCGCGCCTGCAGGCGAAAGCTGCGGTCGGGCATCCAGGCCAGCGCGACCAGGCGCGCCGAGGACGGGGCGGTCGCGTCATCGAGGTCTTCCACCTGGGCCATGACCCCTTTCTGGCGGGCGTCCTGTCGCCAGGAGGTGGGCACGCGATCGGTCAACAGGGGGACGTCGCCCGATCCGCCGGCGCTCCATTCCACCTGGCCGGCCTCGCTGACCAGGCTGACGGTTTGCGCGCCGAGTTGCTCACGCAGACGCTCCAGCTCCAGCAGGCCGGGCAGGGCGTCCGGGCTGCTGCCCAGTCGGTCGGCGGCCACCTGGGTCTTCTTGGCCAGATCCTGCGTGAGGCTGTCCAGGGTGTTGCGTCCCAGGTTCAGACCGGCCTCCAGCGCGCCTTCCACCTGCACGTCGAACCAGGTCTCGATGCTGCGCGAGACGAACTGGTAGGACACGGTGTAGATCAGCACGCCCGGCAGCAGGCCCACCAGGCCGAAGATGCCGGCCAGTTTCAGCAGCAGTCGGCTGCCGAAGCGACGTTGGCGCAGGCGCAAGGCCAGTCGCCCGAGGGCGATGAGGATGACCACGCCCAGCAGCGCGGCCGTGGCCACATTGCCCCACAGCAGCCAGTTGAAATAGGGCTCGAGTTGGTCGCTGTTTTGCGTGGCCAGCACCAGCAGAAAGGTCAGCACCAGGCCACCGCCCAGCATGGCCACGCTGGCGATGATCCAGGTCCAGCGTTGGTTCAGTTTGAGGGAGGCCATGGCGGGCGGGGCTCAGCGTGTGGAGGACACGCCCACCCGCCGCTCGATCTGCAGGGCCCAGTCGTCCAGGCCGCCCAGCCCGATTTGCAGGGGGCGGGGCAACTCGCTGGCGTCCAGTTGGAAGCCGAAGTCCACATAGCAGTCCGCCGGATCGACGTCGCCCAGCTTGTCGGCGATCAACCACTGGCTGCCTTGGCGCAGCACCTCCAGGGCTTCACTCATCCGGCTGTAGGGGCGGCTGAAGCCATCAAAGTTCAGACGCCACTGGCGGGTCAGGGGCTGGTAGGCCAGGCGCCAGCGGCGGGTGGCGGAGGCGATGCGTCGGTCGGTCCAGTACCAGCGCTTTTCGAACACCTCGGCGCGGGCCACGAACACCACGGCGATGCCCTTGGAGAGCATCTGCTCGACGTCGCGGTGCAGGTCAAAGCGCACCTCGTAGCTCAGGGTCAGACCCTCGTCGCTGTACTGGGCCAGCAGGCGTGCCAGCTCGGCGCCGCTGTTGGCCCACGCGGCCCATGCTGCGCTCCCCGTGGTTGCCAGGGCAGCAGTCCACAGGGCAGAGGTGCTGCGGAGCAGCAGGTCTCGGCGGCGCATCAAAGGCATCAGGAACCCGTCGGGGCCTTGGTCAGGAGAGCGTAGAAGAACCCATCCCCCCGGTCTTGGCCGGTGGGGTCCAAGTATTCGACCACAGGCAGCAGGTGACCGGGGGCCGGGAGCGCCTGGGCGTCCGCAGTGCGTTGCAAAAACGCGTCGATGCGGTCCTGGCCTTCCATCTTGAAGACCGAGCAGGTGCAGTACAGCAGGTGGCCGCCCGGTTTGAGCAGGGGCCACAGGGCGTTGAGGATGGCGTCCTGGGTGCGGGCGAGGGCGGCGATGTCCGTGTCGCGACGCAGCCAGCGCACATCGGGGTGGCGGCGCACGATGCCCGAGGCGCTGCAGGGCGCGTCCAGCAAGATCGCGTCAAAGGGCTGGCCGTCCCACCATCGGTTCGGCTGGCTGGCGTCGGCCGCCACCGTGCGGGCCTGCAGGCCTTGGCGCTGCAAGGTCTCGGTGACGCGCACCAGGCGCTCGGGGTCGGCGTCCAGCGCGGTGACGTCCAGGTCGGCCAACTCCAGCAGGTGGGCGGTCTTGCCTCCCGGCGCCGCGCAGGCGTCGAGCACGCGGGCACCGGCTGGCAGCTTGTGGCCGCAGGCGTACACGAGCAGGGGGGCGGCGATCTGCGCGGCGGCATCCTGCACCGACACGTCACCCTGGTCGAAACCGGGCAGGCGCTGCACGGGCACGCCGTGGGGCAGCACGATGGGCTGGGGTTGGTCCGGCGCGTCGGCCAGCACCGGGGCGTCGTCAGGCAACAGACCGGCCTCGATCAGGCGGGCGCGGTAGGCGGCCGTGCTGCCGTGGCGCAGGTTGGCGCGCAGCGTCATGGGCGGCTGTTCCTGGTTGGCCATCAGAATGGCTTGCCAGTGCTCGGGCCAGTCTTTCTGCAGGCGCTTGATCCACCAGGCGGGGTGGTTGAAGTGGGCCACCGGGTCGTCTTCGAGTTCGGCCAGCAACGCGGCCTCTTCGCGCAGAAAGCGGCGCAACACGGCGTTGACCAGCCCGCTGGCGGGTTTGGCGCGCCGCTTGGCGGCCTCCACAGCCTGGTCGACCAGGGTATGGGCGTTGTACTCGGTGCCGCAAGCCAGAGACAGGGCCGACAGCAGCAAGGCATCAACCCAGGGCTGGGGCGCTTTGGGGACGAGGCGGGTGCGCAAGGCCTGGGCGGTGCCCAGGCGGCGCATCACCGCGAAGGACAGTGCCTGCACACCGGGGCGCTCGGTCGCCTTGCGGTCGGCCAAGGCGTCGGTCATGGACTGACCCTGACGGACGGCGGCCACCACATCGGCGCAGCCGCTCAGCAGCTGCCACAGCGGCAGGGAAGGGGTGGAAGAGGTCGAAACCGTTTTGCTCATGCCGCGCAGTCTATGCGCTGGCCGGCTCAGGCCCCCAGGAAGTGCTTGCGATACCGTGCGGGCAAGTCGGCAATGCGCATCAACATCGGCAGGTCGGCGGTGTTGAAATCCGGGTCCCAGGCGGGCGCGCCCAGGACCTTGGCGCCCACGCGCAGATAGCCCTTGATCAGCGCAGGCGGCTCCACGTTCAGGTGGCGATCCAGCTCTTCGACTGGCAGCGGCAGGCGCGGGCGCACCTGCAGGTCGATCGGGGCCAGGTGGGTCTGGCGCAGCTGCTCCCACAGGCTGGCGGCCACGTGGCCCCCGTCGCGCATGCTGATGCTGGCGCAGCCGATCATGGTGTCCAGGTCGTTGCGCACCATGAACTCGGCCAGGGCACCCCACAGGGCCATGATGGCGCCACCGTGGCGGTGGTCCGGGTGCACACACGAGCGGCCCAGCTCCACCATCTTGCCGCGCAGCGGGCGCAGGCGGGTCAGGTCAAACTCGGTTTCGCTGTACAGGCCACCGATGCGCTTGGCCGACTCGGGGGTCAGCACGCGGTAGGTGCCGATCACCTGGCCGGGCTCGTCCGTGCCGGTATCCAGGCGCACCAGCAGGTGCTCGCAGTAGGGGTCGAACAGGTCGATGTCATGGCCGGCGGGGCTGCCCACCGGCACGCTCAGGCGTGCGCCCATCTCGACGGCGAAGACTTCGTACCTCAGGCGTTGCGCGGCGAGAACATCTTGCGCAGTGCGAGCCCAAACGACTTCAATGCCTGGCCGCGTGCTGGCCTCGGGCGCCGACCTCGGGTGAAGTGACCTCCGCGCGGCACGGGATTCGGCCGACAAGTGGGAGGACAGGTCTGCCATCGGCAGGGTCGGCAGGGGGAGGTCACGCATCGTCTCTCCAATCGTCAGGTCTGTGTGGACATGAGGGGACAGTCTTGCCCCCTCCGATGACGGTGCGGTGAACGTTGGATGACAAGCCCGTGACGCTGGCGACCTCCGCCCTATGAGAAATCCCGACCGCCAGACGTGATGGCGGCTGATACGATGGTCGGTATGAGCATCCAGATCTTTGGCTTGCCGGTATCCCGTGGTGTGGCCATTGGTCGCGCGGTGCTGGTGGCCTCCAGCCGCATTGACGTGCCCCACGTCTTCATCGATCCCACCCTGATCGATGGCGAAGTGGCGCGCCTCTTCGCCGCGCGCGATGTGGTGGCCGCCGAGTTCGATGCGCTCAAACGTGATCTGCCCGCCGATGCCCCGGCCGAATTGGCCGCCTTGCTCGACGTGCCCCACATGCTGCTGCAGGACGAGGCCCTGATGGGCGCCTCGGCCGACTGGATTCGCCAGCGCCACTACAACGCCGAATGGGCGCTGTCGGCCCAGCTGGAAGTGCTGGCGCGGCATTTTGACGAGATGGAAGACGCCTACCTGCGCGAGCGCAAGGCCGACCTGGAGCAGGTGGTCGAGCGTTTGCTGCGCAGCCTGAGCCGCGGTGTGCCCTCGGCGGTGCCCGCGCCCGGTGAAGGCGTGCACGATTTCGGGGGCGACGAGCCCCTGGTGCTGGTGGCCAGCGACATCGCGCCGGCCGACATGCTCAGCTTCAAGCGCAGCGTGTTCAAGGGCTTTGTCACCGACGTGGGTGGCAAGACCTCGCACACGGCCATCGTGGCGCGCAGCATGGACATTCCCGCCGTGGTGGGTGCGCGTCAGGCCAGCAACCTGATCCGTCAGGACGACTGCATCATCATCGACGGCGATGCCGGCCTGGTGATCGTCGATCCCTCGCCCATCGTGCTGGAGGAGTACCGTTTCCGCCAGCGCCAAAGCGAGCTGGAGCGCAGCCGTCTGGCTCGCCTGCGTCACACGCCGGCGGTCACCCTCGACGGCGAACGCGTCGAACTGGTCGCCAACATCGAGATGCCCGAAGACGCCCCCGTGGCCCTGGAGGCGGGTGCCGTGGGCGTGGGCTTGTTCCGCAGCGAGTTCCTGTTCATGAACCGCGGCGGTCATCTGCCCGATGAAGAAGAGCAGTACGACGCCTACCGCCGCGCCGTCGAGGCGATGAAAGGCCTGCCCGTCACGATCCGCACGATCGACATCGGCGCCGACAAGCCGCTGGAGGGCATGACCCCCTCCGAGCTGCGCCAGGAGTCGGTGCTCAATCCGGCCTTGGGCCTGCGCGCCATCCGCTGGAGCCTGTCCGAGCCCAGCATGTTCCGTCGGCAACTGCGGGCGCTCTTGCGTGCCGCCGTGCATGGCCCGGTCAAGGTCATGATCCCGATGCTGAGCAACCTGCGCGAGATCCGCCAGACCCTGGAGCACGTGGACCATGCGCGTCGGCAACTGGTCGAGGCGGGCAAGCCGTTCGGCGAGGTGGAGCTGGGCGCCATGATCGAGGTGCCGGCGGCCGCTTTGACCCTGCCCGTGTTCCTGCGCCACTTCGATTTCATCTCGATCGGCACGAACGACCTGATCCAGTACACCCTGGCCATCGACCGGACCGACGAGGAGGTGTCCCACCTCTACGACCCGTGGAACCCGGCCGTGCTCGGCCTGATCCAGGCCTCGATCACGCAGGCGCGCGCCGCAGGCCGGGGCGTGAGCGTGTGCGGTGAAATGGCGGGCGACCCGGCTTTCACCGAGTTGCTGTTGGCCATGGGACTGCGGACGTTTTCGATGCACCCCACCCAGGTCGCTGCGATCAAGCAGCGCGTGCTGCGCGTGGACACGCGACGACTGGCACCGCTGGTGCCCGAGGTGCTCGCCAGCGACGATCCTGAAGCGGCCTGTGCCGAGTTGTTTGCCGCCGTGCATGGTGGCGGTGCGGCAGGGGGAGCGTGGATGGCCTCACCCTCCGCCCTGCAGAGCGCCTGAACGTCAGCGTCCGCCCAGCGTTTCCCA
>Ga0209066_10008085_pt1 | contig 10271 bp, 7 predicted proteins | sample All_14_2_FD_187198 | JGI IMG/M metagenome (GOLD analysis project Ga0209066, IMG submission 187198) | Freshwater microbial communities in response to fracking from Pennsylvania, USA - Allegheny Zone_MetaG_DW_15 (SPAdes) (version 2) ... | reverse complement strand
CTTTTATTACATATATTTGCTTTCAACATCTTAGAGCACTTCACTCAATCAATTTTGACATGAATAATCCAACAATCTACGGGGTTTTTGACTCAAAAGAGAACATCAACCAATGGATCAATGGTTCTAATGACAACTCCCAAGCAATGAATCTATTCTTCACAGGCTTTGATTCATTTAAAGCAGGTGACGAGATCTTACTCTTTTGCGGAGAACTTTATAATGCAGAGGAACTTAAAAAAGCAACTGGAGCTGACTTTTCGAATCATGCCGAACTGCTCTATGCCCTCTTCAAGAAAGAAGGATACCTCGGATTTAAAAAAATTAACGGGAAGTTCACCATTCTTATCCAAACAAGCAGCCAAACCATCGTAGCCAGAGACAGATATGGTTTATCTTCAATGTTCTATTATACCGATAAAGTTTTCTCCAATCATCTCCATCGGTTAAAAGAATTCAAAAACACCGAGCTTAATCCCGACATAGATGCCATTGGCACCTATTTGATGTATAGTTATATCCCATCTCCGGTTACCTCTTTCAAGAATGTTTCTAAACTTCATGGAGGACACGTTCTGATCAAAACTTCCTCCGAATCAAAGATCATAGATCTTTTTCCTTTTAATGAGTTTGTTTCAAATCAGATAAAAATTGATGAAAAGGAGGCTTTAATTGAGTATGAAAGATTACTTAAACTTAGCCTAAAAAGAAGAATAGGATCTCATCAAAAAGTGGGAGCGTTGTTATCTGGGGGATACGATTCAGGAGGAAACATCAGCCTTTTGCCAGAAGTTTTTGATGGCAAGATAGAGAGCTACAGTATTGGATTTAAAGATAATCCCTACTCTGAACTCCCCTACGCCCGCATGATGGCCGAACGATTTGGGGCAGAACACCACGAATACCTTATGGATGGTTCTGAGATTGAAGATCTGCCTTTACTGGTAAAAAATCTTGGTGACCCCTTCTCCGAATCTGGCTGGATGCTCAATAATTCAGCGATGAAGTTGGTTCACGATAAAAATCTCCCTATTGTATTAGGAGGTGATGGAAGCGATCAACTCTTTACTGCTCATCTTAGAGAAATGGGGCTAAGACTTAAACTGGAGAAGAAGATGCTTGCACCAGCTCAAAAACTCTTTGCTGCATTTGCCGAAAACAGTCTCTTCGAAAAGGACAATTTCTATTTCAGAGCTAGGTTCCAGAATGACAAAATCATGAACATTCTTTATCCAGACCAATTTGGATTTAGAAAATATCAACTAAAGAACCTCCTTAAAGCTAATATCAAACCCAACCCAACGCTGGCCTCCTTCCCTTCAAAATTTAACGGCTTCGAAGATCTTTATAGGTCGGTCAATTACTACACCGATATTAATCAAATCTCAACAGAGATAATACTCTTTAAAGCAAGTCGAATTTCTCAGCTATACGGAGTCAATATGGGCTTTACCTATATCGATGAAGATGTGCTTAAGTTTGTCACCTCGCTCCCACTTAACCTTCGTGCGAAAGGCTCACTCGACGATCTTGCCTCTGGTAGAGGCGTAAGTAAATACCTTCTCAAAGCTCTCATTAAACCAAAACTCCCTACTGAGGTTACTTCCAGAAAAAAACAAGGAGGATTCTCTCCTCTCCAGATCTTCTTTAACGATGCATCAAAAAGGGAGCTGATGTACAATTTCATGCTAAAGAGCGATGTCTCCAAGCATCTCTTGGACAAAAAGAGCTTAGAAGGCTTCTTTAAAAGCTATGATCAGAGTACGAAAGGAGAATACTGGTTCTGGTACAAACAGACTATGGCCAACCGTCTAATCAATGTGCTTGTCTTATCTCTCTGGTATGAGAGTTTTGTCAATAACAACCATCACGACAAACTTTCAGAATACCTACACTAGAACTGTTCATTCATAAGTTCATAACACTCTTCAACTAATAGGATTCCACATAAAGAGCGCAAAGATATTCACTTAAGCTACTCAACAAAGCAAGTGAGAATCATTGCGCTCTTTGTTCGAAAATGGAAACAGAACGTATACCTATCTTAAATATCTAAGCCTAACCTTATAACAAAATCATTTAACCAGGCCTCGGCATTGGGATCACCCTCTGAAGGGGCCCACTCTGCAAAGTATTTATCATCTATAGGGTCATAGGGGCCATCCTTCACTTCCCATGCCACCGAACCAGACTCCAAAGAAATGAGAGAATGCCAAGTTCTCGGAGGAACCTCTACACCAAAATTACCCTTCAAAGGATCCAAAATTTCAACTTGATGAACTTCACCCATCTCTGTCCACTCAATTATAGCGATCTTTCCCCTTAAACAGAAAAAAACTTCTAGTTTATCGGGATTCTCGTGTTTATGCGGACGAACATAAGTACCTGGCTCCATCGAATTGAGCATCCTTTGAATTCTTGCCTCCGGTTCCTTATGAAAGTTATAGTTCTTTCTCTTTCGCATCGATTTACGAGCCTCAGAAGATAGCGCATCTAATAATTGATGATTGATAGAAATCATACAGATGGAGATTTTGTTTCACTACTGATCCTATTAATTGCCTTTTTAACCAATAAACTTATCCCAACCAAAGAGATAATGATAAAAGCGAGCGGAACCGCCATATCCGTCCAATGGCCGTTACCTCGTTGCATTGCTTGGCTAAGATTCTGAGCCTGAGAGCCAGTATAGATGAAGATCAATGACCGGGGTAGCATTCCAGCAAGCGTTCCCAACACAAAGACAGGGATCTTGAACTTCATCCTTCCAAGTGCCATATTAGTCATTGCAAAGGGTAAGACAGGAGAGAGCCTGCAAAAAAGGAGTAAAAGGAATGGTTTTCCCTCCAGAGCTTTAAAAAGACGTGCCGCCTTCGGGTTAGAGAAGGAAATACTTCCCGTTGCCACCTGATTCAGCCATACCATAAAGAAACGGCTTAAAAGAGCTGCTAGAGAATAACTCACAACCACCCAAAGGGTTCCTGTCCATCCGAACAGAAACCCAGAGATTATGGAAACAAAGGTTGTAGTGCTTAATCCAAATGCCATTAAAAGAGTAGCAACTCCATAGAAAAGAAAAAGATGATCACCAGGATCCCATCCGGAGTTCGACAAAGTATTAAGAACAAAGAGTAGCGCTATTGATGCAGCATTTGGAAGAAAAACAAAGAACAGTAACAGCAGGTAATACTTTCGATCGGCAGAATCGGGAAGTTTAAACATAAAGTTAGTCCTTGATCAGTTTTCTGAATCTGAATCGTTGAGGTGCATCTCCTTGTCTCTTCTTACGATTCTCCTCATAATCAGTATAACCTCCTTCAAAGAAGACGACTTGACCATCCCCTTCAAAAGCAAGGATATGAGTAGCGATGCGATCAAGGAACCATCGATCGTGCGAAATAACAACCGCACATCCGGCAAAGTTCTCAAGACCTTCTTCGAGTGCACGGAGGGTGTTAACATCAATATCATTAGAGGGTTCATCAAGGAGCAACACATTAGCTTCAGAACGTAGAGTTAAAGCTAGATGTAGTCTATTTCTCTCACCCCCCGATAATACACCCGTCTTCTTACCTTGTTCAGCCCCTGAAAAGTTGAATCGTGCAACATAGGCGCGAGAGTTTATAAGCCTCCCACCTAAATTAAACTGTTCATTCCCCTCTGAAATCACCTCCCAAACATTCTTTTCTGGATCAATTGAAGCATGTGATTGATCAACATAACCAATCTTAACCGTTTCTCCTACTGTGATTGAGCCTGCACCAGATTGCTCTTGCTGCATGATCATTCTAAAGAGGGTTGTTTTACCAGCTCCATTAGGACCTATAACTCCAACAATTCCTGCAGGAGGTAAATTAAAGCTTAAGTTTTCAAATAAAATCTTATCGCCAAAAGATTTAGATACCCCAGCAAACTCAATGACATTATTCCCTAAACGAGGTCCATTAGGGATGAAGATCTCGAGTCTATCCTCTTTCTGACGAGTATCTTCACTCATCATCTTCTCATAGGCATTGAGACGAGCTTTTGACTTAGCCTGTCTAGCTCTTGGAGCCATACGAACCCACTCAAGCTCACGCTCCAAAGTCTTCCTACGTTTGCTTTCACTCTTCTCCTCCATTTCGAGGCGCTTAGACTTCTGCTCTAACCAAGAAGAATAATTTCCTTTCCAGGGAATACCTTCGCCTCTATCAAGCTCTAATATCCAACCAGCTACGTTATCAAGGAAATATCTATCATGGGTCACCGCAATAACGGTTCCTTTATAGCTCTTAAGATGGTTCTCCAACCATTGAATCGACTCAGCATCGAGATGGTTAGTTGGCTCGTCGAGTAATAAAATATCTGGCTCTTTAAGTAGCAAACGACATAGGGCAATTCTACGTCGCTCACCTCCCGATAGGTTTGCCACAAGAGCATCAGGATCTGGACATTGCAAGGCATCCATAGCTCTCTCTAACTTAGTATCAATTTCCCAACCCTCATGTTGCTCAATTAATTCTGTTAACTCTCCTTGACGATCAATCAATTTAGTCATCTCCTCATCATCCATGGGCTCACTAAACCGATTATTAACCTCTTCATACTCCTTCAACAAAGCAACAACCTCCGACATTCCCTCTTCTACAATCTGTCTGACGGTTTTTGTACTATCCAACTCAGGCTCCTGCTCTAATAATCCAATAGAGTAACCCGGAGAGTAGACCACTTCGCCATTAATCGACTTATCTATTCCTGCGATAATCTTAAGTAAGGTAGACTTACCTGAACCATTAAGACCGATAATGCCAATTTTAGCACCATAATAAAATGAAAGATAAATGTCTTTAAGAATCTGGCGGTTAGGCGGTACTATCTTACTTACCCCCACCATCGAAAAAATAATCTTCTTGTCGTCTGACATGTAGTGTGTTTTTTTTGCAAAAGTAGAGAAAAAACACACACTCAATCAGCCTATTGTAATCAAACCCGGCCTCCTAGTATTACTTTCTCTAGCTTCTGACCGGCGGCGCTCCATGAGTAGTTCTCTTCTACAAAAGCACGGGCATTAATAGTTAATTGGTTGGCTATCTCTCTGTTCTCCTTTAAGAAAATGATCTTCCCTGCGAGCTCTTCAGCATTGCTGCCAACTAAGATATGATACTCTGCCTTTGCCCGTAATGGCTCAAAAGCAAGTGGAGTTGTGATACAAGGTAATCCCATTGACATTGCCTCAAGGATCTTATTTTGTAATCCGGTTCCAATAAGCATTGGAGCAATAAAAATATGCCCAGAAGCATAACACTCCCTGATGTCATCCACCCAGCCTGTAATTGTAACATCCGACGAAGCTAAGGCTTTAACCTCTGGAGCAGGAGTGGCTCCAGCAATCAAACACTTCATATTAAACCCTCTTCTCTTCAGCACTGGCATGATCTCTTTGACTAAAAAGAGCGCCCCTTGTATATTAGGAGGATAATTCATATTACCGGTAAATACCAAATCATATTCTACCGTCGTACTCTTCCTAGTATCTTCTTCCAACTTCGCTTTTGAATAAAACTCAGTATCCACACCATTCTCTATCACTGAGATCTCAGCTCTTCTTATATGAGGGATCAAATTCCGATCAGGAACCGAAATGATCGTGTGATTTTGAAATAGATCAAACACCTGATTCTCATATTGCCTCATCCGTTCATATTCCCTTTTCAGAAAATATCGCTTTATTCCTGATGTACCTGGAATTCTCCGCAAAAGTCCTTCACTAAATACATCCATATAATCGATAGTCTTTTCGACATGCATCTTATGGGTATATTCAGCCATACGAGCCAACTGGCAATAGATATGATCTGGACGTTCTTCATTAAAGACCATATGCAACTCATCGAAGGATTTTTGGCTGAAAAAATACCCAGTTTGCGCAGGTCTTCCCTGTAAGAAAGCCTTTATGGTATTCATCAAGATGGTCAAACGACTATGTTGCATTATCACCACTCGTGAGCAAAATGACTCTAAAATAGGCCGTGCTTCACGATGAAGACTCCCCTCGTTTATAGCAAATAAAACAATCTTATGTCTCTTCGATAGCTCTTTAATCTGATGGAATGCCCTGAGCTTATCTCCTTTTTCCAAAGGATACGGTACACGCGATAATAATACGAGTATTTTCACTTGGTCGTGAACTTAGAATGAGTATCGAGACAAAAGTAGCCAATCCGATTGAAAACCACAAAAAGCATGGTTTTAAAAGAGCGGTCTATTCTCTTATTGCGGTTACTTCTTTATCAAACTTCGATAAAATGACTCCAAATGGACAATTAACTTAGGTCGATGATGCTGACTTGTGATTAATTGCCTGGCCTCTCTTCCCATCCGAGTCCTTTTCTCCTGATTTCTAATTAAATCTAATGCCTTTTCAGCAAACAAGGCAGCAGTATCAGCAATGGCTAGTTCATGCCCTTCAGTGTATCCAATTCCTTCAGCTCCTATTGAAGTGGTAAGAACAGGACGTCCTAATGTCATTGCCTCTATTATTTTTATTCTAATCCCACTTCCCGACAATAATGGCACCACCATGATTCCATTTTCTTCAATAAAATCTATAGCACTAGCCACCTCTCCATGAATGGTAACACCTTCCATCTTTACATTGATAAGCCAATCTGGCATATTCCTTCCGGCAAGATGTAATTGTGCAACGGGATATTCCTTCAATATTAGTGGCCAAACCTCATTTAAAAGCCATCGTATCCCCTCCATGTTAGGGATCCAATCCATCGAACCTATATGGTATAGCGTTTCTGGGACCTCCCCATCTGAAGGTTGAACTAGCGTGGTATCAACCCCAAATGGGATTGAAACAACAGGGGTATCGGGAACAGCTTTTGTAACAAAAAGAGCATCAGCAGGAGTTATTGCTGCAACCCCATCAACGCGACGAAAAACATCCAACTCGTATTTGCGAAGACTAGAAGCCAGCTGAAGCAGATAGAGCTTCTTCAATGGATTCTTAGTCGCTGCTGCGGTCCTTTGCCAAATCAGATGTTCAATATTGTGAGCACGAAGAACAATTTTGGCCTTGCTTAATCTTTTAATAATCGGAATAGCTGGAGCCATAAAAAGAGTCTCAAGCTGAACCACATCGAATGACTCCTTTTTCAGAAGAGTCTCTACATTCATTAACCAAGAGCCTTTTGCAAACCGATATAGATGGTATGATTCATTACGGACAAAGCAGCCGAGCGCCTTAATGGGATTTAGTCGCAGATTAGTATATACCAATTCAATATCCGTAGAGCTTCTGTAGGAAGAGGGAATGGAGTTTATATCGGTATTATACTTATATGAATTTAATGCTATGATCTTCACCTGATGTCCGGCCGCAAGAAGCCCTTCTATCATCATATTCATGGCAATAGGGCCACCCTCGGAAGGCGGGTATGGTGATTTATTGCAGAGTAACAAGATCTTCATTAGTGCCTTAGGAATTCTGTGTTTTTTTAAATCGCTTCATAAAGTTTTGTATTCTCTCAATGAAACGAAGTATGCCTAATTTACTAAATATTTTGTACCAAACCTCAATATCAAGCAAAGGAGAGTCGATTGTTGCTTTTCTTGTTAGAAAAATCCCCAAAGGCAACATAGCCAAAGAGGCTATCCACATACCCTGATAAACAGGCATTTCACCCAACTTGGCCGACTTTTCCCCTGTTATCGAGATAATATGATAGATAATAAACAGAAATGCAGAAATAACAACAGGTAACCCTAACCCGCCTTTCCTGATAATCGCGCCTAATGGTGCACCAATGAAAAAGAAGATCAGACAGGCAAAACTTAAGGTGAATTTTTGGTGCCAGGCTATCCAATGCTTATTGATTACTAATTGCTTTGAGTTTAGATCATCAGAATAACTCTTCAAAAAATCACGACTATTTTGAGACATCGTTAAAGCATCGGTCAATATCTGGTTCTTTGAAGCTTTGTCTACATTACCTATTGGACTAAAAGCTAATTTTTTATTCTCTGTCAATGCTGGAGTAGAATCAGCTTTACTTAGGAAATAGAATCTAGCTTGCAATGAACTAGGAATATCGCCAAGGCGTTTACTATAATCATATTCCAAAGAATCTACAGTATAACTCAACTGCGCTATATTCATCATCATGTAATTACTCTTAAAGAAGGTCTCATCCGTTCTATTAAGAGCAAAGCTCTGCATGTTAAATTTTCTTGAGGTCTTGCTAAAGTGAGTTATCTGAAAAGGTCTATTGCGTCGGTAGTTATCCTGATCTATTTTTTCCTGATAGTCTGTCCCATCATAAAGCGTAAGTAGGAGATTCTGTTGATCAACGGTCATCTCCATGGTTCCACTTTTGGCAGTGGTCAAATTATTGTTTCCAAGTCTATCGGCATGATTAAAAATCATGACATCGTAGATTGTCTTACCATCTTTATCCTTCGATCCAACACGAATAGAGTAGTCCTCAATGCCACTATAAAACATACCCTCCTTTATGTTTAACGCCAATTTCTGCTGCCTAACATCATAAAGAAGTGATTTAAACTTAAGATTTGCAAGAGGCAAGACATTATTTGAGAAGAAAAAAGCCAGACCAGATAATATTAACGCCGTATAGATAAGTGGTTGCATAATTCTTCGAAGAGAGATCCCCGATGACTTCATTGCAACCAATTCATAGTGTTCTCCTAAATTACCAAAGGTCATAATTGAAGATAGGAGTACCGCTAAAGGCAGAGCCATTGGGACAAAAGTACTTGAAGCATAGAAAAGCAACTCTGCAATGGTATACCACTCAAGCCCCTTTCCAACCAAATCATCAATATACTTCCACACAAACTGCATCAGAAATATAAAGTCTGAGATAAAAAAGGTCAATGCAAGTGGGCCAAGGTAAGACTTAAGAACTAGACGATGTATCTTCTTCACTTCTCTCGGAAATTTTCGCAAAGATAGGAAACAGTAACTAGATCAGAGCCACGATTACGAAAGGAGATATCTGAAAACAGTCTCGGTTTACTAACTTTGGGGAAAAATTTGTAGGGTAGTCTATCTATATACACGCCAAATTCAATTGGGATAAGACAGACACCAACGTAAGATAAATTTACCACAGATGAAGATAATCGAAGTCAACACCCCAAAACAGGCACAATCTTTTATTGACCTCCCTAAATTCATTTACAAATCAGATCCACAATGGGTTTGCCCTCTAGATATTGAAATAGAAAATGTCTTTGACCCTACAAAAAACTCATTTTACTCTCACGGCGAGGCTATTCGATTTCTTTTAATTGACGAAAATGGTCAACCCATAGGACGAGTAGCTGCATTTATAAACACTAACAAAGCCTTTATAGGAGAAAAACCGACAGGGGGACTCGGTTTTTTTGAGTGTATCAACAACAAAGAGGCAGCTTTTCTACTTTTTAATAGCTGTAAAAGCTGGCTTTCAGCCAAGGGGATGAGAGCCATGGATGGGCCAATCAATTTTGGGGAGAATGATAATTACTGGGGATTATTAACAGAAGGCTTTGTTCAGCCTGGCTACGGCATGCCTTATAATCCACCCTATTATCAAGAATTTTTTGAAAGCTATGGTTTTAAAGTTAAGTATAGTCAGATAACAAAGCACTTAGACATTCATAAATCGCTCACGAACCGATTTTGGAATATCGCTGATCGAGTAAGACAGAAACCAGGTTTTACTTTTGAACACTTTGATATGAGCCGAGTTGACAAGTTTCTAAATGATTTTAAAACGATATATGATGATGCCTGGCAATTTCATGAAGGGTTTACCCCCATCGAATTGGCTACGCTTAAAAGAACCTTCATTAATGCTCGATCCATTATTGATCCAGAATTGATCTGGTTCGCCTATTTCGAAGGGAAACCTGTAGCCTTTGAAGTTACTTTTCCCGACATAAACCAACTATTGAAGCCATTTAAAGGAAGGCTTAATCTAATCCATAAGATCAAGCTCTTTTGGGGACTAAAAACACACAAAATCACCAGAGCCCGGATTATTATTATGGGGGTTGCGCCAGCCTTTCAGAAACATGGGCTCGAATCAGCCATCTTTTGGCATATGAATGAGATGATGAAGAAGAAGCCTTGGTATAAAGAATTAGAGATGAGTTGGGTAGGAGATTTCAATCCAAAAATGAGAGCCATTCAAGATGCAGTAGGGGGTGTGTTTGGAAAGAAGCATATCACCTATAATATTTCATTCGAATAGAGAAATACGAGACAAAAATTATAG
>Ga0209066_10008084_pt1 | contig 10273 bp, 4 predicted proteins | sample All_14_2_FD_187198 | JGI IMG/M metagenome (GOLD analysis project Ga0209066, IMG submission 187198) | Freshwater microbial communities in response to fracking from Pennsylvania, USA - Allegheny Zone_MetaG_DW_15 (SPAdes) (version 2) ... | reverse complement strand
ATCATGAAGACACCAAATTTCAACAAAATCCTTGGGTGGACAGTCTTCATTCAAATTATAACTGGCTGGAGTGTTTTGACCTTCGCCAGCTATATTATTGGTGAAGTATGGCTAAAAAACAGCCTTCTCACTCTTTTGATATTATGGGCTATGGGAGGGGTGGGATTTGGAATTGTTTTTTTCTGGTATTACAAAGAGAGCAAAAATGTAAAAGGCGGAGAAGAAGAGCAGATTAGCAATCTAATTTATCGAGCGGTGATGGACACATCCCCCGATTCTGTGGCGGTGACAGACTTGCTTGGTAATTATATTTTTGCCAACAAGCAAACCGCTGCACTACATGGATACGAGTCTTCTGAAGAATTTATCGGAAAAAGCGCTTTCAGCCTTTTCCCCTTACAGGAAGTGGCTAGAGCTGCAAAATACATGGACATGACCCGTACAGATGGGATCATCAAGAACGTCGAATTCAATATTCTGCGCAAAGATGGCAGCACCTTCCCAGCTGAATTAAGCGCAGCATTGATCAAAAATGAATTTGGTATTCCCTTGGCATTTATTGCGATCACGCGCGATGTTACTGACCGAAAACGCGTAGCGGATCAACTTTATGACATGAATGAGAAACTGCGTCTGCAATTGGGCGAAATTGAAAAACTACAAACCATTTTGAAAGAACAGGCAATCCAGGATCCCCTGACCGGTCTTTACAATCGACGTTACATGGAAGAGGCGCTCAAACAGGAATTTGCTCGTTCCCGCCGCGAGAATCAACCGTTTACTATTGTCATGCTGGATATGGATAATCTCAAATTGCTGAATGACCTGCATGGACATACTGCTGGGGATCAGGCGCTCAAAAAATTAGGCTCTCTTCTAAAAAATATGACGCGCGGCGAAGACATCGTTTGCCGTTATGGTGGGGATGAATTTTTGGTCATTCTACATAACACAAATGAAAAAGATGCCCTCAATCGAGTAAGAGAATGGGAAGCAAGTGCCGCAGGGAAAAACCTTGGCGACAAACTGGATATCCACTTCAGCACAGGTTTTGCTACTTACCCGGTTCATGGAAACTCAATTGAGGAGATTATCCGTGTTGCGGATACTGCCTTATATGAATCAAAGGCAAGACGAAAGTCATCAAAATGAAAAGACCTCCAAGGCGTCAATACTTGGAGGTCTTTTCATTTTAGTATCTGCCTCGTTCCGCAACGGCGTCAGATAAGTTTTAGATAAAAGATGATTATACTAACGCTCGAAAGGATAAATCTTTACATATGACTCATCCCTCCACACAAGCCATCCTCGTCATCGGTGCCAGCAGTGGCATTGGAAAACACCTTACACTCAGGCTCGCCGAACGCGGGTACCCCGTCTACGCCACTGTGCGCAAGGAAAAAGACTTGGCGGAATTATCTACGATCGAAAATGTCACTCCGCTTCTTATGGACGTGCGGAATTTAGAGCAGGTTCATGCCGCGTATGAAAAAGTATCCCAAGCCGGTCGCGGCTTGTATGGATTGGTCAACAACGCAGGGGTTGGCGAACTTGGCATGCTGGTCACATGGACCGATGAAGAGATACACGATATTTTCAATGTCAATGTATTCGGTCCGCATCGTGTGACTAACGCCTTTGTGCGTTTATTGGTGGAGTCCAATGGGCGGGTTGTCAACATTGGTTCGCAAGGTGGAATGTTGGCAAGCAAATATTACGGTCCATACATCATGACTAAACACGCGTTGGAAGCCTATACCGCCATTTTGCATGACGAACTGGAGCCGTATGGGGTGCATGTCAGTGTTATTCAACCGGGAGGAATTGTTAGTGACATTGGCGGCAATATGATGGCTGGCACCATCGCCCACTTTCAGCGCGCCCAGCCTCCGTTCAAGGAAGAAGCGGATATGGTCCTTGCCAGTTTCGAGCAAGAATCCGAGCCAAATCCAAATGAGCCGGAGTCTGCAACAAATCGAATCCCATCCTCGCCGGAGATCGTTTGGGAGGCCGTACAAGATGCGCTCTTTTCCAACAAGCCGAAAATGCGTTATCTGGTCGGCACCCATTGGGAAGGTAATCGTGTGATCAATGCCTTGATCGCTAAGCTCTTAGATGAAAATGACAACCCAAAACACAACTACTCACGCGATGAGTTAGTGGCATTATTGGATAAGCATCTGTCAGAGCGAAATAAAACTTCGTGAGTGTAGAGTAAATATAGCCCTCTGTGAAGGAAAGGGGTTGTCCTGTATAATCGCGCCCATTAAATAGATCTCTTGCGGCTTCCAGCGCTTACAAGAGGTCTCATATATCCCGCACAACACAGAGGGCTGCATGAACGATGTATTCATTTCTTATTCACGACGCAACAAAGAGTTTACACAGAAGTTATACAATGCACTGATCGCGGTAAATCGGACGGTCTGGGCAGATTGGGACTCCATCCCTGCTGCATCAGATTGGTTCGCAGAGATCAAAGAGGGGATTGAAAAGACAAATTCTGTGCTTTTTATTCTTAGCCCGGAATGGATTAAATCCAATGAGTGTCGAAAAGAATTAATTCATGCCATTGATACAGGAAAGCGCCTGCTGCCCATCCTGTATGAAACTGTGGACCCAAAAGATGTTCCGCCTGAATTAGCAAAAATCAATTGGATCTACATGCGTGAAAATGACAATTTTGAGTCTGCATTCCAAACGCTCCTCAACGCAATGGACACTGATCTGGATTGGATAAAAACCCATACCCGTATTCAGGTCCGCGCTATTGAGTGGAAAAACAAAAATCAGGATCATTCTTTCGTCTTGCGTGGAAAAGACCTCGTCGAAGGTGAGCAATTCGTAGCCAGTGCCGCTGGAAAAAGCCCTGAAGTTACACCTCTACAAGGCGAATATATTCTTGCAAGCCGTAAAGACGCCACTCGCCGTCAACGGATGACGTTGGGAGGGGTGGTCACTGCATTGATCATTTCCGTTGCATTAGGAGTGGCTGCAGTATTTCAAAGGCAGGAAGCAATTGCCGCCAAAGCGCGTGCAGAAGAAGCTCAAATGCGCGCAGAGGAGGCACAGGAACGAGCGGAGCAGGCGCAAGCCGTGGCTGAAGCAGAGACACGAAAAGCCAATTCGGGCATACTCTCTCTTGAAGCAGAAAACGCACTTGCACAATATCCACAACGTGCGCTATTGCTGGCATTGGAAGCAGCTCGTGTTAACGAAGAAGCGAATGAACCTGTGCGTCCCGATGCTGAAGAAGCTTTGAGGGCAGCCCTAAAACAAGTCACTGGGACAGGACTTTCTGGTTTTACATATGAAGTAAACGCCCTGCAATTCACAAAAGATAATCGATGGCTGGTGGCTGGAACAAGTATGATTGAGGGCGAGGTCAAGATATGGAATATTGAAAAGATTGAAGAGGACCCTACGTATCAACCCTTTTCAACCTCTTTTTCAGTTGATCCAGAACAGGCAAATCTTGATATTTACGAAACCACCGGAGTATCCAGCTCGCTGTCTCTAAGCCCGCAAACAACGTGGCTTGTTATCAACCGTTCAGATGGATCGGAACTCTGGCAAATCGACGATGAAGATGAAAGTCGCGAACCGCTAAAATTCAAGGGAAAGCTTGAATTTACCAAAAAGGATAACGACAACTTTTTACTGGAAATCCTGGAAGATCAAGTGATCTACTGGCAAATTGACCCAGCTACTTTGGAGAAAAAAGAACTAAAAGTCTTTGAGGGGAATTTTGTCCTCTTAAGTGATGATCTTTCGTACCTATTGATGAATGACTCCAAGCAAGGGTTGTTTCTATCGGATCTGCGTTCACTTTCAAAAGACCCTGTTCAACTTACAACAACAAATTTGGATGCTATCACCGGGGTTCATATTTCTCCCAATAATGAGTGGCTGATCCTGCTCAAAAATACTCCAAGGGAAGAGTATCAGATTCCTGAATATGATGAAACATACACTCAAATTGGCACAAAACCATGGAATTCAACCTCTCTCATTCTTATTCCGCTGAAACAAAACAAAAAGCAGGAATTCGTTGTTGATCTGAATTTTGCTGTGGACACGTATGTATCCAAACCTGTGTTCAGCCCGAACGGGAAATCTTTCGTTTATCAGGGAGAAAATCCTCCAAATCAAAACCCTAATGGATATGGCCGAAGCTTTGGCGTTCTTCAATTCACAGACTTGGAATTTTCCAATTTAACATACACCTCGAACGAAGAAAGTTTCTATAATCTTCAATTCATCAATAATGATTGGCTGTACACGACCATACTTAACTCATTTACTTATGAACAAAAAGGACGCTTCATTGATCTGCGCGTGGAAGATTTGAATCAATACGGAGAAACTTCAATACTTCCATTGATCACCTCGAGTGGAAATATTACTTTTTCGGATGATGGCAACTATATCATCGCCTCAACAGGCGATCTGATTAATTTCGATCAACTAAATTTGAATCATACGATTGCGATCGAGCCAGCCTCCCTGCTCCCTGAGAATGGTTCCTCCAATGAGTTGGAATTGATCTTGGGTAAAAATCCGCAAAGTGTAGGGTTGGAGGAAGCTCCATCCCAGATCACAGAAAGTCCGGATGGCAAATGGCTGGCAGCCGGATCACTGGACGGCTCTATCCGCCTTTGGAACAAAAATAATCCATATGAAAAATCCAGCCTGCCACTGGACTTTTCTTCCAACTACATTGCCCTAAGCAATGACAACCAATGGCTGGCGATCAATGAAGTTCTGTGGAAACTCGAAAAAGGTATTCCTGTTAAGAAATATCAATTCGAGACATTATCGCAGGAACAGTCTTTCCTTAGCACAACATGGTTGGGAGTGTTCAGCCCGGATAGTCGCTGGCTTGTTTATATTTCCATGGCAGGAGACCCAATGGTTTTCTCCAATGCTGTAAAGATCATTGATCTACATGAAGTAGATAAAGCCGACACCGTAAAGCCTGTCAAAATCAATCTCACAGACTCTCAATACAGTACACTGCAATTCAGTTCAGACAGCCAATGGCTGCTCGTTGGCGATGACGGAATGTATGTAGAAGAAACGGGCACAAGCACCAAACAACCTTTCCTTTATGATCTTGAGAACCAGAAATATTTTCCTCTTCCCTCTCAAAGCACAAAGTTCGTTTTCACAGCAGATAATACACACATGGTATTGGGCACCGAAAACCAAGGAATGTACACATCTCTTTGGAAAGGTATCGAAATTTGGTCTCTGCCTAAAAACAACGCTTCTGAGTTTGAGAAGGTAGGTGAGATCGAGACACCCGGGCTCCCCGTCTTCAGCGCAAATGGCATGTGGGTTGCTACCATTCCATCTGAAGGTTGGGACGCAGCTAAAGCCAATGAAACCAAGTTATGGAACTTGACTTGTATCACTGAAAAAACAGAGTGCGTTCCTTTCGAAATCGATGCAACAAAATTAAGTTTTAGCCCGAATTCCAAGTTCTTGCTCACACAATCTGAGGATGCAGAAAACACAGCCAAATATACGATCTGGAATTTGGTATCTGGCACACCAGAAAAAGTTTCAGAAAACACAAGCGCGTTCATGACGCTGAACCTTGGCAACACAGGATCAATTACCGCATTCACCCCAATCCCAGAATCATTTGGTTCTTCTCCAATGAGCAGTACCGCCGGGTTGTTTAGCAGTTGGATGGGGTATGACATGAACGGAAAAAATGTAACAACCTTCAACGGCTATGGACACGCCCTCTTTGGAGGAGGAGGCGGCGGCGAGTTTGCTGTTGGAACATATCAAACGGATATAAAGGTCAATGTATTATCCTCACAAGATGGATCATCAAAACTTCCGTTACGTGGACACGAGTCCTACATTTCCACCACACTTATCAGCCCAGATGAAACCTTGATTTTGACGTACACAGGGCTCGGGCAAAATGATGGCGGCGCTGCAGAAAACCGCCTGCGGCTCTGGCAAATGGACAAGCTGCGCCTTGACCCTACAAGCAAGCCTGTGATTCTGCCACTTCCAGATAATGCAGGTACATTACAAGCTTTCGCATTCAGCCCAGACTCTCACTGGATTTACATTATCGATGGCAATAATAAGCTTCACTTTATGCCAACATCCATCAAGGTTCTGGAAGAACAAGCCTGCATCGCTGTTGGAAGAAATTTGATCTTCAATGAATGGGAACGATATTTTCCAAATGCAGACTACCGCAAGACATGCAACAACCTGCCTGAACATCCATCGGCGCTAACAAAAAAAATAGTCTCATAAAAAAACGGAGAGTTTGCACTCTCCGTTTTTTCTAATATCTGCCTCGATCCAAAACCACTTCCGGATTTGGCAAGTCGCTTTCTCTTGCAGGGAAGACCTGTACCGCGCAAGCTTTGAACTCGGGGATCTTTGCCTGCGGGTCGAGTGCATCATTCGTCAATAGATTGGCGGCGGCTTCGTGGAAATGCCAGGGGAGGAAGACTACGCCAACGGTAGTCTTCTCCGTCACTGTAGCGCGGACAACGATCTCACCGCGTCGACTCTGGACCTTGACCGGGTCGCCGTTTCTGATGCCGTGGATTTCGGCGTCGGCTGGGTGGATCTCCACGCGCGCTTCGGGGTAGATCTCATTGAGCGCGGAGTTGCGTGTCATCGTGCCGCCATGCCAATGCTCAAGCAGACGCCCGGTAGTGAGAATGAAGGGATATTCATCGTCGGGTTCTTCGCGCACAGGAACATAATCAAGCGCATGGAACTTTCCCTTGCCGCGCGGAAACGACTCTTTGAACAAGGTTGGAGTGCCGGGATGATCCAAGGTTGGGACAGGATAGATCAAGCCAACTTTATCGATGCGTTCGTATGTGATGCCCGCATAATCGGGGTTCACGCTGCCCATCTCGCGCAGAATCTCTTCCGGGTTGGAATAGGTCCAATGGGCAGTAGGCAGGCCGCGGCGTGATTCGATGCGAAGGGCTACGTCACAGACGATCTGCCAATCGGGGCGAGACATCCCTCGCGGCGGGTGTGCAGCGCGGACTCGTTGCACGCGTCTATCGGTGTTCGAGAAGGTGCCGTCTTTTTCAGCAAAGGGTGTGGCAGGCAGAAAGACATCAGCAAATGCAGCGCTCTCGTTGATGAAAACATCCTGTGCAACGAGGAACTCCAACTGCTCCATGTGATGACGGGTAACATTGAGGTTCGGCTCAGACATCATTGGGTTCTCACCCATGATATAGAGCGCACGGATGCCGCCTTCATGTGCATTAGAAAGAATTTCAGTCGTGGTAAGACCAAGCTTGAGGCTCAAACCACCTTCTTCGATGTTCCAAGCCTTTTCCCACTTGGCACGATTTTCAGGGTTATCCACACGCATGTAGCCGGGATAGTGGAAAGGCATGGAGCCCATATCGCTCGCGCCTTGCACGTTGTTTTGCCCACGCAGGGGGTTTAGCCCGGTGCCATCACGCCCAACATGACCGGTAAGGAATGCGAGATGAATGAGCGCAAGTGCTGACGCTGTGCCATGCGAAAGTTGTGAGATACCCATGCCCCAATAAATCGCGCCGTTCTTTGCCGTGGCATACATGCGTGCCGCTTTGCGAATATCCTCGGCTGGGACACCTGAAAGTTCTTCAGCATATTCAGGTGTGAATTTTTCGAGGCTTTCCATGAACTCGTCGAAGTTTTCGGTGCGGTTCTTGACGAACTCCCAATTGACCAGATCCTCTTTGACAATGACATGCGCCATCGCCGAGAAGACAGGCACGTTCGTACCCGGTTTGAGAGGCAACCACAACTCTGCCATATCTACGAGGTCAATGCGGCGCGGATCAATGACGATCATCTTCGCGCCATGTTTCTGCACGGCATCTTTCATTTGCAAAGCGATGATGGGATGATTTTCAGAGGTATTCGAGCCAGTCACAATGAAAACATCGTTCATAATGACTTGTCCCGCAGTGTTACTCATGGCAGATGAGCCAACTGCCTGCTGAAGTGCCACTACCGAACCTGCATGACACAAGCGTGTACAGTGATCCACATTGTTGGTGCGGAACAAGGCACGGTACATTTTTTGCAAAACATAATTATCTTCGTTGGTGGCTTTGGCACAGCAATAGACCGCCATTGCGTCGGAGCCGTCACGCTTGTAAATACGGACGAGGTTGTCGGCAACATAATCCAGCGCTTCATCCCATGTAGCCTCTCGCCATTCTGAAAGGTCGAAGGCTTGCGTACGTTTGCCGGGTTCCTGCTTGGTCTTACGGATCAAAGGCGTAGTAACGCGCTTGGGATGATAGATATAGTCGTAACCGAAACGTCCTTTCACACACAAGTTGCCGTGATTGACAGGCGAATCAAAAGGCGTGGTGACCTTGAAAATAAAATCATCTTTGACGTGCAGTTGCAAGGTACAGCCTACACCACAATAGGGACAGGTTGAAGTAACAACACGATCTGCTTTGATCATTTCTTCGCCTTCCTTTGTTTTCTACCGGTATTCATTACGCTGATTTCAGCAGGTGTTTTGCCTTGTTCCAGCAAATATTCGCGTTTGGGTTTCAACGCGCCGGTTGGGCACACGCCCACACATTGACCGCACATCACACAGTTGGTTTCAGGGATAGTTTTCTCGAAGAACGTGCCGATCTGGGTCTCAAATCCGCGCCCTTCAAAGTTGATGGCGTATGTGTATTGCGCATCGTCCGCGCAGACTTGGACGCAACGCCAGCACAGCAAGCACTTCGAGTAATCGCGGATATACATTGGGTTGTCGTCTTTGACTTCCGACTCACGACGCACCGCTTCAGGGAAGCGTTCATGGCTTGCACCATATTCGTCCATCATGGTGAGGATGTCGGGAGCATCGGACAGGTCCATGGTGGAGGCAAGCATCTCGAGGATGGTCTTGCGGGCACGCACCACCTTTTCGCTTCGGGTCTGGACCTTCATATTGGTACCTGCTTTGACGATGCACGACGGCTGGAGCACTCTCATCCCCTCCACTTCGACGACGCAGATGCGGCACAAGGCATTCGCCGTGGTCGCTTCGTGGAAGCAGATGGTAGGAATGTTGATTCCGTTCTCGCGGGCGACGTCGAGCAAGGTTTGCCCATCTTGTGCGGTGACTTCTTTGCCGTCCATCATAAATGTGATGCTCATTGATTCACCTTTTGACCTTCGACGAATATTTCTGGCCACAACTTCATGGCGCTCAACACCGCACTTGCCGCTGTTTGACCCAAGCCACACAGCGAAGCATCGGTCATCGTCCAGCCGACATCTTGCAAGCGGACAAAGTCACCTTCACGCGGCTTTCCTTCTGCCACTCGGTCAAGGATCTCCATTTGGCGTTGAGTGCCCATCTGGCAGGGATAACACTTCCCGCAAGATTCATGCGCGAAGAAATGTCCAAGGCGTTTGAGAACATCGCGCATATCGCGAGTTTCATCGAAGACCATCACTACACCAGAGCCAAGCGGCAAACCCGAGGCACGTAAATCTTCGAAGGTCATTTTTACATCAAGATGTTCAGAGGTGGCAAAAGCTCCCGCCGCGCCGCCGAACAATACAGACTTTAATGCTTTTCCTCTGGCAACTCCGCCTGCCATATTCAACAATTCACGCAAGGTTGCACCGAAAGCTACTTCATATAAACCGGGGTTGGTCACATCACCGGAGACACAGAATAACTTTGGTCCTGGTGATTTTTCTGTGCCGATCTTTCGATATTCAGCAGACCCCATTGAAATGATCAATGGCACATTACAAAGTGTTTCAACATTATTGATGACGGTCGGCTTGCCGAACACACCATGCGTCGTTGGGAAAGGCGGCTTCACACGCGGGAAACCGCGCTTCCCTTCGATGGATTCAAACAGCGCGGTCTCCTCGCCACAAATGTAGGCACCAGCGCCGACGCGAATTTCAATATCAAAATTTTCGAGATAGCCCGCCGCGCGAGCTTCGTCCACTGCGTTTTCCAAAACGGGAACAATGTATGGATATTCCCCGCGAATGTAGATATAACCTTTTTGAGCGCCGATGGCATACGCCGCGATGCACAAACCTTCGATCATCATGTGCGGATCATCCAACATCAGGATGCGGTCTTTGAACGTGCCCGGTTCGGACTCATCCGCGTTGCAGATGACGTATTTGGCATCTGACTCCGCCTTGAGCGCACCTTCCCATTTGATGCCCGTCGGAAAAGCTGCGCCGCCTCGCCCAACCAGACCGGAGGTTTTGATCTCCTCTACAACCT
>Ga0209066_10008083_pt1 | contig 10276 bp, 10 predicted proteins | sample All_14_2_FD_187198 | JGI IMG/M metagenome (GOLD analysis project Ga0209066, IMG submission 187198) | Freshwater microbial communities in response to fracking from Pennsylvania, USA - Allegheny Zone_MetaG_DW_15 (SPAdes) (version 2) ... | reverse complement strand
GAGCGTGCGCGAGCGGGTCGGCATCACGATTTCCAGCGGCATGCCCGATTGCAGATCAATGCGAGCGTCCCGCACGTCGCCCGGATCGAGCGCCGCCTGGATCGAGTAGTAGCCCTGGCCCGACCGCTCGTCCGTCAGCCGGTCGGCCGACACGGTGAGGATGCGGCCGCGCAGCAGCGGACGCTCGCTGCGCGGCACGCTGGTCAGCCGGATGTCCGCGTCGCGGCCCGGCATGACCTCGTTCACATCGGCCAGCAACAGGCGGCCCTCAGCGATCAGCGGATTGTCCGTGGGTACGATGTCGAGCAGGCGCGCGCCGGGCTCCACGACGCCGCCTTCGGTGAAGACCGAGAGCGCCACCACGGCTCCGGTGGCCGGGGCGGCGACCCTGGTGCGCGCCAGCCGGTCGCGGGCGGCGTCGATCTTGGGCGCCAGCTGGGCGAGCTTGGCCTGGGCGGTGCGCAGCTCGCTGGCGATCTCCGTCACCCGCGTGCGCTCGAGTTTGGCAAGCTCTGTTTCGGCCTCGCCGATCGCCTGCCGTGCCTTCGCGATATCCGCAGTCGCGACGCCGAGATCGGCCTCCAGCTGTGCGGCGGTGCGGTCGAGCGCCATCACCCGCGTCCGCGGCGCATAGCCCGACTGGGCAAGCTTGCGTGCGCCCTCCGCCTCCTCCCCGATCAGCGCGGCCTGACGCTGCAGGCCGGTCGCCTGCGCACTCGATCCTCCGATCTGGGCCTCGAGCTGGGCGACGCGCTGGCGCAAGGTGCTCGCCTCGGATTCGTACTGTCGCTGTCGCGCCCGGAGGATCGCCGCCTCGCTGGCGGCCGCCTGCACCGCCGTCGGGTTGTGGCCCGATGCGGCGAGGATCGCGTCGAACGAGGGCTCGACATGGTCGCGCTCGGCAATCAGGCGCACCACGATCGCCTTCAGCGCAGCATCCTCGGCTTCCAGCACGGCCAGTTGTGCCCGCGGTTCCGTGTCAGACAGGATCATGACGACCTGGTCCTTCACGACCTTGTCGCCTTCCTTGATCAGCAGCCTGTGCACCACGCCGCCATAGGGATGTTGCACCGACTGGCGGTTGCCCTCCACCTTGAGGTTGCCGCCGGCGATCGCCGCTCCCGACAAGGGCGCGAGCGCGCTCCACAGGACGAACAGGCTGAGGAAGCCGCCGATGACGCCCAATCCCATGAGCGCCGGCCGGCGCGGATTGGTGGCGAGGTCCGGCCCGGCATCCGTCTCGACGTCGCTCATGTCGCGCCTCCAGCCGGTGTCGGGGCGGGCGGGCCCTTCTGGTGACGCTTGATGTGGTCGTAGACCGTATCGGGCGGGCCCATGGCTTCCAGCCGGCCGGCACGCAGGAACATCAGCCGGTCGACGATCTCGAGGATCGTCGCGCGATGCGTCACCACGATCATCGTGGTGCCGTGTGCCTTGAGGGCCAGCAGCGCGGTCTTGAGAGCCTCCTCGCCGGTGGCGTCGAGATTGGCGTTGGGTTCGTCGAGGATCAGCAGGGAGGGCTTCCCGAGCAGCGCGCGGGCGAGGCCAAGGCGCTGCCGCTGACCGCCGGACAGGCCGACGCCGCCCGGCCCAAGCAGCGTGTCGTACTGGCGCGGCAGCTCGAGGATCATTTCATGGATGCCCGCGACCTTCGCGGCTTCGATGATCTCGTCGATCGAAGCACCGCCGAAGCGGGCGATGTTCTCGCCAATCGTCCCGGCGAACAGGCCGACATCCTGCGGCAGGTAGCCGACCTTGCGGCCGAACTCGAGCGGATCCCATTGAGCGTAGTCGATGCCGCCGAAGGACAGCCTGCCGCCGGCCGGCACGATGGCACCGATCAGAAGGCGCACCAGGGTGCTCTTTCCAGAGCCGCTCGGGCCGACCAGTCCGACCGTCTGCCCGGGCTCTATCGTGAACGAGACATCGTCGAGGATGGGCGCATTGCGCTGGGGCACGCGATAGGAGATCCGCTCCGCACCCAGTTCGTTCTCGGCCGGCGGCAGGACGGTCCGTGGCTCCGCGGCCGGCGCATCGGCCAGCAGCGCCTCGACGCGCGCATAGCCGTCGCGCGCCGCGGTGAACTGCTTCCACGTCGAGACGGCCTGCTCGACCGGTACCAGCGCGCGACCCATGATGATGCTGGCGGCGAAGATGGTCGCGGGCATGATGATATGGTCGATGGCGAGCCAGGCGCCCGTGCCCAGCATCAGCGACTGCAGCAGCAGGCGGGCGAAGCGGATCGCGGAGGCAACGACGGCATTGCGATCGCTCGCCGTCGCCTGCTGCGCCAGCATGCCGGTGCGGCTGCGGCTCCAGTAGCGCTCCACGGCGGGCTGCATGCCCATGGCACGCACCACGTCGGCGTGGCGCAGGATGTTCTCGGTGAAGGCATAGGCCCGATTGCCGGCGTCCTCCGCCGTCTTCAGCAGGCGATGGGTGAGGGTTTCGTTGACCAGCGCAAGGCCCAGCATCATCAGCGCACCGAGGGTCGCGACGACGCCCAGGATCGGATGGATGAAGAACAGCAGCAGCAGGTAGAGGGGGATCCAGGGCAGGTCGAAGGCAAAGTAGATTCCGGGCCCGGTCACGAAGCTCCGGAACTGATCGAATTCGCGGAGCTGCTGGGCGCCGCGCGAGAAGCCGTGGCGCGCCGAGCGCAACACCAGGGCCTCGAAGATGCGGGGTGCCAGCAGCGTCTCCAGCCGAAGCCCGCATCGAATCAGAACCTGGGCACGGAGCGCATCGAGCGCGGCCATGGTGACCAGCGCCACCGCCAGGATTCCCGTCAACAGCAGGAGCGTGGGCACGTTCTCGCTCACCAGCACGCGGTTGTAGACCTGCATGAGGTAAAGGGGAGAGCTGAGATAGAGGAGATTGATGACGCCGCTGAACAGCCCGGCCATCGCGAAGTGGGGCCACAGCGAGAGCAGCGATCTGCGTACCTCGCGCGGCGGCGGGGCAATGTCGAGGGCGAGTGTCATTCAGGGCCCGCTGAGGGGAACATGCAGGAACGGAAGAGAGCGGGGCGCTGGGCCCCGCTCCCTCCGGCGGGAGGCTAGAGCAACCCGCTCAGCAGACCGCCGCCGCCGCCGTTCTGATCCGACTGCGAGGCCGAATAGTCGGCGGTCGAGGAATTGTCCGACGCGTAGATCGGCGCGCCGAGGCTCAGCCCCACGTCGCCGATGCCGGTGAAACCGCTCGAATCGCTTTCCATGCTGCCGCGATCGCTCTCCTCGCTCTCGTTCCACGAGTGCAGGATGTCCGATGCGGAGAAGTCCAGATTCGGATTGGCCGCGAACTCCCGGCTAGTCTCGGTCGTGCTGGCGTTCACGCTGCTCTGTTCGCCGTTGTTGCCACCGCCGCCCAGAATGCTGTCGAGAATCGACATGGTTCGCTCCTTTGGTGAGAGACGCAACATCGCGTCGCCGGACCAATGGACGGCGGATGGATCAGTTGCCGCCCCCGCCGCCGCAATATTTCTGGGCGTGAATGATCCGCAGCGACGCGCCACTTCGTACCGCGCGCGCGATCGCGGAGAGGCCGAAGCCGATTTTCTCCGGTCGGGGGTTCGACGCGTTACGCACGCTGTGGCCGATGCGTGACATCGCCCGCGTTACCCGCGTCAGTAGATCTTGAGATCGTAGTTCAACACGACGCGCAGTTCTTCCGAGTCGGTGACCGTGCCGCCCTGCCATACGGTCGAGCGGCCGTACTGCACGCGGAACCAGAGCCCCTCCAGGGGCCTGTGGTCGGGGCGCCAGTCGATGTGGAAGTCCCATTCGGTCTCGACCAGGGGCGCGCCGGCGGCGGGCGCGGCGGTCCAGCCGTTGAAGTAATGCGCGGCCAGAGCGATCTGGGGCAGCCCGAGCGGCTTCAGCGTGTGCGACAGGCCGATCATCGCCGCCTGTTCGCCGGCCCTCTGGAAGCCCTGGATCAGCGCGTCGGTGTAGAAGGGGTTGGCGCTCCACGGCGTCAGGATGCCGAGGCCGGGATTGGTGACGGAGTATCCCAAGGTCAGAATGCCGGTCTCGTAGCCGAGATCGACCTTCATGCCGAGCTGGTTGGTGGCGAAGGCGTTGCCACCGTTGATCAGGGTCTGGCCGGTGCTGTTCTGGGCGACGAACTGCGCCGCCGCGAGCGCGGTGAAGCCGCCGCCGAAGTCGTGGCCGATCTTGCCTTCGGTGTAGAAGATGTTGAGCAGGTCCTGGCTGTAGTAGTTGATCGCGCCGATCGAGGCCGGTCCCCAGTTCATCAGGCCGCCCGCGATGCCGACGCCGGCATTCGAGGTCGGTGCGCCGGCGGCGCTGGCCATCGACTGGAAGGTGAGGGCGGCGCGCGGCTTGATCGCGTCGACGTAGGCGGCGCCGTAGCGAAAGCTCGGCCCATCTGCGTCTCCTTCATAGGTTCCCACCAGCCTGTAACCGGAGAAGGTGTTCGGCGACATGCGGTTGTCATGCGCGCCGAGAAAGGGCGTGTTGTAGAGGTGCCGGCCCAGCGTGATCTCGTGGGCGTCGCCGAGATGAACCTGGGCATAGAGCTGGCCGAACACCGCATAGCCCTGCTGGTCGCGCAGCAGCAGTTCCGTATTGCCGTATTGCGGCGGCGCGACGACCGGGAAGGAGGTGTAGAGCACCCCGCCCAGCGAGACGAGGTCGAACAGCTTGCCGGTCTCGGCCGAGATCGAGCCGCCGGTCGCCCAGGCCTGCTCGATATGGGTGCTGCCCGGCACGTTCACGGCATCGCGGAAGTAGCTGCGCGCGTCGATGCTCAGTCTGGAGTCCCGCAGGAAGGGCGGCGTGTCACGCCACCGTTCGCGCAGCTCGGGAAAGGCGGTGAGCGGCGGCGGCTTCGGCGGAACGAAGATCCGCTCGATCGCCGTCAGGTCCTCCGACGGGTTCCTCGGGATTGGATACTCCTGCTTGCTGGCCTGCGCCAGTGCGCTGCCCGGGCCGGCGATGATCGAACCGATGAGGCCCGCCGCCGCAAGCCCGGTCGCCGCGACAGGTTTCACGACGGTAAGGACTCGAACAATGGCACGAACCTCTCCTCTCGTTGGCGTCGCTGGCATTCAAGCATGCAGATGCGCCGACCGCATCGATGTCAGGCGATGTAGACCTGCGCACGATGGTAGCCGAGATAGTCTCTCTGGCTGTCGGAGAAGCCTTGTGCCAACCAGGGCATTGGCGCCTCGGAGAAACCGAGTTGCTTCCAGGCATGCTCGCCGAGCCCGAGCCGACGAAGGTCACCCTGATCGAAGCGCGGAGAGACGCGGACTTCGCCACTGTCCTCGAAGGAGATGAAGCCGCGATCGAAGAGGAGATCGGCATCGGGAGTCAGCAGGAGCCCGTTGGCGCCATCGAGCCGTTGGTCGGCGGTCTCGCAGGATCGCCACGGCCGGATGTGGCTGGCGATCAACAACGCTGGATTGGTGATCCCGGTGAGGCGGCAGGCTTTCTCCATCTTCTGCACGTTCGACCGGAAGATGCCCTGACCACGGCGCGCCTGGATCGAGGCATTGCGAATCGTGTCCTCGAGGCTGAGGTCGGTACGAATGCCGGCTTCGACGCAGTCCTCGAGTTCGTCCGTGACGGCGCGGAAGTTCAGCCGGTTGGCGCCGCCGGTTTCGAGACCGACAAGGTCGATCTGCGCGTGTGCCGTCACGATGTCGTGGACTTCGCGCGGAATGGTCGCGAGGTAGACTCCCTGATTGCCGTCGCCGGTCGAGGCACGGATCGGCGAGTACTTCTCCGGCAGCAACGGCGCGATCCGGGCCAGCAGATCCTTCGGACGCACGGGCGGGTCGAGGCGAGTCCAGTATACGGGCAGCAGCCAGCCTTCGTTGTTCAGTACCCGCCTGTCGTGCCGAACTCCGACGGCTTGGGCGCCGTGAACGCAAATTCTGCAACCCGTCCGACATAGCGGATGAGCTGGTTGGCATAGGAGAGAACGAAGTCCCCCGGATTCGCCGCGCGCATATTGTCGTAGAAGCGGTTGCGCGCGCCGTTCGCCGAGGTCTTCGGCGACCAGAGGTACTGATGCTCAATCTCCTGATTGAACGTCTGCTTGTGATTGACCCACCAGAACTGGCGCATGCGGCTGCAATCTAGCCGCCCGATGACGGAGAGACCAAGAGGCCGCGCATCGCCCAGCCCCAAATCCCCCTTTCGTTCGGCCCGGTCGCCCGCCATAAGACGGGGCGGGGGAGGGCCGATCGACGGCCTTCGGAGCGGACAGGGAATACGGGATGGCCGGGCTGTTGGGGGATTGCGGGACAGGGGTCCTGAAGCTCGTCGTCGTTGGCGCGGCCGGTGCCCTTCTTTCGGCCTGTGGCAGCAGCGACAGCCCCTCCTACCAGGAGCAGGCGCTGCGGGCGTCGGAGGGCGGCGACCTCAAGGCGGCGACCGCGCTGGCCCAGAAGGAGGTCGAGAAATACTCGGCCGCCGACCAGTGCTCCTCCACCACCAACTACAATTGCGGCACCCTGGCGCTCGCCTATAGCAGCCTGGCCGAGTACCAGATCCGCAGCGGCAACATGGCCGCGGGCGAGCGCAGCTTCGACCGCGCCAAGGGGGCGCTGCAGCTGGTCGCCAAGGACAACAAGCCCAGCGCCACCGGCATGGTCTATCGCGACGTGTCCGAGGCGTTCTGGAAGGCGGGCGACAGGAAGCGCGCCATCGCCGTCTTCAAGGAAGGCACGACCCGCGGCGCCGACGAGTGGCTCTACACCACCTCCGCCGCCAAGGCGGTCGCCCAGCAGGAGGGCCGCCCCGCGCCCGCGACGCCGGGCCCCCAGGCAGCACCCGGCCGACCGGGCGCGCCGGGTGCTCCCATTCCTCTCGGGCCGGCCGTGACGCCGGCCACGGCGACCGACAGCGACACCACGATCAAGTCGACCCCGCTCGGCGACCCCGCGACCGGCACGCCGGCGGTCGGCAGTCCGGCCGGCGGCCAGCCGCCCAGCTCGGCCGAACCGGCGCCGGCCTCGCTGACGCCCAGCCCGTTGACCCCGACCCCGCTCCAGCGCTCGCGCTGAAGCGGGGCGTTCCACGCACTTCCCGGCGCGCGCCCTAGATCTGCGCCAGGCCGCCGTCGACGAAGACCTCGCCGCCGGTCATGAAGCTCGAGTCGGAGGAGGCGAGGAACGCCGCCACCGCCCCGGTCTCCGACGGCTCGCCGATGCGGCCGAGCGGGGTCGAGGCGCCGATCGCTTCGAAGGCTTCCTTGCCCACCACCTCGAGCGCCAGGTCGGTCCGGGTCGGGCCCGGCGACAGGACGTTGACCCGGATGCCGGTGCCCTTGAGGTCGAGCGCCCAGCTGCGCGCCAGGTTGCGCACGGCGGCCTTGGTCGCGCTGTAGATGCTGAACTGCGGCGTGCCCATCTCGCCGGTGGTCGAGCCGGTGAGGATGATCGAGCCGCCGGCCTTCATCAGCGGCAGGCCCTTCTGCACCGAGAAGATCAGCCCCTTCACGTTGACGTCGAAGGTCTGGTCGTATTGCTCCGGCGTGATCGCGCCCAGCGGCGCGAAGGAGCCGGTCCCGGCATTGGCGAACAGGATGTCGAGCCCGCCGCGTTCCGTCTTCACGGTCTGGTACAGCCGGTCGAGGTCGCCGAGGTCGGTCACCGAGCCGCGCACGGCCCGCGCCGAGTTGCCGAGCGTCGCCACGGCCGCGTCGAGCGGGTCCTGGCGCCGTCCGAAGAGATAGACGAAGGCGCCTTCCGCGACGAAGCGCTGCGCCGCCCCCAGCCCGATGCCGGTGCCGCCGCCGGTGATCACCGCGGTCTTTCCTGTGAGTCTGCTCATCCTGTGCTCCTGCGTTTGAGGTTGCACAGAGCTGGAGGCGTACCCACCTAGGGACAAGTATGCACCTTTTGGTAAGTGCCTGGAAATGTCAGATACCTGCACCCCGACCCTGCCGGGCTTCACCTGCGGCCTCGACGCGACGCTGCGGGTCATTGCCGGCAAGTGGAAGCCGCTGATCCTCTATTTCCTGGCCCAGGGCGGTCCGACCCGCTACGGCGAGCTGCGCCGCGCCATGCGCGACGTGAGCGACAAGATGCTGATCCAGCAGCTCAAGGAGCTGACGGCCGACGGGCTCGTGCGGCGCACCGATTACAAGGAGGTCCCGCCGCGGGTCGACTATGCCCTGACGCCTCTGGGCGAGAGCCTCGCCCAAGCGCTGGTGCCGCTCTGCACCTGGGGCACGGAAAACCTCGCCGAGGTCACGCGCGTCTTCGCGCGGCGCGCAGGCCACCGCGATGCGGCAAGTGAGACTATCGAAAGGTGAGGCTCCAGGCCCGACCCAGAGCGTCTGTTGTCGCACCCTGGCCGGGGCTGCAGCGACAACGCTCACATGGTACTGTTCAACATGCGTAGCCATTCGCACAGTGACCGGCTGCATCTGGCCCTCGCGCGGGCTGCCGCCGCCAAGCTGCGGCAGCAGCCGGACCTGTTCACGAAGGTGCGGGGACAACTTGCTAGCTGGCGTGCCAACCTTGACGGCACGCAGGCGGGAACGCGTCCCTATCTGGAACGGTGGGAGGCGCTTGCCCTTCTGGGGCCTGAAGCGATGATCTCGCAGGTGCTGGAAACGTCGGAGCAGGCAACCGCCATGAGGCAGACAGCGCCTTTTGCCGGCGTCCTGACCTCTCAGGAGCGCATGGCCATCATCCGGGCGTTGAGGGCTCGCAGTGAACCGCGCGGCGCTTGAACTTTTGATACGCGCCGCATCGGCGATTACCCAGGAGCGCGATCTGGTGATCGTCGGTAGCCAGGCGATTCTCGGCACGATGCCGATGGCACCGACGGTGGCGCCCGAACTTTGCGTTTCCCGGGAAGCGGATATTTACCCGATGCAGCGGCCCGAACTTGCAGATCTGATCGATGGGGCGATCGGCTATGGGTCTGCCTTTGACGAACAGTTTGGCTACTACGCGGACGGCGTTGGGCCGGAGACGGCAGTATTGCCGAACGGCTGGCAGACGCGGCTCGTTAAAGTCGAGAACGAGAATACGGGCGGCGGCGTTGGCTGGTGCCTCGATGTTCACGACCTAGCCGTTGCCAAGCTCGCGGCCGGACGTGAGAAGGACCTCGCGTTCGTCGAAGCCATGTTGACGCACGGGATCGTCGGCGGCGCCCTCCTACGTGAACGCGTTGCCGCGACTGCGCTTCAGCCGGAGAGGCGCGAACTTGTTCAGGCGTGGCTTGCGGGGCGGAAGTGAGTTGCTCGGCATGAGGCTTTCGCCCGACTCCCGCAGCTACCCCACCTTCTTCGCCGGCGGCGGGGACCAGGTGCCGTCGATGATCGAGGGGGGCGTCTCGGTGGGCCAGTAGAGGCGCAGCATCAGCTGGAACTTGCCCTTGGGAGCGGGCAGCCAGTTCGATTCCCTGTCGGCACCGGGCGACTCGTTCTGGATGTAGAGGTCGGTCGAGCCGTCGGCGTTCTCCTTCAGCTTCTGCCGCGCGCTGATCGAGTAGCGGTTGAGCGGGTTCGCGACGAAGAAGAAGTCGGCGTCGTACATGGTGAGCGACCAGAAGCCCTTCACGGGCGGCAGCTGGCCCTTGGCGAAGCGCATCACGTACTTGTTCTTGCCCTCATAGTCGCTTCCGTCGGCGTCCTTCAGCGACATCGGATAGATCGCGTCCTGGGGAAGGTTGGCGCCCAGCCCGATCGCCGTGACCAGCGCGCGATTGAGATAGTCCGTGCCGTAGAGGCCGGTGACCGTGTCGTACAGCCAGCCGTTCACGTTCTTCACCGACTTGCCGACCTTGAGCTGCAGCATGATGCGGTCGAAAGCGATGTGCGGTATGCGGGCCACGAAGTCGGCCTTGAGCTTCGTCTTGTCGAGGTCCTGGCCGGGCACGAGGCCGATGCGGGCGAAGCGCGCCACGGTGTCGGCATCCGCTGGCGTCGGCGGGTTGGTCTTCATCAGCTCGGCCAGCAGGGTGAAGTAGGAGACGGCGTCGAGCGCGTTCACCTGCTCGCGCACCGCCGTCTTCATGTCGACCCTGGGATCGACCGTGCCGGCCGGCGGCGCGTAGTCCTTGCCCCAGGCGCTGAGCGGCACGAGCTTGCATTGGTCCTGGAGCGCATGGACGGCGGCGTAATCTTCCGGTGTCCCGGTGCAGTAGATGCGGCCCAGCATCCACACCAGGCTGGTCGGCGACTTGTATTCCGTCACGCCGGCCGGCAGCGTGCCGGTCCAGCCGGGACCGGTGATGGCGTAGGTCTGCGCACCGGTGCCGGTCGTGCGGGATCCGGGCGACTGGAACAC
>Ga0209066_10008082_pt1 | contig 10278 bp, 11 predicted proteins | sample All_14_2_FD_187198 | JGI IMG/M metagenome (GOLD analysis project Ga0209066, IMG submission 187198) | Freshwater microbial communities in response to fracking from Pennsylvania, USA - Allegheny Zone_MetaG_DW_15 (SPAdes) (version 2) ... | reverse complement strand
CCGGTGCGCTGGTGCAGCGTCGCGCCGATGCGCGCTTCGCCCCGCATGCCTTCCAGCTGGGCAGGGATGACGCGCGTATCGTTGAAAACCAGCACATCACCGGGCTGGAGAAGATCAGGCAGGTCGGAAACATGCCGGTCCGCTATCCCGTCCGCGCCTTGCGCAAAGAGCATGCGTGCGGAATCGCGCGGTACGGCGGGCCGCAGCGCGATCCGCTCCGGTGGCAGGTCGAAATCGAACAGGTCGACGCGCATGATTCAAGTCGCCCGCTTGGGCGCGTCTAGCGCTTGTTCTTCAGCGGTTTGTTCAGATCGGCGGCGCTGGGAACGGGCGGCGGAGGCGGCGCCAGAACGGCCGGCGCAGGCTTGCCGTCGGATTCGATCGATGCCTGCACGATCACGGCCGGGTTCGCCGGCGGCTCGCCGCGCGGGATCGCGTCGACATACTGGATGCCGTCAATGACGCGGCCGAACACCGTATATTTCCGGTCCAGCTGCATGCGCGGCAGAAAGAGGATGAAGAACTGGCTGTTGGCACTGTCTTCGCTTGACGCGCGCGCCATCGACACCGTTCCGCGCAGGTGCGGCAGCGCGTTGAACTCGGCCTTCAGGTCGGGAAGTGGGGAGCCGCCGGTGCCGTCGCCCTTGGGGTCGCCGCCCTGCGCCATGAAGCCTTCGATCACGCGGTGGAATTTCAGGCCGTTGTAAAAGCCCTGTCGTGTCAGCTCCTTGATCCGCGCGACATGGTTCGGCGCGACGTCAGGGCGCAGCTGGATGCGCACGCGGCCGCCGGTCGACAGGTCGAGATCCCAGATATTCTCTGGGTCCGCGGGCAGGCTTGCCGGCGGCAGAGTCGGGCGCACCTGCCCCTCCAGCGCCTTGGCATTTTCGGCTGCCTTGGCCGCGGACTCCGCTTTCTTGAACTCGTCGGCCTTGCCGCCGCCTTGCGCAAGGGCCGGCGCAGCCGACAGCGAGAGCGCCAGCCCAATGGCTGCCATCCGCCCAAACTTCATCACAGCCCGCATGCACGTCATCAGCAAATTTACTCCTCGCGGAAGCCTGCCGCCTAGGAACCGGCGCATGAACATCCCATGAGCAAGGGGTTTCAGCTTCCCTTGCGACCGATGCGCTCTACCCGTTCCCCGACTTCCTCGCAAACCTTGGGACTCACGAATTTGTCGATTGGTCCGCCGAACAGCGCGATCTCCTTCACCAGTCGCGACGCGATGGGTTGCAGGGATACGTCCGCCATCAGGAAAACCGTCTCGACCCGGTCGTTGATCTGCTGATTCATGCCGGCCATCTGATATTCATATTCGAAATCGGCGACGGCGCGCAGGCCGCGCACGATCATGCTGGCGCCCTGCCGTTCGGCAAAATCCATCAGCAGCGAATCGAACGAAACGACCTTGATATCGCGGCCGATCCCGGCACATTCACGCTCGACCATCGCCAGCCGTTCTTCCACCGTGAACATCGGCGACTTGCTGGGGTTGGTGGTCACGCCGATGACCAGCCGGTCGACCAGCTTGGCGCCGCGCCGGATGATGTCCATATGGCCCAGGGTGATGGGATCGAATGTCCCTGGATACACGCCGATGCGCATGTCGCTCATGTCTCCTACCGATCCCTTTCGACGATATAATCCGCGATGATCCGCAACAGGTCTGCCTCCGCGCCATAGGCATGCAGATGCGCCTTTGCCTGCGCGACCAGCATTTGCGCCTGTTCGCGCGCGCGCTCGACGCCCAGCAGCGACACAAAGGTTTCCTTGCCCGCCGCAGCGTCCTTGCCCAGCGCCTTGCCGGTCAGCGCCGCGTCGCCTTCCACATCCAGCAGATCGTCCGCGATCTGGAAGGCCAGGCCGATGTCGCGCGCATAGCCGTGCAGGCCGGTGCGGGCCTCATGGGGGATGCGTGCCATGATGGCGCCCGCCTCGACGCAGAAAGCGATAAGCGCGCCGGTCTTCAGTTGCTGGAGCCGCGTGACGGTCGCCAGGTCGAACCGCGCCTTTTCCGCCATCAGGTCCATCATCTGGCCGCCTGCCATGCCTGCGGGGCCACTGGCGACGGCCAGTGCGCGCAACAATTCGCAGCGCACGAACGGGTCCGCGTGCGTCCGCTCGTCGGACAGCAATTCAAATGCCAGGTCGTGCAGGCAATCCCCCGCCAGGATCGCTGTGGCTTCGTCAAAGGCGATGTGCACAGTCGGTTTGCCGCGACGCAGGGCGTCGTCGTCCATTGCCGGCAGATCGTCGTGGATCAGGGAATAGACGTGGATGCACTCGGCCGCGAGGCCGACGCGCAGCACGGATTGGGATGGCAGGTTGAACAGGCGCCCCGTGGCTTCGACCAAAAGGGGTCGCAGGCGCTTGCCGCCGCCCATTGCTGCGTGCCGCATCGCTTCATACAGCGGCCGGCGCGCATCGTCGGGAACGGTCAGGAGCGCGTCAAAGGCATTTTCCACGGCGCTGGCCGTCTGCGCGACGGCGGTCCCCAGTATATCCGCCTGCATGTCGTTCGCCGCTGCGCGCGTCAGGTCGGGTCGAACGGCTTGGCGCCGGTCGCCGTACCGCCTTCAATGGTCAGGCGCTGAATCCGGGCTTCTGCGTCTTCCAGCCGGCGTGTGCATTGCCGCCGCAGCTTTTCGCCACGCGCATACAGGGCAATCGACTCGTCCAGCGGCGCATCGCCGCTTTCCAGCACACGGACGATCCGTTCCAGCTCGCTCAGTGCCTGTTCAAAGGACAGGCTCGCGAACGCGGCCTCATCCTCTCCGTCAGTGGTTGCCGTTGCATCGACCATGTCGCTGCATTGGCCTTCGCTGCCAATCGGGTCAAGTGGGGGATAGGGCGGTTTCGTCCGTTAAACGCTTTGGCTGGTGGTCAAGATGTCATCGTCCTGTCACGGCGCCATGCACAATAAAAATCGTCAAACGTCATTAACATGCATTGACGCACTATGCTGCGATTGCACATACGGAACAGGCTATGAAACTTCATCTCACCCTTATCGCCGCCGCGTCGCTGACTGCCTTGTCCGCATGTGGCCAGTCCGAACCAGAGGTCGTGGGTGGTCCGGCCGACCCGATGGCGGAAAAGCTCGCCAATGCGGGCGCCGTGGAGTTGCCGCCGGCTGTGAAGAACAGCCGCACCTACCGGTGCAAGGATAACAGCCTCATCTTCGTCGACTATCTGGCCGACGACAAGACGGCGAACATCCGCACGGACAAGACGGGCGCACCCACCAAGCTCGTCGCTGCCGAAGTGGGCAAGCCGTTCACGGCTGACGGTTTCGAAGTGGATGGCAACGGTACGGCGATCACCGCCACCGTGCCGGGCAAGGCTGCACAGAGCTGCAAGGCCTGATCCATCCTCCTTTCCAGTTACGGGGGCCGGCCATATGCGCCGGCCCTTTTTGATTCGGTCCGCATCGGATTTGGGGGCAGACAAGCCAATGCGCATCTGGCATCGCGTGACCCGATCAAGGTGGCAGGGCGTGCAATGACAAGCATCGGGATTTTGGGGGCGGCGGGCCGGATGGGCCGCGCCATAGCGGCAGAGGCAGTCGCGGCCGGGCTAGACATTGCCGGGGGCACGGACAGACCGGGGCTGGGCGGTGAAGTCGTCTCGGGCGTGCCGCTGACGTCCGACACGGTGGCGCTTGCGCATGCGGCCGACGTGCTCATCGACTTCACGACGCCGGGCGCGCTTGGCCGCCATCTGGAGGCCTGCGTGGGTGCGCGCAAGCCGATCGTCGTCGGCACGACGGGGCTGGAACATGTCCACCACGCGCTGATCGACGAAGCGGCGAAGCTGATCCCGGTGTTGCAGACCGGGAATACCTCGCTTGGCGTCAATCTTATCGCGGCGTTGGTGCGGCAGGCGGCGGCGCGCCTGGGCGACGACTGGGACATAGAGATTGTCGAGATGCATCACCGGCACAAGGTGGACGCACCGTCCGGCACGGCGCTGTTGCTGGGCGAAGCCGCGGCGGCGGGGCGCGGCATCGTGCTGGCTGACCATGCCGTGCGCGGGCGGGATGGCATCACGGGCGCGCGGCGGGCCGGCGATATCGGCTTTGCGGCCTTGCGCGGCGGTTCGGTCGCGGGCGATCATCAGGTGATCTTCGCGGCGGATGGTGAACGGATCGAAATCGGCCATCGGGCCGAAAGCCGTATCATCTTTGCGCGCGGCGCCGTAAAGGCTGCATTGTGGCTTAACGACCAGCGTCCCGGCCGCTACGACATGGCGGATGTGCTGGACCTCTGATCGCGCCGCATCGTGAAGAAAGCCGACATCTTCGAATTCTTCCGCCGGCTCGCCGAACTCAACCCGGCCCCGCGCACGGAACTGGAATATGGCAACGACTATCAGTTGCTGGTGGCGGTCGTGCTGTCCGCGCAGGCGACGGACGTCGGCGTCAATAAGGCTACGCGCGCACTCTTCCGGGATGTCCACACGCCCGCCCAGATGGTTGCGCTGGGGGAAGAGGGCCTGAAGGCGCACATCCGCACCATCGGGCTGTTCAATGCCAAGGCAAAGAATGTGATCGCGCTGTCGGAAATCCTCGACCGCGATTTCGACGGCGTCGTTCCGCAGGACCGCGACATTCTCACCACGCTGCCGGGCGTTGGCCGCAAGACGGCCAATGTCGTCATGAACACGGCGTTCGGCGCGGAGACTTTCGCGGTCGACACGCACATCTTTCGTGTCGGCAACCGCACGGGCCTTGCGCCCGGCAAGAATGTGCTGGCCGTCGAGCAGAAGCTGGAAAAGCGTGTGCCGCAGCCCTTCCGGCGCGACGCACATCACTGGCTGATCCTGCATGGTCGCTATGTCTGCAAGGCGCGGCGCCCCGAATGCTGGCGCTGCGCCGTTACGGACCTGTGTGGCTATCGGTCGAAGACAGCGGCGCCTGCCGGCTGATGGATGGCCATCGCCTGCGCATGGCCGTTCTGCTAATGCACGGAACGGCAGGGGTCGCGGCGTCTAGCCGTCGAGAGGAGTGAAGATCATGTCCGTTCGTTTCGTCTCTGCCCGCACCGTTTCGCTTGGCCTTTTCGCAATTGCCGGGGTTTTGGCGGCCACGGCTTCCGGCGACGCGGCGCAGGCGCGCGCGTCGAAGAAGCCCGACAATCTGGTCGCCGTTGGCGATCCTGTGAACTGCATCGACATCAACCGCATCCGCAGTTCGCGCGTGCGCGACGATCGCACGATCGATTTTGAAATGAACGGTCGCGATATTTATCGCAACACGCTGCCCAATAGCTGCCCCGGCCTCGGTTTCGAACAGCGCTTCGCCTACAAGACCAGCATCAACCAGCTTTGCTCGGTCGACATCATCACGGTGCTGCAAGGCGCGGGACCGGGACTGATGCAGGGCGCCAGCTGTGGCCTGGGCCAGTTCCAGAAGATGCAGAAGGCCTCCAAATAGGGCGCACCTCTGTCAATATTGTCGCTGGCATCCCCCCGCCCGCTTTGCTAAGCGCGCGGGGACCGGCATCAGGCACCCGTAGCTCAGCTGGATAGAGCGCTGCCCTCCGAAGGCAGAGGCCAGAGGTTCGAATCCTCTCGGGTGCGCCACGCAGCGGCTGGGCGAAAGGCTGTCGGCCGCTCCCTATCCCAATCGATCAAACCGGATCGGCAAAGCCGTTACGCCGCGCACCGTCACTTTGTGCTGCGTCGGCAGGGGCCCGTCAGTCGTATCGAGGCGGATGTTGCCCATGCGGTCCAGAACCCTGTTGAGGGATGCCGCGAGTTCAACACGAGAGAGCGATGCACCCAGGCAGAAATGCGGCCCCATGCCAAAGGCCAGGTGGTTGCGTGCGCCTGATCGTTGCGTGTCCAGGGCCTCCGGGCAAGCGAAGCGCGCCGAATCATGATTGGCACAGTGAAACGAAACCAACAGCGCCGAACCTGCGGGGACGGCGACGTCACCGATCATGGTATCGTGATATACAAAGCGCGGCATCGCAGCGACCGGTGTTTCGAGGCGCAGCACTTCCTCGACGAAGCGATCGATCAGGCCCCTGTCGCTGCGCAGTTTTTCCTGCATTGCCTTATCCTCGAAGCAGCGGCGAAACATGCTGCCCAGGCCGTTCGTGGTGGTTTCGTTGCCGCCGACGTTCAGCGTCGTGACGATCGAAACGATCTCCGCATCATTTAAAAGCGAGCCATCCTCCGTCGGCGTATGGATAAGGCAGCTGAGCAAAGTGTCATCGGGCGCTGCCCGCAAGCGTGCGATCAGCGGCAGCAGATAGAGGTGAAATGCGGCCTGATCCTCATGCAGGCCGATTCTGGTATTTTCGTCCTCAGCGACACCACCGGCCAGGCGCGCCATCGCGTCGGCCGATCGCCTGAGCAGCGGCGCCTGTTCGCGGGGCAGCCCCACCATGTCGCAGATCACGAACAGCGGCAATTTCATGCAGAATTCGGCGTAAAGATCGACTGTACCGTCATCGATGAAGGCGTCGATCAGCGTGTCGACCAGCATGTCGATTTTGCTTTCAAGCGCGCGCACCGAAGAGACGGTAAAGCTGCGGTCGACGGCCGCCCGATAGCGATGGTGCACGGATCCATCCGTCGTCACCAGCGCCGGAATGAACGGCGGAACGCCGGCCCGTTCGTAGATCGGCCGATAGCGGCTCGCGAAGTTGGCCATCAGCGCGGGGGAGTCGAACGGGCTGCTCGAAAATGTCGCCGGATCCTTCAGAACCTGCAGGCAGTCCTCGAACCGCGTGACCACAAAGGCATTGAGGCCCTGCGAGAAGAAAGCGGCCCGTTCGACATTGTCGAGCGTCAGGTCTGCCAGCGGATTGACAGGCTGCATCGAAACCTCCGGATAAGGGGTCAGGCGACCGCGCGTGTGAAATAGGCGGAAAACCCGTCGCGGATCGCGGCATAGACCGCGCCGACAATCTGTTCGGCGAACGGCGCATCCGCTTCGTCGAGCACGTCGAAGCGCGAAGAAAAGGTCATGCGGCATCGCTGCGCGTCGATGGGATCGATGGTGGTCGATGCAAGATAGTTGCGCACGACCGGAATGCCGCCGTTCTCCAGATCGTAGTAGATGCGCATCGCGATCGGATCGGCCAGCAGCAGTGTCTCTATTCCCACCGTGCCGTTGGCCATGCGGATATGCCGGGATCGGGGAAGCGCATCGCGCGCGCCGCCCAGCGTGACGTCGACGATGTCGATGGGGCCATTCGCTGGCCACCAGCGCAGTATGCCGGCCCAATCGTTCAGCAGCGCCCATGCATCGGCCGCCGGTGCCGGGATATCCGCGACCAGTTCCGCAGTTCGCCGACTGCCGTTCCACAGTGCCGTTCCCATGGCTCCGTCTCCTGTTCGACTCACATCTTATAAGATACGTATCATATCTTATAAGATTCGCAATCTCGTTGACGCGATCGGATCGACGCGGGAAGGTGATGGAATGGCGATCAAGGCAGACGGATCTCGGCGGCGCAGCACCATGTCCTCCGGCACTACGGCGTCGCTCGTCACTGCGCAGATTCTTGAACTGATCGGTGACGGCACACTGAAGGCCGGGCAGCGCCTGGGGGAACCGGAACTGGCGAGGCGCCTGGGTGTCGGCACGGTGCCGGTGCGTGAGGCGTTGCGGACGCTGGCCGGCGATGGCGTGGTGGACATCGTTCCGAATAGCGGTGCCACCGTGCATAAAATGAGCGCGCAGGAGATAGCGGACACGCTCAAAGGCATTGTCGGCTTGCTAAAGGTCGCGCTCGACGAACTGCAACCGGCGGATATTGTGGAACTGCTGCCGCGTCTGAACGAAATTGCCAGCGACATGCACGCGGAGCAGACGCGCGGCAATGCGCTGGCGACGCTACGCGCCTTCGCAGAGTTTCAGCTCACGATCATTCATGCGTCGGGCAATGCCTATATCGAGCGCGTCGTCCGGCGCGTGCATTTCCATTACTATCTGCACCAGGTGCTCGATTATGTGGCCCCCACGGCGTTCGGGCCCATTGCGGCCAGCCATGTGCAGATCATCGAATGCCTGGCCGACGGCCGCTATAAAAAGGCCGGCACGATCTTCGATGCCTGTGTGAATATCGTCTGCGACCATCTGGGCGGTCGGGGCCATCGCACTCGAAAGTCTCTTTGACGGCACGCGCGCAAACGGAAAGACGGGCCGCGCGGGAATGCCGCGCGGCCCGTCTTGAGTTCAGAAGCGGATGTTCATTTCGCCGCCCAGCGTGCGCGGCTCGTTGAAGAAGCCGTTCAGGCCGGACGTCGGGCTCAACGCCTTGTAGAACAGGTGCTGCTCGTCAAACAGGTTGCGGACCCAGAAGGCGAGGCTCAGTTTCGCATCGCCATAGCCAAGGTCGATGTCCGCAACGGCAACGCGACTGTTCACGATGAACGATTTCTCGCCCTTGGGCTGATAGACATTCGCGGCATTGTCGGGGCCGGCATAGACCGGATTGGTGACGTTGGCATAGAAGCCGGTGTCGTAGTTCCCGTCCAGATGCGCACGAAGAGTCAGGCCGCCCAGCGGCAGTTCATAGTCGATTGCGCCGCTCGCCGAATGCTTGGGTGTATAGGTCTGGTAGATCGGAACGGCCACGGTGCTGATGACGCCGGCGGCGTTCGGATAGGGGTTCACGGTCGCCGGGATACGGACATACTGGTAGGAATAGGATCCGGTGAGCGTCAGGCCCTCCAGCGGGTTGACGGTCAGTTCCGCTTCCACGCCGTGCAGGCCGCCCTTGCCGGGCGCGTTGATGGTCGACGTCGTCGTACGGGTCGTGCGGACGCCCCCGGTTTCGTAGGGGCGGCTGAAATCGACCTGGATATCCTTGTAGGTGCCGGCATAGCCCGCAATGTTGAAACGGGCGTGATTGTCGAAGAACTCCGTTTTCAGGCCGATTTCGAAGATCGACACGGTTTCCGGATCAAAGGCGTCATATTCCTGCGACCGTGAATTTGCGCCGCCTGACTTATACCCGGTGCTCCATTTGCCATAGGCATGGATGTCGCGGCTCAGGTCGACCGCCAGATTGACCATCGGATCGACACGCGACCAGCTGGCATTCAGGCCGATTTCGCCCGATACACCATCACGGTTTACGGGCAGTGCGTTGTTCACGATCGTCAGCGCGCCGTGCTTCTTGTCCTTGGTCCAGCGCAGGCCACCGGTCAGGTGGATGGCGTCGTCCAGCAGGTCCGGCGTCCAGGTCGCCTGGCCGAATGCACCGATGCTCTTGGTCGTCACATGGCTGGCGCGATCGATCGCCTGCGCGCCAAAGTCGATCTGGCGCAGCACATAGGCGGAACCGTCGGCGTTGGTGAACATGTTGGTGTAGAACGCCTGCGCATTGTCGCGCACATGCTCGCGATAATAGAGCGCACCGGCGACATATTTGACGCGACCGATCTCGCCGATCGCCTGGAATTCCTGACTCCACTGGTTCTGCCAGAACATGGCCAGGCTGTACCGGGCGAAATTCATGTTGGTGAAGCCACCGGCAGTGTTGGCTGCAAGCGCCGCCGCCGTCGCCGACATGGACGTCGATGCCGATCCATTGTCCCACTGGCTCTGCGTCAGCTTGCGATAGGAACTGATGGACTTCAGCGTCAGGTCGTCGGCTGCGTTCCATTCCAGCGTCAGGCGATGGCCGTGGACCTTGCCCACGCTCGGTTGCTGCGGCACGCCGACATTGGCGGTGCGCACGCGATCGGGTTGAACCGTGCCCAGCGCCGCCTGCGTATTGGTGCCTGCGGCGATCAGGTTCAGGTACAGCGACGTCGACTCATCCTTGGAGATGTCAAAGCTGTAGTCGGCGCTGAAATCGGACGAAGGCGACCATAGCGCTTCGACATGCAGGCCCTGCTTGTCATACTGGTTGAAACCATCCGAGCCTTCCAGCGGGTTCTTCACCAGTGGATCGCGATGCGCGACCACGCCGTCGATCTTCAGTGCGATGTTCGCGATGGAGGGCAGGTCCAGATGCACCTCGCCCTTGTAGCTGCCGAAATTGCCCAGACCGCCGGTCGCGTTCATGTGGAACTCGCCGGTCGGCTTCTTGGTCACGATGTTGACGGCGCCGCCTTCGGTATTGCGGCCGAACAGCGTGCCCTGCGGGCCTTTCAGCACTTCGATATTCTCGATGTCGAACAGCGCCGTGCCCAGGCCTTGTGCGCGGCCCAGATAGACGCCGTCGATATAGACGCCGACACCCTGGTCGCGGGCCGGCTGGTTGCCGTCGGACAGCACGCCAATGCCGCGGATGTTCACGATCAGCGCCGAAT
>Ga0209066_10008081_pt1 | contig 10278 bp, 8 predicted proteins | sample All_14_2_FD_187198 | JGI IMG/M metagenome (GOLD analysis project Ga0209066, IMG submission 187198) | Freshwater microbial communities in response to fracking from Pennsylvania, USA - Allegheny Zone_MetaG_DW_15 (SPAdes) (version 2) ... | reverse complement strand
ACCCGAGCCCCTGCCCGACAGCCCCGCGTGGCAGGCCCAGAGCTGGGAGCGTGTGCGCAACCACTTCCGCTACCGCGTGGGCGCTCCCTACGACGCGGCGAGCGAATTCCTGTTCGCCTCGCCCCACGTGCCGCGCGACGACGCCTTTGCCGCCTTCGCGCGCCCGGTATTCACCCCTGGCGTGCCGGTGCTCGCTGCGGCCCGCGCACTCATGACGCACATCCACACCGAGCTGACCTACGAGAGCGCCAGCACCGAGGTCAACACACCCGCACTCCAGGCGCTGGAACAGGGCAAGGGCGTCTGCCAGGACTTCGCCCACATCATGGTCGGCTGTCTGCGCAGCCTGGGCCTGCCCGCGCGCTACGTGAGTGGTTACCTGCTCACCCAGCCGCCGCCGGGCAAGCCGCGCCTGATCGGCGCCGACGCCTCGCACGCCTGGGTGTCGGTCTACGCACCGCTGCCCGCCGGCGCGGCCACGGCCACAGCCGACGGCATGGGCACCACCGGCGCGTGGTTCCACTTCGACCCCACCAACGACCGCTGCGGCTGTGGCAGCCCCGGCGAAGACTACGTTCAGCTGGCCACCGGCCGCGACTTCTCCGACGTCTCGCCCATGCGCGGCGTCATCCAGGGCGGCGCGAACCACCGCCTGTCAGTGGCCGTCACCGTCGCGCCGCCGGGCGAGCTGGCCGCGCTGGCCTGAACCGACCCCGCAGCGTTTCGCGCCAAACCCCTGCCGAGGGCTGCACTGGCCGTCCGGCCGGGGCAGGTCGGAGGTCGACCCGGCGGTGCCTTGGCACGTGACCGCATCGTCGCCATGAATCCCGCTGATGCAGGCTCGCCCACCACGGGCCGATACGCACCCCGTCGATAGAATGGCCCGCACCCGATTCACCCCTCACCGGAGCCCCTCATGAGCGTCTACGACAAGCTGAACCAACTGGGCATCGCCCTGCCCCCCGTCGCCGTGCCCGCCGCCGCCTACGTGCCCTTCGTGCAGACCGGCAACCTGGTGTTCATCAGCGGCCACATCGCCAAGAAAGACGGCAAGCCCTGGGTCGGCCAGCTGGGCCTGACCATGGCCACCGAAGAAGGCAAGCTGGCGGCCCGCGCCATCGCCATCGACCTCATGGGCACGCTGGACGCCGCCTGCAAGGCCGCCGGCAAGACGCTGGACGACGTGAAACGCATCGTCAAGGTCATGAGCCTGGTCAACAGCACTGGAACCTTCACAGAACAGCACCTGGTCACCAACGGCGCCAGCGAACTCTTCGGCGAAGTCTTCGGCCCGCAAGCCGGCGCCCACGCCCGCAGCGCGTTTGGCGTTGCGCAGATCCCGCTGGGCGCCTGCGTCGAAATCGAACTGATCGCCGAACTGGCGTAAACCAAACCTTCAGGGAGGAGCGAGGACATGGCCATGCAACCCGTCCCGCTCGACAAAGCCAGCCGCCTGCTCAACCACGGCCCCACCGTGTTGGTGGGCAGCAAGCATGCCGGTCGCGTCAACGTCATGGCCGCGGCCTGGGCCATGCCGCTGGACTTCACGCCGCCCAAGGTGGCGGTCGTGATCGACAAGGCCACCCTCAGCCGCGAACTCATCGATGCCAGCGGCGTGCTAAGCGTCTGCGTGCCCTGCGTCGCCCAGGCTGACCTCACCCGCGCCGTCGGTGGCGAGAGCGGCCAGGACCACCCCGACAAACTGCAGCGTTGCGGCGTCACCTTCGAACCCGGACCGGAAACCGGCTGCCCGCTGGTGCATGGCGCCATCGCCTGGATGGAATGCCGCGTACTGCCCGCGACCGCGCAAGTGGCGGGACCGCACGACCTGATCCTGGCCGAGGTGGTCAGTGCGTGGGCCGATGAGCGGGTTTTCTCGAACGGGCGCTGGCACTTTGAGAACGCGCCCGATGAACTGCGCAGCCTGCACCATGTGGCGGGTGGGATGTTCTTTGCGGTGGGTACCTCGGTCAAATCAATCTAATCTCTCCATCACCTTTTTGCATTAGCAACAAACAACACTACAGGGCATCAACCATGAAAAGACTTATTCAAACTGCATCTCTTGCGCTAGTCACCATCCTGGGATCCGGCTGCACGACAGTCCAATACAACGGCACCAATTCGGTTCAAAAAAGTGTCGACTACCCGGAGATCGGTCAGGTTATTACAGTCTATGTAGGTGACCACATGGTTCAAAAAGGGATCATGATTGAAGAGGATTTTCTACTTGTGACAAAGACGGTTGATGGAGCCCTGTACGACATTCCTGCGAGCAAGTACGTACAACTCGGATTTGATAGTTCCCAGGATTTTTACTCTGCCACGGGTGTGGTGCGCGGTGCTTTCGCCGATCCTTTTAGTGCTCTCTCTGTTAAAAAAAATCAGAACACGGAAATTTGTGTTGTCACCACATTTGGCGGCAGTGCTTGCTACCAAGGAGAGTTTGAAAGGAAAAAACAAATTTCCGAACGTGGCAACAGCTTCCAGCAGACCTTGATTTACAGTGGACGAGTGGGAAATAAAATCAACATTGGCTACAGGGAGTTCAGCAACAACAATGCACGCCCCGCATTTAACAACAATGTCGAGTACGATCTTTCCTCATCAAACACCATTGGATACAAGGGTGCATTTCTTGAGGTCATAAAAGCGGATAACAGTAGCATCACTTAGTCGGCCCTGATTTATTCAAATCGGAGCGCCGATGGGGCGCTGTACAGGGCTGGTGAGTGCGCGAGTGAACAAAGTACCCAGCGCGTCCTGCCAATGCGGTGACACGCCCGCCAGCGTGCACAGGCGCAAGTAAAGCCGGCGCAAGAAGGTCACCCCCTTCTTTGCAATCATGCGCAGCAGCCAGCGGAGGTTGTAGCCCGCTGCGCACAGCACCGCGTGCAGCCGGTCGCCGGTTTCGCCCTTGAGGTGGCAGCGATCCATGCGGTGATCGGCCTTGAGATGGCCGATGATGGGTTCGATCGCCTGGCGCCGCCTGAGCAGCTTTCTCTCCTGCTCGCTGATCCGCTTGGCCTTGCCCCGGTGCACGATGTGCACATCCGGGTTGTCCGCATCCACGCCCCGGTAGCCCAGATCGACGAATGCTGTGGCTGGCTTGGTCGCGCTGTCCTGCATCAGGATGGTCGCTTGCTCCAGTTGCTCGTTCAGGGTATGGCCGTCATACGGGTTGCCGTGGAATGCCCTGGCACCCACGATCAGGTTGCCATTGAGCGTGCTGGCAACGCCCACCTTCACACCGAACTCGTAAGGCTGCTTGGCTTTGCCCTTGCTGATGCAGTCCACCTCGGGCGCTTGCCAGGCGTAGAGCTTGGGCTGTCCATCGGCAGCCTTGCGCTGGCCGCTCTGGGCCACGATGCGCTGGGCCTTGTTCAGCGTCTCACCGAGTGCCTCCCGTACGGCCTGCCCGATGGCACTGGCCTTGCGATCGATCTCGCGCTGCAGCCGTCCGACGATGGTGCGCTGGCGCTTGATGGCCCGGCGCATGCGCTTGAACTGACGGGCGTGGGCGTAGCGTCCGGCCTTGCGGCCCAGCTCCTTGCCTTCCTTGGCAAAGGTCTGCTTCAGATCGACTCCGGCGTCCTTGGCCGCCTCCACCAGTTTGCTGCGCGCCGTCTCAAGCAAGCGGCTGTCGGTGGGGTGGGCAATCGCCTTGTGCTGCACCGTGCTGTCCACGATTACACGAGACAGTTCCTGCGGCTTGATCAGTTTGAGGTCCACGGCCACGTTGATGGTCTGCGCCAGTAGCTCTTCCACACCTTCTTCGCCCAGCAACTGGCGGAACTTGATCAGGGTGGTGGCGTCGCAGGGGCGGTGGTGTTCAAAGTACGCCTGACCCGAGAAGAATTGCCAGGTCGGTGTCTCCCCCCAGCGCTCAACGACCCCCTCGTCGGACTCGTTGAAGGCGTGCTTGAGGTACAGCAGCGCGATCATGGTGCGCAACGGCACGCGCGGGCGCCCTGCGTTGCCAGGCACAGCAGCGCGCTGCACCTGTTCACCAAAAAGATCCAGGTCGGGCATGGCCACACCAGCGCGGCCTTTGCGGGAGAACACCTGCGCCACCCGCGCTTGGATCTCCTGCCAGGGCATGCGCGCAAACAGCACGGCAGAACTCCCAGAAAACTGCCCCTATTGGAAATCAAACTGGGAGTTCCGGCCATCGGAAATCACCCCAGAACGCCAGTGTTCATGCGGGCTCCGGGGATTCTTCAGGGGCGACCACTTACCGACTGATAAAGAATTTCCCTTAAACCAAGCTACGAATAGCGACCGACCCACCAAAACAAAAAGGCTCCCGAAGGAGCCTCATTGTTTTGGTGAGCAGCCTTCAGGCCGTTCGTATCAGGGTCGAGATCGGGTGACCAGTCTTTGGAAGCCTTCTGACAAGGCATAAGGGTCAGGTCTTGCCTTTTGACCACGCGGGCAAAAACCCACACTCAACCTGATTTTACGTGCTGACTACCGCAAGCCGAGCAGCCACTGGAGACCACCATGCCCGCCAAACCACTGCCAGCGAAACCCGCGCCAACCGCTGCCGCCAGATGGACAAGGCAGTAGAGGCGCACCAGCCGGTGACCTTCGTGGGCAGGCGCGACGAAGCGGAGCAGGTTTAGGTCGAAAGCTGACGGGAGATCCAGGCAACGCCGACCGTAATGTCGGTGCCCGGCACGCAAGAATCCACCAAGGACGGCATGGACAAAGGCATCAGGGCAGGTGTCTCCTGCAAGACCGCCCGGACTGCAGGTACGTGAACTGTTGCGCAGGACGGCCACAGGGCACCACCCATAATCCCGCTATGTCCAGTCCTGAAATTGCCGTCTGGTCAGCCATGCTCGGCGGCCTGCTGACCCTCGCGGCGCTGGCGCTGGGCGACTTGCCGGGCCACCGCAACCTCGCCGCGGTGCGCAACCTCATGTTCGTGCTGGTCACCGGCGCGAGCTGTGTGGTGATGACCGGCCTGCCGGAGGTGTTGTTCCCCACGCTGCCGGCGCGCCTGCTGATGGTGCTCAAGGCCGGCCTGGGGCCGCTGGCGGGTGCCATAGCTCTGTATTACCTGGGCAACTGGCTGGGCGGGGCACGCGAAGACGCGCAGGTGCACCGGCTCACAGCCTGGGGAGGCGCCGCGGTGCTGGTGGCGGCCCTGGCACTGGCGGTGATGGGCGGCCTGGTGGCACCCGCAAACTTCCGCACCCTGCTCTTGGTCTCGGCGGCCGTGAACATGGTGCCCGTGCTGCTGGCGTTGGTGGCGGTGATCCGCTCGGCGCGGCGCGGTGACCAGCTCGCGCGCTGGATGGTCCTGGCCGTGGCCTGCCTGGCCGCCATGGTCATCGGTATCTACCTGCGCGGGCTGGAGGTTCCGGGCTTTGGTCTGGGCACCTGGCTGCTCACGGCCGTGGTGACGGTGACCTTTTTTCTCATCTCGACCGTGCTGGTGCTGCTGCGCAACCGGGCCAGCCGGCAGCTCGCACGCCTGTCGCGCCTGCATAGGGAACTCGAACCGGCCACGGGCTTGCCCACGGGGTCGGCGCTGCTGGCCCAGATCGAACACGCGTTCTGGCGCACAGCCCGGCTGGACGGCGAATGCACCGTGGTGTGCCTGTTGCTGAGCAATCTGTACGAGCTGGCGGAATCGGCCGGACCGGGTCTGGAGCACCAGATCCTGGTGACGATGGCGGCCCGCATACGCCGCGCGGCCGGCTTCCGGTGCGTGGTGGGGCTCTACCATCCGCGCTGCTTCGTGGTGGTGATCGCCAGCGACAAGCGCGACGCCCCCGTCGCGGACACCCTCAGGCGCCTGCGGGCGGTGGGCAACGAGCCGCTGACCGTGGTGGGCGAGCAGCAAGCGCAGCACCGTTTCAGGCCACACATGGGCATGGGCGTGGTCACCCACGCACCGCCCCAGGCCCGACCGATGGATGTGCTCAACGACGCCGAGCGGCAGGCACTGTCCACGTTGCGCGAACCGAATGGCCCTCCCGCTGAACACGATATCGACACCGCCCCGGCCCCACTGGTCTGAGCTCGGGGGCGGTGAACCGCCACCGGGCGACAACCACCGGTCAACAGGAGCATCAGGGCCGGTTTTTTGCCGTTTGCCAACCCGACGTCGAACACCCCGATTCGGATGAAGAGCTGCGATGCCCCGATGGCGGCGCACCACAACAAAAAAGGCTCCCGAAGGAGCCTTTTTTGTTGTGGCGAACAGCCCGCAGGCCGTCCACGCCGGGGTCCAGATCGGGTGATCAGACCTTGGTGGCCTTCTTGACCATGTCGGTGGTCTGCTTGGAAGCGGCGGCGAAGTTGGCTTGTGCCTGGGCAGTGGCCTTCTTGATGGCGGCCTGGGTCTGCTCCACAGCCTTCTGGCCCTGGGTCACGGCGTTCTGGAAGGCGGCCACGGCGGCTTCGGAGCCAGCGGGTGCGTTCTTGGTCAGCTGCTCCATGGAGGCGCCGAAGGCCTTCTGGGCGTCGGCCACGGTGGCTTCGAACTGCTTGGTGAAGTCGGCGCCGCCTTCGGTGGCGATGCTCTGCACGTGCTGGAAGTAGGCGGTCGACTTCTCGGCCATGGGCTGGAAGAAGGCGGTCTGCAGGCTCATGAATTCCTGCGGGGTCTTCACGGCCAGCACGGCCTTGGCGTGGTTGAAGGACTCACCCAAGGCGGCCTTGGAGGCGGCCAGGTTCAGCTCGACCAGTTTTTCAGCGCCGGCGAACGCCTTGCTGATGGCGCCTTCGAAGGCTTCCAGGTTGGCTTGTTGGGCGGCGGCGAATTGTTCGGCGGGGTTGCTCATGACGGTTTCCTTGAATGGAGGGTTGAGAGAGCCGCCCCTTGAACACATCCCGGATCACGGTTTATGTTGCAGTGCAGCATGATCGCTATTCTACGGGTTATCCCGGGGATGGCAAGCGTTTTTGTTGCGCTGCAGCATTTCTAGAGGTGACGCCTCAAAACCCGAGCCCCACCGCTTTGCGCGGGGGGCGCCAAGCCGTGATCAGAACCAGGTGGTGACCGCGTCCACCACGCGGTAGCCGTCGTCCACCACCGGCAGCCAGCGCCACTTGTCGAAGGTGGTGCAGGGGTGCGAAATGCCGCTGCCCACGGTCTCGCCCAGTTGCGGCCATTCGGCCCGGGGCGCCGCAGCGTCGAAGCGAAGGTAGGCGTGCTGGTCGTTGAGCGCGTCGATGCGCCAGTGGGCGGGCACAGGTTGCGGTGCGCCGCCCTCGCCGTCCGACCGCCACACCGGCAACGGCAGGTCCAGGTCGTAGGCCACGTCGCGCTTGCCCATCGACAGCAGAGCCAGACCCGGCTCGGGCTGGCTCTGCACACAGGCCAGCACTTCCAGCGCGGGCTGCAAGGTCTCGCGCAGGTTCAGGCGCTCACCCACACAGCAGAGGTAGCGCGTGTAGCGCTGGTGGTCGTGTGTGAGGTAGCAGCCCGAGCGCAGCACGCCGCGCACCGGCCGACCCAGTTCTGGCGTCAGGCGTTCGGCCACCAGGTCGAAGATGGCCGAGCCGCCGGCGGTGAGGATGATTTCATCGTGTGCGAACCAGCCCTGGGCGATGGCTTCGCGCGCGATGGCGTCCACGCGGTCCATCAGGCCTTGCACGGTGGCGCGGTCCTTGGTGTGGTCACAGTGCGCGGTGGTGCCTTCGTAACACTCGATGCCCGCGAGCCGCAGCACCGGGCTGGCCGCGATGCGCGCCGCGGTCTGTCGCGCCTCGTCCGGCGTGCGGGTGCCGGTGCGTTGTCCGGCGATGCCCAGTTCCAGCAGCACCTCGAACCGGCCTGAGAAAGCGCGGCCCGCGGCCCAGGCCTCGATGGCGTCCACCTGTCCGACCGCATCCACCAGGAACATCGAACGAAGCCGGGGGTGTTCGGCGTGCAGCGCCGCCAGCGCGTCCAGCTCGGCGCGCTGGATCACCTGGTTGGCGATCAGCAGCACCGGCACGCCGTGGCTCGCACCGACCGCCGCCTGGAACACGGTGGCGAAGCTGATGCCCCAGGCCCCTGCATCCAGCTGCAGCTGCCACAGCTCGGGCGACATGCTGGTCTTGCCGTGCGGCGCCAGGTGCAAGCCGCGCTGGGCGCAGAAGTCGCGCATCCAGTGCAGGTTGTGCCGCAGGGCGGGTTGTTTGAGCACGGCCAGCGGCAGGGCCAGGTCGCCGCGCAGCAGCTGCCAGCCTTGCGCCGGGACTTGCTCGCGCGTGAGCGGCGCGCCCGCGGACGGAAAGCCTTTGAGGTGCGGGCCAAAGGTGGACATGGGCTCAGCCCTTTTTCTTGCGCTCGGCGGCGCGCCGCACCTGGCGGCTCTGCTTCGCCAGATCGCGCTCGGCCTGCTGCGCACGTTCGGCTTCGCGCTTGTTGCGCCACCGTTTGCCGAGCGTGCGCGCCACGAAAAAGGTGAACACGCTGGTCACCACCATCAGCAACAGACTGGTGTTGTCCACGGTGCTCACTCCACCCGCGTCACGCGGTTCGGTTTGAAGCCCAGGTCGGCCGCCTTGCCTTTGCGGCCGCGCGCCGCCTTGGCGTTGTTCAGGCTGCGGATCTCCAGCGTCTCGTCGCGCTCCTTGCCGCCGCGGCCGATGCCGTCGATGCGGATGCTGCGCGTGTAGGCCGCCGCGCCGGCCAGCGTGTCCTTGTCTTCCAGGTCGATCAGCATCAGGCCACGACCGCCCTTTTCCATCAGCTTGAGTTCGCCGATCTCGAAGGTGAGGATGCGGCCGCCGGTGGAGGCGCAGGCCACATGGGTGGCGGGCGCCAGCGGCTGGCCGCCCGAGGTGTTCGCGGCGTGCGAGGGTGCGCAGATGGTTTCACCCTCGCCCACGCTGATGAAGGCCTTGCCGGCCTTCTGGCGCGACACCAGGTTCTCGACCGTCGCCAGGAAGCCGTAGCCGCCGGTGCCACTCAGCAGCAGCGTGGCGTTGGCAGGGCCGGCGAAGTAGTGCAGCGGTTGCGTGCCGGACTCCAGCTCGATCAGCGTCGTGATCGGCTGGCCGTCGCCGCGCGCGCCGGGCAGACTGGCCACCGGCACGCTGTAGACGCGGCCGTTGCTGCCAAACACGATCAGCGTGTCCACCGTGCGGCACTCGAAGGTGCCGTACAGGCCGTCACCCGCCTTGAAGGCGAAGCTGGCGGCCTCGTGGCCATGGCCGGTGCGCGCGCGCACCCAGCCCTTGCTGGAAATGACCACCGTGACCGGCTCGTCCACCACCTTGATCTCGGCCACGGCCTTTTTCTCGGCCTGGATCAGCGTGCGGCGCGGGTCGGCGAAGGTCTTGGCGTCGGCTTCGATCTCCTTGACCATCAGGCGCTTGAGGCTGGCCGGGTTGGCCAGGATGTCTTCGAGCTTGCCCTGCTCTTCGCGCAGTTCTTTCAGCTCCTGCTCGATCTTGATCGCTTCGAGCCTGGCCAGCTGGCGCAGGCGGATTTCAAGAATGTCTTCGGCCTGGCGGTCGCTGAGCTTGAAGGCCTCGATCAGCGCGGCCTTGGGCTCGTCGCTGTGGCGGATGATGCGGATCACCTCGTCGATGTTCAGCAGCACCAGCTGCCGGCCTTCGAGGATGTGGATGCGGTCCAGCACCTTCTGCAGCTTGTGCTGGCTGCGGCGGGTGATGGTGGTCTGGCGGAACGCCACCCACTCTTCGAGCATCTGGCGCAGGCTCTTCTGCGTCGGCCGGCCGTCCAGGCCGATCATGGTCAGGTTGATCGGCGCCGAGCTTTCCAGGCTGGTGTGGGCCAGCAGCGCGGTGATCAGTTCCTGCTGTTCGATGCGGCTGCTCTTGGGCTCGAACACCAGGCGCACCGGCGCGTCCTTGCTCGATTCGTCGCGCACCGTGTCCAGCACCATCAGCATGCTGGCCTTGAGCTGGGTCTGCTCCTGCGTCAGCGCCTTCTTGCCGGCCTTGACCTTGGGGTTGGTGATCTCTTCGATCTCTTCGAGCACGCGCTGGCTGCTCACGCCGGGCGGCAGTTCGTTCACCACCAGCTGCCACTGGCCGCGCGCCAGGTCTTCAATCTTCCAGCGCGCGCGCACCTTGAGGCTGCCGCGGCCAGTGCGGTAAGCGTCGGCGATGTCGCCCGGCGGGCTGATGATCTGGCCACCACCGGGGTAGTCCGGCCCGGGCAGGATGGTCAGCAGTTCCTCGTTGCTCAGCTTGGGGTTCTTCACCAGCGCCACGCAGGCATCGGCCACCTCGCGCAGGTTGTGGCTGGGGATTTCGGTGGCCAGGCCCACGGCAATGCCGCTGGCGCCGTTGAGCAGGGTGAAG
>Ga0209066_10008080_pt1 | contig 10279 bp, 10 predicted proteins | sample All_14_2_FD_187198 | JGI IMG/M metagenome (GOLD analysis project Ga0209066, IMG submission 187198) | Freshwater microbial communities in response to fracking from Pennsylvania, USA - Allegheny Zone_MetaG_DW_15 (SPAdes) (version 2) ... | reverse complement strand
CCGCCTGGCTCAGCGTCGGCAACACCGCGCAGGTGGCCGCGGCCGTCGTGGAGGGGACCAGCGGGCTGGGCGTGGTCGAAGGCCGGATCGACGCGCCGGCGCTCTCGCAGACCTCGATCGGCGCGGACCGGCTGGCGATCTACGCCGCGCCGGGCAATCCGCTGGCGGCGGGGCCGGTCGCGGCCGCGGACCTGCAACGCGCCCCATGGATTCTGCGCGACGTGGGATCGGGCACGCGCTCGGCCGCCGAGGCGGCGCTGGAGCGGCGAGGCGTCGATCCGGCCGCGCTGAGGGTCGTGCTGGAGCTGTCGTCGAACGAGGCGGTGCTCACCGCGGTGGCGGACGGGGAGCTGATCGCGGCGGTCTCCGAGCTCGCCGCGCGGCCGCATGTGGACGCCGGGCGGATCACAGCCGTGCCGTTCGAACTGGACGCGCGCGAGTTCACGCTGATCGCCCATCGTTCGCGGCACAGGAGCGCCGCGGCGCGGGCCTTCGTCGAGTCGCTCTGGTCGTCGAATGACGCCTAGACGGCCCGGCCGGGATCAGCGGCCGCCGGCGCCGGTGATGTCCTTGATCATGGCCTGGACCTGGGCCTTGGCCCCGGCCGCCCACACCGCCTTCAGGTGGGCGAGGGTTCGCGCCGCCGCGCCCTCGAACTTCCAGTCGCAGTCGTGGAAGCGGCAGCTTTCGAACACCGGCGCCTCGCCGCCCGCGTAGACCAGGCGGCAGTCCCGAAATTCGCAGTCGGAGAAATGCTCGCCGTCGAGCGCGACGGTCTCGTGATTGAAGATGGTCGCGGTCTGCATGGTCGGGTCCTAGTCGTCGTCGCCGGGCGCGGCGGAGACCGCGCCGTCGGCGTCGGGCTGGGCGTCGGATTGGGCCCGCTCGCGGGCGGCCCGCTTGGCCTCGGCCTTCTCGGCGGCCTTGAGCGCCTTGATCCGCTCGCGTTCGGCGCGTTCGAAGTTGTAGTTGGGCTTGCGGGCCATGGGAGGGTCCTCGGGTAGGCGCTACTGGCGCGCCTTGCGGGCGGCGTAGCGGGCGTCGCGCTTGGCCTTGGCCTCGGCCTTGGTCAGCGCCTTGCGTTCCTTGCGCTCGCCGCGCTTGGCCTCGAGGGCGGCGGCGGCGAGGGCTTCTTCAGCCTGCTCGGCGGCGAGCTTGGCCTCGAGCGCGGCCTGGGCGGCGGCGGCCTTGGCCTCGGCCCGCTCCTGGCGCACGCGTTCCAGCTCGGCGGCGCGCATCGCTTCGCGCTTCTCGAAGTCGGGATCGGTGACGGTGGGCTTGGGCTTGAACTTGGCGAGGAGGGCCTGCTTGGCTTCGGACGAGGCTTTGAGGCGTTCGGCGAAGCCGACTTGTTGACTGAGGCTCATAGGGCTTTCGGTTGGCGTCGCCGAGCCGGGTGGACTGCTCGGGGCGCGAGGGTGGAAGGTCGTGGGGCCGGGCGCGGCGCAGATCGCCGTCCGAGGCACGTGGGGCGCTGTCCAGTGCGCGACCCGCGATCAAATGTCCGCTGAGGATCGTGGGAGGCCCGGCGGCCCGATCCGGGGATCGAGGCTGAAGAGCGACCGAACCAAATCGAATTCGATGCGCTCCCTATGCCGCATTTCGCGCGAAAACGCCATGGAATTCGTGGAAAGGGTCATGACGATCGTCTGACGGTCCGGGAATTGGCGGCCGCGCGACCTCGCCTGACGCGCGAGTTCCGCCGCGCCGGCCACGGCGCCCTTGTGACGCCGTCGGTTCCCGCCTAATTTCCGCGCCTCCCGCCCACGGCGCAGAGAAGATTCCCCGGAATGGCCGCGCACTACCTCGAGTTCGAGCGCCCGATCGCCGACCTCGAAGCCAAGATCGAGGAGCTGGACAAGCTTTCCGAAACCGCCGGCGCCGGCGCCTTCGACGCCGAGATCGAGGCCCTGCGCGCCCGCGCCCAGGACCTGCGGCGCGAGGCCTACGCCAATCTCGACGCCTGGCAGAAGACCCAGGTCGCGCGCCACCCCGACCGGCCGCACTTCGTCGACTATGTGGGCGCGTTGATCGACGAGTTCGTCGAGCTGCGCGGCGACCGCAAGTTCGCCGACGACCAGGCGATCATGGGCGGGCTCGGCCGGTTCCGCGGCACGCCCGTCGTGGTGATCGGCAACGAGAAGGGCCGCGACACCGTGGGCCGGGTGAAGCACAACTTCGGCTATGCGCGGCCCGAGGGCTACCGCAAGGCGATCCGCCTGATGGAGATGGCCGAGCAGTTCAACCTGCCGGTGATTAGCCTGGTCGACACGGCCGCCGCCTATCCGGGCGTGGGCTCCGAGGAGCGCGGCGTGGCCGAGGCGATCGCCCGCTCGACCGAGAAGAGCCTGCTTCTGAAGACGCCGATGGTGGCCGTCGTCACCGGCGAGGGCGGCTCGGGCGGGGCGCTCGGCATCGCCTGCGGCAACCGCGTCCTGATGCTGGAGCACGCGATCTACACGGTGATCCCGCCGGAGGGGGCCAACTCCATCCTCTGGCGCGGCTCGCGCACCGCCGAGGAGGCGGCCAAGGCGCTGAAGATCACGGCCCAGGATCTGCTGCAGATGAAGATCGTCGACCGGGTGATCGCCGAACCGCCCGGCGGGGCCCATTCCGACCCGGCCGCCGCGATCAAGGCCGTGGGCGACGCGGTCGAGCAGGAGTTCGTGTCGCTCGGGAACATGGGGCCCGCCGAACTCAAGGCCCAGCGGTCCGAGCGCTTCTACGCCATCGGCCGCAGCGGCCTGCAGTAGATCCCCGCGCGGGTTTCAGCATTCCTCCGCTTGCCTGACCCGACGTCCGGCTGTTCACTGTCGTCCAAACAATCGTTTGGAGGGACGTCATGGCCTTGAAGACGCGGTTCACGGAGATGTTCGGGGTCGAGCACCCGATCGTGCAGGGCGGGATGCAATGGGTCGGCCGCGCCGAACTCGCCGCGGCGGTGTCGGAGGCGGGCGGCCTGGGCATCATCACCGCGCTCACCCAGCCCACGCCCGACGACCTGCGCCGCGAGATCGACCGGGCGCGCGCCATCACCAGCAAGCCGTTCGCGGTGAACCTGACGATCCTGCCGGCGATCAACCCGCCCCCCTATGCGGAGTATCGCCAGGCGATCATCGATTCGGGCGTGAAGATCGTCGAGACCGCGGGCCACAAGCCGCAGGAGCACGTCGACCACTTCAAGGAGCACGGGATCAAGGTGATCCACAAGTGCACCGCCGTGCGCCATGCGCTCTCGGCCGAGCGGATGGGCGTGGACGCCATCTCCATCGACGGCTTCGAATGCGCGGGCCACCCTGGCGAGGACGACATCCCCGGCCTGATCCTGATTCCGGCCGCGGCCGACAAGCTGAAGATCCCGATGATCGCCTCGGGCGGCTTCGGCGACGCGCGCGGCCTGGTCGCCGCCCTGGCGCTGGGCGCCGAGGGGATCAACATGGGCACCCGCTTCATGGCGACGAAGGAAAGCCCGATCCACCAGAAGGTGAAGGAGCAGATCGTCGCCAACGACGAGCGCCAGACGAACCTCATCTTCCGCACCATGCACAACACCGCCCGCGTGGCGAAGAACGCGGTGTCCGACGAGGTCGTGGCGATCGAGCGCAAGGGCGGCGCCAAGTTCGAAGACGTGAAGGACCTGGTGGCCGGCGTCCGCGGCAAGGTCGTCTACGAGGCCGGCGATCCCGACTACGGCATCTGGTCGGCGGGCATGGTCCAGGGCCTGATCCACGACATCCCCTCCTGCGCCGAGCTGATCGCGCGGATCGTCCGCGAGGCCGAGGAGATCATCGAGGGCCGCCTGGCCCGGCTGGCCGGCCTGCGCAGCCTGACGCCCGCCTGAGACGTGCGCCGCCGCGATCGGCTTCCAAGAAGCGGGTTGCGGCGGCCCTGCGTTGTGTAGACTGGCGAGGTGCCTGCGCCGCCGCGACTCCTTGCCGAAAGCCTGAAGCCCTCGATCCGGGCCAACGTCTCGTTCGTGGTCGAGACGATGTACGCGATCGCCGCCAATCCCGACCGCTGGGAAGAGGTGATCGACGCCCTGGGCGAGGCGCCGGGCGAACCCGTCGACGAGGCCGCCGTCGCCGGCGCCGTGCTCGCCGCCCAGGCGTCGGAAGCGGTCGGGCCCCAGGTCGGCGTCGTGCTGGTCTCCCCGTCGGGCGGGGTGACGAGCTGCAACGCCGCCGGCGAGGCCGTGTTCCAGCAGCGACTGGGACTGCTCGAGGCGCAGGGGCTCCGATTCTTCGATCCCTCCAACCATGAGGCCCTGGCCCAGGCGCGCCGCCGCCTTGGCGAAGCCTCGACCGGCCAGGTCATCGTCAAGTTCGCCCAGGCCGAGGACGAAGGGCCCCACTTCGCCTATGTCATCCCGGCCGCGGCGCTGCCGCCGTCGCTCTGCGCCACGCTGCCCGACCCGCGTCCGCCCGGGCGGGGCGTGGCGATCATCTTCCCCGCGGTGGAGACGACCGACCGGATGTGGGCGAGCATCCGCGAGAGCTTCGGCCTGACGCCCGCCGAAACCCGTCTGGCGGCGCGGTTGAAGGACGGCCTGACCCTCAAGGAGGCCGCGGTCGACCTGGGCGTCTCGGTCAACACGGTGCGCAACCAGCTGCGCGCGGTCTTCGACAAGATGGGGCTGAACCGCCAGAGCGAACTGGTGCGCGCGCTGACGCAGCTCGGCTCCCTGTCGGGCGTCTTCCAGCACGACGAGCCCCAGGCCCGCGGCTTCGGGCCGGCCATCCTGGCGACCGGGCACGCCGCCGCCGAGAGCGCGCCGCAGCTGCGCTACCTGCGCCTGACCGACGGCCGGCGCATCGCCTACCGCGACTATGGCGCGCTGCGCGGCAGGCCGGTGCTGCTGGTTCATCAGGGGCTGGGGTCGAGCCTGCTGCCGCGGGGGTCGGACTCCCTGGCTCGCGACCTGGGCCTGCGCCTGGTCTGTCCCGAGCGGCCCGGCGTCGGCCGCTCGGACCCGCGGCTCGACTACAGCTTCGAGGGCGTGGGGCGAGACCTCGCCGAAGTCTGCGGCAAGCTCGGCCTGGGCGAACTCCAGATCGCCGGCTTCATGTCAGGCGCCGCCTTCGCGCTGTCGGCGGCCCAGGCGCTTGGCCCGGACGTCCGCCGCGTCCTCCTGGCGTCCGCCCGCCCCCCGGGCATGGCGGCGGAGACCGAGCGCGACGCCGGCCATCGGCTGGTCCAGTTCCGCCGAAGGCTGTTCCGCAGCGCCTGGCTGGCCGACGCGGTGTTCGCGATGATGCGCCTGCAGATGACCCGCACGCGGATCGCGCGGATCGTACGCACCGGGGCCTCGGCGCCGAGCGACGCGGCCTATCTGACGGCCCACCCCGCGGTGCTGGAGTTCATCATCGACTATATCCGCGAGTCCCTGGCGGTGAGCGCGCGGGGCATCGCCGACGAGGTCAAGTGCGCGGCCCGCACCCAGGGCTTCCGCGCCGAGCGGCTCGACGCGCCGGTGACGCTGTGGCACGGGGCGGACGACCCCTTGTCCACGGCCGGCGACGCCGCCGGGTGGCTGGGCGAGCTGGCCGCCGACATGCGCGTCTTTCCCGGCATCGGCCACTTCCTGCCGCACCGGCACTGGCCCGAGATCCTCGGCTGGCTGGCCGACGGCTGAGCCTCAGGCGATCGCCTTCAGGTCCGCGCCGAGCTGCTCCACCGCCTCGGCCGTGGTCGCCCACGAGCACATGAAGCGCACCGAGCCGTCGAGGAAGCGATAGACCTGCCAGCCCCTGGCCAGGAGGCGCTTGTGCGCCGCCCCGTCCATCTCGACGAACACGCCGTTGGCCTCGACTGGATGGCGCACTTTGAACGGCGAAAGCGCCGCGAGCTTGCGGGCCATGGCGTTGGCGTGGGCGGCGCGGTCTACGAAGGCGCCTGTCTCCAGCATGCCGACGAAGGGCGCGGCGTAGAACCTGGACTTGGAGGGAAGCTGCCCCGACTGCTTCAGGCGCGCGTCGAAGCGCCGGACGAGGGTCTTGTCGAAGATCACCAGGGCCTCGGCGGGCGTCATGCCGGCCTTGGTCCCGCCGATCACGAGGATGTCGACGCCGGCCCCGGCGATCGTCCTGGGATCGCAGCCGGCCGCCATGGCGTTGGCCAGGCGCGCGCCGTCCAGGTGGATCTTCAATCCCGATTCGCGCGCCGCTGTCGTCAGGGCGGCGAGGGCTGCGTCGGCGTAGACCGTGCCGTATTCGGTGGCGTTGGTCAGCGACAGGGCGGCGGGCGACTGATGGTGGGCGCTGTCGGGCGCCTTCAGGGCGCGGGCCAGGGCCTGCGGGTCGATCCGGCCGGAGGCGCCTTCCAGCGCGGTCATGCCCAGGCCGTGGCCGAAGAAGCCGGGCGCGCCGGTTTCGTCGGTGGCCACGTGGGAATGGCCATGCGCGAGCACTGCCTCGAAGGGGCGGCACAGCGCGGCGAGCGCGACGCTGTTGGCCGCCGTGCCCGAGGCCACGAACCGCACCTCGGCGTCGGCGTTGAGCAGGGCGCGGATCAGCCCGGCGGCCCGGGCTGTGACCTCGTCCTCGCCGTAGGAGGCCATGAACCCCTGGTTGGCCGCGGTCAGCGCGGCGATGGCTTCGGGCGCCGCGGGGGCGGTGTTGTCGGAGGCGAAGTCGTAGCGGCCGGTCATCCGGCGCTTCTACCCCAGGCCCGCACCTCGTCCACGTAGAGATCGGGCTCCTCCATCGCGGCGAAGTGGCCGCCGCGCGGCATCTCGCTCCAGCGCACGATGTTGTAGGCCCGCTCGGCGAAGGCGCGCGGCGGGGCAGAATAGAGCGGCTCGCCGGGGAAGTTGGCGAACGCCGTGGGCGTCTCGCAGCGCTCGCCCTCGGCGAACTGGATGGGGCCTTCCTCCATCAGCCCGCGATAGTACCAGGCGCCGGTCGTGAAGCTGCCCGTCATCACATAGATCATGATGTTGGTGATCAGCTGGTCGAGGGAATAGACCGCCTCGAAGGGCTTGGCGCTCAGGTCCGACCAGTCGTGGAACCGCTCCAGAATCCACGCGGCCTGGCCCACCGGATTGCCCGCGCCCATCCAGGCGATGGACTGGGGCTTGGACGCCTGCAGGCGGAAATAGGCGCCCATGACGTCCATCATCGCCCCCTGGCGCGCAGCCCAGGCGATCTCGTCGGGGGACTTGGGCCCGCCGTGCGGGCGAAAGCCCAGCATGTTCAGGTGGATCGCGCGGGCGTGCTCGCCGTGGTTCTTGCCCAGCCAGGAGGTCACCAGCGAGCCCCAGTCGCCGCCCTGGGCGAGGTAGCTCCGATAGCCGAGCACCTCCGTCATCAGGAGGTCGAACAGCCGCGCGGTCTCGCGCTGGCCGATCGGACGGGCGGGCTTGGACGAGAAGCCGAAGCCGGGCAGGGAGGGGATCACCAGATCGAAGGCGTCGGCCGCCTCGCCGCCGAAGCGCGAGGGGAAGGCCAGCTTCTCGATCGAGGCCCAGAACTCGTAGTGCGATCCCGGCCAGCCGTGGCTGATGAGCAGCGGGCGCCTGCCGCCCGCCTCGCCGACCACATGGACGAAGTGCAGGTCGAAGCCGTCGACCTTGGCGGTGAACTGGTCAAAGCGGTTCAGCTCGTCCACGGCCGCGCGCCAGTCGTAGCCGCTCGTCCAGCGCTCGCAGAAGGCCTTCAGATAGCCCGCGTCGCAGCCATAGGCCCAGCCGTCCGGAACCGCCGGAGCCGGCGGCCATGGATAGGCGCGCACCTGCGCCAGCACGGCCGAGACATCGGCCTCGCTCCACTCCACCCTGAACGGTTCGATCTTGGCCATGGCGTGCTCCCTCGTCTTGCTTGGGCGCAACTTCCAGGGCCTGCCGCGAGGGCCGTCAAGCCTGCCGACGCAATCCTCGCGAGATCGCCGAGTTCATCTCCGCGATCAGGGTGCGGGCGCGTTCCTGGGTGATCTTGCCGGCCAGCGCCAGGCTGACGGCGCCGTGGCTGGCCACCCAGAACATGGCGCCGATCTCCACCGGGTCGCCCTCCAGCACGCCGTCGGCGACCAGGGTGCGGACGTAGCGGCTCATGGTGTCGCTGGCCCGCGCGCCCGCGCGCTCCAGCTCGGGATGTTCGCCGTCGTTGGGCTGGTTCAGGTCGAACATCAGCTTGTAGGTCTGGGGATGCTCGAAGGCGAAGTTCACATAAGCTTCGCCGACCGCCGCGCCCTTGGCCCGCGCCGAGGCCGGCTTGGCGTAGGCGGTCTCCAGCGCCTCGGCGAAACGGTCGAAGCCCGAGGTGCGCACGGCCGCCAGGATGTCGTCCTTGTCCTTGAAGTAGCGATATGGCGTCATGGGGCTCACGCCCAGCTCGGCGGCGAGCTGGCGCATGGTGACGGCCTCCGGGCCCTTCTCCGCGAACAACCGCTCGGCGGCCTCGCACAGGCGCTCGCGGAAGTCGGCGACGTCGGACTCGGAAAGAACTCTGGGCATCTGGCCTTGGCTTTGAAAAACCGCTTGCCATGAGTTAGCGCTTACGTAATAAATTTACAACGTAAAAGGTATGGGAGCGACGTCATGTCCGACTGGGATCTGCTGATCGATCGCAAGGACCTGCGCCGCACGCAACTGCACGAATTCGAGGCGCCGCCGCTGGCCCCCGGCGAGGCGCGGCTGGCGGTCGAGCGTTTCTCGATGACCGCCAACAACATCACCTACGGCCTGATCGGGGACGCCTTCGGCTATTGGAAGTTCTTCCCGGCCCCGGAGCCGTTCGGCCGCATCCCGGTGTGGGGGTTCGCCACGGTCACGGCTTCGGCGGCGCAGGACGTCCCCGTCGGCCTGCGCCTGTTCGGCTACCTGCCCATGTCCAGCGCCTTCACCGCGCGGCTGGTGAAGGGCAGGGACGGTTATGTGGACGCAAGCCCGCACCGCGCCGAGCTGCCGCCGACCTACAACGCCTACGCCGAGGCGCCCGCCGATGCGCTGGACGACCACCGCGCGCTGCTGCGCCCGCTGTTCATGACCTCGTTCCTGCTGGACGACTTCCTGGCCGAGGACACGGGCCTGAAGACCCTGGTGCTGTCGAGCGCCTCCTCGAAGACCGCGATGGGGCTGGCCTGGCTCGCCCGCCGGCGCGGCGTGAAGGTCGTGGGCCTCACCTCGCCAGGCAATCGCGACCGGCTCGAAGGCTTTCGCCTCTATGACGCGCTCGCGCCCTACGCGGAAGCCGCGAGCCTGTCGGTGGAGACGCCGGCGGCCTATGTCGACTTCGCCGGCGACCGCACGGTGACGGCCGCGGCGCACGCGGCCCTGGGCGAGGGCCTGACCCGCAGCCTGATCGTCGGCGGCACCCACTGGGAGGCGCGCGGCGCAGAGGCGGCCCTGGCGGGCGTCCAGCCGGTGCTGTTCTTCGCGCCCGACCAGATCCGCAAGCGGGCCAAGGACTGGGGCATGGCCGAGCTGGACCGCCGCTTCATTGAGGCGTTGCGCGCCTTCGTGGCCGCCAACCCCTGGCTGAAGCTCGTCCAGCACGCCGGGCCCGAGGGCCTGAAGACCGCCTACGAAACCGTGCTCGAGGGCCGCGCGACCCCCGACGAAGGCCACATCATCAGGCTGGCCTGAACCAGCCATCTCAAAGGGAGCTACGCCATGGACGGCGACGTTCGCATCAATCCCTACCTGTCGGGCAACTTCGCGCCCGTGCGCAGCGAAGACGACTTCGACCTGAAGGTCAAAGGCGAGATCCCGAAGGCGCTGGCCGGCACGCTCTACCGCACCGGGCCCAATCCGCAGTTCGAGCCGCGCGACCCCAACTACCACTGGTTCACCGGCGACGGGATGATCCACGCCTTCCGCGTCGAGGACGGGAAGGTCGCCTACAAGAACCGCTATGTGCGCACGCCCAAGTGGGAGCTGGAGCACGAGCACGGCCGCTCGCTGTTCGGCGGCTTCAACCCGATGCTCACCGACCCGGTCGCCCAGGGCAAGGACTCGGGAGTCGCCAACACCAACATCGTCTTCCACGCCGGCCGCCTGCTGGCGCTGGAGGAGGGCCACATGCCCTTCGAACTGGAGCCGCACACGCTGGCGCCAAAGGGCTATGTCGACGCCTATGTCGGCCGCACGACGGCCCACCCGAAGATGGACCCGATCAGCGGCGAGATGGTCTGGTTCGGCTACGGCGTCGGCGAAATGCCGCTCAGCGCCGGCATGAGCTACGGCGTCACCGGGGCCGACGGCAAGGTGGTGCGCCGCGACGACTTCCAGGCGCCGTACTCGGCCATGATCCACGACTTCCTGGTGACCGAGAACTACGTGCTC
>Ga0209066_10008079_pt1 | contig 10281 bp, 10 predicted proteins | sample All_14_2_FD_187198 | JGI IMG/M metagenome (GOLD analysis project Ga0209066, IMG submission 187198) | Freshwater microbial communities in response to fracking from Pennsylvania, USA - Allegheny Zone_MetaG_DW_15 (SPAdes) (version 2) ... | reverse complement strand
GTGCTGAAGCCCGACATCGTGTTCTTCGGTGAGTTCATTCCGACCGAGAAATTCGTCGAGGCCTCAGCCCTGGTGCGCAAAGCAGGTGCTCTGCTCATCGCCGGTTCCTCGCTGGTCGTGAACTCGGGCATTCGTCTGCTCGACCAGGCGAGCAAGCGCCGCATGCCGGTGGTCATCATCAATCGTGGGGTCACCAAGGGCGATGCGCGCGCGACGATCAAGATCGATGCGGGAACCTCGGAGACCCTGAGCAGCATCGCAGCCAAGCTGCTCTGACCGGCCAGCATCCCGCGACCGGGCAGACTGGTGGCATGACTCTGCTCTACCTCGTCAGGCACGGCGAAACCGACTGGAACCTGGCCAGGCGCATCCAAGGTTCTACCGACATCCCGCTCAACGACACCGGCCGGGCCCAGGCAACGGCGACGGGAAAGCTGCTCGCCCGTCGAGAGTGGGACCGGATAGTCTCCAGCCCGCTCAGCCGCGCGGTAGAGACTGCGAAACTCATCGGAGCCGAAGTAGGGATCGACAAGGTGGAGACCCTCCCGGCAATCGTCGAGCGCGCCTACGGCGCGGCGGAGGGCCTCAACGCCCAGGAACTCAAGGAACGCTTTCCCCTGGTCCACAGCGGCCTCGATGGGGACGATGTTCCCGGGCGAGAGGAGCGCGCCGAGGTTGCAGCTCGAGTGATTCCCGCTCTCGTCGCCTATGCGGAGGCCCACCCTGGCGAGAGGATCATCGTCGCCACCCACGGCGGTGTCATCCGCGCGGTGCTCAACACTGTCGCGGCCGGCGACGAGAGCCATCGAGGCGAGCAGGTAACCAACGGCTCGATCCACAGCTTTGTGGTCGAGGAGGGTGGACTCACGCTGATCGAGTTCGACGATCCGATCGAGCGCGAGAGCGAGAACGGTGCTGAGTTCGAGGAGCAGAATCCGGCAGAGGAGCGTGAACCGGCCCGCTAGCGGACTATGGGCGCCGGCCCCTCCATCATCCCGGTGACGAGCTCGTACATCCGCTTCGCCGATTCCTCCCAGTTGAACTCTGCCGCGTGCGCGGTCGCTAGCGCGCTGAGCCTCAGCCACTCCTTCTGCTCATCCATCGAGCGCACGGCTGCGGCGAAGGCAGCCGGGTCTTCCTGATCGAAGTAGACGGCGGCATCAGCCCCCACCTCGTGGAACACCGGGATATCGCTGATCACCAGTGGTGTGCCAGTCGCCAGCCCTTCGATCAGCGGGATTCCGAATCCCTCGTCGCGGCAGGCCGAGACCATGGCTGTCGCCTCGGACAGAGCGACCTGGTACTCATCGTCGCTCACGCCGTTCTCGAACCTGATCGACCCTGCAGGCGCGAGTGCCTCGATGCGCGCCCTCGCCTCGTCAGTGATCTTGCTCAGCAACCGCAGGGTGTAGCCGGGCAGCAGATGCATGGCCTTGGCCAGGGTTTCGACGTTTCTTGTTCGGCATGAAGGTGCCATGTACACCAGGGTTTTGCCCAGCTCAGCGCTACCGGTCGGGTACTCGCGCGGCGCCAGGCCGAGCTCGTCGACGCCCGGGCGGATGACCGACAGGGGCCGCTTGGTCAGCTTCGCCTCGATCATCTCCCGCTCACAGTTGTACGAGCCGGTGACCACCGCCTCCGCGCGATTGAGAGTCCATCGCTGGGGCCAATAGGTGATGTGGTACAGGAACCAGATGAGCCGCACGATCGGGCTGAACTCGACCGGCGGCTTTCTGGTGCGATAGAAGACCATGTCGTGAACGGTCAGCACCAGCTTGTAGCCCCTACGGCCGGTCGAGCCGATGGTCTGCATCGGGCAGAAGACGATGTCCGGCTTCTCCCGGTTCAAGGTCAGCAGCGGAATGAACGGTTCGAGCAGGCTGTGCCCTGGCCGCGACTTGATCCACGGCAGGTCGGGCAGCATCTCGAGCTGCCGCTCATCGTGGATCAGCATCGTTACCGGATGCAGTTGTGAGAAGGCGCCGACTAGGCCGGCGGTGTATCGACTGATGCCGTCGTGGCGTCCCAGGCGCGTAAAACGACAGTCGAAGATGACCTTCACTCGTCAGGTTCCTCCCGTACTTCCCTTGTCAATCAGGCCCAGTTCGGTCACGAAGTCGCTAATCGCCGTTGCGGCGGGTTCCGGTGATTCGTAGTGGATGAGGTGGCCGACCCTAGGCAGCACGGTCAGGCGGGCGTCGGTCATCCGCTCGGCCATCGCCTGCACAGCAGCGATCGGCGTGATGTCGTCGAGCTCGGCGGCGATCAACAGCACCGGCATGTGGATGTCGTGAACGTATTCGCCGACATTGTTCTCGATCGACGCGTTGAAGGACTCGACCACGAAATCCCGGTCGTAGAAGTTGGAGAAGTAGCGGAAGTGCTGGTCGTGAATCCAGGCTTTCAGCGCCTTGTCCTTGGTCTTGGCCAGGCTGACCGTGACGAAGCGGGTCGGGATCTTGTTACGCAGCAGTTTGTCGCCCAGGCGCCTCGGCAGTTTGCTGTTGAGGCGGTACCAGTTCACGGTGATGAAGGTGCCGACCTTCGCCGGGGATTCGAGGCCGGAGATGGCGATCGGGTTGATGAGCACCAGGGCTGGGGCCGTCAACCCAGCAGAGATCGCCTGCGCGGTCACGATAGTTCCGAAGGAATGACCGAGGATCACCGCAGTGCCTTCGAGGCCGAGCTCGCGAACAAACGCGCTGAACCACTGCGCGTAGCCAGCGATCGAGTGCGGCAGGGCGGTCATCGGCGTCGATTCACCGAATCCGGGCAGGTCTGGGGAGATCCAACGCAGCCCTGGGCTGTGCGCGATGACCGGCTCGAGACCGTGATGCTCGCCGCGATACCCGTGTGCGGCGACGATGGTGACTGCGGCGTCAGCAGCCCCGTAGACCCAGTATCTGGTGGCGCTGCCGAACAGTTCGATCTCATGACTCTCGACGGGTATCGCATCGAGCAGCGCGGCGTACGGTGAGGGAATTGACATCGGATCGAGTCTACGGATGAGCGGGTAGCTTGGCGTCCCTGACGCGAGCCTAGACTCGAATATGACGGCTCGCGTTGTCACTCACACTCGGCGGTAGACAACGACTCAGGAGGGGCTTCGTGAGCTTCACCGCACCGATCCAGCTTCCCGGCCTGAGCCTCGACCCGAGGTGGTACCGCAGGTCGGTCTTCTACGAGGTCATGGTCAGGTCGTTCGTCGACAGCAACGGCGACGGCTCAGGCGACCTCCAGGGCCTGCTCGGCAAGCTGGACTACCTGCAATGGCTGGGAGTGGATGCCCTGTGGCTCCCCCCGATTTACCAGTCACCACTGCGAGATGGCGGCTATGACGTCTCCGACTTTCAGAGCATCCTGCCCGAGTTCGGAACTCTCGATGAGTTCCGCGAACTGGTGACCAAGGCGCATGAGCGCAACATGCGCATCGTGATCGACTTCCCGCTCAACCACACCTCGGACCAGCATGACTGGTTCCAGCAGTCTCGGTCGGATCCCGATGGACCGTACGGGGATTTCTACGTCTGGAGCGATTCCGACGAGAAGTACCCGAACATCCGCATCATCTTCGTCGACACCGAAGAGTCGAACTGGGCTTTCGACCCGGTTCGTCGTCAGTTCTACTTCCACCGCTTCTTCTCCCACCAGCCCGATCTCAATTTTGAGAACCCGGCCGTGCAGGAGGCAGTCTTCGACATCCTTCGCTTCTGGCTCGACCTCGGAGTCGATGGCGTGCGACTGGATGCCATTCCCTACCTCTTCGAGTCAGATGAGGGCAACGGCGAAGGTGAAGCGCCGACCCACGAGTTCATCAAGCGGATCCGTCAGATGTTCGATGAGGAGTACCCGGGACGGATCATGATCGCTGAGGCGAATCAGTGGCCGCGTGAGGTTGCCGCGTTCCTCGGCACCGAAGAGGAGCCGGAGTGCCACATGGCCTTCGACTTTCCGGTGATGCCGCGCATCTTCTATTCCCTGCGCTCCCAGGACGCCGGTGAACTGAAGCGCATCCTCGCCGAAACCACGGACATTCCGGCCGCTGCGGGCTGGGGTGTGTTCCTGCGCAACCACGACGAGCTCACGCTCGAGATGGTGAGCGAGGAGTACCGCCAGGCGATGTACGGCTGGTACGCCTACGACCCGCGAATGCGCTCGAATGTGGGCATTCGTCGACGGCTCGCTCCGCTCTTAGACAACTCGAGGGCTGAGCTCGAGCTCGCCCATGCGCTGTTGTTTAGCCTGCCTGGCAGTCCCTTTCTCTACTACGGCGACGAAGTGGGTATGGGAGACAACATCTGGCTCCCCGATCGGGACGCATCGCGCACCCCGATGCAGTGGACTCCAGACCGCAACGCCGGCTTCTCCAGCGCCGACCCCGGCAAGCTCTACTTGCCGGTGGTGCAGTCGCTGGTCTACAACTACACCCTGGTCAACGTCGAGTCGCAGCTCGCCCAGTCTCGCTCGCTGCTGCACTGGGTGCGTAACGTCATCCATGTTCGCAAGGCCCACCCGACCTTCGGGCTCGGTGACCTCACCGTGCTGGAGACCGATCACGATTCGGTGCTCGCGTTCGCGCGCAGCTACGCCGGTTCGGGCAATCAGTTCGGCGACGCTCCGGAGACTGTGCTGTGCATCTTCAGTTTCGCGCACAACCCGGCGTCGGTCACGATCTCAGCTCCCCAGTTCGCCGGTGAGGGTCTGTACGACCTGTTTGGCGGCGGGCAGTTCCCCGCCTTCAACGACGACGGCTCCCTCACCGTCACCCTGGGTACCCAGAGTTTCTACTGGTTGCACGTCGGCTCCGGCGCGGCACCCGGTTTTGCCGGAGGTCGCTCATAGAGTGACGGCGTGGATGGCACACGCATCGGTGGCACTGAGGCCGAGACCTCGCATGCTCGTTTCGTCGAAGTAACCCTCGACGGTTTCGACGAACTGCTCCTCGCCGCCGCTCCGGTCGCTGAGCCGGTAGCAGAGCTGGTCATCGACCTCGAGACGATCGACGTCGAATCGATAGTCAATGTCGAATCCCCGGCCTGGTGCGAAGCGCTCGCCGTCTTCGACCTGGAGACGACGGGCATCGACATCGAGACCAGCCGCATAGTCTCAGCGCACGTCGGCGTGATCAACGGGTCTGGGCATCCGGTCGAAGGCACCTCATGGTTAGCCGACCCCGGCATCGAGATTCCCGAGGGTGCAGTCGCCGTGCACGGCATCAGCACCGAACGTGCGCGGGCAGAGGGTCGCCCGGCCGACGAGGTGGTGGCCGAGATACTGGCCGCTCTTCGTGACGTATTCGACCGCGGTCTCCCCCTCACCATCTACAACGCGCCATACGATCTCAGTCTGCTCAATCGGGAGGCACTTCGATACGGGCTGGAGCCACTCGCGACTCCCTCACCCGTGATCGATCCCCTGGTGATCGACAAGGCGCTCGACCGTTACCGTTCAGGCAAGCGCACCCTGGTCGCGACGAGCGGCCAGTACGGTGTTCTCCTCGAGGAGGCCCACGATTCGCGGGCCGATGCGATCGCCGCCGGGAGGGTCGCACAGGCCATAGGTCGGCGTTTTCCGGTCGAGCTGAGCATGGACGTCGAGGTGCTCCACCACGCTCAGATCGGATGGTGCGCGCACCAGGCCGAGAGCTTTCAGGACTACATGCGCAGGGAGCGCGATCCCCTTTTCAGCGCAGACGGCTGTTGGCCAGAGCGCTAGGCGCTTAACTGCGAAAGACCCCGGCGAACCGGGGTCTTTCGTGTAGCGAGTAGTAGCTGCTACTTGCCGAAGTTCTTGTAGCGCGAGTTGAACTTCTCCACGCGGCCCGCGCTGTCCATGATGCGCTGCTTGCCCGTGTAGAACGGGTGCGAGGCCGACGAGATCTCCACGTCGATCACCGGGTAGGTGACGCCATCGAGGTCGATCGTCTTCTCGGAGGTGACCGTGGAACGGGTGAGGAAGGTCTCCCCGCTGGCGAGGTCGCGGAACACGATCGGCGCGTACTCGGGGTGGGTGTCAGTCTTCATCGCAAATTCCTTGGGCATTTCGAAAGTGATGGGGAGAAAATCGTGGCCGTGGGCCAGCTAGCGAGTCTAGCAGACCGGTGCCGAATCGTCAGGCAGCTCGAGCGGAATAGCGACCATCGTGCTTCTCGAGCGTCAGAGGCAACCCGAAGGCCTCGCTGAGCTTCTCCGAGGTGATGACGTCGTCGATATCGCCGGCTGCCGTGATCCTGCCCTGTGAGAGCAGCATTGCCTTGCCGAAGCCGATCGGGATCTCCTCGACGTGGTGGGTGACCATCGCCATCGCGGGAGCGGATGCCGCGCTGGCGTAGCCGCCAAGGAGCTGCAGCAACTCCTCCCGAGCGCCGAGGTCGAGGCTCGCTGCAGGCTCATCGAGCAGCAGCAGTTCGGGGTCGGTCATCACCGAACGCGCGATCTGCACACGCTTCTGCTCGCCGTCGCTGAGCTGTCCGAACTTGCGCTCGGCGAGGTGGTCGAGCTTCCACTCGGCGAGCACGCGCTGGGCACGGCGCTCGTCCATCTCTTCGTACTGCTCGTTCCAGCGACCGGTCACCGAGTACGCGGCGGTCATCACGACGTTCAGCACGGTTTCGTCGGCCGGGATCTTGCGGGCCATGGCGGTCGAGGCGAAACCGATGCGCGGACGGAGCTCGAAGACATCCACTTTTCCCAGTTGATCGGCGAGGATCTTCGCGGTGCCCGAACTGGGGTGGATGACCGCAGCTGCCACCTGGAGCATGGTGGTCTTGCCAGCGCCGTTGGGCCCGAGGATCACCCAGCGCTCGTCTGGCTCGATGGTCCAGTTGGCCGAATCGAGGATGGTGTTGCCCTGGCGGACCACTGAGACGTCGGAAAGTTGGAGCACGCTGGGCATGCCTCAAGACTACCGGCGGTGACTACCCGACCAGGGCGCGGTAGATCTCCTGAGTCCGAGTTCCGATGCGCTCCCAGCCGAAGTCGGTCTCGGCGCGGAGGCGTCCTGCCGCTCCCATGCGCTTCGCCTCCTCGGGGTTCGAGACGACCTCGGTCAGCGTTCGGGCCAGGTCATCGACGAAACGCTGGGAGTCGACCGGGGTGCCAGTGCCGTCTTGGGCCTGCTCGATCGGCACGAGGCGCCCGGTGATGCCGTCGGCCACGACCTCGGGAATTCCGCCGGTCGCCGTGCCAACAACTGGCACCCCGCAGGCCATGGCCTCGAGATTGACGATGCCGAGCGGCTCGTAGATCGAGGGACAGACGAACGCCGTCGCGGCGGTCAGCACGGTGGAGAGTTCGGTCTGGCTGAGCATGCGATCGATCCAGACGACACCGGTGCGCTGCGACTGCAGCTCGGCGACGCCCTCCCGCACCTCGGCGAGAATCTCCGGGGTGTCGGGCGAGCCGGCGCAGAGCACGAGTTGAACGTCCGGCGGGAGCTGGGCCGCCGCGCGCAGCAGGTAGGGCAGGCCTTTCTGCCTGGTGATCCTGCCGACGAAGACGATGGTCGGTCGGTCGGGGTCGATGCCCAGAGTGGCGAGGAGAGCGGGGTCGGTACGCGGCATCCACTGCTGGAGGTCGATGCCGTTGTGGACGACGTGGACCCGGTCCTCGTTCAAGAAGCGGTAGCTGCGCAGAATGTCGCGGCGCATGCCATCACTGACAGCGATAATCGCGTCGGCGTTGGCGAAGGCGTCGGCCTCGATCCAGCTCGAGACGCGATAGCCGCCGCCGAGCTGCTCGGCCTTCCACGGTCGAAGGGGCTCCAGGCTGTGCGCGGTGACCACGTGCGGGATCTCGTGCAGCAGCTTCGCGATGTGGCCAGCAGCATTTGCGTACCAGGTGTGCGAGTGCACCAGGTCGGCGCCTGCCACGTCCTGCGCGATCTCGAGATCCACACCGAGGGTCGCGATCGAGGGGTTTGCAGTGGTCAAGGCTGGTGGCACGAGATAGGAAAAGACGCCGGCCTCATCGCGCGGCAATCCGAAGGCCCTGACTACGACATCCACGTCTTTGCGGAGCGCTTTCACGAGCTCGGCGACGTGGACTCCGGCCCCGCCATAGACCTCTGGTGGATACTCACGGGTGATCAGGTCGACTCTCACTGCATGAACGCTAGTCCATCCAGGAAGGTGGCTTACTGTGGGACACATGGCATCGATGAAGATCTTCGGCATCGTCCTGGCCGGGGGCGAAGGCAACCGTCTGATGCCGTTGACCGCGGACCGCGCGAAGCCAGCAGTGCCCTTCGGGGGCAACTACCGGCTGATCGATTTCGCGCTCTCCAACCTGGTGAACTCCGGGCTGAGACAGATCGTCGTGCTGACGCAGTACAAGTCGCACAGCCTCGATCGGCACATCACGCAGACCTGGCGCATGGATGGTCTGACCAACTCCTACGTCGCCTCCGTGCCCGCCCAGCAGCGACTGGGCAAGCGCTGGTTCGCCGGCTCTGCCGATGCCATCCTCCAGTCGTTGAACCTGCTGCGCGACGAGAAGCCCGACATCGTGGTCGTCGTCGGGGCCGATCACGTCTACCGCATGGACTTCAGCCAGATGATCGAGGCGCACCGCGCGTCCGGTGCAGGGGTGACCGTTGCCGCGATCCGTCAGCCGCTCTCCCTGGCCGACCAGTTCGGCGTGATCGAGCTGGACAGCACCGACCCGACCCGCATCTCGCGCTTCCTCGAGAAGCCCAAGGACGCCGTCGGCCTGGTCGACTCCCCGGACGAGATCCTCGCCTCGATGGGCAACTACGTCTTCGACGCCGACATCCTGATCGACGCGGTTCTGCGTGACGGTGACAACCCCGACTCCAATCACGACATGGGCGGCGACATCGTGCCCGACTTCGTGAATCGGGGCGACGCAGCCGCCTACGACCTGAATCGCAACGAGGTGCCGGGCTCGACCGATCGCGACCGCTACTACTGGCGCGACGTCGGGACCATCGACTCGTTCTTCGACGCCCACCAGGACCTGATCTCCGCCCTCCCGGTGTTCAACCTGTACAACCCGCGCTGGCCCATCTTCAATCAGCAGCTGAACTCGCCGCCGGCCAAGTTCGTGCGCGACTCTCGGGGCAACCTCGGCACCACCATCGATTCGATCGTGTCCCTCGGCAGCGTTCTCTCCGGCGCGCACATCGAGCGCAGCGTGCTCGGTCCATGGTGCGTCATCGAATCCGGCGCACGCGTCGTCGACTCCATAGTCTTCGACCGGGTCAGGATCGGACCCGATGCCGTGGTCAACCGCGCCATCCTGGACAAAGACGTGATCGTCGAGCCGGGAGCGACGGTGGGAGTGGATGCCGCAGCCGACCGTGCACGCGGGTTCACGGTCACCGCCTCCGGGATCACCGTGGTGGGCAAGGGCGTCACGGTAATCTGAGTCAGCCCCGCCCGTTCTGTCACCTGGAGCTCCATGCCCCGCTTTCTCGTCGTGCTCGACGTCGACTCCACCCTGATCGAGAACGAGGTGATCGAGCTGCTCGCCGACGCAGCAGGCTCGCGTGAGCGAGTCGAGCAGATCACCGCAGCGGCGATGAACGGTGAGGTCGATTTCGAAGAGAGCCTGCGCCAACGGGTTGCAACTCTTGAAGGCCTGCCAGAGAGCGTGTTCGAGGAGGTTGGACGGCTCGTCGTCGTGACCGCCGGCGTCCCCGAGATGATCGCCGGCGTCCGCGCTGCAGGTGGTCGGGTCGGCGTGGTGTCAGGGGGCTTCCATGAGGTCATCGACCCGGTAGCCGACTCGCTCGGCCTCGACTATTGGCGGGCCAACCGCCTCGAGGTGCGCGAGGGCAGACTCACCGGTGGCCTGATCGGTCCGATCATCGACGGCAAGGCCAAGGCCACGACCCTGCGCGAATGGGCCGAGGATTTCGGCGTGCCGCTCTCACAGACCGTTGCGGTGGGAGACGGCGCGAACGACCTCCTGATGATGGCGATCACCGGCCTCTCAGTCGGCTTCGACGCCAAGGCTCCAGTGCGCGATGAGGCCGACCTCCTGATCGACGACCGCGACCTCAGTCAGTTGCTGCCCCTGCTCGGGCTCAGAGGGTAGCGAGCGGCAGCCCCGCAGCGAAGGGCGCTCGCGCGCGGCCGTAGCTGCACATATCGCGCCGCAGGGGCGGCGGCGCGTGGCTAGTTCAGTGCCCCATGCCCAGACCACCGTCGACCGGGATGACCGCGCCTGAGATGTACGCGGCATCGTCGCCCGCGATCCAGGTCACGACCTTCGCCACCTCGCTTGGGCTCGCGAACCGGCCGGCGGGAATGGACTTCTT
>Ga0209066_10008078_pt1 | contig 10281 bp, 10 predicted proteins | sample All_14_2_FD_187198 | JGI IMG/M metagenome (GOLD analysis project Ga0209066, IMG submission 187198) | Freshwater microbial communities in response to fracking from Pennsylvania, USA - Allegheny Zone_MetaG_DW_15 (SPAdes) (version 2) ... | reverse complement strand
CCCCGGGGCCGGGCGGTCGGGCTGGTGCTGGTCGGCCGGCCCCTCGGCGAATTGCGCCGGGCTTACCGCGATCTCGCCAGCGCCCACGAGCGCTTGAAGGAAACCCAGCAGCAATTGGTCCATTCAGAGAAAATGGCTTCGCTGGGCCGGCTGGTGGCCGGGGTTGCGCATGAACTGAACAACCCGATCTCGTTTGTCTATGGCAATGCCCATGCGCTGCGCCGGCAGATGGAGCGGCTGACCGCCTATATCGCCGCCCTCGATGCCGGCAAGCCGGCGGCCCCGGCACGGGAAGCGCAGCGCATCGACAAGACCCTGGCCGATCTGCCGGCCACGATCGACGGCCTGGCCGAGGGGGCGGAGCGGGTGCGCGACATCGTCGCCGAGTTGCGCCGCTTCGCCGCGACCGACAAGGCGCCGCCCGATGTCTTCGACCTGGGCGACGTGCTGCAGGCGGCCATCGACTGGGTGGCCCGGGCGCAGATGCCGGAACTCGACGTGCAATTCGACCTGCCCCGGCCGTTCCGGGCCTTCGGCCTCTCTGCGCACACCCATCAGGTGGTGATGAATCTGGTGCAGAATGCCATCGATGCGATGGCCGATGTGCCGCCGCCGCGCCGGCTTCGCATTGCCGGCCGGCTGGATGGCGGCCACGCCATGGTCGAAATCCATGACAGTGGCCCCGGCATTGCCGCCGATCTCCTGCCCCGGATCTTCGATCCTTTCTTCACGACCAAGCCGGTGGGCAAGGGCACGGGCCTCGGCCTTTCGATCAGCGATCGTATTGTCAGCGACCAGGGCGGCAGCCTGACCGCGGCCAATCACCCGGCCGGCGGTGCGGTCTTCACCCTGCGCCTGCCGGCGGCGGAGGGCGGGCGATGAAGCTTCTCTGGCTGCAATCGGGCGGCTGCGGCGGCTGCACCATGTCGGTCCTCGGGGCCGAGGCGCCGGATTTCTTCTCGACGCTCCGGGGCGCCGGCATCGACCTTCTCTGGCACCCCACGGTTTCCGAGGAAACCGGGGCTGAGGTCGTCGATCTCCTTCAGGCGATCCTCGACGGGCGGCAGGTGCTGGATGTCCTTTGCATTGAAGGGTCCCTGCTGCTCGGGCCGAATGGTACCGGGCGCTTCCACATGATGGCGGGGACCGGCCGGCCGATGATCGATTGGGTGCGGGCGCTTTCCGCCTGCGCCCGCCATGTGGTGGCGGTGGGGACCTGCGCGGCCTTCGGCGGGATCACGGCGGCGGGCATCAACCCGGCGGATGCCTGCGGCCTGCAATATGACGGGCGGCAGAAGGGCGGGCTGCTCGGCCCCGGCTTCATGGCCCGGGGCGGCCTGCCGGTGGTCAATGTCGCCGGCTGCCCGACCCATCCCAATTGGGTGACGGAAAGCCTGATGCTGCTGGCCGGCGGCGATCTTGCGGCAGACGATCTCGACCAATACCAGCGCCCGCGCTTCTATGCCGACCATCTGGTGCACCACGGCTGTCCGCGCAACGAATATTACGAGTATAAGGCCAGCGCCCATAAGCCGTCCGACCTCGGCTGCATGATGGAACATATGGGGTGTCTCGGCACCCAGGCCCATGCGGATTGCAACACAAGGCTCTGGAATGGCGAGGGGTCGTGTACGAGGGGCGGCTATGCCTGCATCAACTGCACCGCACCTGAATTCGAGGAGCCGGGCCACATGTTCCTGGAAACCCCGAAACTGGCGGGCATTCCCATCGGTCTGCCGACCGACATGCCGAAAGCCTGGTTCGTCGCCCTGTCGTCCCTGGCCAAGGCGGCGACACCGGACCGGGTCCGCCGCAATGCCGCCACCGACCGCATCGTGGTGCCGCCCACGGTCCATGAGAAACGCAAGCGCTAGGGCCCGATCTTGACCGAAACCGCCAGGGACAGCCGCCTGATTGTCGGGCCCTTCAACCGGGTCGAGGGCGATCTTGAAGTGCAGCTCGATATTGCGGGGGACCGGGTGGTGGCGGCGCGGGTGAATTCGCCCCTGTTCCGGGGCTTCGAACGCATTCTGGAGGGGCGCGACCCGCGCGATGCCCTGGTCATCGTGCCGCGCATCTGCGGCATCTGTTCCGTCTCGCAATCGGTGGCGGCGGCCCGGGCGCTGGAAGCCCTGGCGGGGCAGGCGGTGCCGGACAATGGCCGGCTGGCCCAGGATATCATGCGCCGGGTGGAAAACCTGGGCGACCACCTGACCCATTTCCACGTCTTCTTCATGCCGGATTTCGCCCGTGCCGCCTATGCTGCCCGGCCCTGGTTCGCCGAGGTCGAGGCCGGTTTCAAGGCCGCCGCCGGCAGCGCGGTGCGGGAGGCGGTGGCGGCGCGCACTGCACTCTTTCATGTCTTCGGCATCATGGGCGGCAAGTGGCCCCATACGCTGACCATACAGCCGGGCGGCGTCTCCCGGGCCATCGACGCCCGGGACAAGGTCCGGCTGGCCGCCATCGTCGCCGATTTCCGCCAGAGCCTGGAGCGCCAACTCTATGGTGCCGACCTGGACCAGGTGGCTGCCCTCGCCACGCCCGAAGCCCTGGCCGCCTGGCGGGACCAGGGGCCGGCGGGGCATTTCCGCCTGTTCCTGCGGATCGCCGCCGATCTAGGCCTCGACCGTCTGGGCCGGGCCCATGATCGCTTTCTCTCCTATGGCACGGGCCTCGATCATCGTGGCGGGTTTTGGCAGGGCGGCGCTGTCAGTGCCCTCGACCCCGCCCTGATCGCCGAAGATCACAGCCATGCCCGCATGGCCGGGCGGGAGCGCCGCCACCACCCCTTCGAAGGCTCCACCGTGCCGGACGGGACGGATGAGGTGGGTTACACCTGGTGCAAGGCGCCGCGCCTTGCCGGCCAGCCCTTCGAGACCGGGGCCATCGCCCGGCAGTTGATGGCCGGCCAGCCGCTGATCGCCGCCCTGGTGGCCGGGCAGGGGGGCACGGTCTTCACCCGTGTCGTCGCCCGCCTGATCGAACTGGCGGCGGAGGTCGTCGCCCTTGGCGAGGCCATCCGCCAGTTGAACCCGAAAGGGGAGTGGTTCGCCCCGGCGCGCCTGCCCGCCGATGGTCTGGCCATGGGCCTGACCGAGGCGGCGCGCGGCGCCCTCGGCCATTGGCTGCGGGTCGAGGGGGGGCGCATAGCGTCCTATCAGATCATTGCGCCGACCACCTGGAACTTCTCGCCGCGCGACAGCGACGGCCTGGCGGGCCCGCTGGAAACCGCGCTGGTCGGGGTTGCCGTCGCGCCCGGGGAACGGGCGCCGGTCGCAGTGCAGCACATCGTCCGGTCCTTCGATCCCTGCATGGTCTGCACCGTTCACTGATCGGAAAAGCGGAAAGACACTTGCCACTGCGCGGGTCTGCCGCCTTGCCAGTCAAACCCTTGTTGCGGCTGCGAAAAGGCGCGGAAACCCTGGGCTCTGCCGATTGGCCCGGCTTTTGCCTAATAGACCCTGCCGATAAAAGGGAGGGCTGCCGTCCATGGCAAGGCTGGAAACATTCTATGAGGTGATGCGCCGACAGGGCATTACCCGCCGTTCGTTCCTCAAATATTGCTCGCTGACCGCGGCGGCCCTTGGCCTTGGGCCGGAGTTCGCGCCCCGCATCGCGCAGGCCATGGAAACCAAGCCGCGCACACCGGTGCTGTGGCTCCATGGCCTCGAATGCACCTGCTGTTCCGAGAGTTTCATCCGCTCCGCCCATCCGCTGGCGAAGGATGTCGTGCTCTCCATGATCTCGCTCGATTACGACGATACGCTGATGGCTTCCGCCGGCCATCAGGCCGAAGCCATCCTCGACGAGATCATCCGCGACTATAAGGGGAATTATATCCTCGCGGTCGAAGGCAATCCGCCGCTGAACGAAGATGGCATGTATTGCATCATCGGCGGCAAGCCCTTCGTGGACCAATTGCGTTACGTCGCCGAACATTCGAAGGCGATCATCTCCTGGGGCTCCTGCGCCTCCTTCGGTTGCGTACAGGCGGCGCGCCCGAATCCGACAAGGGCCACCCCGGTGCATCAGGTGATCACCAACAAGCCGATCATCAAGGTGCCGGGCTGCCCGCCCATCGCCGAGGTGATGACGGCGGTCGTCACCTATATGCTGACCTTCGACCGCATCCCGGAACTCGACCGCCAGGGCCGGCCTAAGATGTTCTACAGCCAGCGCATCCACGACAAATGCTATCGCCGGCCGCATTTCGACGCCGGCCAGTTCGTCGAGCATTTCGACGACGAGGGCGCGCGCAAGGGCTATTGCCTCTACAAGATGGGGTGCAAGGGGCCGACCACCTACAACGCCTGTTCGACCATCCGCTGGAACGAGGGCACGTCCTTCCCGATCCAGGCCGGCCATGGCTGCATCGGCTGTTCGGAAGACGGCTTCTGGGACAAGGGCTCGTGGTATGCCCGCCTGACCGATATTCCCCAGTTCGGCATCGAAGCCAATGCCGATGACATCGGCACGGCTGCCGCCGGCGTCGCGGGGGCCGCGATTGCCGCCCATGCCGCCGTCAGCGCCCTGAAGCGCGCCCAGCACAAGGGGGAATGAGACCATGGGCATTATCCAGACCCCGAACGGCTTCAGCCTGGACAATACGGGCAAGCGCGTGGTCGTCGATCCGGTAACCCGGATCGAGGGCCACATGCGCTGCGAAGTGAACCTCGACAGTAACAATGTGATCCGCAATGCGGTCTCGACCGGCACCATGTGGCGCGGCCTCGAAGTCATCCTGAAGGGTCGCGACCCGCGCGATGCCTGGGCCTTTGTCGAGCGGATCTGCGGCGTCTGCACCGGCTGCCATGCGCTGACCTCGGTCCGTGCGGTCGAGAATGCGCTGGGCATCAAGATCCCGAAGAATGCCCATCTGATCCGCGAGATGATGGCGAAGACCCTGCAATGGCATGACCATGTGGTGCATTTCTACCACCTGCATGCGCTCGACTGGGTGAACCCGGTGAATGCCCTTAAGGCGGACCCGAAGGCGACCTCCGAATTGCAGCAGATGGTCTCGCCCAGCCATCCGATGTCGAGCCCCGGCTATTTCCGCGACATCCAGAACCGGCTGAAGAAATTCGTCGAATCCGGCCAGCTCGGCATCTTCAAGAACGGCTATTGGGACAATCCGGCCTATAAGCTGCCGCCCGAAGCCGACCTGATGGCGGTCACCCATTATCTGGAGGCTCTGGACCTTCAGAAGGAGATCGTGAAGATCCACACGGTCTTCGGCGGCAAGAACCCGCATCCGAATTATATGGTCGGCGGCGTGCCCTGCGCCATCAACATGGAAGGCAATATGTCGGCCGGCGCGCCCTTGAACATGGAGCGTCTCAATTTCGTCCGCGCCCGCATCCAGGAAGCCTATGAATTCTCGAAGAACGTCTATATCCCGGATGTCATCGCCATCGCCAGTTTCTACAAGAACTGGCTCTATGGCGGCGGTCTGTCGGCGACCAATGTCCTCGACTATGGCGACTATGAAAGCGTGCTCGGCGACAAGAGTACGGACCGCCTGCCGGGCGGCGTCATCCTGAACGGCAATTGGGACGAGATCCATCCCATCGATCCGAGCGACCCCGCCCAGGTGCAGGAATTCGTCACCCATTCCTGGTATACCTATGGCGACGACAGCAAGGGCCTGCACCCCTGGGACGGCGTGACCGAGCCGAAATATGAACTTGGCCCCAATGCCAAGGGCACGCGGACGAACATCAAGGAACTGGACGAAAGCGCCAAATATTCCTGGATCAAGTCGCCGCGCTGGAAGGGCCATGCCTGCGAGGTCGGGCCGCTGGCCCGCTATATCCTCGCCTATGCCCATGGCGTCACCTATGTGAAGGATCAGGTTCACGAGTCCATCGGCCGTTTCAACGCGCTCGCAGGGACCAGCCTGACCCCGAAACAGGCGCTGCCCTCGACCATCGGCCGGACGCTGGCGCGGGCGCTCGAAGCGCATTACTGCGCCGAGATGATGCTGAACGATTGGGACGACCTGATCGCCAATATCAAGGCCGGCGATTTCGCCACCGCCAATGTGGAGAAATGGGACCCGAAGACCTGGCCTTCGGAAGCCAAGGGGTTCGGCACGGTGGCGGCCCCGCGCGGCGGTCTCGGTCATTGGATCAAGATCAAGGACGGCCGGATCGAGAATTATCAATGCGTGGTGCCGACCACCTGGAACGGCAGCCCGCGCGATCCCGCCGGCAATATTGGCGCCTTCGAGGCGTCCTTGATGAATACGCCAATGGAACGGCCGGAGGAGCCGGTCGAAATCCTGCGCACGCTGCACAGCTTCGATCCCTGCCTCGCCTGTTCCACCCATGTGATGTCCCCGGAGGGCGAGGAACTCGCCCGTGTCCAGGTTCGTTGAGGGAGGGGCGGCGATGAGCACCCATGATCTTCCCGACCGCGCGCAGAGGCTCACATCGGTCTATGTCTATGAGGCGCCGGTGCGCCTCTGGCACTGGATCAATGCCGCCAGCATCCTGGTGCTGGCGGTCACCGGTTACTTCATCGGCTCGCCCCTGCCCAGTCTCTCGGGCGAAGCCAGCGATCATTTCCTGATGGGGTACATCCGTTTCGCCCATTTCGCCGCGGCCTATGTCTTTGCCGTCGGCTTTCTGGTGCGGATCTACTGGGCTTTCGTTGGCAATCATCACGCCCGCCAGCTTTTCCGCTTTCCCTTCTGGAGCCGGGATTACTGGCGCGGCATGCTGGACGAAATCCGCTGGTACGCCTTCCTCGAACGCCGCCCGAAGAAATATGTCGGGCATAACCCGCTGGCCCAGTTCTTCATGTTCTGGTTCATGACCGTGATGACCGTCTTCATGATCGTGACCGGCTTTGCCCTCTACAGCGAAGGGGCGGGGCCCGGCTCCTGGCAGGATGCGCTGTTCGGCTGGGTGATCCCCCTCTTCGGGCAGAGCATGGATGTCCACACCTGGCATCACATGGGCATGTGGGCGATCATTCTCTTCGTGATGGTCCATATCTATGCCGCCATCCGCGAAGACATCATGTCACGGCAGTCCATCGTCTCGACCATGATTTCGGGCACCCGCACCTTCAAGGACGACGACCCGGACTGACTTTCCCCGCCCTGTCCCATGGGGCCAACTGCAAGGGCGCGGCTCACCCCGCGCCCTTTTCTTGTTTGGAAAGTCTGTGACCGGTCGGTCGCCATAATTGGAAGGCCTCTTATCGGTATGGGGCGCCGGTGATCGGATTTTCCCGGCATTCCGCCCCTCTTGGCGGTTGGCACGCTTCCTGCTGATCAGTCCCTGTGCCACCCGCAAAGGGGGCAAGGGCGACAGGAAGATCGCCCGCTTGGGGAAGGGATGGTCATGAAGGCCTCTGAGAGGATTCTTGTCCTTGGCATCGGCAACATGCTGTGGGCCGACGAAGGTTTCGGCATCCGCGTGGTCGAAGCCCTGGATCGCGATTTCGCCCTGCCGGATCATGTGGGCGTGATGGATGGCGGCACCCAGGGGCTTTACCTGCTGCCTCATATCGAGAATCTGGACGCGCTGATCATTGTCGATGCCATCGACTATGGTCTCGAGCCCGGCAGCTTCCGCATCCTGCGCGGCGGCGATGTCCCGGCTTTCCTCGGCGCCCATAAGATGAGCCTGCATCAGACCGGCTTTCAGGATGTTCTCGCCACCGCCCAATTGATGGACCGCTGCCCGCGCGACCTCGTCCTGATCGGCGTGCAGCCGGCGGTGCTGGACGATTACGGCGGCGGGCTGACCGATATTGTCGCCGCCCGGGTGCAGCCGGCGGTCGATACGGTGCTGGCCGTGCTCCGCGATGATTATGGCATTGCCGCCGAAAGGCGCAGCCAGCCGGGCCTGGGCCTGATCGATCCCCGGCTGTCGCGCGAAGCCTATGAGGCCGGGCGTCCCAGTGCCGAGGCGGCCTGCCGGATCGGCGATCCCCGCGTGCTCGGTCTCGGGGCGTAATCATGTGCATTGCAATGCCGCTTTGCCTCGACCGGGTTGAGGGCGCCTTCGGTTTCGCCGGGGGCGAACCGGTCGATCTGGCGCTGGTCCCCGAAGCAGGGGCAGGCGACTGGGTTCTCGTCTTCCTGGGCGTGGCGCGCCGCCGGCTCGATCCGGCCGAAGCCGCCATGATCTCTGCGGCCCTGGCCGGCCTTGCCGCCGCCATGACGGGCGACGGGGCAATGGTCGATGCCCTGTTCCCCGATCTGGCCGGGCGCGAGCCCAGCCTGCCACCTCACCTCGAAGCGGCGCGTGCCGCCGGATTGAAGGAAGCCTGACCATGGCCGAGATGCCCCCATTGCCCCCGCTGGTCGCCCGGCTGACCGAAGAGCGCGGTCTTCCCCTGCTGGCCGAGGCCGGCGCCGGCCAGATTGCCGCCGCCGGTGGCGAATGGCTGATCTTCCTGCCCGGCCATGGCCAGAACCACAATGAGACGGCGGATGTCGCGGTCATCCTGCCGGAACTGCTCGGCGTCTTCGGCGGAAGGCTGAAGGCGGCGGTGGCGGCGCCGGATCTGGAGAAAAGCCTGCGCCGGCGGCTGGATGGCATCGCCCTGCCGGCGCTGGTGGCGATCCGGGGCCATGAAATGCTCGGCTCCATCTCCCGCGTGCTCGATTGGCACGATTATGTCGATGCCATCCGCCATCTCTTCGACGGCCAGCGTATCGCCGCCGCCTCCAACGCGATCCAGTGAGGGCAGAACCATGACCAGCAACCTGATCGGCATGACGCGGCCGCCTGTCGGCTATGGCCCCGGCAGCCAGCCGGCGGATATCGAGGACGGCGAGGGGCTGAATTATCTGCCCATGCCGAAGGACATGCAGGTCTATGCCCCCCATGTCCCGGATATCGCCGATCCCCATTCGGTGCAGAACGGGCTGGCCCGGCTCGATGCCTTGCAGGGCGGGCTGGCGGCCCATGCCGCCGATACGCCCTTCACGGTGACGCTGGACGACCTGACCGGTCCCGACCGCGCCCTGATCGACGAAGCCCTGGGCGAGGGGGAGGTTTCCGCCCTGGTGATCGGCCCGGACGAGCGCATCGAGATCCAGGAGGCGACCCTGGCCGGGGTCTGGCGCCTGCGCCTGCATGGTCGCGGCGGCCGGCTGAGCGAGCGGGTGGAGGTCGGTGCTTTTCCCCGCGTCGCCATCGAACGGGCCTTTCCGCCCCGGCGCCGCGACATGGCGGCCTTCCTCGACAACCCGCCGCCGGGCGTGATCAATGCCAGCGCGATCCTGGCTGAACTCGACCACCGCAGCCGGATCTGGGCACCGGGCACGGTGCCCCATGTGGTGAATTTGTCCCTGCTGCCCCATACGCCGGAGGACAAGGCCTTCCTCGATCAGGCCCTGGGGCAGGGGGCGACCACCGTGCTGTCGCGCGGGTATGGCAATTGCCGGCTGAGCGCCACCGCCCTCCAGCATGTCTGGCTGGTGCGCTACTATAATTCGGTCGATACGCTGATCCTCGATACCATCGAGGTCACGGACCTGCCGGAGGTCGCCTGTGCCGCCATCGAGGATATCGCCGACAGCGCAGAGCGCCTGGCCGATATCATCGCCGCCATCCGCTGAGGGAGGGAAGCACCATGGCCGCACGGCGCTTCGAAGGTTCCTTCCTTGGCGATGCCAGCCGCCTGTCGCCCAAGGCGCGGATGGAATGCAAGATCTGCTGGCATGTCTATGACCCGGCGGCGGGCTGCGAGGCCTGGCAGATCCCGCCCGGCACGCCCTTTGCCGCCCTGCCGGAATCCTGGCGCTGCCCCAATTGCGACGGCGAGCGCGAGCAATTCATGCTGCTGCATGACGATGCGGCCCCCGATGAAGACAGCGGGCCCGATCCCATTGCCGCCCGCACCCGGCAACTTGAAGAAACTTTCCGCGCCATTGCGGCAAAGGACATGGCCGGGGTGCCGGTCCTGAACGACAAGCTGGCGGTGCAGGCGGTCGGCTTCCGGGCCTCGGAAGGGCAGTTGCTTGGCGTGCTGGTCACCCCCTGGTTCATGAACCTGATCCTGCTGCCCCAGGATGCCACGGCCGAGGCACCGGTGGTCGGCTCGAAGCGGCTCGTCGATTTTCCATCGGGCCGCTATGAATTCGTTCAGGGATATGACGCCCGCCTCGGCCCCTGGGAGGGCTGCTCCCTGTTCTCGCCCATGTTCGAATTCCGCACCATGGCCGAGGCGGTCGAGGTGGCGGCGGCAGTGATGACCGCGCTCTTCGATCCCGACATCCGCGAGGGCGGTGCCCCCACGGCTGAAATCCGACAGCGC